>Ga0214473_10005231_pt1 | contig 15569 bp, 9 predicted proteins | sample RVTome_7_FD_203509 | JGI IMG/M metagenome (GOLD analysis project Ga0214473, IMG submission 203509) | Soil microbial communities from uranium-contaminated site in the Upper Colorado River Basin, Wyoming, United States - RVT98D197 | ecosystem: Environmental > Terrestrial > Soil > Contaminated >... | reverse complement strand
ATCGACGTCCGGGAACGCAGGAAGGTCAAGGACGTGCCCATCGGGTCGCAGCCGATCTCCCTGGACTACTCCGCGGTCGCGGGGGCGCTCTACGTGGCCGACGGTCAGGACGGGACGGTCTCGGTGGTCGACGGGAAGAGCCACGAGGTGGCGGCGAAGATCCAGGTCCGGAAGGGGCTGGGCCCCATGCGGTTCACCCCGGACGGGCGATGGGGGCTGATCCTCAACTCCCGGGAAGGCGCGGTCCACATCCTCGACGCCTCCACGAACACGGTCGCCCACACCGTGGCGGTCGGCAAGGAGCCGTTCCAGATGGCCCTGTCCCGGGGATTCGCCCACGTCCGGTGCCTGGGGTCCGAGAAGGTCTTCATGGTCAATCTGCTGGAGCTTGGGAAGGGCGCCCCGCCCCCGGTCACCAGTTACCCCGTCGGCGCGGAGTCGCCGGACGGGGTCCCGGATATCGGGCTCGCCCGGGGGATCACGAACGCGGTCGGCGAATCCGAGGTGATCGTCGTGAACCCGGTGAACAGGACGTCCTACTTTTACATGGAAGGGATGAACGCCCCGTCCGGCACCTTCCGGAGCTACGGCATGAACCCGCGGGCGGTGGACACGGCGAACCGGAGCCTGAAGGAGACGGAGCCGGGCGTCTACACGACGCGCGCCCGGTTCCCCGTCGCCGGCGAATACGATGTGGCTTTCTTCCTCGACTCCCCGCGGATCGTGCAATGCTTCCACGCCGCCGCGGAGTCGAACCCGGAGATCCGCACGGTCCGGTCCGGGTTGGCGCTCGAATACCTGGTGGAAGACCGCGTCGTCCCGGCGGGGGACAACGTCTCCCTCCGGTTCCGCCTCGCGGATTCGGTGACGGGGTTGGGCAAGGCGGGCCTGAACGACGTCACCCTGATCTCCTTCCGGACACCGGGAAGGGATCGCAGGCAGACCGTCGCCCGGGATGCGGAGGATGGAGTGTACGAGGCGAAGTTGAACTTCCCCACGCCGGGCGTCTATTACGTCTACGTGACCGTCCCCTCCTTGAAGATCGGCTTCCGGGATTTCGTGCATCTGTCCCTTCGCGTAAAGGAGGGGAAGTGACGGCTCGCCGCCCGACCTGGACCGTGCTGGTCTTCCTGCTGGTCCTGGTGTTTTCCGCGGAGGCGGGCGGCGCGGAGCTGACCGACGCGCAGAAGCGCGGGAAACGGATCTACATGGACGGGAAGGGCAGGGGGCGGATCACCGCGTTCCTCCCGGAACCGGGCGTGAAAGCGCCCGGCGGAGGATTCCCGTGCGTGAATTGCCACCTCGCCGGCGGGACGGGACAGTCGGAGGGGGGGGTCCAATCCGCGGACATCACCTGGCTTACCCTCACCAAGGAGCAGGGAACCGCACGCCCCACCGGCCGAACGCACCCGCCGTACACCGACGAGACGATCCGGAAGGCCGTTACCGACGGCGTGGACCCCGCGGGGAACCGCATCGCATCGGCGCATCCCAGGTTCCGGATGGAACCCGGGGATCTGGACGACCTCCTCGCCTACATGAAGGGGATGGACCGGGAACCCGTGCCCGGCGTGACGGACAACGCGGTCCGGGTGGGGATCCTCCTGCCGTCGACGGGGCCCCTCGCGGAGGTTTCGCGCGAAGTCGAAACGTTGCTTTCCCTGTACTTCTCGGCGGTGAATGCCCGGGGAGGGATCTACAACCGTTCCCTCCAACTGGTCCCTCTCCGCTACGACCCGTCCCGAACGGGAAGCGCCGCCGCGGCCGTCCAGCCGGCCTCGGAGAAGGGGGAGATCTTCTGCTTCCTCGCGAACACCGGGGTCCACGCGGACGACGAGGCGTCCCGATATCTTTCCGGGGAGAAGATTCCCGTGATCGTTCCGCTCCTCTCGGCGTCCGAAAGCGGGTACGGGACGGACCGCTACACTTTCCATATCTTCGCGAGCCTTCGGGACCAGGCCCGGGTGATGGTGGATTTCCTGGCAGACCGTCCCTCGATTCCCGCTGTCCGTATCGGGCTCCTGTATGCGCGGGACCGCTCCGGAGAAGGGGGGGCGGCAGGGGTGCGCGAGCAGGCGAAGAAACGGGGGATGGGGCCGGCGGTGGAGATTCCGTACGACCCGGGGAAGTTCGATCCTGACGGCGCGGTGAGCCGCCTGAAGGCCGAAGGGGCCGGGGCGGTCCTCTTCTTCGGAGGATCCCGGGAGGCCCTTGTCTTCTCCCGATCCGCCGCGGAAGCCCGGTGGAGTCCCCTCTTCCTGGCGCCGGCCCCGATGGTCGGGAGCGCTCTTGGCGCCGCGCCCGCGGTTTTTCTCGACGGGGTTCGTCTCGCCTCCCCGCTGACGGTTCCCGATCCCGGGTCGGCGCGGATGAAGGATTTCCAGGGGCTGCGCGCGAAAGCCTCCCTCGGGGATCTTCACGGCTCCTTCCAATATCTGGCCTACGCGGGGGCGGTCCTCCTGGAGGAGGGGCTCAAACGTTCCGGCAGGGCGCTGACGCGGGAGAAGCTGGTCGGCGCGATCGGCAACGTGTGGAAGCTGGAAACGGGGGTCACGCCGCCGCTGACGTACAACGCGAACCGCCGCTCGGGCGCGGTCGGGGCGTCGATCCTCCGGGTGGAGAAGGAAACGGGCCGGCTCGTGACGGCCGCCGAGTGGCGGGAGCCGCGGTAACTTCCGGAAGGAGGCAACCAGGTGAGAACCGTGAAACGTTCCGTTTCCCGCGGAATCGCCGCCATGGCGATGGCCGCGGTAATCCTTTCGGTTCCTGCTCCCTCGGGGGCGGATGAGGGGAAAGCCGGTCCGGGGGCGAAGGAGATCCGTTCCGGAACGGTCCAGGTCCGGCTGCACGATGCACCGCTCCTGGACCAGGACGGCAGGAAAGTGCGCTTCGCCGCCGATGCCCTGGGAGAACGAATCGTCGTCGTGGACACCTTCTTCACCAACTGCGGCCTGATCTGTCCCATCCTCGGCGCCATCTTCGCCGAACTCCAGGATCTGCTGGGAGGTCTCCTTGACCGGGAGGTGCGGCTGGTTTCCATCACCGTCGATCCCCTGACGGACATCCCGCCACGGCTGAAAAAATATTCGGACCAGTGGGAGGCCCGTCCGGGGTGGCGCTTCCTGACCGGAGAGAAGAAGGACGTCGACCACGTCCTCACGGGGCTGGGATTGTACTCGGCGGACTTTACGGAACATCCGCCCGCGTTCCTGGTCGGCGACGCGCGGGAAGGGACATGGACGCGCTTCTACGGCTTCGCGACGCCGGAGCAACTGATGGGGAAAATCAGGGAGCTGCTCGAAAAGCGGAAAGCGAAAACCTCGTGACGCGGCCCCTACCGGCTCAGCTCCGGGCCGTCGGCCGCTCCCCCCTCGGCTCGATCCATGCGAGATGCCTGGCGATCACCTCGGGCCGGCTCAGGATCGGGCATCCGGCCCACCGTTCCATCGGTTCGATCCCGTAGCGGAGCATCCCGCTGTGCTGGGACGGGTCCTTGTCCTTGACCGGGTCGAGGTTTACGTACCCGAGATTGCGCCGCAGGCGCTCGATGTCTTCCTTCTCTCCCGTGAGGAACTCCCATCCCGGTTTCACCCCGAAGGCCCTGGCGTAGCTCCTCAGCACCTGGGGGTTGTCGTTCACCGGGTCCAGCGTGATGGAGTACATGAAGACGTCCCGTCCGACCCGGGCCCGGAGGATTTCCTGGACGGCGACGAGATTCGCGGTGGCCAGGGGACAGATCGCCTCCGCCGTGCAGACCGTGTAGAAGAAATTCAGAAAGACCGTCTTGCCCTTGAGAAGGTCGTCGTAGAAACGGACCGTCCGGCCTTCGTGGGTGGTCAAGGCGACGTTGAGGCACCGGTTCCTCCGCCGCACCGAAGGCGGCGTGTCGGCATAGCTGTTTTTCTCCGGGCGGTCCGACGATCCCGGAAGCATGGAAAGCGCCGCGATCCCGAGCGCGGCGGTGGCGGTTGCTCCGAGAAAATGTCTTCGGTCCATGGTGTCCTCCTCCGTCACGCCACGACGTTGTACAGGATCATCATGCCGTGATCCTCGTGCACGGTGTTGTGACAATGCATCGGGTAGTTCCCCAGCCAGTCGCGGAATTGTATGAAGAGCCGGGCCTTGCTCGAATTATCCTCTCCGAAGACGCTGTCGCCGATTCCCAGCATGTCTTTCCGGCCGATCTCCCAGGCAGGCGGCGGCTTCCCGTCCCGGTCCAGGATCTGGAACTCCTCCATGTGGGGATGCCCCGGATGAACCCAGCCTCCGGGCGATTCAAAGGTCCAGATCTCCGCACTGTTCCGCCGAATCACGGCGCTGAACACGTCGGGGTCGAAGAACCGGCCGTTCACCGACCACGCCCCTCCCGACCGGTCGAACTTCCAGGTCCTGTTTTTCGCGATCGGGACGTTCCGGTTGGGCAGATCGAGGAGGGTGACCGGCACCCGGCTGTCATCCTTCGCATCCCCCACCACCCGGAACTCGACGAGGTGGGTCGGGGCGATGATCTTCCCGGTGGGCGCCCGGCCGTCCGTCTGTTCCAGGCGGTTCTGCAGGGTGATCTTCTCCCCGATCCCGGCCTTGGAGAAGTCCACGATCACGTCCACCCGCTCCGCCACCTGGAGCCGCATGCTCCGGCGGAAAAGGGGGCGGGGAAGGAGATTCCCATCGCTGGAAAGCTGGATGAACGACTGCCCGTTGCCCAGGAAGAACTCGTAGACCCGGGAGGGCCCGCCGACCAGGAACCGGAAGCGGTACTTCCGGCGCTTGACCTCCAGGTACGGCTGGATGACTCCGTTCACGGTGTCCTTGTCCCCGAGGATCCCGTCCAGGTTGAACAGGTCGAAGAAGAGCTGTCCCGTCCGGGGGTCGAAGACTTTGTCGGCGAAGACCATGGGGATGTCGAACTCCCCGCTGGGGAGCCGCAACCCCGTGGTCTCATCGTCGGTGTCCAGGTTGATGTCGTCGCTGAAGAGCGTGTAGAGGGAGGCGAGCCCCTTGTAGGTGTTCTGCGCGGTGAAATCGTGCATGTGGTCGTGGAACCAGAGGAAGCTCATGGTCTCGCGAACGTCCCCTGGAACCGTCCTTCCGTTCCAGCTGGTTTCGGGATGGGTCTTGGAGAAGCCGGCCCGGACGTTGGGCCAGTGGTAATCCTTGAATTGCCCGGCGTCGTAGAAATGGAGAGGTCCCCCGTCCGACTCGGAGGCGTTGTGCCCGTTGTGGAGGTGGGTCGAGGTCTGGTTGATCCCGAACCCGCCATTGTCCGCCGGCAACGCGTTGTGGATCCGGTGGAGGACCGGCTCCCCGTACCGCGCCTTGATCCGAAGGGGGCCCGCGTTCCCCGTCGACGGCTCGACGAAGGTCCAGACGGTGGAGGGAGGGACCCCGTCGATGTCCGGGTAGAAGTCGTGCGGGACCGCCTTCTCGATGCTCTCGTACATTTTCGCCGGGAGGAACTGCTCCCAGCGCTGGTGATCGGGGCGGGTCGCCTCCGTGAACCCCGTGATCGCCGACCGAACGGGATTCGTCCCCTTCGTCGGGGCCGGGTTCAGGGTGACGGGCCGCATGACGGGCGGGATGGGGAGGGGATCGACGAAGGGGGTGTTCCGCGGACTCCGGAGTTCGAGACCGCCGCTCCCACTTCCGCTCGCGGCGTGGGCCCAGTGCGGTTTGAAGTTCCTCGCTCCCTGAAGGGCCGCCGCCCCGGCCCCGCCCATCACCAGCCCCACCCGCAGGAGCTCTCTCCGGTTCAGCCCCGCTTTCACGATGTCCCGGATCTCCTGCATGTACCGGCCGACGCGCTGCTCCATTATTTTCGATTCCGGGTCTCCGGTCCTGTTCGGCATGGCGCATCACCTCGTGACCAACCTGCAGATGACAACCGCAAGAATCATTCCTTGAATTCAGGGATCCATTCCCTTCCCCCGGATTCGCTTTTCATTTCAAACGGATGTTTTTTTCCCGGGACCTCCAGGCGAGGAGAAACGGTACTGCGGGGGTGCGACGGTTTTTTCCCGGAGGGACGAGGAGAGACAATTGTCTCATCCCTTCGCCTCCCCCTTCCGATGTTCCCTCTCATTCCGCTAATCAATAAACAATTGATTTATTTAAAGAGATAGCCAAATAGACGTTCTGGCACGCGATTTGAAGCGTACCTGCGATGAGGAGTTGAAATCGAATGTGCTCTTCCGTGAGGGCCGGCGCGAACCGAATTCTCCAAGGGACGGTGATCGTCCTTTTCGTTTGCTTTTCCGCCATCGGTACGGATGGGGCGTACGGCCAGATCATCTCATGGACCAATCCCCTGACGTACCAGGATAGGAACGCGATTCCCGCGAACCTTCGGTCGACCATTACGACGAAATTGTATTTCTTGCAGGACGGCGTCGCGTGGACGCAATTCGCATCGGTTGCCGACGGGCGCGAAACGTGGACCGGCGCACTCCCGGTGGCGGACGGCATCATCGGATACTACGGCGCGACGTCGACGATTCCAAGCAACGGAATCGAGAGTCCGTTGTCGAACATCGTCGCTTATCCCCCCATCGCGGCTCCGCCCGCATCGGCTCCGACGGACCGGTTCGACGAGGTCACGGTGACCTTGGGGAAGTACCAGGACACGTATGTGGCCTTGGGGGATGGGACCAGCCACGCGGTGATTCCCCTGATTCAAACCTACGTATGGCCCGCCCGGAATGTGGCGAACCGCGGTTTCCTCCAATGGGATCTTTCTTCCCTGCCTGCCGACGCCCGGATCACCACCGCGACGCTCCGCCTGCATTACGCCGACGAGGAGGGAGGCGGCGGAGACAATGCTCTCGCGATATCGGTTGCGAAAGTGATCGGGACGAACCTCGATCCGGGGACGGCTACGTGGAACTCCCCCGACGGTGTTGTCGCCTGGACGGGGGGAGCGGACGGAGGAGCGAAGAACCTCGCTGCGAGCGAATCCACGGTCGTCGTCGACAACACCCATGGTTGGGTGGTGTGGAACGTGACCGGCATGGTCCGGGACTGGGTGAAGGCTCCCTGGACGAATTCCGGGATGGCCCTTGATCCGGACAAGGCGGGAACGGCCGACAGCAACCGGTACTTCGCATCCCGCGAATATCCCGACCCGCTCCTGCGCCCCGAACTGGTGGTCACGTACCTGCAACCGTCCCGGAATCCGGCGCCGCAAGCCGTTTCCGAGCCCTTGCCCCCTTCCTTCCCGAACCCCGCGGCCGATGTTCCGTCCGACACGTTCACGGTGAGCATCGGCGGTTTTGAAGACACGTACGTGAACCTGGGAAGCTACTCCGACAACAACTACTTTTCCGAACCGTTGATCGCCACCTATACCTGGCCGGCGAACAACGTGGCGAATCGCGGCTTCATACGTTGGGACCTTTCCGGCCTTCCCGACAACATCACGGTCACGAACGCCGCTCTCTGGCTTTTTTACGTCGACGGCGGGGCGGGCGGCGACCCGGCATATGCCGTGAGCGTCGCGAAAGTGACGGGGGCCTTTCCGGATCTTAGCCGCGCCACGTGGAACCGGTTCGACGGCGTTTCTCCCTGGCCGGGCGGGCAAAACGGGGGAGCGGCTGCCATGGACCCGCCCGTATCGTCCTCCACGATCGGCCGGACGTACCGCTGGGTCTCCTGGGACGTCACGGAGCTGGTGCAGGAGTGGGCGGACCGGCCGGAGACCAATTCCGGGATGGCCATCGACGGCGACGCGTCCGCGGGCGCCGACAGCCATCGGTACTTCGCCTCCGGGGAGTACCCCGACCCCTCGCTTCGCCCGCGTCTTCTCGTCACGTATGTGAAAAACCCGTAGGAATCTCCCGTATGGCCCTACCGGCCGGCCAGCCCGTTACACTGAGTTCCGGCTTTCGCCCGATTTCCCCTGTTCCGGTATCCACCGCTTGAGGAACCGGCCCCGCGGGAAAGGATATTTCGATGGGCCTGATGTTGCGCCAGTTTGCGGTAAAATGACATGTTGGTTCATTTCAGCCGAAACGTTTTCATCGCGATCCTCGCCGTTCGGGAGGTCGAAGGGGCGGTAGCCTGCTCCTCTCATGTAGAATAGAAAGGATTGGATCCGATATTTTCCCCCGGAAGGTGAAAATGACGAATTTGCGGCGACTTCTGAGGAACGTCCCCCTTCTTGAGTTGGTGGTGGCGCTGGCGCTCGTTTCGGGTCTGCTGACCGCAACCGCGCCCTTCCCGGCCTTCGCGGCGGATCCGATCAGAGGGGTGACGATGCCGGCGCTTCCAGCCGATCTCACGCCGGAACAGGCGGCCGCGGCGAAACAGATTCTCGTCGAATCCGATCCCGAGGCCAGGAAGGCGCTGGAGGCCGCCGTGATGAAGAAGGCGGCCGAGGCGGAAACGGAGGCGGCGAAGAGGGATCTGTCCTCAAAGAAGGTGGAAGCCGAGGCCGAGGCGAAAGCCGAACGGGCCGCCGCCGACACCCGGTACGACTGGACCAGCTCCCCCTATGTGGGCGGTCTCTTCAGCAAGCGCCTCTCCGTGAAGGAGCGCGAAACGCTCATCCATTTCGGCCACGACCTGTTCGCGCCTTCGGCCGGCGCGCCGACGCTACTCGAGAACATCCCGGTTTCCCCCGGCTACATCATCGGCCCCGGAGACGAGATCGTGGTGAAGATGTGGGGGCGCGTCGAGGGGACCCAGCGCATGGTGGTCGACCGCGACGGGAAGATCTTCTTCCCGAAGTTCGGCTCCCTCTACGTGGCCGGCAAGACGTTCGAGGAGGTGAAACGGTTCCTCAAGTCGAAGGTGTCGAGCATCGCCGAGGTCAGCTCCGACGTCGCCATGGGGCAGATGAAGGGGATCCGCGTGTCCGTGGTGGGCGAGGTCCGCTTCCCCGGCTGGTACAACGTCAGCTCCCTGCACACGGCGCTCCAGGTGCTTGCGACCGCCGGCAGAATCAAGGACATCGGGTCGCTTCGCCGCATCAAGATCCTGCGCGCCGGAGACGCGGTCGAGGAGATCGACCTGTACGACTTCCTCCTCCGGGGGGACACCCGTGCGGATATCCGCCTGCTCCAGGGGGATGTGCTCTTCGTCCCGGTGGTGGGGAAACTGGCGGCCGTCGCGGGAGAGGTACGCCGTCCCGCCATCTACGAACTCAAGGGGGAAAAAACCCTCCTCGAACTGGTCCGCCTGGCGGGAGGATTCACCCCCGCGGCGTACAAACGGCGCGTCCAGGTGGAGCGGCTGGAAGGGAACACGGCGCACATCGTGCTCGACACGGACGCCGACGATCTGGAAAAGAATGATAAGGCGTTCGACCTCGCCGACGGCGACGTGGTCCGCGTCTTCCCGATCGTCCTCGCGGACGAAAACGCGGTCGCACTGGAGGGGAACGTCCAGCGTCCCGGCAAGTACGAGCTGAAAGCCGGGATGACGGTGGGGACGCTCCTTCCGGACGAGAAGGAATTCCTGCCGGAGACGTACTTCGACTACGCCCTGCTCACCCGCCTGGTCCCGCCGGACCTCCACAAGGAGATCGTGCCGGTCAACCTGCGGGAGATCGTGCTGGAGCGCAAGCCCGGCGCGGACGTGGCGCTGATGCCCCGGGACACGCTGAAGGTGTTCCGGCGCGGCGACTTCAAGGATCTGCCGAAAGCGTCCATCTCCGGAGAGGTGCGGTTGACGAGGAAGGAGCTCCTGAAGACGCTGGGCCTCGACAACCAGGCCGCGGCCGGGCGGATGACTTCCGAATCCAAAGGTCCCGATTACAAGCGGGAGGCCGATTCCCGCAGGATCGACACGAGGGGAGGGATGGAACTCCGGGGGACCGATCCTCGAGGAGCGGATTCCCGGGGGACGGACCTCCGCGGGGGGGATACCCGCAGCGCGGATTTCCGCACCGATCCGGACGGCCTCACCTTTGAGATCCACTCGGGCGCGCGCGTCGCAGACCTCGTGAAGATGGCGGGGGGGCTGACCCGCCTCGCCTACCTCGACCGCGCCGAGATCCTGCGCGTGGACGACAACCGCAACTTCCGGACGATCTACTTCCACCTGGGCAAGGCGATGGCGGGGGACCCGGAAGAGAACCAGTTGCTGGAGAACGAGGACCAGGTCCGCATCCACTCGATCTGGGAGACGAATTACCGGAAGACGGTGACCGCTTCCGGGGAGGTGAATCTGCCGGGAGACTTCATCCTCACGGACGGGATGAAGCTGTCGGACCTGCTGTTCAAGGCCGGGGGGCTCAAGGAGAGCGCCTACACGAAGGAGGCCGAGCTGGTCCGCCGGGAAGTCAACCCCCAGGGGGATTTGGTGAAAACGCAGACGGTCGTCGTCCACCCGGAACGGGTGCTCTCGGGGGACGAGGCGGCCGACGTGCCCCTGCGGGTGTACGACTACCTCTACGTCCGCCAGATCCCCGACTGGAGCGAGAAGATCCAGGTGACGATGGCGGGAGAGTTCCGGTTCCCCGGGAAGTACGCGGTGCGCAAGGGGGAGCGGCTCAGCTCCGTGATTGAGCGGGCGGGAGGATTCACGACGGACGCGTACATGAAAGCCGGCGTGTTCACCCGCGTCTCTACCCAGAAGACCCAGCAGGAGGCGATCGAGAAGCTGATCGAGGAGCTCGAGACGTCGATCGCGGAAAAGGGGCAGGAGATCGGCGCCGCCCTGGACCGGGAGGATCTGGAGTCGAACAAGCAATTGCTGGAGGCCCGCCGTGCCCTGGTGACCCAGTTGAGGAAGACGAAAGCCCAGGGGCGGGTCATCGTTCGCTTAAGGGATCCCGAAGCGATGAAGGGGAGCGGGCAGGACATCTTCCTCGAGGACGGGGACCGGCTGCACGTGCCCCAGAAGATGAACGTGGTGAACGTCGTGGGCCGCGTGTACAACCCGACGGGGGTCGTCTACGACCCGGCGAACGACACCGTGGGCCATTACCTGAAGACCGTCGGCGGCCCCACGGAGAACGGCGACAAGGACAACATCTTCGTGCTGAAGGCCAACGGCTCGGTGGTTAGCCGGAGCAACGCCGACAGCGGGTTCTTCTCCGGCGGTTTCATGTCGTCGAAGGTGGAACCTGGCGACTCGGTCGTCGTGCCACAGAAACTTCTCCAGGTGCGAACGATGAAGGACATCAAGGACATCACCCAGATCCTGTACCAGATCGCAGTGACCACTGGGGTACTGTTCCTGGCGTTTTAGGACGCACGGAAGAGCATCGGGATGACGAAGAACGAGGGCAGAGGGAACAGGATGGAAGAGCGATCGACCACGGAAAATCGGGAAGACGAAATCGATCTTTGGAAATATTTCACGGTTCTGCGCAAGGAATGGTGGAAGATCGCACTTCTCTCCTTTGGGGTTGGCCTACTGACCCTAATCTTGATGTTCTTGATGCCGAACGTCTACCAGGCGATGGCGGTCATTACTCCCGCAATCGAGGACAAGAAGGAAAACCCCACCTTCGGGGCGCTCGCGTCGTTCGGCGTCCGCGTCGGGGGAGCGTCCAAGGTGGAAGACCTGGATTCCCTCTTCAAGAGCAACGACCTCACTGTGCGGGTTTTCCGGAAATACAACCTCTGGCCAGTCCTGCTCAAGGACAGGTACGATCCCGCGACGGGAAACATCAGCGATTCCTGGGCGGACAGTTTGTTCAGCGGCAGGAAAGGGCCGAAACGCCCCGGCGATTGGGATGCCATCCGCGAGGCCAGGGACCGCATGAAGGTGTTCGTCAACCGAAGGGCGGAAAGCCTCTCCGTTTCTTTCGAGTCCCCCTCGCCGGAAGGTTCCGCGGAAATTCTGAATCACTATCTTGAGGAAGGGAAGAGCCGCCTGCAGGAGGAGGCATTCCATCGGGCGGAGAAGAACAAGAAGTTCATCCAGGAGCAGATCGGAAAGACCGTAGACGCCCTCACTCGCGAGCGCCTCTATTCCCTATACGGCCAAGAGGTGGAGCGGGAGATGTTGGCCCGTAACCGTGAGCAGTTCGGGTTTAGGGTAATTGACTCACCACGGGTTCCGGACAGGAAATCGAAACCGAGCAGGGGGTTCGCCGCTCTCATGGCCACCCTATTTGCGGGAATTGCACTTATTATTTACTTTGTCTCAAGGGATCGGCGCAAGCAGTTGACCGCGGAGGTGGGGCATGGGTAGCGCGAGGAGTAATCATAAATAGAAACTGAACCGTCAGGCCACCGACTGCTTCTTTCCTGCCCGCGGAATTTTCCGGGTTTCGCCTGAAGTTCCCCCCGATCAATAGTCATCCCTGTTTCGCAAACTCCTTTTCTGCCACCCAATGAATTCTTTGGCATGCTTATGATTGTCAAAGAGCCGAGTAAATGATGAGGCTTCGAGACAGACTGATTAAAGGTACGGCAATGAATTTGGTTGCTGTTGCCTTCAATCAAGGCAGCACATTAATCGTCAACATTATCGTAGCCCGCATTCTCTTGAAGCAGAGTTTTGGCGAATACGCGATGGTGCAGAGCACACTGCTTACGGTGGCAACTTTTTCGCAACTCGCTACCGGATACACCGCTTCAAAATACATCGCCGAATATCGCTCCAGTGATCCGAAGAGAGCTGGACGAATTATGGGCTTATGTGCACTTGTCTCCGTTCTGATGGCATGTGTGGGAGTGTTTCTGCTTATCGCCATGGCGCCCTGGCTGGCCGGTGCCATGCTGAAAGCCCCGCACCTCGCATTTGCCCTTATGATGGGATCAGGGTATCTCTTTTTCTCTTCCATAAACGGATACCAGACAGGGGCACTTTCCGGTCTGGAGGCTTACGGTAGTCTTGTAAAGGCAGGTATGGTAAGCGGGATCGTGGCCGTGTCCGCTATTTCCCTCGGTGCGTGGTGGGGAGGGTTGAATGGCACCTTCATTGGACTTAGTATAAGCGCCTTTGTCCGCTGCGCTATTCACAGCAGGTGGCTTCGGCTTGAAAGCAAGACGCACGGTATAAGGCCCGAGTACAGGGGTAACCTGAGTCAGGAAAAGGCAATTATCTTTAAATTTGCGTTACCTGCCGCAATTGCAGGATGTTACATGACGCCGATGATCTGGCTCGCCAACTCTTTCCTCGTTCGTCAGCCTGGAGGGTACGGGGAAATGGCGCTTTACAGTGCGGCTAACAATCTTCGTATCCTCGTATTGTTTCTGCCAAATGTGATGAACAGTGTTGGGCTCTCCGTGCTGAATAACGAGAAGGCGAAAGGGGATATGACTCACTATAACCGGGTGTTCAGATCCAATGTACTGTACATCTTTTTCGTTTCTTTATGCGGTGTTTTTGCAATGGGGGTTTTCGGGCGGCCGATTCTACTACTTTTCGGAAAGGATTTCGGGGATGGCCATTTTCTTCTTTGGCTTCTACTCGTTGCCTGTTTATTTGAGAGTCTGAGCATTGCTTTGTATCAATATGTGCAATCCCAAGCGAAAATGTGGCCTTCATTTTTCTGTACAACGGTTCCAAGAGAAGCATTCCTGGTTATAGCAGCGTACTTCCTTGTTCAGTCTTACGGAGGCGCCGGACTGGCGGCTGCTTATATGGTATCGACTATCCTTGGGTTAATCTTTCTGTTCTCTCTTGTCGCCATGCTGTACAGAAAAGAACGTAAGATATTTGGTTCGTGTGCAGTACAGTAGCCTGCTTATGTTTTTAAATATTGAAGTCAATTAAATCTGATATCAGCGAATATTTCAGAATGCATCGTAAAAGCAGATACGGAGACAATTATGACCACATTTGAGGAAGAAATTAAAAAGGGGCAGCGGTTTGCATTTGGTAAAAACTGGAAGGCAAATTTAGCTAATTTAGATGAGGAGAGAATTAAACAAGCAGAGAAATCGATTTTAACATTGCTTGGACTTGAAAATCTTAAGGGGAAATATTTTTTAGATGTTGGATCAGGTAGTGGATTGTTTTCTTTATCAGCCCGTCGACTAGGAGCAATGGTTAGTTCCTTTGATTATGACCCAGAATCTGTAGCATGTACAAATTATCTTCGTTCCAAATATTTTCCCGATAATAGTAATTGGTTGATTCAACAAGGCTCGGTTTTAGACGAGAGTTTTTTAAGTAAATTAGGCAATTTTGATATTGTCTATTCTTGGGGAGTCTTACATCACACCGGCAATATGTGGAAAGCTTTTGAAAACGTTGCATCTCTTGTTAAAGTAAATGGGATTCTATGTATTGCTATATACAATGATCAGGGGTGGAAAACTAAACTATGGTGGAAAATAAAGAAATCATATTGTTCTGGGCCATTATGTAAGTTTATGATTTGTGCCATATATTTCCCCTATTTCTTTTTAAGGGTAGTTGCTGCCAGCATCCTCAAAAAGGAAAACAACTTTTCAAAATACAAAAGAAATAGAGGTATGTCGATTGTCCATGATTGGTTTGATTGGTTGGGAGGTTTCCCGTTCGAGGCGGCAAAAATTGAGGATATATTCCACTTTTACCAAGATAGAGGGTTTACCCTTCAGAACATAGTGACCAACAATGGATTAGGTAACAACGAATTTGTCTTTGTAAAAGGACATGACTACTAATCCCGGCAACAAGGCATTGGTTTATCGTATAAAGTACATGAAATATTTCCTGACGCATAATGTGGAACATGAGCGAATAGCGCCAACGGCTTCAGGCGGGTGTGAAAGGATTACGGGATAACAGAATAGCTAACTAAAGATGGCGATCTTATCATAAAGAGTATGGAACAGCGGGATTTTAAAAATACATATAGTGTGCACAATCACGAATAATTTAATTTTTTTGGTTTATCTATTATTAGTATAATCTATCTTATATCAACTAAAATAACCTCGTTATTTCGCATAATTTAAATTGCCTGCGATGCGTATACAGAATAGAACAATTTCAGCGGTTTTACCGGCAATTGTATTAAGTTCCTTTGCCCTATCATTCATGACGGATGATGAGCGTTATGTAGCGTTGCCGGGGTTTGTATGCATCGTTATGGTGCTTTGGCTCTGGATGACCTTGTGGGATCGTGATCAGAAGATTCCATTTTTTGATGTTGGAATATTCTGTGCTCTGGCCACGCTTTTCTATACGGTTTACCCTCTTGTAAATTATTGGGTGGATGGCTTTCAGTTCGGCATCCTGAGCGATAACCGATTGCAGTCATATAGTATCCAACCTATTGAACTTGGTTTTTTCCATTTTCGACATGTTTTATATCTTTTTTCTTTTATTTTATTCTATTCGGTGTTTCGAGGTAGAGGATCAATAGAAGTACGTAATGTGAGCACCCCAAGTCGTTCCACCAAGAAGATCATCGTTATATATTTCCTGTTATTGACAGGTTATTTCTTCATTCTTCAACTGACGACAGGTGTTAATTTTAACACAAGTTATGAGACAGACGTATATGCGAAAAATATGGCGGCTTTTGCGAGTATACCTCTTCTCCTAATGCAGATATCTGGAAAGTTGGATGGTATTCTGTTTATCTTCAAGTTGGCATTGCTGTTTATTATTGTTAGTCGATACAGGAAAAAAAAGTGGCGTACTATTTTACTCGTATGGATTTTGGTTGAAATTGTTCAGGT
>Ga0214473_10005230_pt1 | contig 15569 bp, 16 predicted proteins | sample RVTome_7_FD_203509 | JGI IMG/M metagenome (GOLD analysis project Ga0214473, IMG submission 203509) | Soil microbial communities from uranium-contaminated site in the Upper Colorado River Basin, Wyoming, United States - RVT98D197 | ecosystem: Environmental > Terrestrial > Soil > Contaminated >... | reverse complement strand
TTGTGCTGGACCTATACATCACGTAACACCAGCCCCTAAATTACTTTTAACATACCCTGCCGGAGTTTTGTACCCTAGAGTCTGATGAAACCTCTGGTAGTTGTATTTGTAGTTAAACTCCCGACACTTCTTTCTAACAGCTTCTATCTCTGGTCTTAGATCCTCTTGGAGATTGAGAAACTCGTAGATTAGGGTTTGGAGCAGTCTTTCTACCCTACCATTCATCTTAGGGGTATTGGGATAAGTAAAGTAATGGGTAATACCAAGGCCTGTTATGAGCTTATGGAAGTTAAGCAGATATTCTGAACCGTTATCAGTGTTAATTGCCTCTATCGGGAATGGGAAGTAGCGGGTTACTTTAGAGAGAAAATCAGCTGCTACCCTAGAAGAGGCTGTTGTGTAGGCTTCAACAAAACCTAGCCTACTCTTACAATCTACCGCCACAAAGAGGTAGAACCTAGGACCTAGGATAGTCAAGTGTTTGGTGTCGATCTGGATTAGAGAACCTAGTCCTTCATCTCTAAGTTCTCTTGCTGCCCTAATTCTGGCTATAGAGTACCTTCTCTTCTGTTTAGCTAGTTTTCTGGAAAGGTTCTTTAGTTCCGGGTGTCGGTTAACCACCTTCTGGATTACATTGTGGGCTGCAGATAGACCCTCCCTTAGAAGTTCCTCGTGGATCTCGTACTTACTCTTACTTACATCAGTTAACCGAATATCGTAGATTCTCTGAAGTACCGCTGGATCAGTGGCCATCTCTCTTAATTTGTGTGGTTTTCTGGTTTTCTTGTTGTCCTCAAGGGTTTCTAGTCGGTAGGGATTGAACCTTCGGAGCCATCTGTAGAAGACATCGGGGGATAAAGAGAAGTGTCGTAGAGTCGCTCTAACCTTCTTACTGTGGAAGTGGTACCAATCAATCCATTCCAACCTTCTTTTAGCTTCTTTAGAAAGACTAGCCGCTCTGACGTATTCACTTTTTGGTAGTATCCTGTAGGCTCGCATATACGAGCCACTATACATGCCCTTCATCCAACCGCAAGTGTTACGTCATCTATCGGGTCCTAGACAAGGATGGAGGGGTCGCCCGTGGAGCTAACCAGAAATCTCCGCGTAAGTATTGCCGACAATAGGTCTGATTGGCTACGTTCCTGGGGCTGTATGGTAATCTGCTTTGAAGAGATTTCGATCTGCCTCAATGAGCATTATCCCAAGTACAATAGCCTCTTTGACCTGCAGTATCCAGATAGAGAAAGCGCCACTCCTCAAATCAGACACTGGGTAGAGAAAATCAGGCAGGAGACAGGTTATAGCGCAACTATCTGGGTGGATAATCATAGCGGACCAGGGTATCTAGATTTGCTTTTACCTGACCTTGGCCTTCGCCTAGTTTCAACTTCCTATACCCTAGTGGCGAAAACGGAGGATGTAGAGAGAACAAAGCTTGCAAATATACCAATCTGGCAAGTAAAGACGGGCGCACGCGAACGGAAAGCCTGGATTGATGTTTATTGCCGGGCATTTAGGAGTGCGGATCACGCCTATGAATATGCGAGGTGGGTGGAGGCATTCAATAAACTCCAGGACGTGGAGACACATTTCTACCTTGGGTTTAGACACTCAGGTGGTCTTGGCGATCTCTTCCCCGGCCAACCTTCAGCCGTCGGACAAGTAGTCATTGGTCACGGTGTTGGAGGAGTCTACAACATCGGTACTGTACCCGAATACCGGGGACGTGGTTTTGCTTCGGGGATAGTGTCCTTCCTTGGAACTGTGGGCAGACAAGCTGGTTTACAACATCTGTATCTTGTAACTCAGACTCCCAAATTCTTTGAGAAACTGGGATTCACGGTCGCATTCCAGAACACGATCTGGCAGCAAACTTAAAGACGCGCAAAGAAACCAGCCCCTTTGCGCGTTTTTCCAATCACGAGCCCAAGGATCAAACCCTTAGGCATACTTTTATTCGATGCGACACTTTTTATACGATCGTGGTTTTTTTGCGACAGAATTCAAAGATTAGACAGAAATTGTGGAGAGAGCCGTGTCTTCCAGGGATTCCATAGCCGCAGCTTCTTGCGGCTTTTCGTGATCGTAACCAAGCAGATGAAGCACCCCGTGAACAACTAGTTGCATCGCCATGTCATCTACCATAGTATTTTCTTTTGCAGCTCTATCAAGAAGTTGGGGGTAAGAAATAACTACATCACCAAGATTTAGATACTTAGAAGGCGGGGTGATAAATTCGCGTGGCCTACCTGTATCGAGTGTGTATGAAAATGCAAGCACATCTGTCGGCGCGTCGATACTTCGATATTCGCGGTTTAATTGCCGCATTTTACGATCGCCAATTACGGAAATTGTAGCTTCGACTTTTCCTTTTACGTTAGCCACCGACAACGCAGACTCTGCCGCGGAAATAAGAAGAGGCTTTTTTAGTGGGTAGTGAGGTTCAACATAAGTGGTGATTTTGTAGCTCATTTTTGCTAATTATCTAATTTCAGTCTTGACGCATTTTGATTTTTCTCTCAACAGCGGCTTTTTGCTTTTTTCTAGTTTCGGCTGGTTTTTCATAAAATTCACGTCTTCGCAGTTCGGTCAAAATACCCTCCTGCTGCACCTTTTTATTAAATTTTCTGATTAAGGATTCCACGCTTTCACCTTCACTAGCCTTTACAACTGCCATAAATTTCTTTATTTACGTCACGCACTCGCTGGACATAAATTTCTTAATTTACATCACGCCGTTGCGGGACATAAAAATTTAAACAAAACACCCCCTAACTTAAAATTTCAAATGTAGACCGCTACACGTTCTGTGATTACTTCGTTAAATTAATTTGCTAATCCCCAAGCAAATGAAAATGCAAATGCTCTACTTCTTGATGTCTTCCTCCATTTATTATTACCCGGTAACCACCCTCTAATTTTTTCTCTTTTACTAATCTTTGTACCACTTTTATTATTTTTGTCAACAGTGGAAAACGCTTGTCATTTAAGTCTAAAAACGTCTTTATATGTTCGCGTGGAACAACCAACAAATGGACCGGCGCCTTTGGATTTATATCATGAAAAACGAAAATATCTTCGTCTTTATGGACGAGCTCAGTCGGAATTTCCTCGGCAATAATCTTGCAAAATGTACAATTTTTATTCATTCTTTCTCTTTTTTAATTCTTCAAGAACTCTGTACGGAACCTTAAGATAGAAATCCTTGAAGCCCAGCCCTTTCCCCGCACTACCAAAACCGTGAAAATCGCTTCCTCCAGTAATAACCAGTTTATATTTTTTTGCTAAGTTCGTAAAGTGTTCGACGCAAGCTTTCGTATCTTTCTCATTTTCCCGGTGGGCAAAAACTTCAACTCCATCCAAACCCCCTTTCACCACCTCTTCAAATTTTTCATCTTTAAAAACAAGTCTTCCGTCCTTTTTCTCGGCAGCCGTCCAGCACGGATGAGCAAAAACAGCTAAACCGCCTACTTTATGAATAAGGCTAATCGCTTCTTTCGGAGTTAAAGCTTTCCTAGGTTCGTAAGCGGGCTTCCCAAGAATCAAGTACTTGCGTATGAAATCACCAGTGCCTGGGATTTCACCAAAATCTTTTTTTAACTTTACGTGGTTTTCGGCGTCGTTAATCACCGCCCAAGCAATATGCGGTTGGACAATTGTCCCTGTCGCCAAAGCTTTCACATCCCCAAAAGTTATTTGGTAACCAAGCTTGTTAAGATTATCAACCACTTTTCTTGCCCGTTTTTCCCGAGAATCGCGCACATCCTTTAGTGCCTTTTGAAAATTTTTATTTTTATAATTAATAAAGTAACCTAAGATGTGGTGTTCGGTTTGTGAATCTGGGTAACTTGAAATTTCTACAGCAGGTAAAACTTCAACTCCGAGTTTTTTACCGGCATCCATCCCTTCTTCCACTCCATCCGTACTCTCATGATCAGCAATAGCGATAGCAGCAAGACCTATTTCTTTTGCTTTTTTTACTAGTTGCGTTGGAGAAAGCGCACCATCAGAAAAAATTGTATGTGTATGCAAGTCAACAAATTTCTCCATCGAATGATTTTACCTTTTTCGTCAAAAAAAGACAAACTGTGGTAAAATAGTTTGCGAGATCAGGAAAAGGAGGCAGAGCATGCTTGCAAAAGCGGAGGGCGAGGATACATTCCCCCGTCTCTTCTGGATTTACATCTTCGCCGTGATTGCACTGACCTACGCTGTCTTTCTGCTACTAGATTGGGGTAACTGGCTAATGCTGGCAAAAGACTGGGCGCTGATTGCGCTTACGTTTAGTGGGTTTGCCCTGTTGTTTTCTCTACAACGACGGAGAGCTTACAAGGAAAACGTTCTTAAACAGAAAGCGACCTCTGAACTTGCAGCGAAACTTGGCACCAATCCCAGCAAACTCAGGCAGGCCAGTCTGGGTAGTATTCTGATAGTTACGAGGTTTCACGATACAAACAAGCGGTTAATCGTCACGGGAGATGGTTCTGTGTTCGAAGAAACCGATAAACTGACGAGCATCGGGTGATGAAGATCTTTGGTCGGTGGTTTAAGCTGCAACAGCAAAAGGCCACCGACTTTTTTAATATTCCTATTAACCTTTTAAAAAAGAAGAGACTCCCGCTGGAATACCCATACGGGAGTCGTAACTATCAGATCAGTTCTCCTCTAGCAGGCGCTTATCCGTTCCATCCCAGATCGAACATCAAGTCCTCCCGATCGGCAAAAAGACCTCGGAGGACCGTACCGAGGCTAGCTCCGTAAAGCTTCAGACCGCTCCAAAAACCGTGATTTTCGAAGATGAAGGTGATCACGGTGTGATCGCTCGTAAGATGGTCAAACAGAATATCGACCAGACCTGGACGAACTACTAGCTCGACAACCACCTGATTCGTAGGGTCCACGTATGTAAGCTGAACCCCACTAGGAATCTGAGCTATCTCAAGCCGCAGAGATTCGTCTTCGTTGGCAAGGTATCCCTGGTCAACCACCTTGACACCCGACTGCTGTGGAATCATCTTAAACTTCTCATCAAGTTCTGACTGAGCCTGTGCAGAATTCATATCTCTTTCTCCTCCTTCTCTGAAACTTCCGCAAATTATACCTTATTCAAATTGGGATGTAAATACTATAAGATGTTGGAAAAGGAAAACTCCCGTCAAGATATGTTTCTCAACGAGAGTTCTTGTGAACAGCCCCTTTCCTTCTTACCCACTTCAGTTTGAACCGAATCTGCCTACCCTTTTTTGGCAGTGGCCAAGCCCACTCGCGATTTTCCCCTTTGCCCGGTTCTTCCATAATTAACCAGATGAATGGCCCTTGCGCATCTTCCGCCACCTTGAGCCTCACAAGACCGGGGAAGTTGTCCAGGAGAATCTGGTCGTACTGGGTAACGTACTCCTCCGCCTGCTTACGGGTTGGGGCTGGTAACTTCGCGTCTTTCTCGCTGCTCAATTCCTGTGTCTCACTATTATCTCACCCGCGCCCTTTCTGCTTCTTTTTCTCGGTAGTAGAGGACACTGGCAGCCCTCAGCTGGGCGCTGATAATCCAAGCGATCAAACCTGGGTCTCTAGAAATCTCAAAGTCAGAGTCCCCCAATTCCTCTATCCGATCTCGACAGATTCTGAATACTCGTAACGGGTCTTTCTCTTCCGATTCAAAGAGCGCCGCATTGAAACAGTCGGTCGCATCTTCGTACCCTACGCGAATCAAACTCTTCGGCCCAGTCGGAAAAGAGCCCCAACTATCAGCTCTCCTGGCCAAAAAGCCTTTGATAAAAGCATGGAGCTCAGCTGGTGTAGTAGTCTCCGGCAGGAAGAAAGACGCAGGCGCTCCGTGGGAATCCAAGTTTGCAGGCATAAAGTCCACCCTTTCTTCTAATCTCTCTTATTTACCAACGGGCAAATTATACATCCATCTACCGAAAAATCAAACAAAAACATCTAGCAACCGATTTTTATCTGTATAATAGTAATGGGAACATGAATAGCGGAGGATTCGAACAATTGGTACAAGAAGCTTTGAAAGACCTGCCGACTTTTTTCAAAGAGAAGATGGAAAATGTTGACGTAGTCATCGAGGACTGGCCAAACCCGACTTATTCGAAAGGAAGATTGCTACTTGGACTCTACCAAGGTGTACCAAAAACCATAAGGGGTTCAGGCTACACCATGGTTTTACCGGATAAAATAACAATTTTCAAAGGTCCTATAGAACTAGTTTCAAGAGGAAATAAAGAAACTGTGAAGAATCTGGTAATCGACACCGTCCAACACGAAATCGCCCACCATTTTGGGATTAGCGACTTGCGCCTACGCGAACTCAAAAGGTGACAGGTGACGGGGTGTGACAAGAAGACTCCTTGTCAGCGCTTGGTTTTTTCGAAAATGCCAAGCGAGACCACAGCTCCCAAGTATTGCAAATCGACTCTTTCTCTCAACTCATCCGCGAATCTTTTTATGCCATCGAAATAAGTAGCATCGTGAAACACTATTAACCCTCCAGCCGCAACAAGTGGAAACCAAGCAGAAAAATCTCTTTTGACATCTTCATAATCATGACTGGCATCAATAAACAAAAGTCGAACTGGCTTTTTGAATTTTTTAGAGGCGGCAACCGAATCTGACTTAATAGGCTGCACAACCCTCTCCAGCTTAAATTCCTCCAAATTTTTAATAAACTTCTCAAACATCAGAGGGTTCTCACCAACATATTTATCACCCCGAAAATTATCGACCGCATAAACTTTTTCTTGCGAGGCTAATTTGTTGCCTTGGGCCAAACAAATAGTAGACTTGCCTTCATAACTTCCGATTTCAACGACAACACCAAAGTTAGGTTTCTCTTGCGCCAATTCGAATAGCTTTTTGCCTTCTTTTGGATCTAACCAACCATAAACTTTTTTAGGAAAAACGAACTTCATGAGGTTATTTTAGCTGAAACAGCATGTCAACTCAAAAAGTGATAGGGGGTCTCCCCTGTCAGTGAAATTAATAGCCTGCTGCGTCGGCTTCTTCTTTGGTTTTGTGGATCGTACCTTCCGGGTGATGCGGGGGTGAATAGGTGGTGATGATTTTTAGATCTTCACTGCCGGTATTTTTAAAATTGTGGTCCGTGCCATGACGAACCAAAACAATATCGCCTTCTTCTATTGGTTGTGTCTCGCCTTCTAGTATGACCTCACCACTCCCTGCAACAAAATAAAGCACTTGATCTTCTTTGTCGTGAACTTCGGCACCGATTTCACCGCCTGGCGGGATGCTCATCACAACAATTTGGGTGTTATCGCCAGTTTCCAAAACTTGGCGAAAATAAGTATTCTCAAGCGCCTTTTGTTTAACTGCCTTCACTAAACCTTTCATAAAAATTATTATATCAAGATTATTGTTAATTGAAAACAACCAAGCGAAGAAGATTATACCTTGCTGAAGACTACAAAGCCCCTCTCCAAACCATCATATCTTTTATCCATAGATCCAATCAGCTTTTTCAAAGAGGTCTGCCAAAAACTTTTATTTTTTGGACCGGGATCACAAAGCGTTACTTCGTCTCCTCCCACCTCGCTCACCAAAACTAGATGCCCCCAATCCTTTTCCAGGTGGAATGTCCGATTATAGATGTTAGCCATCACGTCATTTCCTTCTTTTAGGTTAGTCCCCAAAAAAAATTTTACGTCTTCTATCTCGCTTTTATAAAAAACACTTACTTTCAGTGGGATCTTGTGCTTTTTAAAGAAATCTTGGACTTTCTTTTGCTTAAATTCCTTTAATATGATTCCTCTATCGGCTTCGTCTTTACCTTTGGCGATTTTCAATTTTATATGAAAACTATCTACCTGGTGTCTTCCGATTCTGACACCGAGATCCTTAGCAATTTCTTCCTGATCAACCCAACCCAAATTTCGACGCAAGATCAACATCTGCAGACACGCTGGTCCACAAAGTGAAGGCTTTTGAACAAGATGTTTATAAGGCGGCGATATTTTCATTGGTAGGATTTTAACACTTGGGAGAGAAGCGGACAAATAAATGTGCTGGACCTATACATCACGTAACACCAGCCCCTAAATTACTTTTAACATACCCTGCCGGAGTTTTGTACCCTAGAGTCTGATGAAACCTCTGGTAGTTGTATTTGTAGTTAAACTCCCGACACTTCTTTCTAACAGCTTCTATCTCTGGTCTTAGATCCTCTTGGAGATTGAGAAACTCGTAGATTAGGGTTTGGAGCAGTCTTTCTACCCTACCATTCATCTTAGGGGTATTGGGATAAGTAAAGTAATGGGTAATACCAAGGCCTGTTATGAGCTTATGGAAGTTAAGCAGATATTCTGAACCGTTATCAGTGTTAATTGCCTCTATCGGGAATGGGAAGTAGCGGGTTACTTTAGAGAGAAAATCAGCTGCTACCCTAGAAGAGGCTGTTGTGTAGGCTTCAACAAAACCTAGCCTACTCTTACAATCTACCGCCACAAAGAGGTAGAACCTAGGACCTAGGATAGTCAAGTGTTTGGTGTCGATCTGGATTAGAGAACCTAGTCCTTCATCTCTAAGTTCTCTTGCTGCCCTAATTCTGGCTATAGAGTACCTTCTCTTCTGTTTAGCTAGTTTTCTGGAAAGGTTCTTTAGTTCCGGGTGTCGGTTAACCACCTTCTGGATTACATTGTGGGCTGCAGATAGACCCTCCCTTAGAAGTTCCTCGTGGATCTCGTACTTACTCTTACTTACATCAGTTAACCGAATATCGTAGATTCTCTGAAGTACCGCTGGATCAGTGGCCATCTCTCTTAATTTGTGTGGTTTTCTGGTTTTCTTGTTGTCCTCAAGGGTTTCTAGTCGGTAGGGATTGAACCTTCGGAGCCATCTGTAGAAGACATCGGGGGATAAAGAGAAGTGTCGTAGAGTCGCTCTAACCTTCTTACTGTGGAAGTGGTACCAATCAATCCATTCCAACCTTCTTTTAGCTTCTTTAGAAAGACTAGCCGCTCTGACGTATTCACTTTTTGGTAGTATCCTGTAGGCTCGCATATACGAGCCACTATACATGCCCTTCATCCAACCGCAAGTGTTACGTCATCTATCGGGTCCTAGACAATTTATCCAGTCCAGTTGGAGAGAAGAATAGATAGATCAAAGATATCTACCCTGCCATCTTTGTTGATGTCGGCTACTCCCCCAGTTGCTCCCCAGTTAGATAGGAGTATTGATAGATCAAAGATATTCACCTTCCCATCAGAGTTGATGTCTCCTGGTTTGGTTGTTGGGTTGTTGACGGTTACCGTGATAGGACTACTTGTTCCAGTGTTCCCTGCTGCATCGTAAGCCTTTACTAGCAGACTGTGATCCCCGTTGCTGACAGTAGTGGTATCCCAAGACCATGAATATGGAGAGCTGGTATCAGTAGCAACAGGTGTCAGACTACCGTCAAGATAAAAATCTACCCTAGTTACTCCGACATTATCTGATGCTGAAGCGGAAACATCAATAGTTCCAGAGACCGTAGCTCTATTGTTAGGTGAAATAATTGATACGGTCGGGGGTAATATATCCAAACCACCGTTATTAACGGTTAGAAGAGGTAGATGTGGGACATTTGTTTTTGCTGTATTATTCGGTACCCCAAAAGGTGTTCCAGAATTATCATAAGCTACAGCATACACGTTATAGGTTCCGTCTTCATCCTCAGTTGTATTCCATAAAGCAGTATAAGGTGCTGTTGTATCAGATCCTAATGGTTTGACTGGAATACCACTTTTCCAACGAAAAAACTCTACTTTTTCAATTCCGGACTGGTCACTAGCACCAGCATTCAAGGTAACAGTACCGGAAACCTGACTTCCATCCAGCGGCGAGGTCCAGGTGACAGTAGGTGGAGTAAAATCTGTTTTACCAACAGTAACATTTACAGTAGCTAAGCTAGGGGTTGCTGAGACCACAGCAACAGTAGTACTGGTTTCAGGATCAGTAAAAGAATTCCCCGGAAGAAGAGCAACAACCCGAAGTGGATACCCAAGCCGGTCATTAGTCAACGGAGTACTATCTAGAAGTTCGGTTTTAATAGCGGTATTAAGTGTGTGGATAATACCACCTAAAAAGATGTCGTCATCAAATAAGTTCACTAAATTCTGTAAATTAGTATCAGTACCAATTGGTTGGCGGTATTCCATGTAAAGATAATCGTTTGGAGCCCTCTGAATCTTCAAAGCTTTAGGTCCGCTAGTTAAACTTCCCATTGGTTCAATAATATTTGTTCCACTTGTGGTCACGGATATAACTTGACTTGCATTAAGCCAACCAAGGTACTCTTTATGAGGTGCATTGAAATGACCTTTTTGCGAAGATTGACCCATGATACTATAACTATCACCATATTCGTTAATCGTACAGCCGCTTTTACCAGCAGTTATTGTTACCTCCCCACAATCCAGAAACGATGCGTGGTGCAACCCAAAGTTATGACCAAGCTCGTGGGCAACCGTTGTCCAACCAGTTCCCGCAATATGGTTGCTTTGAATCCAAGATACGGATAGAGAAACCCAACCATCTTGGGTCGAGATAGAATATTTACCAATCGTACCCAATCCTGCCCAACCACACGAAGAACCAAAAGGAGCAACAATAATAAGCCGATCGTATGCAGAGAAATCTACAGAAGCATCAGCTGCAGCAATAGCTTCGTTTCGCGTGGTAGTGGAACTGCATGTTTGATCGATTGGAAGAGTATACCAACCGTAAATATCGTTTATGCTTCCGGGAAAACTAGTCTGATTGTAAGAAATCTCCTCATAATAATTATTTACTTGATTAAAGACAGATTCTGCAACTTCGGCTTTTGTCAAACTTGGTTGAGAAGTATTTTGAAAATTAGCAAGAATCGCCACAACCTTTTGTTCATCAAATGTGTCAGGTGCTGCTGCCTCAAGAACTTCAAGGGTATTTTCTGTGGTAAAAGCAATCTTATCATCAAGCTTGATACCGATCACTCTAACCTTACTTGAGGAAAGAAGTGAAGGATGTTGGTCTGAGGTGTGAAGAGAGAATCTTTGGGTTGGGGTTTTAAGGTAGTAATAGTCTTTGCTCTTTTTGTTCTCGAAGTCATCCTCATGAAGAATCTCTAACGTTCCCTTCAAGTCGACCGGCTCTTCGATATCTTTTTGAACCTGAGCCGGAAAGGTTGTTTTTGTTTTCTTGGGGATTGCTAATTTTAAAGCTGCGCGGGGATTTTTTTCGATCAAGTAGAGCATTTTTACTTTTCTAGTTTTTGAAATGTTCTTTAACTTGGCCGTTATCGTCTCCTTCGTAGTTTTGTCCATTTTTTCTAAGCGGCTTTGTTCAATAAGTAGCGTCTCGGTTAATTTTTTTACTTCTTCCTGCTCGGATACTTGATCAAAAGGAGATTGGGCTCTACCTGTCGGTTCTCTGGATTGCTGAACCAATATTACTGTCAGAGGAATAGCGATAAAAACAAACAAAGTAGCCGCTATTGTAGCTAAGTCCTTAGTTTTATAAGGTGGGTTAATGGTTTTTCTGTATATCTTAACCAGATCAGCAGCCCTCATTACTTTAGTTTAAATTATGGCTTGTTTGAGGGTTGGGTGTCAAATTTATCCAGTCCAGTTGGAGAGAAGAATAGATAGATCAAAGATATCTACCCTGCCATCTTTGTTGATGTCGGCTACTCCCCCAGTTGCTCCCCAGTTAGATAGGAGTATTGATAGATCAAAGATATTTACTACCCCATCAGAGTTTATGTCTCCTGGTTTTGGTTGAGGAGGCTGCTCATCTACCACCAGTCTCCCAGTCCTAGCTGGATCATGGCCAAACATTGGCCATTCGTATTTGGCAGGGTTAGAAGCGGTTTTTGGAATATTCCATAGGTAAATAGAATTTATACCACCGGACAATATCCCCCCACTATATCCTGCCGGTCTGTCTATAGCCGCCATTTCCATTTGGCCATTATTATCCATATCGGCAATGGCCGGTGGGGTGACAAAATAGTTGCCGCCATTATTTATTCTCTGCCAGTAAACAGAATAATTTGTAGCGTTTTGTTTAACAATAGATAAGGTATTATACCAACCCCCGGCCAATTCCAGCTGGCCATCGCCATCCACGTCGCTTAATGCCGGTTGAACTTGCATACTGGGTGAATTTGAAAGCTGTTTTTTACCTTCAACATCAAAGATAGCTAAACTATTAAGTCCAGTCACTATTTCATCTTTCCCATCATTGTCAACATCGGCAAATGAAGGGGTGGAATAATAAAACCACGGAACCATTATACCGTCGCTGGCAGTGGTCTTTGGCCAGCCGGACAGTACTGTCCCGTCTTTCTTCCATCCGTACAGCTGGGTTTGGCATTCAAGACAGCCATCCGCTACCGCAGCTGAAAATACCTCGCGATTGCCATCGCCATAAACGTCGCCGCTGGCAGGCGCACTGTAATAAAGCATCTGCTTGCCATTATAAGTTGGGTTGAAAAAAGGCCAGCCAGACAAGACCTTACCTATATTGTCAAACAGAATCATTAAAGTGCTGTAATTAAAGGCAATTTCCGGTTTGCCATCGCCGTCCAAGTCCGCTATTGAAAGCGATGGGGTAAATGAGGTCGGATAAAGTTGGCCTGGATCAAAACCAACCGGGGGCAATTTTAACAAAGTCGGAAAGCCAGCCAGTTCAGTGCCGTTTAAATGGTAGGCATGCAAAGTCAGGTCTGTTTTGACCACCCAAGTTGCCACCTGCATAAATATAATATCCTTTGTTCCGTCGCCATCGAGGTCTGTTATTGCTGGTGACATGAGGCCCCCCTGACTAGCGATTACTCTTGGCCACCCTGGGTAAAATGTGCCATCGCTCCTGATAATGTTAATATTGGGAAATGCGCGATAGTCGGGCTGTACCAGAATGCTGGTGACAACTATCTCTTTCTTACCGTCGCCATCTAAATCATCTACATTTAACATTCCTAGATTACTATAGTCTCCAACAACTAACGTAACTGGAAAGCCTGGCATACTATTGCCGTCTTTTTTATAAGCATAAATTTTGCCATCCGGCAGTGCGTAAATTAGTTCCTTGCCGCCATCGCCATTTAAGTCTGCCAGGGTGGGTATAAGTTCTGTAAGGTAGGCTGTAGGTAAATATTTAGGCCAACCGGGAACTAAATCTTTATCACCTTTAGGATTAGCTGTGGTTTGTTGATTGCTACTAAGAGAGCTATTAACCGTCAGCCGCAAAGTATAGGTTTGGCCGTCAGTTAAGGATGAAGTATTCCAGGTTCCTAGTTTGCCGCCAGACACCGGCTGGAGGCCGCCGTTTGTTAAGGTAATTCCTGCTGTGGACCAAGTCGTTGGAGAATAACCAACGCCCCATTCAATAGTGTAATTAGCAAAAGGCATGCCATTTTTAGTTATGGCGGTGCCGACAATGTCCGTAGAACCGAAAGAAAATAAACTGCGGGGGAAATCTATAACAGCATCAAAGTTATCTATAGTAATGTCATTAACTTGGAACTGGTAAATTTTACCAGCGGTGTCTGTGGCAGTCAGACGAATCATATACTTGCCTTCGGCAAACTTAGAAGTGTCTAAATTGGCCAAGGTGGTGTTGGTTATGGGCTGTACAGAGGAAGTGGTAACCAGGGTCCAGGAACTAGGGGTTCTCCCAGTGCCTACCTCTACCTTATAACTGGCAAAATTTGGCCCCCCAATGCTGCCTGTAATTTGTACAACCGGCGTTGCTCCAAATATTGCGGTTCGACTGCGAGGTGAAGTGATATAGGGAGTAAGAGGATGAGCGGTGGCAAGTGACATCGAACCAGCGGCATTGATTCGACCGTAACCAAAATCTCGATCTTTACCTGTAGCACCGAGGTCATCAGCACCATTTCGGATAATCTGGCGGATTTCTTCATTGGTGAGCGTTGGGTTTTTGGCCAAAAGAAGAGCCGCTAAACCAGCAACATGAGGAGTGGCCATACTGGTTCCCGAAACACGGCAGTAATTTGTTCCTACTGTTCTTTCTGCGGTGCACATTGGGGAAACAGAGGCTTTGAGTGACAAGGTGTCAACCCCGGGGGCAGCAACGTCAATCTTTTCTCCCCAGTTGGAGAAGCTTGCTTTGGCGTCATTGTAATCTGAAGCTGCTATCGTAAGCGCGTGGTCGGCGGAGGCTGGAGAAAAGTCTAGGGCATCGCCGTTACTATTGCCGGCCGCGGCTACCACTATCATTCCTTTATCATGTTCATACTTGACAGCATCCTCTGTCATTGTGCTCTGGCAGGCACAACCCCAACTATTTGAGGAGACCTTCGCGCCCATGTCAGCAGCGTATTGGAGAGCTTTAATGCCGTTGTCTAAAGAACCACTCCCACCAGAACTGAGAAACTTCAAAGCCATAATCTTGCTAACCCAATTGACGCCGACCACACCTTTGGCGTTGTTGCCGACTGCGGCGATGGTTCCGACAGTGTGGGTGCCATGGCCATGATCATCCATCGGGTCGGGGTCACCTGCTACCCAGTCCCAGCCATAGTAGTCATCTTTGTAGCCATTGCCATCATCATCAATTCCGTTGCCTGGTGTTTCTGCAGCATTAACCCACATCTGTCCCTGTAGATCTTCATGGTTTCGGTCTACCCCGGTGTCAATGCCGGCGACAATGATTTGGTTGCTTCCTGTAGTTTGATCCCAAGCTCCGGCGGCATTGATCTTGTGCATTCCCCAGAGATCTTGGTAGGACTGACCCCAACTGCCAGATGAGGCGTAGTAGGGATCGTTGGGGGTGGTAGCGGTAGTGGTTGGTGGGTTGGTTGTTGTTTGACTTGGAGCAGAGCTTGGTGTCGAGCTGGCAATGGCTTCAGGTAAGATGCTGACTATGTAGTTTGGTTCAACGGTTTGGATATTTGGATCGGCATGAAGTGTGGCAGCAAGCTCTCGGAGTGTTTCAGCGGCTGGGTTTATGTGATTTCGTTCCTTACTCACTTGTTCCAGCTTACCTGTAATCTTTTCGCTTTTACCAGGCAGAGTAATCTTGTACCAAGCAAAGATTTCGGCGTCTGACTTTGAGTTCTTGCCGACTTTGGCAACTTTTTCAAACTTTTTTACCTGGTGTTGTTGATTGATGTTGTTTAATGAGGCGATTCCCGTATCAGCGGGGTTGCCTTCCTTGACCTTTCCCCTGGCTTCTTTGGCGACCTTAATTAAAAGCTCGTTGGAAAGGAAAGTTGGTTCATCAGTAGTGGCTACTGGCACGTCTTTAGTTGTTTCAGCCTTTGGTAAGAGAGAACGGGCTTTTATTCCGGCAAATACAGTCAGAGGAAGAATAATTAAAATTAACACCGTAGCAGCAATTACTGTTAGATCCTTACGGCTGTAAGGAGGATTAATCCTTTTTCTGTATATACCAAGCAGATCGACAGCTTTCATTTGAGCAGTTTATTTTGATTATGAATGGTTTGATTATTGGTTGTCAAAGGCTAGCCAGTCCAGTTGGTGAGAAGAATAGATAGATCAAAGATATCTACCCTGCCATCTTTGTTTATATCTGCTGCTCCCCCGGTTGCTCCC
>Ga0214473_10005229_pt1 | contig 15570 bp, 12 predicted proteins | sample RVTome_7_FD_203509 | JGI IMG/M metagenome (GOLD analysis project Ga0214473, IMG submission 203509) | Soil microbial communities from uranium-contaminated site in the Upper Colorado River Basin, Wyoming, United States - RVT98D197 | ecosystem: Environmental > Terrestrial > Soil > Contaminated >... | reverse complement strand
AAGAGGTTGTTTTAGCCAAAGCTATCGACGCCGGCGAGAAGGCCGCTAAAAAACTGGAAACCAAGCATTTTCCCGACAAGAAAGAAAGGCGAAAACTGGAAAGAGCCGAGCGTGAGGGCTGGGCGGCTAAAAGAAAGTTGGTAGAGGCCAACCTTCGTCTGGTGGTAAGCATTGCCAAGCGCTATGTCGGCCGGGGCATGCTTTTTCTGGATTTAATCCAGGAAGGCAATCTGGGCCTGATAAGAGCGGTTGAAAAGTTTGACTACAAAAAAGGGTTTAAGTTTTCAACTTATGCTACTTGGTGGATTAGACAGGCTATTACCAGGGCTATCGCTGACCAGGCCCGGACTATTCGTATTCCGGTTCACATGGTCGAAACAATCAACAAGCTGGTCAGAATCCAGCGCCAGCTTTTGCAGGATTTCGGCCGGGAGCCCTCCCCCGAGGAAATTGCCAAAGAGATGGATATGCCGACTTCCAAGGTGAGGGAAATTCTAAAAATCTCCCAGGAACCGGTGTCACTGGAAACGCCGATTGGCGAAGAAGAAGATTCCCAGCTTGGCGATTTCATTGAGGACGAAGAAGCCGTTGTGCCGGTTGACGCCGCCTCCTTTTCTTTATTACAAGAGCAATTGCGCGATGTTTTGGAAGAGTTAAGTGACAGGGAAAGAAAGGTCATTGAGCTGCGTTTTGGCTTGATTGACGGTCATCCCCGGACATTGGAAGAGGTTGGCCGGGTTTTTAATGTAACCAGGGAGCGCATTCGCCAAATCGAGTCAAAAACTCTGGGAAAACTCAGAATTCCGCATCGAAGCGAACGCCTTAAAGATTACTTAGAATAAAGGTTTAGGCATGAATTGCCGATATAAGAACTTAGCCGCTTAATCCCGTAGAACTGCCGCTTGAGGATTAGGCGGCTTAATTTTTGCCAACAAAGAGTTGAATTATCCAGATGAGAAGAGAGTTGGCTTATCATCGAAAAGACGCGGTTAGTCTTGGCAAGGCAAGACTTTTCTTGCGACGCTCACAGCCTATGGCCTTCGTCTTCGTTTCCCAGGGCGAAATTTGAACTCGCCCTTTCAGGGCTCAAACAGCAAATTTGCCGCCGCTGTTCAACTCGACTCCAGCTTATGTTGCTCGAAGTCGCCGAAAAATCTTACCTTGCCAACACCATTTATAACTACATAGCAAGCGCCTATATTCATGCTTAGTTGTTGATAATTCAACAAACCTATATTTTAAACAGGTAGATAGATTAATAATAATAGCAAGATAGTTTTGCCGGCAGTTACTTTCCCTATGGAAAAACACTACGTTCCAACATCGGAACCTGCTTTCTGGCCTTTCAGCTATATGGTTTAGCATTGCTCAAACGCGCCAGCGTTCCGATGAATAGGTTGTTTTTCGTAACTGCGGTAAAGCTATCTTGCTATATAGGAGGGTGCTATCTATTTGTTTATCGCTTTTAACTTTTTCCGATACGGATGTCGGCGAGGGGCCAGGCGTACTCGTAAAGATGGAGACCTTTCGAACAGGCGATAAATTCGCCGTCCTTAACACCTATCTCCTCGGCCATGTATTCTTTTAGCAACTGCAAGCCGGCCAAATTAATGGGGAAGCCGCTCCATAAATCCCAGCTTCGAAAATAGACCATGAAGTGCAGCTTGCCATAACGGATACGGGTATCGACTTGGCGCAGGCAAGGCGGGTCTTCCAGATGAATCGATTCCGGTGAGCAAACCGCCATGCAAGCCTGATTAGTTCCGTGGCCTTCTTCTTTGTACATGCGGATAACCTCTTTTATCTGCGGCTCCAAGAATTCGCCGTAAGTATACTGCTCGTTCTTCTGTTTTTCAGAGGTCATCAAGTAAAGCAGGTAATTTTGGACATATTCATCGGTGGCCGGCGGGCTTAAGCCCAAACCGGGGGGAATATCGGGAATCAACGGCCTTGTGCCCGGATGGGCGATTTGAATAGTGATGAAATCAAGCTCTTTACGCTTAGTGCCGGCGTAACTTCCCCTCTCAATCGTATATTCATAGCCCTTTTTAACAACTTCATAAATTGCCTGAAACCAGGCATCGGGCAAGTCACGGGCTGTAAATTGAGAGAGAGTCAAACTATCTTTTGTTTCAGCTTGTTTTTGGGTTAATGCACGTTCCAAGGTAGATTAATAATAGCATATAAAAGCAAACTCGCCAGAGACTACTATGTCCATAATACGCGGCTCTTTGACAAATGCCTGGTCTTGGGCTTATAATATAAACAAGTGGTTGAGAGTACTCCGGGACATTTCTTGATTCGAACCCACTGTTAAACTCACTTATAGTAAGCAAACCAACGTAAGGCAATTCAATATGTATAATTTAAAATCATTTCGTCATGATTTAGTTGCGGGAATTACGGTTGCACTTGTTGCACTGCCGATGGCTCTTGCCTTTGGCTATGCTTCCGGTGTCGGTGCGGCAGCCGGTTTATATAGCGCAATTGCCGCCGGAATTGTTGCTTCTCTTTTTGGCGGTTCAAGGTTTCAAATTACCGGTCCGACCGGAGGAATGGTTGCCGTACTTGTCCTGGTTGTTTCAAAATACGGTGTAGAACAAGCACTCCTTGCGGGCTTGATAGCAGGTGTTATCCAAGTAGCATTTGGATACGCTAAGCTGGGAAAGCTTATTAAATACATTCCATTCTCGGTAGTAACCGGCTTTACGGCCGGAATTGCTTTCGTAATAATTCTCAGCCAAAAGGCTATTATTACCAAAGCACCGGCGGTAGTACTTGTCACGATTATTTTAAGTTTCCTCATCAGATATTTGTGGCCTAAAGTACCCGTAAGTCTTATTACGGTTATAGCTGTTACCGTAATTATTGAACTTTTACATGTACCGACGCCAAGGCTTGGAGCCATTCCGGCAACCTTACCGCTTCCAGCCTTACCGGAATTTTCCTTAAATAGCCTTAAGGAGCTCTTTAAGCCCGCTCTAATATTGGCTAGCTTGGGCTCAATAGAATCTCTGTTATCAGCTGTAGTTGCCGATGGAATGACGCCGGATGAGCATCATGACAGCAATCGTGAATTAATCGGACAAGGGCTAGGCAACATCGTCGCGCCATTATTTGGAGGAATTGCTGCAACCGGTGCTATTGCCCGCACAGCTGTCAACATAAAGGCCGGAGCAAGCACTAGAATTTCAGGTGTTATCCACGGCTTAACAATTTTAGCCTTGATGGTCTTTTTATCTCCTTTAGTTTCTAAGATTCCGCTGGCTGTTTTGGCTGGAGTGCTCGTTGTAGCTGCGATTAGAATGATCGAGTGGGAGAATATAGTTTTGTTATACAAGAGTTCGCGTGATGCACTGGCGGTCATGGGGCTTACTTTAGCGGTAACTGTTTTTGTTGACCTTATAACAGCGGTAGAAGTTGGGCTTATCGCGGCGGGCATTCTTTTCATCTATAGAATGAGTAATTTGGGGATATACCAGGATGAATCTTTAATTGATGAAAGCAACAGCTGTGAGATTGCAGTCGATACTGATCCACGTATTGTTGCTTACAGGATTGATGGCCCTCTTTTCTTTGGGGCGGCTGAGAGGTTTATTAAGACAACAACAGCCCATCCTAAAATAAATTTTTTAATCCTGAGGATGAGGCGAGTTCCTATTATAGATACAACGAGTATTTTAGCTTTACTTAGTATACACAAACAGCTTAAACGGCAAGGTTGCCAATTATTAGTAAGTGGCTTGCAGGAGAATGTAGCGGAAAAAATCAAGGCTACCGGTGTTTGGGAAGAGATTGGTGAAGAAAATATATTCGCTTGGACTCGCGATGCAAAAATTGCCGCTCAAAATCGCTTATCAGAAAAGATCCACATACCAACTACTCGGAATGAATTACGGACGAGCTAGCAGCAATTTTTACGGTGCTTTTTAATGCCGACCAGTTTCTTTGGGAATTTAGGAGCATGGGAAATAGCTTCAAGGGCTTCTCTTTCCTGTTTGCTCATCTTGCAACAGCAAGGACTTGATTTGCGGCATTTAAGGTTTTTGTCTGCTCTTGGCATGATTACCTCCGCTCGATAGTGACTTTACTTATTGTTTATCGGTAAGGAAGGGAAAAAACTTTAAGTGATTAAGCGGAGGTCAAAGAAGCTTCTTCTCTTAGCTTAGCAAAAAGCTCTTTAACGCTGATGATGGCATTATTACGCCAGGCGTTTTCACCGGCAAAGGCAAAACCGCTTTTCAGACGGCCCTTCTTGGCATTGACCAGGGCCAGGGTTATGCAATAAGGACTTTTTTCGGGATCACAAGTTTTTAGGCAATGATATGGGCACTTGAAAGGTGTTTTCTCTCCCCGCTCGGCCTTTTCAAGAAATACATTGTTAATAGCACGGCCGGGTAAGCCAACCGGAGAGTTAATTAAAACGACATCTTCTTTTTTGGCATCAATATAGGTTTGCTTAAAGGCATCGCTGGCATCACATTCGTCTGTACAAACAAAACGAGAGCCCATTTGTACGCCGGCTGCGCCCAGTTTAAGGAATTTCACAATATCGGCGCCCGTAAATATGCCACCGGCGGCAATTACGGGGATGTCTTGTTTGTACTTTTCTATCCACGGCTTAACGGCTTCGATGACCTTAACGACTATATCTTCCACGCGTAGGCGTACCGGGTGCTCAAGTTCTTGTCTGCTGAAACCAAGGTGGCCACCGGCTTTTGGCCCCTCAACGACAAAAGCATCGGGCATTTTTTTATGACGGCGGTCCCAAGCCTGGCAAATGATTGAAGCGGCTCTTTCCGAAGAGATGATAGGCACTAATTTAGTATCGCTGCCCTTGGCATATTGAGGGAGTTTTAAGGGCAGACCGGCTCCGCTGAAAATAAAATCGATTTTTTCCTTTACGGCGACTCTTACCATATCGGCATAATTATTAATAGCACCTAAAAAGTTAACGCCAATAAGACCCTTGCTTGAGGCGCGGGCCTTTCTTATTTCACGGCTAAGTACTCTTATATTTGCCTGGACAAAGTTTGTGCGAAAATCGGGCTCTTCCATACCCAAGCCGACTCCGGAAATGATTCCAATGCCACCTTCATTCGCAACAGCGGCAGCCAAGCCCGACATCGAGATACCAACACCCATACCACCCTGGATAATGGGCATTTCTGCTATTAAGTTACCGATTTTTAATTGAGGAAATTGAAACATTTGCTTTATTTTCAACCACTATAACACAAAACAAACCGAAATATATCTCCTTGCGGGTTTTAACTTTCAAAATTATTTTTTAAGCACTAAGATTGAATAGTGCGGTTTTTTATTAAAGGAACGAGGTTTCGAAAAATGTTAATATTACTTGCCTCAATAGCCTTCGCTGTTATTTTGCTGCTGATTTCGCTAAACGTTGTTTTCTCTTACTTTAGCTATCTAAGCAAGCCAAAGGATTTGCAAGCGGCTAAAAAAAAGGGCGAAGACCTACTTGATTTACGTAAAAGCACGGTTATGATGGTTGGGGCTCATCCCGATGATGCCGATTGGTATGTTGGGGGAGCACTTTCTTTGCTTCACGAAAAGGGCAATAGGGTGGTCGTTGTGGTGGCTACCTCGGGTGAGAAAGGCGGCAATGCAGCTAATCTCGGCAGGATAAGGGAAAATGAGCAATTAAAAGCGGCCAAGATTATGGGCTATGACAAGGTCGAGTTTTTGCGCTTTCCCGATGGAAACCTCAAGGCCTCTGAGCGGCTTGTCGGCAAAATAAAAGATTTACTTGATAAATACAAGCCGTCGGTCGTTTTTACCTTTGACGCGGTCAAAGAGGGGTACATTTACCGCCATCCGGACCACAAAGCCAGCGGTGAGGCTACTCTCGAAGCATTGAAAGGCAAAGGCGGGGTTAAAACATATCTGTTCCACAGCACGAGCAATGACGTAATAGTTGATATAACCGCTGCTCAAGATTCCAAGATAAAAGCGCTGGCGGCTCATAAAAGCCAGGGCGTCGGCAGATCCAGCCGCTACAGGCGTTTATTTTTCTCTGTCGGCAGAAGGCCGGCCGGTTCGGCTCAAGACTTCCAGCGTGTTGGCATTCGCTACGGCGAAATGTTTCGCAAACTCTAGCTTATTCCAAGATCACAACATAAGTAAGGTTTATACTTGCCACTTTTTCATTGGCGGAAATTGATATTTTACCTTTTGCACTTTCTTTCGAAAAAGAAAGGAGGCCAATATCTTGCGGGGCTTCAGCTGGCGGCAAGGTGATTTCAAATCCTTTGGCTTCCAAATTTTGCTTGTAAAAATCGATAATTTTCTTGCTGCTATCGCTCGTTTCAGACATCACCAGAAAGGAAATCTTACCGGCAGGATCGGTTACTCTCTGGCTTATTTTTATTTTTGCGCCCTGATAGAGGAGGTAGGTGGGGAAGTCCTTCGGCACGTGGCCGACATAGCCCTCAACCGTTTTGCCGTCAATTACTTTCTTTACCCTTACACCGCTTTTACTGGTTGAAACACCTGTCAGGCCAGACAAAAAATCATTACCGGCCGATTTTCTAATCGTTTTTATGCCTAGGAAAACAGCTAAAGCTATGCCAAAGCTAATCGCTATAACAAGTATGAGCTTACCCAGGCTGAATTGAGGCTTATCTGGTTTTGCGTTTTCCTTTTGCTGTATTTCCTGCGCAAGTTCGATTTCAGCCGGTGTTTGAAATGACTTCAGGCAGAGGTTGCAATACTTAGCGTTATTAGGATTATCACTTCCGCAATGTGGACACTTCATAAATCAATTATAGTCAGCTGGCCATTTTCTTTCTACATTCTTGAAGTTGTTTCTCGTAACTTCTTCTTCAAACATGCTAGCTAATGAGAGTTTACTTCCTGGCTTTGGCTCTAAGATTTGCATCCAGTGTTTTCTTTCTGAGCCGGAGACTTTTTGGTGTAATTTCCAGAAGTTCGTCATCTTCCAGGAAGTCGAGGCTTTGTTCGAGAGTGAAAACCGTCGGCGGTGTGAGGATTATCGAATCATCGGCTCCGGCGGCCCGCATATTGGTCAGCTTTTTCTCTTTGGTCACGTTTACTTCCAAATCATTTTCGCGTGTGTGAAGGCCGACAATCATGCCTTTATAAACCGGTGTTTGCGGGTGAATAAAAATAATTCCCCGGTTTTGCGCGTTGTTTAGCCCGTAAGAAACCGTCTTGCCATTCTCGGAAGAATTCAGGGTACCGTTTCTAAGCTTCTCTATGGAGGCACCCATCGGCTGGTAACGCAAGAACACCGAGTTCATAACAGCCGTTCCCCTGGATAAAGTTAAAAGCTGGTTTCTAAGCCCTAAGAGGCCGCGGGTGGATATTTCAAAAATCAGGCGGCTGGTCGAATCGGCGTTTTCTTCTTGCGATAGAAAATTGCCTTTCCGGCGGCCGATTTCACTGATCACGGCACCCGCGTGCTCGGTGGCAACATCTATTATCAATTCCTCCACTGGCTCATGCTCCTTGCCGTCAACCATTTTTGTAATTACTTGGGGCTTGCCGACTTGCAATTCATAGCCCTCCCGGCGCAGCGTTTCCAGAAACACCGATAAGTGAAGCTCACCCCGCCCTGAAAGTATAAAATCTCCCGAGGAGCCCATTTCAAGCTTTAAAGAAACATTAGTTTCGAGCTCCTTATTTATCCGCTCTAAAATCTGGCGGCTGGTAACAAACTCGCCCTCTCTACCGGCAAAGGGAGAAGTATTGGCACTTACGCTCATCTTCAAGGTCGGCGCTTCTATTTCAATCGTCGGCAAAGCTTCGGGGTTGTCGCCACCGGCAATTGTTTCGCCAATAGAGGCATTCTTTATCCCCGTCAGAGCGATAATATCCCCAGCTGTGGCCTTGGCCACTTCGATCCTTTTCAGGCCCTGGCTAACATAAACCTTGTCGACCCTGACAACTTCTTCGACACCGTCTTTTTTGATTAAAGTAACAGTTTCACCGGGGCAAATTTGCCCGCGCCTTATCCGGCCGATTGCATATTTACCCTGGAAGTTATCTCTATCAAGAGCAGCGATAAGCATTTGAAAAGGCTTGGAGACATCTGTTTGGGGAGCAGGCACGTGTTCTAAAATAGCTTTAAAAATAGGGGTAAGATCGGCACTCTCATAATAGTCGCTTGGCGCCTCATTCCAACCCTTTCCTTCGCGGCCAACAGCGTAATAGACGGGAAAGTCGAGATGGTCCTCATCGGTTGCTAAATCAAGAAATAAATCGTTGGTTTTTTCAATAACCTCATTAATCCTGGCATCGCGTTTATCGATTTTATTTATAACAACTATGAGTCGCAGGCCTAACTTCAGGGCCTTTTTCAGCACAAATTTAGTTTGAGGCATCGGCCCTTCCTGGGCATCGATAACTAAAATAGCGCCGTCAGCCATATTAAGCGTTCGCTCTACTTCGCCGCCAAAATCAGCGTGGCCGGGGGTATCGATAATGTTAATCTTCGTTCCCTTGTAGTTTACGGCCGTGTTTTTGGCCAAAATGGTTATTCCGCGCTCTTTTTCTTGATCGTTTGAGTCAAGAATTAGAGTTTGAGAGAAAGCGGCTACGTTTTCCCGAAATGTATTGGATTGCTTAAGCAGGCCGTCTACGAGAGTTGTTTTACCGTGATCAACATGAGCAATTATGGCAACATTACGTAAATTCATTTATACAAAGGTTAAGGCAATACCGGTTTTATCTGCCCGGCCGGTTCTGCCGATTCTGTGTACATAATCTTCATACGTTTGCGGTAAATCGAAATTTATTACGTGAGTTACATCGTCTATATCTAAGCCCCTTGAGGCCACATCGGTTGCAAGCAGTGCTTGAACATGGTTGTCCCGGAACTGCTTTAATGCCCGTTGCCGCTGAGCCTGGCTTTTATCGCCATGAATGGAGGCTACTTTAAAACCCCGGCCGTTAAGTTCTTTTGAGAGTTTCTCCATCCCCCACTTGGTGCGCCCAAACACTAAAACTTTATCAAAACCTTCTTTAATCAGCAGGTCATGCAGAACTTCGATTTTTCCCCTGCCGTTGGTTTTAATAACATCTTGATCTACGTTTTCGGCGGTAGGTGATGACTTTATCATAATGAAAACAGGGTCTCTCAAAAAAGCTTGCATAATACTTTTCACGCTTTCCGTTGTAGTTGCCGAAAAAAACAAAGAATGCCGCACTTGTGGCAAGCGGTCAATTATATGTCTTACTTCGTGAATAAAGCCCATATCCAGCATTCTATCAACTTCATCCAAAACAATTGTCGAGAAGGTAGCGTAATCAAGCTGTTTTCTTTCGTTCAAATCGTTAAGCCTTCCCGGCGTTCCAATAATAAAATGGGGCCTTCTTCTTAAATTATCTATCTGATTGTTTATTGATAATCCGCCGATGCAAAGAGTTGAAAAAAGCCGCAAACCGTTGCTGAATATTCTTAGCTCATCATGTACTTGTATTGCCAGCTCGCGGGTTGGAGTTATGATTAATACCCTGGACGAATTATTGTTGAGAACTTTGTCGATGAGCGGAATTAAAAAAGCCGCCGTTTTTCCTGTTCCGGTGTTGGCCACTCCAACTACGTCCTTACCTTCCAAAATGTGAGGAATTGCTTGGTCTTGAATCGGAGTCGGATTTTTATAGCCCTTGGCTAGTATGTTCTGCTGTATCCGGTTGTTAACTTTAAAATCGCTAAATTTGTGAACGGGAACATATTCCGTCTTAGGCTTATCCGGCAATCCCTTTTTTACTAAAAGGGATGGATCGAAGACCTGGTTTCTGCCGCCCTTATTTGACTGGCGCCTCGCCCCGCTACGAGAGCGGTTATTTGAACTCGAAAATGACAATCGTGTACCGTTACGCATATAAAATTTTCTCCTTTTTATTTTTGATCTAAGACAAGAAGCAAGAAGAAGTCTGAAGTGTTTCTAAGACAAAAACGTTGCGTGCTTAAACCGGTGATTGCTTTCTCTTAAAGCAATTAAAGAACTATATCACAATACAGGCAATTATACAAATTTAACCGCCCCTACCAGCGCTTTTTGGAATTATAAAACCTTCTATTATTGGTCTTCAATAGAGGTTGTTGTATAAGTAACTTTAATAGCCCTGAAAGTGATTGTGTCAGCATCTGCGTTCGTTAGATCAACGCTTAACCTATAATAATAAGAATTATCAACTGTGCTATTTGCAATTGAGCCCGTAGTAATTGCATACTGGGGCGAAGCGCTTGTTCCCGTGCTTGTAACTGATGAAAGAACATCGCCACCTTCACTAGGTAAATATTGCCTTATTAGATAAGCTGTAATGTTCTTTGTATCATTCGTATCAGTCAAATATAGAGTAAGCTGGGTAATTTGCGCCCCCTGGGGTAAGTCTATTGCAGATTCTAAACCGAACGATCCCCCGCCTGATCTGTAAACACCCAATGAGCCGCTCCACGTAAGCGTCATCGTTGGGTCTATACGGGTAAACATGGCAACTGGCACTACTTTTGATTTTGTTTGGGTGGAAGAATAAGCAAAACTTGAACCGGTAATACTTGTGCCGGTTAAGCCGCCCGCTAAAGTTCCTCCGGATAACGGCAGATAGCTAGTTGCAGCATTACTTTGTGTTAGATAAGTACTCGCGGCATTTGTTTGAGTTAAGTAAGTACTTGCAGCCCCAGATTGGGTTAGATAAGTGCCGGCGGCATTAGAACTTGTTAAATAATCTGCCAATAAGTTATCAACCGAAGTTTTACTATAATAAGCGGATAACTTAGAGTTTATAGCAGTCTTAGAATAATATTTATTATTACTTTGCTTTTTTGAGTAGTAATTCTTCTTGAGCCATTTAAGAGTTATTGCAGTAACTCTTGCCTGAATAGGCGACACCAAAGTGCTGCCAACTATAATACCGACAATAATGTATATTATGCTCTTCTTCGACTTTTTCATAAGAATCTTCTTTGCTAAGTCTTAGTTTCGGCATCTTCATAAAAAACTTTAGGGAAAATAAAAATGCCCTCAACTTTCCAATCCCTTGTTAACCATAAAAACATGCGTTTACCTGTGTATTGACAAAACTCAATTAACGATTAAAATAACAGCTTACGAAAAAATAATTCGCTCACCCGAAAATATTCTGGTATTTATCCCCGGTTACAAATCGCAAATTATTGCATTGTTGAAGAAATATTTTTGCAAAACGGAGGATTGATTTTTATTAGTATTAACAAAAAAATTACAACAGTTTTTATAGTAACGACAATGGCGTTATCGGCATTTCTCCCGATCACATCCGCTTATGCCGTGTCTATGGCTAGCGTAAATTCGCCTTTTAATTTGATTGGGAGTAGTCAATTCTTAATAGGCGTTATGCAGATAGCTATTAGAAATCAACAGGCGAAAAAGCCCAATATTACAGACGTTAATAAACCCTTGCCGGCTGTTAAAATGCTCATGCCTCAAGTTACAAGTGCTAAGCATGTTAGGCCGAGTGTTTTGGAAGGAATAGATTATTCCTGGGGGTACCGTCCTGGATTTGCGAATACTTTGAAACCCGGCCAAAAGCATTTTGTTATGCGTTATGTAAATACAGGTGAAGGCAAAGAAATCACTGCAGGCGAGGTTAAAGAACTTAAGGCGGCCGGCATCGGTATTGGAATAGTATTTGAGATAACTCGCAAACACGGAAGGCCGCTGGATGGCTTTAAAGCCGGGCAAACCGACGCTAGAATTTCAAGGCAGTGGGTACATGACGTTGGTCTACCTTCAAATATGCCGATATATTTCGCTGTGGACTTTGAAGCCAGAGGAGCCCAGCTAACCGCGGTTAACAATTATTTGCGCGGTGCCGCTTCAGTTTTGGGAAAAGATAAAGTCGGTGTTTATGGTGGCCATACTACTGTAGCTAACGCTTTGAATAACGGTGTGGTCAAGTATGCTTGGCAGACTTATTCGTGGAGTTATAAAAAATGGGATCCGAGAGCTCAGATCAGGCAATATTCTAATTCACATAGAATGAATGGAATAGGTATTGATCTGGATAAAACAATTCATAGCGACAACGGCATTCAATATCCTGAATAAAAAACGGCACCAAAAATCTGGCCACTGCCAACTAAAACCTTAGGAATTTAAAAGGGGTAGGGGGCAGTCCCCAGCGACATTGCTAATAACCTTTAGCTTAGGCCAAAGGGTGTCCCTTTATAAATAATTTTCCGCACGAAGCGCAGTTTGTAAAAAAGAAACGTAGAGCAGCTAGTACTGCCGAAGCGTTTTGGTTATACTGTTGGCTATTAGTTTCGAATTCAAGCAAAGGAGAGAATCGATGTTTAGGTCCCGTAATATTTTAGTCTTTCTGTTAGTGATGCTTTTGGTTGCCTCTTTTGCGCTTTTTGGCTGCCAAACAAAAAAGACCGAGAAAAGCTCGTCGGTCGAGAGTGAAAAACAAGAAAGTGAATCAGTTGAAAAAATCTTAGCTATAGGCGAAAAAGATGAGAACAAAGCAATGGCCGAGGTTGCTGTTACCAAAATTGCTCCTACTCAAAGTTTAACTTCAACGGAAGCTGCTGTTTTAAAGAAAGGCGTGCCCGGCGAGAGCGATGAAAACACCGAAGCCCCAAAAACGGGCAATGAATTCCTTCTTGTAACATTTACCTTCAAGGGAAAAGAAGATAAAACGAGAATTTTTCCGAACGACGTTAAGCTGGAAGACGCTGATAAAAACGAGATTAAGGAGACTGAGACAAACGGTCACGGCGGCCTCTTTAACATGGACATGATCGCTAAAGGCGAAGAATCGACAGTTACAGCAGTCTATGAAGTGGCTAAAGGCTCCAAGGACTTGGTGTTGGTTTATCAGCCGTATGGCGATAAAATTCTCAAGTTTAAAATTAGATAAACAGTAAATGCAGAGGGAACAAACCCCAGGATGTATGACAACCTTCAGTTTTAGCTAAAGGATGTCCCTTTAAGTCGACAGTTAAACAACCTTTCTATAAATATACAAGCCTCTCCATTGGTAATATACTTATCTATACTATTAGTAGAAACACGGGAGAAGAAAATGCGAAGAATACGTAGTTTAACCTGTTTGGCATTGGTGTTAATTCTGGCACTAAGTACAACTACTCCGGCTATAGCCGCTCAGGATAACTTGGTAGCATCTTCCGTGGTACCAGGTGCCAACATAATCGTTAATGCTGCTCATGTAATCGGTTCATCGAGGCAGCTTGATGCATTGCTCAGTGTTAAAGAAATAATCATTAACAAACCTAATATACCTAGCGCAAATATCGATAAAGTAATTTCTTTAACAACTGATAAATTAGGTGGAAATATAGATAGTCTTAACGTACAAGTGTTGGCACAGATTCCTAAAATGACATCTCAACAAAAAAAGATTGTCCTAGAATTTTATCTTGCTCTAATAAATAATCTGGAAGATTTCATAGTAAGGGCAGAAAATCTCAAATTATCCGAGAAAGTAATCAACGTTTTAAAAGCAAAGCATGATATGGCTAAAAGCACTATTACAAACATAAGAGCATGAGTTCAGGGATGAAGGGACAGTCCCCAGCGACATATCTAATAACCTTTAGTTTATGCTAAAAGGTGTCCCTGACAAAGCAGATCAACAGAACAATCGGGCATCGAAAGCCGAATATGTTACTCTTTTCAAAAATAATTGCTAAAATAAGTATTTGTCATATCTGCCGATAGATAATTGTAGATTGACGATTGATAATTAAAACATTCCCCGGTAGCTCAATCGGTAGAGCGGATGGCTGTCAAAGGCAGCCCTTGTTGGAAACAGCAAGGTGAAAAGTGGGTGAATTCAGGGAAGCCTAACCTTAATAAAGTATGGTAATCCTGAGCCAAGCTTCATCTCTTTTATAAGGGATGAGGAAGGTGCAGAGACTAGGATTGACCGAAAGGAATAATATCCATTTAGCGCCCACCACCTAAAGCTAAAAGCTATGGTGAAGAGATAGTCCGGCCCTAAAGGAAACTTTGGGATAAGTCGTAACCATTAGGTCGTAGGTTCGAGTCCTACCCGGGGAGCCAGATTGTTCGTATTCGAACTTTTTGCTAATAAGCTTTGTGGTTTGAAGAGGACACCAAAAAATTCTGTATAATTTACGCATTCGATTTTACCATTTTTTACAAGTATCTTATTAAAGATAGCTTGGTTAAGTTCACGCCTTACCAAAGCATTTGTCGTCTTATATAAGTATCCGCTGTTTTGGCACATTAAGAGTGCTTCATCTAGTATTTTACTTATTTGATCATTGCCGGATGACAATTGTTCCAATCTTTCTTCTGTTTGTCTGATTTCTTCTATAACTCTTTTCTGTTCTCTTCTTAAAAGATCAACAGGTATTGCGTCGGCAACATAAGCTTGCAAATGCTTTGTTTGTTCTTCCGTAAGTGATGTTAACCTCTTTCTTAAAATAAGCTGTTCATCAACCCCCGTAGCTTGTTGCTCGATCAGTTCTTTTTCAAGCTTGTTTTTTATTTTGTCAGCCCATTCAGGAGAAAGGTTCATTTTTTCATAAAGTTTTACAATAGCTTCTTCTACTTTACTTGTTGAGAAATACTTTTGTTTACACCCATTACGTCTTTTATTTCCGAGGCAATAAAAATAAGTATAGCTATTTTTAGCCGTATCAATCGATAAACGATTACCACACTCTGCACAAAAAACAGTTCCTTTTAAGTAATGGTTATGTACTCTTTTCCGTTCTTCTGCGGTACGTCGGCCTCGAAGGATTACTTGTACCTTATAGAAAAGCTCTTTTGAAATAATCGGTTTATGCACTCCTTTATCAAGAATGTTCTTCCAACGAATCATCCCAGTGTAAAAAGGATTTTGAAGAAGCGTGGCAACAGAAGATTTGGGAATAGGACGAGCAGAAAATTTTCTATTCGGTCTTGAGCGCAGGCCCATTTCTGCTAATTGTTCTTGTAATTCGCTTATTGAATAATTACCGGTAGCGTACATTTTAAAAGCTTGAACTATGTAAGGAGCCCTTTCCTTGTCTATTTCTACCTTGCTGATAGTTTTTCCCGAAACTATTTCTTTCACATTTTGATAACCGATAGGTGCAAATTGAGGCCAACCGCCTTGACGAGCCTTTTCTGTCATTCCTTTTCTAGTTTCTGCTCCAAGATTAGCCGAATAGAATTCGGCAAAAGAAGCAAAGATATTTTCAACAAGTTTTCCGGATGCTGATTCTTCAATTCTTTCGGTAACCGAAATCAAGCCTACGCCGTGTTTCTTTAGAGTTGCTCTTATAGCTACATGATCTTCCATGTTGCGTGCAAGCCTATCGATTTTATGGACAACAACGGCGTTAATTGATTTATCTTCCTTTACTCTTAGGAGCATTTCCTGAAGTTGAGGGCGGGCGGAAGTTCTAGCGGATTCACCCCTATCGATATATTCGTCAACATAAGCATAACCCTTATCCTTAATATAGCTCATACAAGCTTTCCTTTGAGCAGGAATAGAATAGCCTTCGTCTCCGAGGCCTTTTTCGGCTTGTTCTTTAGTTGATACTCGTAAGTAAATTAGGCA
>Ga0214473_10005228_pt1 | contig 15570 bp, 10 predicted proteins | sample RVTome_7_FD_203509 | JGI IMG/M metagenome (GOLD analysis project Ga0214473, IMG submission 203509) | Soil microbial communities from uranium-contaminated site in the Upper Colorado River Basin, Wyoming, United States - RVT98D197 | ecosystem: Environmental > Terrestrial > Soil > Contaminated >... | reverse complement strand
TCGAACAGGCAATGAAATTCCCCGGCTGGACCAATGCCTGGACCATGCCGATCAAAACCAGGATCGATATGCTCTCCACCGGAATCCGCACGCCGATCGGGGTCAAGATATTCGGTGACGATCTGGTCGAAATCGAGCGGATCGGCATGCAACTGGAGCAATCGCTTTCCAAGATTCCAAGTACTCGAAGCGTTTTCTCGGAGCGCAATACAGGCGGATTTTTCATAGACATTATCCCCGACCGCGACGCCATCGCTCGATATGGACTGACCATGCAAGACGTGCAGGATGTAATAGAGGCGGCTATCGGCGGCATGCCAGTCGAGGTCACGGTCGAGGGGCGCAACCGTTTCACCATCAATGTCCGCTATCCGCGAAATCTTCGCGAGAATATCGACGATCTCAAAAACGTCCTGGTGCCGATCAAGACCGGCAGCGCCAACAGCGGTTCGAGTGGCGGCGATATGCAGATGGGTTTCTTGGGCGGCCCAAATGGGCCCTTTCAATTGAGTCAAGACAAGCGGCCCAATTGGGCCAGCCAAGATGTCTACATTGAGAAAATATCCCCGATGCTCGCCTCGATCGATATCGCCGGAATCTACGATCCCTGGGCGGATGAGAACGGGATGGAATTCGCCCAAATGGACAACATGACTGGTGGCGGAAGCAGCAGTGGTTCAGGCAGCATCCCCAGCTCCGGTGGGGGATCGAAGGGCGCACAGTCGAGCAAACAGCCGATGCAATCGCAAGGAACTATGGGAGGGGCACAGCCGCGGAATTCCGACTTCGGCTCCGGGGCCGGCGCACACGTGCCGCTGGGTCAAATTGCCAATATCAAAGTCGCCACAGGCCCGCCCATGATAAAGGACGAGGCCGGCATGCTTGTCGGCTACGTCTTCGTCGATATGGACCAGGGCCAACGCGATATCGGAAGCTATGTCAACGAGGCCAAAAAGATCGTCTCGCAAGAAATCACAATTCCCCCCGGTTACTATCTCAAATGGACGGGCCAGTACGAGCTATTGGAACAGATGGCGAAACGAATGAGAGTCGTAGTGCCGATTACGATTATTCTCGTGATAATCCTGCTCTATCTGAACTTTCGCAATATCACCGAGACTTTAATCGTCCTGCTGTCGGTGCCGTTCGCGCTGGTGGGAAGTATCTGGTTGATGTATTTCCTCGGCTACAACTTCTCGACCGCCACCTGGGTGGGAATAATTGCGTTGGTGGGATTGGCGACAGAGACCGGGATCGTCATGGTCCTGTATCTGGATCACGCCTACGAGCGCCGCAAGAAGGCCGGCAAGATGCGTAACCTGAACGATATCATCTGGGCGCACATGGAGGGGACCGTGCAGCGGGTGCGGCCTAAGCTGATGACGGTCGGCACGACCATGATAGGTTTGGTGCCGCTTCTCTGGGCTACCGGCACCGGCGCCGACGTCATGAAACGTATCGCAGCTCCCATGGTCGGCGGCCTGATCAGCTCAACATTTTTGACGCTTGAGATTCTGCCAGTCGTCTACACCTACTGGCGCAACTACCAGATCAAGCGCGATAGAAGGCGGGGGCTGATAGCGCCATAAATAACACATGAGATACCATTCCCGCTCAATAACCACGTCACCGGATTCGGGAATGCGAAAGGGGCCTGGAGATAATCCGGGCCCCTTGATATTTTCAAACTGCATGCCGTCAAGTTCGGGGACCCGACGGCACCTTTGCTTTCCGTAGAGGCACGATATATCGTGCCTTTAAATAACAAAACGGGCATGGCATGCCATGCCCCTACGGAAAATGTTAAATCTACCTTACACCCCAAACACCCTGATCGTCACCCCCGAGACCGCAATGATCCCGCCGGCCAGGGCGTGGATATATCGTTCGAACGCCGCTGTCTTTACCAAAGACAGTCCTTTAATCGAAGCATACACAATGGCGCACATGGTGCCAATTGTCGCAATCCCGAATGCCGCCGTCACCAGCGCTACGCCGCCCCAGTTCGCCACGGCGGGGCTTGCCCCTGCCGAGCCTCCGGCGAGTGCGGGGAACATCAAAAGCGGTATCAGCGGCTCGCAGGGGCCGAGGACAAACACGATGAACAGCGCCCAGAAGGTTACCGTCTTGGAATTGGTCTCGTCAATATGTTTACCGCGCGGCAAATGGCTATGCCCGTGACGAAGGCTCTTCTTAGCTCGGTAAAGGCCCCAGATACCATACAGCGTCCCAAATCCAATCAACGCATAACTGGCAATATCCCCCCGGACACTCTCAATCGCCTCCAGGTCGCCTAACGCCGTGCCGATCGCGATCCCGATTACGCCTATCGCCACCGAGGACAGCACATGCCCCAGCCCGCAGGCGAATGTCACCGCCAGCGTCTTCGAGGCCGCCCAATTGCGCGCCTTGCCAATCGCGATGAACGGCACATAATGATCCGGCCCGATGAGCGTGTGTATGAATCCGATTGAAATGGCGGTCCAAATGAGGATTGCAAGAGAGGTTTCCGACATGGGTGCTTAATGTTTGAATAAAATTTCCAAGAAAAATTTACTTACTTGATGTAGGGGCGTATCGCAATATCCATACGGATCCGCAGGGACGCCCCTAGATTATTCGCATAGCAAATCGATGCAAGTTATTTCCTGATTTGCCTCAGCCTCTCCGTCAACTTCGGCAATATCTCAAAGATATCCCCCACGATGCCGTATGTCGCCACTTTGAAGATTGGCGCCTCAGCGTCGCGGTTGATGGCCACAATCGTCTTGGACGACTGCATACCAACTAAATGCTGTATCGCGCCGGAAATACCGCAAGCGATATAGAGCTTGGGGTTGACCGTCTTGCCGGTCTGGCCCACCTGGTATGCATACGGTATCCAGCCGGCATCGACTGTGGCGCGCGAGGCGCCAACGGCCCCGCCTATTGCCTCGGCCAACTCGCGCACGAGCTTGAAATTCTCCGGCGCGCGCAGTCCCCGTCCACCTGATACAATAATATCGGCATCGGTCAGGCTAATTTCCTGCCCGCCCTCGGCCACATGCTCGAGCACCTTCGCCTTAGAGCTATATTTGGCCGCATCAAACGGCAGTGTCTCTTTCTCGCCAGTGCGGCCGTCATCGGGTGTCGGCTCAGGGAACGCTTTGGGGCGAAGCGTCACCATTTGCGGCCCTGGCCCGGCAGGCGAGACCTTGAGGATCGCCTTGCCGCCATAGGTCGGGCGCGTGGCCAGGAGATTGTCGCCATCCCATTCCAGTGCGGTGACATCGGCTGCCAAGCCGGACTGCAGAACTGCGGCCAGTCGCCCGAATAAAAATTTGCCGGTAAAAGTCGCCCCGCCGATTATGGCGGATGGTTTCCCTGAGGCTGCGACATCGGCCATGATTTTGGCGTATGATTCGTCAACAAAATTCGCAATCTTGGGCGATTCGAAAATGATAACCATATCCGCGCCGAGCTTAATCAACTCATCCGCCAATGGAGATACTTTGTCTCCAATCAAAACAGAGCTTAGCTTCAGGCCCTTTTCATCCGCCAACTTCCTCCCTATGCCAACCGCCTGCCTTGCAACTGAGGAAAGCTTGCCCTCCTTGACTTCCGCAAACGTCAGAATTCCACCACCAACCATCAGCTACTCCTTTCTTGTCGAAATATCAGCACGGACGGCGCCTTGTATCTCAAAATAGATTTCATCGTAACTTGCACTTACTTTTTTCATGGCGCGCGCTATATCGTCATACTCGGGGAAAATCAACTTGCGCCCGTCCAATTCTGCCACCTTTACCGAAACATCGCCTCCCGATGTTGCCACCGTGATCTGTTTGCGCGCCAATTTAAGACGATTCGATGCGCCGACTCTGATTCCCAGCGTCTTTCCCGTCCCGAAAATGACTTTCGCCAATTTATCCCTCTTATCCGGCTCGCACAATACCGAAAGCAGATGGGCGGGACGGTTCTTTTTCATGCTTATGGGAGTAACATAAACATCAAGCGCCCCGGCTGCCAACACCTCATCAATCAATGCCCCCAGGTTTTCCGACGTTATCCTGTCGAGATTCGATTCGAGAATAGTCACTGTATCGGTGTTCATACCCGATGCCTGGTCGCCGATTAACAGGCGCAGGAAATTGGGCAAACCTTGAATGAATTTGCTTCCCGCCCCATAACCCACAGCTTTCGGTACGAATATGCCGGGGTCCGAGAAATCCGCCAGCGTCGTCAGGACTGCCGCACCCGTGGGAGTGGTCATCTCGAAATCATTCGATGTTATTTTCACGGGCGCGCCCTTTACCAGGATCGCGGTGGCGGGCGCCGGAATCGGCATTGGCCCATGCGAAGTGCTGACGCTTCCTTTGCCAAGCGGTATGGGGGATGAGAATACAGAATCGATGCCCAGCATATTAAGCCCGATAACCGCGCCGCAGATATCGATTATGGCATCGACGGCGCCGATTTCGTGGAAATGAATTTTCTCGATAGATTCCCCATGCGCGATCGCCTCGGCCTCGGCCAGACGATTGAATATTTTCGCCGCCCTGTCCTTCACATCCGAATCGAGACGCGATTTCATGATAATATTGATTATTTCTTTCGGCGTGCGCTGCGGTTGCCCGGCCTGTATTTCGACGGTGAACTTGGTGCCTTTTATATGGTTCTTGGTAACCGGGCGGGCCGAAATCTCATAGCCGCTCAAGCCCAGCTTGGCGATTTCAGATTTGAAATCATCAAACGGCAGCCCGGTATCGAGCAAGGCCCCGAGTATCATGTCACCGGCCACGCCGGCAAAGCAGTCGAAATATGCGATTGCCATTATTTCACCCTTACATTATCAAACGGGAAATTGCATGCAATATCGATTGGTGCGCATGGCGCACTCTACCTATTCTCCCTATTGCCTAATGCCTACTTCACCCTCATCATTTTCACGGCCGCCTTGGCGGCGCCGAAACCTTCTTCGTTGCGTGTCACAAATTATTGTGACTGCATGCAATATCGATTGGTGCGCACGGCGCACCCTACCTATTCTCCCTATTGCCTAATGCCTATTTTACCCTCATCATTTTCACGGCCGCCATGGCGGCGCCGAAACCATTATCGATATTGACCACGGTGACGCCCGGCGCGCAGGAATTCAGCATCGCCAATAACGCCGCCAGCCCATTGAATGAGGCCCCATACCCCACCGATGTCGGCACCGCTATTACCGGTGCGTGAGTCAATCCCCCAACCACCGATGCGAGCGCTCCTTCCATGCCAGCCACCACGATGATCACCTTGGCCGAGCCAATTTTATCTTTATGCGCCAATAACCTATGAATGCCGGAGACACCGACGTCGTAAATCCGCTCGACGCTTCCCTCGAAAAATTCGGCCACCGCGGCGGCTTCCTCCGCCACGGGCATATCGGCCGTGCCGCCGCTGACGACGGCGATCATACCGGCGTTTTTGTTTTTCCGGAGTTTTGAGAGGGAGATGATTTTAGCTGTTTCATTATAGCGAGCCATCTTGTGCCGGCGCCTTATTTTTTTATATACGCTCTTTGCCGCCCTCGTCACCAGGACATCGCAACCGGCCTTCACCATTCTATCGAAAATCTTTGAAATCTGCTCGCTGGTCTTGCCCGGGGCGAAAATCACCTCCGGCATTCCGGTTCGTAATGTCCGGTGATGATCCAATTTTGCGAAACCAAGATCCTCGAATGGCAAAGCGCTTAAGCTTTTCAGGCCTTCCTCGGCAGTCATATCCCCATGAGCGACCGATTCGAGAATTTTCTTTATATCCGGGATATTCATTGTATTATGCGGGTTAGTTATGCGGGAATACGGATATCGGCATCGACCTGACGGCTTTCTAAATCGAGGATATATTGCCGAAGCAGCGCCTGTATATCATCGACCGCCAGAAGCCGGTTTATCGATTCTCGGATCGGCGCGCCTCCGGGGATTCTCTTTAGATAATGGCAGAACTGAGAGCGCATTCTAAAAACGCCCCCGGGCATTCCGTAATAAGCAATCATCATGTCGAGATGCTCCAGGGCCATCTCGATTTTCTGACGCCATGTCGGCTCCGGGAGAAGCTCAGCGGTGGCTATATAATGTCTGGCGCGTTGAAATATCCACGGATTGCCCATCGAACCCCGGCCTATCATAACCGCGTCACAACCAGTTTCGTCGAGCATGCGTTTGGCGTCAATGGGAGAATTAATGTCGCCATTGCCAATCACGGGAATGCGAAGATTTTCTTTCAGCCGTGCAATCTGGGTCCAATCGGCGGCGCCCCCGAAATACTGCTCTTTGGTTCTGGGGTGAAACGCGATAGCCGCGGCGCCACAATCCTCCACGATTTTCCCTGCCTGAACGTAGACCAGCGAGGTCGAATCCCAGCCGGAGCGAGTCTTGACCGTTACGGGAATTTTAACTGCATTCACGACTCCCGATACAATTTTCTCGAGCAACTTTAAATCTCGCAAGATGGAGCTGCCGCCGTTTCGCTCCACAACTTTGCGGGCCGGGCAGCCGAAGTTGATATCGATGAAATCGGGTTCCAATGTCGATATTTTACAGGCGGCCCTGGCCATATTTTCCGGATCGGTTCCGAATATTTGAATGCCAATGGGTCGCTCGGAATCGGAGAACCTGACCAATTCCCACGTCCGCCGGGAGTTTCTTGCAACGCCCTCTGCGGCAACAAGTTCCGAGACCGTGGCGGCGGCCCCGAAGCGGCGGGCAATGCGACGGGCCGGGGAATCGCTGATTCCGGCCATTGGTGCGTATATGATTGCTTTTGAATTCGTAAAGTTTAATTGCATCGTTCCGACAATATAAACGAAGCCCATTGGGCCTGCAAGGTCAATTCTGGGCTGATGTTGCGGAGGATTATCAACAAAAGATTGACAAAATAGGGTCGTTAACTCAAATTGTGTCCATCCAGGCGGGTGGAGTGGCACCCCTTTAGGGAGGGAAATATGCCGGAGATTATTGTAAAATTCGAGGACAAAGTCATCGAAAAATTCATAACCGAGAAGAAGAGAATCACTATCGGACGAACGCCGGACAACGATATTGTGCTTGATAACCGCGGCGTTTCGCGCCGGCACGCACAAATTGAGTTTGGCGAAAACCAGGCCGTAATAATTGACAACGAAAGCCTCAACGGGACTTTCGTCAATTCGCGGCGGGTTTCGGAGGAGATTCTCAAGGACAACGATACCATAAATATTGGAAAGTACGCGCTCGTTTTCCACACCAACACCGACCGAACCAGCTCGCCTTTCGAAATGGACGGCACCATGGTGCTGCAGACGAAGAAGCAACGGGAGCTGCTGGCCAAAGATCAGAGAAATCGCGAGCTCACTTCCAGAACCGGGTCATCTTTGCTGCTGGGCGAGGCCGGGGCCGATTTCGACCAGTATCCAATCGAGCGCAATATCATCACTATCGGGAAATCATCGATGGCGAATGTCAAGGCCAAGGGAATGATGGTATCCAAAATACAGGCCAAAATAGTGAACGAAACCGAGGGTTATTGGGTTGTAAATCTTGGCCGAAAAGGCAAGACGAGGGTAAATGGCGAGGAAGTCGAACGCCATCTCTTGAGAAACGATGATATAATTCAGATAGGCAAGACCGTATACCGCTTCGTGGAAAATAGAACATAAATGAAATACGGATTTTTCTCCGATGTTCATGCCAATTTAGAGGCATTGAAAGCCTGCATCATCGATTTTCGCGCGGAAAAGCTCGACAAGTTGTTTTTTCTTGGCGACGCGGTCGGTTATGGACCGTTCCCGGATGAATGCGTCAAGCTGATAAACGACGTTGCCCAGGTCAAGCTCATGGGCAATCACGATTACGCCGCCCTGGGATTGATGGAGACCGATTACTTCAACCAGTACGCCGCCGAATCGATGGGCTGGACCAAAAACTCGATCTCGCGGGGCACCATCGAAATAATGTCGGACTTCGACATTCAGCACATTTTCAACGATATCCTGCTGGTGCATTCTTCCCCCAAGGAACCGGAATTTTGGCATTATATCCTCGACATGGACGATGCCCGCGAAAGCTTCGACTATTTTACCCAGAAGATTTGCCTGGTGGGACATACTCACCGGCCATACATAGTATACAAGGAGGGTGAAGACGAAGTCGCCCTCTCCAAGCAGACCGAGGAGATTATCGCAGAAAACAGGCGCTATCTGATCAATATCGGTTCCCTGGGTCAGCCTCGCGATGGCGATCCTCGCAGCTGCTACCTTATCGTGGACAGCGAAAAGAATTTAGTCAGACATAAACGAGTCACTTATAATGTCAAGGCCACCCAGAGCGATATGGCCAAAATTGGAATGCCGGACTATCTGATCGAAAGATTGGCCGTAGGCAGATAACGAAAATTCATTTTTTGGAGGGGAAATTGTCTTTCTATAGAAGATTGTGGCTATTCGCCCTGATACTGGCGGCGCTAATACTGATCATCGGTCTATTGCCCGGCGTGGCCCACTCGGCTGACAGGAGCATTATCGCCGGGGTCTCGATAACAACATGGATGCAACCATATTAATGCCCGCGGGGCGTTGGGGCCTCTATTATGATAAATATCGTTACGAATCGTAAACGTTCAATCCGAAATGCCGAATCAACCAGTACAACGCAAATTAGGCGGCCATGCCGGGATTACTTGATGCGGCCGGAAACAGCGTTGGGAGACATTTGATTTTATGCTGAAGAAATTCTCGGGTTCAATTCTATACGTCCTGATATCGCTGCTTGTGATCAGTCTCTATATTGACCGCCACGAAACTCTCGAAAAGCTGGAGTCGACGATTCAAGACGGCATGTTCAAGCTGCGCGGCAAGAAGGATATCCCGCAGGATATCGCCATTGTCGGCATCGACGATCGCACGCTCGACGCGGTCGGCAAATGGCCCTGGAACAGGGACAAGCTGGCGCATTTGATAGACGCCATCTCCGCCCAGAGTCCCAAGACGATCGTTCTGGACATGACATTCACTCCCGACGAATATCAGAAGGCCGCCGGATACAACGACTCGCTCATGAGGGCCATTGCGCGGGCGAAAAATGTCGTCTTCGGATTTCATTACTCGCAAAGCGAGCCCGCCTCCGGCCTGCTGCTGCCGACCGGCTTGATGAACAGCGCCTACAGGCAATTCGACGATTATTCCGCGTTTTCCCAGTATCCTCCGTTGGCCGCCTCGCGCATTTATCCGCCCGAGACGGCGCTGGCCGATTCGGCAAATTTCATGGGATTCGTCAATGTTAATATTGATAACGACCGCAATGTTCGCTGGCAATCTCTGGTGATCGGCTTTAGAGGCGAATTCTTCCCCTCCATTCATGTGGCGGCCGTCGCAAGCTACCTGGGAATCAAGCAGAAAGACCTGGGCCTGAAAGTCGGCAGGGGCGTTTCCTTCGGCGCTCTGGAGGCTCTCACCAACAAGGTGGGCCAGATGTATGTCAATTACAACGGTCCCAACGGCACCTTCAGAACATACTCCGCTATCGAAATAATGAAAAAACAAATCGCGCCACACGAACTATCGGGAAAGCTGATCGTGGTGGGGTATAGCGGTTTTGGCGCCACGAATATCTACAATACTCCCATCAGCTCCAATCTGCCCGGCCTGGAATTGAGCGCCAACATAATCGAAAATATCCTGCACGAAAATATGCTCAGGGGTGTTGGGGGTCAGATCAATATCAACCTGATATTATTGATTGTGATCGGCGTTTTCAGCGCCCTCATCCTTCCCAAGATATCATTGATAAACAGAATAGCCGTGCTGGTAGTATTTCTGGTGCTGCTGCTCAATATCAACTACATATTATTCTCGACCTTTAACCATGTGACCAAGACGTTATACCCGGCCATCGAAATCGTTTTGTTCCTGGCAGTGGCCCCAATAATCAAGACCGGCAAGGAGATGAAAGAGGACGAAAGGAACGAGGAAGAAGATGTCGATTACGAATCGCTTCTATCCTCCGGTCCAACGGCGAGCTCGCAGCCCTGGTCTCCTTCACCGCCGCCCCAGCGGCAGCATGAACAGTCAGTAGCGTCAACAACGCAAACCCCAACCGGCACTCAAACCATGTTCATGAACTCGTCCACCCAAAAACGGGGAGCGGGCACTTCGCTCGTCTCCACGGTGGAGCCGCCGCCCGTCGATCATTTTGGCCGCTACAAGATATTAAGGACAATTGGAAGAGGGGCTATGGGCATGGTTTACCAGGGACTCGATCCCGCCATCGATCGCTCGGTGGCGCTGAAGACTATCCGCGTAGACCAGGGTATGGACGCCCAGGAAAGAGAGGATCTTCGCGAACGACTTACGCGCGAGGCCAAGGCCGCCGGCAAAATCTCGCATCCCAATATCGTTACCATATATGACGTGGGCGAGGAGAATGACGTTCAGTATATCGCCATGGAGTACCTGGAAGGAAACACTCTCGAGAATCTTCTTAAGAAGGGTCTCAACTGGGATTACCGGACGATATCCAGGGTTCTCATCCAGACCTGCGAGGCGCTCGACTACGCGCATGAAAACGGCATCGTGCATCGCGATATCAAGCCGGCCAATATCATGATTCTCGAGGGGAGCAAGGTCAAGGTCATGGATTTCGGCATCGCCCGGGTCGACAAGTCGGCCTCCATGACTCAAACGGGCACTGCTCTGGGTACCCCCAATTATATCTCACCGGAGCAGCTCAAGGGCCAGCCGGTGGATCGCCGCAGCGACATATTCTCGCTGGGTGTTGTTTTTTATGAGATTCTGACGCGCGAAAAGCCGTTCAAAGGGGACACCATCTCGGCTCTCATATATTCGATTCTTCACACCGATCCGCCCAGGCCGTCGGAGTTGAATCTCGACATTCCGAGGATTTTCGACAAGATCATCGCCAAGGCGCTGGTAAAGGATCCCGATCTGCGGTTTCAACGCGCCAGAGATATCGCGGATATTCTTAAGAAGCTAATATAGGCAACAGGCAACAGCCAATAGCCAATAGGGAATAGGAAAGGGACAGTAGGCAAAAGGCAGCAGGCAACAGGGAATAGGGGAATGAGAAGTAGCCGAGGCTTCCTCAGAAACCTCGGGGAAGATAGTAAAAGACAGATTGGGACATTGCATGAACCCGCCACACCAATAGCGGGCGAGGCCCTCCGGGAGAAATCACTCGGGGGGCTTTGAATTTATAGAAATAGGAAGGTTCAGAGGGCAAAAAACTACCGTCCGAAAACTGCTGCGTGTCACAATTCATTGTGACCGCACCGGCAAGACTACTATCAGATAATCGCCGCTATCAAAGCCAGTCATTGATCGTTTTCGCGATCTCGCCGGCGTTTCGGCATCTGAATTTTTTCCCGCCCACGGCGCTGATAAAGACCCGTCCGAAAGACGTCGTTTCCACGCGGCTGTCCAGAATGACGACGACACCGCGGTCGGAGGTCGTCCTAATCAATCGTCCGAAACCCTGCCGGAATTTGACTACCGCATCGGGCAAAGAAAGCCTGGCGAACGGATTCTCACCGTCCTTTTCGATTTTTTCGAGATTGGCCTTGAACCAGGGTCTGTCCGGCACCGTGAACGGCAACTTGAAAAGTATCAGGAGCTCCAGCAGTTCGCCGGGCAGGTCGACCCCCTCCCAGAAGGTGTCGGTGCCAAACAGCGCCGCCCGCTTCGATTGCTTGAAGCGCCGGAAAATCCGCTCCGAGGAAAACGATCCCTCCTGCGTGTAAAGCTCGATTCCCGCCTTGTTCAAATGACCCCTGAGGGATTCCGCCGAATTCTGAAGCGCCCGGTGCGACGTGAACAGCACCATCGACTTTTTCGCCGACGATAGCAGGATATCGCGAAGCGAATCGTTGGCCGCGGCCTCGAATTCGCGGGCCTTGGGGGATGGCAGATATCCGGCGGAGATGACTGCCACCTCGTTGTCGATATCGAACGGCGAATCGAGACAAAGGGTGGCAGTTCGCTCTTTGGAATTGAGGTCAAGCCCCAAGCGCTGGGCGATAAAATCGAAATCCTTATTTATGCTGAGCGTGGCCGATGTGAAAATCGCAGTTTTCAAGTGCTCATAAAGCCGTTTATCGAGCAGTCGTCCCACCTCCAGCGGAGCCGAGAGAAGCCGGGGAGGATATCTGGGGTTGGACGGTTTTTCGATCCAGTAGACATAATCCTCGTTTTCGGCGGCAAGCAGATCCTCGGCTACCGCCTTAAGCGATTTGAGATCGTTGATGGACGCCTCGAGGCGCACGGAAGCCTCGCGCTTCTTGGCAACGTTGTCCGCCGAGCGCAGCTCCTCCAACAAGGTCTCCAGGCTTTCGAGCAGCTGCGTCATGGCCGCCAGGAAGCCGTCGGCCTCCTCTATTTCGCAAGGATTGTTTTTGGCGCTATAGGGAATTTCCCGCGACTCGGGTGACGACGATGGCTGCGCGATAATTTCCGCCAGCCGCTCGAAAAAATGGCCCACGGCGTAATTCAGACTAACGACGGAATCGATGGCGCGATCGGTCAATTTTAAAAGCTCATCAGATTGCGAGGCGTATGAAAAGGCCAGTTTCAGATTTAAAAGAAATCCCGACTGGGTCGGCCTGGACATATAAATTTCCGACAGGATGCCGTCGACGTTGCGCCTGTCGAGCATATTCCCCAGATACGAGGCGGCCACCTTTTCGAGATTATGCGCCTCGTCAAAAATGATATTCCCCGAGCCCAATGCCAGCTCGCCGCCGGATGCGAAATCGGCGAATGTCAGATGATGATTGGTCACCACAATCTGCGAGCTCTGGGCCTCCTTGCGCACATTGAGAAGAAAACATCTATCCGCGAAAGCGCACCCCTGCCCCAGGCAAAAACTGCCCTCGCATGAAACGCGGCTCCAGATAAACGGATTATGAGTCGGCGAGAATCCGTTGCATTCTGAAACATCCCCGGTTTTTGTGTTCTTGACCCAGAGCGAAAGAGTGGCCAGCGTTTCGCGGTCATGTTTATTGAACGAAAACTCCGCCTCGGCGGCCAGCTCGTGATATTTATAAAGGCAGACGTAGTTCCCCTTGCCCTTGAGCAAGGTCGCCTTGAATTTGTAACCAGCCGCCTTCTGCACCTGCGGCAAGTCCTTGTAAAACAGCTGTGATTGCAGGCTCTTGGTCTGGGTCGAGATAACCACCCGCTCGCCGTTGAGGGATGCCCACCAGCTGGCCGGGACGAGATAGGCGAGCGATTTCCCGACGCCGGTCGGAGCCTCGCACAGCAGAAATTGGCAGCGGTTGAACGTGTCGGCCACTTTCATGGCCATAGCGGCCTGCTGAGGGCGATGTTCGAAGGCCGGGATGAATTTCGAAAGCAGCCCGCCCGGCAGAAAAATGTTTTCTATGGCGGCCTGGTCGACCTTGACGAAATCCTCGTATTTTTTTTCAGGAGTCGAGCCGGTCACGTTTTCGGGATAGACCATGTCGGCATCATCGCCCGGTTCAGCCGAAATTTCAGCCAGCACCGCCGGCACATAAACATGGGGTTTGATTTTCTCGATGGCCGCTCGGAAAATATCCACGGAATCGGCCCCAAACAGGAGCCGTCCAATGCCCTCTTTGGCGGACGGGCTCATGGCAGCCAGGTGGGAGATCAGTTTCAGGTAAATTTCTCCCGTGGCCCGGGCATCATCGAGCGCCCGGTGCGACCGCTTGCGTTTTATATCGAAGCGGCCTATCAGGCTGGCCAGGCTGAACCTGGCAAGACGTGGAAATAATATTCGGGCCAGAACGGCAGTATCGAGAGTTCTGGCATCCAGCGTGGCAAGCTGCTTTTTGGTCAGGTATTTTTTCAGGAATGAAAGATCGAAGGCGACATTATGCCCCACCACCCAGGAGGAATCATCGAGCAGCGACAGAAAATTCTCGATCACCGATTCGATGGCCGGGGCCAGCTGCACCATCTGATCGCTGATTCCGGTCAGGTTAACTATTTCGGAGGGCAGCGGGATCGACGGTTTGACCAGCTCGGAAAAATTCTCGGTCAGCGCGCCGCCCGCATATTTCGCAGCCCCTAACTCGATAATCTCGCAGGTCGAGGGGTCGAGGCCGGTGGTCTCAATATCGATCGTTACGAAGGAATCGAAGCCATTCATCGCTGGATTGCAATCATTCTAATATCAGTCATTTCCTCGATAGCATATTTCAGCCCCTCGCGCCCCAGCCCGGACATCTTGACGCCGCCGTACGGCATCTGATCGGCGCGATAAGTGGGAACATCGTTTATGATGACGCCGCCAACCTTGAGTCCGTCTATGGCCATGTTGACATGATCGAGATGCTTTGTGAATACGCCGGCTTGCAGGCCGTAGATCGAATCGTTGACCATGTCGATTGCATCCTGGAATTTGGAAAACGGCGCCACGCAGGCGACGGGGCCGAATATCTCGCGCTTCATGACGTTCATCTCGGGTCTTACATCTGTCAATACGGTCGGCTCGTAGAATGCGCCGGAGCGTTTGCCGCCGACGCGCACTTTCGCCCCCGACGACACAGCATCGCTTACCCACGATTCCACCCGTATGGCCTCGTTTTCGGTGATCATCGGCCCGATCTCGGTCTTCACATCGAGAGGGTTTCCCGAAACCATGGCGCCGGAGGCCGCAACCATCTTCTCAATGAACTGGTCGAATATTTCCTGGGATACGAACACTCGTTGAACCGAGATGCATACCTGCCCGGCGTAATAGAATGCGCCCGCCGAAATTTTCGGAATGGCGGCATCGAGATCGGCTGTGTTGTCGACGATGACGGCAGAGTTGGACCCCAATTCCAAAATCAGCCTCTTGATTCCGGCGTTCTTTGCGATCTCGAGTCCAACATCGGGCGAACCTGTGAATGTGACCGCGCGCACGTCTTGAGAACGGACCAGCCCCAGGCCGATTTTCGAGCCGGAGCCGTAGATGAGATTGAATCCTCCCGGTGGCAGTTCCTGGGCGGCGATAATCTTTGCAAGGAGGTAAGCGGTGAGAGGCGTGTACGACGCCGGCTTTAGAATGACGGGGCATCCCGCGGCGATTGCCGGGGCCACCTTATGCGCCACCAGGTTGAGCGGGAAATTGAATGGTGAGATGGCGGCGACCACGCCGACCGGCACGCGTTGATAGAACCCATATTTTGACTCCGAGCCTTTGGCGGCATCGAGCCTGATAGACGCGCCCTCCATGGTGCGGGCGTAGGCGGCGGCAAAGCGGAATGTCTGCTGGGCGCGGCGGACCTCGGTCAGCGCCTGCGTGATAGGCTTGCCAGCCTCCTGGGCAATAGTCTGGGCCAGGCCGTCCTCATTGCTTTTCAATGTCGATGATATTAAATCGAGGATCTCGGCGCGCCTGCAGGCCGACAGCTTCTCCATGGCCGGAGCCGCCTCACCGGCCGCCGTGATAGCCATCGACAGCAGCTCATCGTCTGCCAGCGGAAAATGGCCGATACATTCGCCGGTGAAAATGTTGTCGACAGGCTGCCTGGTTTCCCCATCCAGAAAATGCCCACCAATATAAAATTTCGCCTCCGTCATCTTAGCGC
>Ga0214473_10005226_pt1 | contig 15573 bp, 12 predicted proteins | sample RVTome_7_FD_203509 | JGI IMG/M metagenome (GOLD analysis project Ga0214473, IMG submission 203509) | Soil microbial communities from uranium-contaminated site in the Upper Colorado River Basin, Wyoming, United States - RVT98D197 | ecosystem: Environmental > Terrestrial > Soil > Contaminated >... | reverse complement strand
AAGTCAAATCTAAGCTTGATGATTCAAACTGAAGTCCAAAATATGGAGTAAGAATACCGAATGTTTTACTTGCATGTGCATTAAATGCTAAATTTTTCGATTCTACCAAATTTGTAATTTCCAATTTGCTATAAAGAACTTGGACTGCAACATCAATTGGAATTAAAGGAATATATCTGCTAATACTATGTTTAGCTCCAATACCGAATAGACTTAATTTCTCACCTTTATTCCCTAATTCTATCTCAGGCAAATATCTAAACATTACCTCCGTACCCATGAAGCTGAGACTAATTTGGGGTAATGCCATAGGCATTGCGGAAACATTCACACCTGGAGGTGTTGTTATATAACCAGCCGGTCCGGCATAAGCAGAACCCTTGTCACCAAAAATTGTTGCTGTAGGGCCGCTTGTGTAACCATCAGGCAAGGCCGGTGTAAAAGTTAAATCGTCATCAGGAATTAACATGTACATTCCATGAAAACTAATTGAGAACCCAAATAGATCAGCAACACTTGCTGAATGATAACCTCCGGAATTCATTGCGGTACCAAAAGCAGTTGCAAACGGCAGGGCATAAAGCTCGACATTCTTTTGAGTAAGTGCAGCAAATCTATCTTCTACCTGAGAGAATGCACTAGTCGAGCAGAAAATATAGAGTACAAAAAAAGTAAGTAGTTTCTTCATGATTGCTCCTTTTATTTATTTGTTGATCAAATTTTGTAATTATTAATGTTGAAGTCAATCAAATTAAAATTAAAAAACACTTCGTCATTGTTAATGTGACATAGAACGCACCAAATTAGAGCAATTTTTGAACCAGTTATGAAATCTTTAATTCGATCAGTTCTCTTGCGCTTTTTAAGCTTGCATCGGTTACTTTTTCACCACTTAATAACTTAGCTACTTCAATTACCTTACCGCGATCGTCTAATTTTCGAATCGAGCTGATGACACGATCATCAATTGTTTTTTTCTCAACAGCATAATGATGATCCGAAAAGGCGGCTATCTGCGGGAGATGAGTTATAGCTATAATCTGGTGGAATGAGGCGAGTGATTTTAACGCTTGTCCAACTTTTTGTGCAATGTTTCCGCTAATGCCCGAATCAATCTCATCAAAAATTAAAAGAGGAAGCTTATCACTTTTTGCAAGTACTGATTTTAATGTAAGCATGATCCTTGAAACTTCTCCGCCTGAAGCCACTTTGGCTAAGGGTTTAACATCCTCTCCAACATTAGTTGATATGAAAAATTCTACCCCATCGTATCCATTAGAATCATAATAATAATTTTTATTGTTGATGGTCAAAGAATTTTCTTCTCCCTTTTCACATTCACGCTGCGAAATTCTCACTTCAAATTTTGCATTGGGAATTCCAAGTTCACCGAGAATTAATTCAATTTCTTTTTTTATCTTATTAGAAATTTTTGTTCGTTCTTTCGAAAGTTTTTCGGCTGCAGAACTTGCATTGTCTCTAACTGCCTTAATCTTCTTTTGTAAATCAAGGATATTATCCGAGTAATTTTCCGCAGCTTGAAATTCTTCTCCGATTTTTTTTCTGAGTTCAAGCAGAGATTCGATTGAACCGCCATACTTTTTCTTGAGAAGGTTAATTGCTCCTAATCGTTCTCTGATAGCTTCCACTTGCCGCGGTTCGATTTCAATTTTGGCTTTATATTTCCTGATGTTATCGGAAATATCATTTATCAATGTTAGAACTGTTTCGCATTCTTTGCTTGATTCATCGAAAGAAGGATCAATCTTTGCAAGTTCTGACAAGTCATTTTTTATTTTACTCAACTTATCTTGAACCGAGTTTTCTGATTCGTAAAGTCCATCATAAATTCGATTCGTTAGAGCTAAAAGCTTTTCAGAGTTCTCAAGAATTTTCAATTCGCTTGTAAGTTTTTCTTCTTCACTGATTTGAGGAGATACAGCATCAATTTCTTTCATTTGAAATTCAAGCACATCTCTCTTTTCACGATGAAGCGAATCTTTTTCTTTTATTTCTCTAAGCTCAGCCAACAGCTTGTTCAAAGAAGTGTATAACCATTTGTAAGTTCTGAGCAATTCATCGTTATTGCCAAATCCGTCTAAAAAGTTTATGTGAGTTTCTTTTCTCAGCAGCGATTGATGCTCATGCTGACCATGCAGATCGACCAACAAATCGCCAAGGTCTTTGATGATGTTTAATGAAACAGGAGAATCATTCACAAAACATCGGTTGGAACCTTTGGAAGAAATCTCCCGGCGGATAATAAGTTCCGGAAGATCATCAAGTTCATTTTCGGTAAGGAAGGATTTTACTCTTTTGTTTTTATCAATTTCAAAAATTCCTTCGACGATAGATTTCTCTGCACCTTTACGAATCACGTCAGTCGATGCTCTCTCACCAAGCAGCAGACTCATCGCATCAATCAAAATTGTTTTACCGGCACCGGTTTCTCCGGTAATAATATTTAAACCGGTATTGAAATCAACATTGATCTTTTCAATCAGCGCGTAATCTTGTATTAGAAGAGTCTTAATCATAAACCAAAAATTTTTGCGATAAATTATGTTTATTTAATGATATTTCAAAAATATAATCGTAGGGAACAACCTCCCGGTCGTTCCGCAATTTACACCGGAAGGAGCGGAGCTCCTTCCCTACAAAACAAATTTCATAATGCTTTTACCTACTTCTTGACCTCCTCAAAAAAATTACATAAGTTTTGAGCGAGTAGATAACGGGGATTTGCAAACTATGTCTACCAACCGACCAAATGTTTACCCATAGAAAATTAATTTTATTGTGACCAATGCTCCGAAGGTATATGTAATTTTAAATAGTCCGCTGACATTTGCCAAAAAGCAAATCTACAACGGAATGTATCTAACAATTTAAAAAGGAGTAAATCATGAAACACCTCACTATTGTAATGTTAATGCTTGGTTTTTCGCTTTCTCAGCTTTCTTGCAGTAAGCCCGAGACTTTCGATGAAGCTCAAGCTCGGAAGGGAATTGAAGAGGCCTGTGCCAAATACAGCAAAGCGATCCAAGAAGGCAATATAGATGGTGTGCTTGCCGTGTACACCGATGACGCCACCGCAATTCCGCCTGACGGCGAAATAATTAAGGGAAAACAGGCGATCGAGGAATTATATAAGAAGTTCTTTCAGATAGGAATGAATGAAATCGTATTTAAAACTATCGAAGTGGGAGGAAACGGTGATACTGCGTACGAGATAGGCAAAACCAAAGTTCGAATCCAACCGGAAGGTCAAACAGCTATTACAGACTCCACGAAGTATCTCGTCATCTGGAAACGTCAAGCTGACGATACGTGGAAGGTTCATGTGGACATTTGGAATTTCAGTTTACCGATGGCTGCTAAATGAAAGCGGTGTTAAGTTTAACTTCGCACAAATGAAAAGGAGCAAAAATTATGGAAATGACAAGAATTGAAAAAAGCATAGTTATCAAAAAAACCATTGATGAAGTATTCAATTACGCTTCAGACTATGAAAAATGGTCCGATTGGTTTGAAGGTGTTTCTGATTTCAAACCAACGACAGAAACAAAGAAAGGTAACGGAACTCGCTATTCTTATAAAGCTAATGTAATGGGATTGAATATGAAGGTGGAAACAGAGATTCATGATTTTGTTGCAAATAAAGGTTGGATAGGTAAGGCCACTAAAGGATTACCACACCAAACACAATGGATATTTGAAAAAATTGATGAAGGCACTAAGTTCACTTATGTGCTTGAATACAAATTACCGATTCCGATACTTGGTCCTTTATTTGACAAACTTATTGCGAAACCTCAGTGGATCAAAATAATAGAAAAATCACTTCGGAACCCGAATCAAAAATTTAAGTAGAGAAGATTTTTCACAGTCAAATAAAAAACAGAATTATATCAAATACAAAAGACGGTACATAACTAACTAAAATGAAAGGAGTATCAAATGATTGGAGCAATCATTGCCAAAAAAGCCATAGCTAATTCTTTTGCAGCATTAGACAAACATGACCTTGAAGCTTTTATGTCTGTATGGCGGAATGATGGTGTTTTCAGCTATCCAGGAGAAATATGGTCAAGCGGCACTTTTCAAGGTAAAGCTGCTGTCGAGGGCTGGTTCCGCAAATTCTTTGAACAATTCCCCAAAATCCATTTTGACATTCAGGATATTTGTGTGAAAAATATCTTTGCCATGGGTGGAACGAATACTGTTACAGTACATTGGAATATTTATCGCACAAATCGTGAAGGAAGAGTGGGACAAAATAGCGGTGTGACAGTAATAAACATTGAAGGTGCCAAAGTGATAAAAGTGAAGGATTTTATTTTCGACTTAGGCACGAACTTTAAACTTAATTGGAGTGCCACATAGCTGATAAAAATTAGAAGCTTCGATTAGCCCAATTCCTCACGATTTAGTTGCGTGCAAAGTAATTGAGTTAGTAAAAAAGAAAATGCAGATTAAAGTCTTTCTAATCTGCCTTTCTCTTAATCTTTATCCCAATCTTTATCTTAATTTCCCCCGCTCCTTGACCTCCTCAATAAAATTGGATAAGTTGCCAGCGATGAGATGAGGTTGATTTGCTAACTTTTACTAACAACCGACCGAATGTGTTTCAAAGAAAATAAATTCTACTAAAATTATAACAATGATAAAGTTTTTTTATACAATTGGATTCGTGTTCGTTTTTTCAATAGGATTTCCAAATGCACTTGAATTAAAATCTATTGAATCTCAAACTAAAAGTATTAATATTCAGATTATACCTAAACTTGAATTATTTCACATAATGGCTTATTTAAGCAATTCAAATCATTTAAATAATTTTGAGTTTCAATATAAATCGGAAATAAATTCATTTTTCGAACCATTTCGCAATCAAAGTGCCGTTTTTTTTGTAAACAAGGTTTTACAAAACTACCACGCACATCTTTTGATTAATGGATTGTTTGTTAATAATAATTTTTCAAGGGATAGTTCATCTGTAAACTTTTTAAATGTGAATGATTTTGAATTGGAAAATAATTATTCTAATAAAGTTTTGATTTTAGACAGCTTAACAAAAACTATAGATTCTTTCGCAAAAATTACAAATTTTAATAAGTTCATCGAAAATCATGAATCATACTATAAACAAAAAATTGCTGAAGTAATAGATGCTATCTCCAATGTAGATATTAAAAAATACAATGAGACTTTTTGGGGTTCTCGAAAAGATAACTACCAAATTGTGATATGTTTGCTAGAACAAGATATTCATTCCTATTGGTTCAATTCTGAAAATAGGTCATACAGTGTATTCTTCTTATCCCCAAAATTTATAGTTGAAAATGATGCAAAATTTGGAAATGCGAACCAATCAAATATAAAAGAAGGGAAAATGTCTGCCCAAGATTATATATTTTATGGTGCAGGACATGAACTAGGTCATAGTTTTCTAAATCCAATTGTTGACAAATATAAAGTTGATATTGATAAAATAAATTTTAAAATTTCTACTTCAGACCCATCGAAGAGCACATTTTTATGTGAGTCGATGCTTCGTAGTTTAACAGTCTATTTTATGATAGAGAATAATTATGCTGAAGTTGCTCAAATGGTTTTACAAATGGAAAAACAGCAAGGCTATATTTATAATGATATAATACTTGAATTAATAAAGGATTATAGTGTTAATCGGTCTATTTATAAGAACTTTGATGATTATATGCCAATTATGATAACAAAACTAGACCAACAAATAAAATAAATTCCCACTCATCCCACAAAACAGAAAACTCTGCCAAGAATTTCTTAATCTTACCTGTCCGCCTCAGGCGGAATCTTTATTTCCCCCGCCTCTTGAACTCCTTACAAAAATTGGATATGTTTTGAGTAAGGTTGAACTAATAAATCTTACTCACTATATCAATAATTTAATTTTAATAACACATATTAGGGAATGATGGAAAAATATATTTCTAAACTCCAAGAAGTAAAAGATCAACTTAAACTGAGCGATAATGTACTAGCAAGTTTTGATCGGAATAGATTTCATTTACTGATAGGCAGAGTAATCGCTCTGATGGATAAAAAATACGGCAACGACAACATTTTCAGTCAGAGACTTGACAAACTGAAGAACGATACTTGGTTGAGTGTTAGAGAATCTGAATTGGAGAACTTTAAACTTCTAATTGATATAATAATCGATGATATTGAATTATCAGAGAAAAAAGAAGAAGCAATAATTACTCCTGTCCTAGAAGAAAAAAAGAACAAGGAAATAGCTCAAGAAATTCAATTATTAAATAATAATATTTTTATAGTCCATGGTCACAATGAAGCAATGAAACAATCAGTCGCAAGAGTAATTGAAAAATTAGATTTAAAACCAATCATTTTACATGAGCAAGCGAATCTAGGACAAACTATTATCGAAAAGATCTGGTCTCATTCAAGTGTTGGTTTTGCAATCGTATTATTATCGGCAGATGATATTGGATACTCAATCAGAGAAGGTGATAAAAAGGCAAAAAAAAGAACTAGGCAAAACGTGATTTTTGAATTGGGCTATTTTACTGCTAGACTCGGAAGAAAAAGGGTGGTTGCGTTGGTCGAAGATATTAATAATTTTGAATTGCCCTCAGATTTTTATGGGATCATCTATATTTCTTATGATGGAGATAATGGCAAGTGGAAGTTTGAAGTAGTTAGGGAACTTAAAGAAATTGGTTATGACGTCGATGTAAATAAAATTCTATAAAAAAACTCCGCCAACAATTCCTTATTGGCGGAGTTATTTTGTTTATTCAACCAAATTTTATTCCTCCGGTTTTCCTCGCAGCGAGTCCCAAATCATGTAAAGACATATAACCGAAAACATAATTATTGCAAACATCTCAGCGGAATGAGATTCTGCCCATTCAAGATTAACCCAATTATAATCTTTCCATCTTAAAAACGCACTTATAACTCCCATTAAAGCACCGCCGGCAATAAACCCGGAAGCAATCAAAGTTCCGCGTTCTCTTCTTGCGTTATTTATTTTTTCATCTTTACTTCTTGTGGAAACATAATGAGCTATCAATCCGCCAACGAGCAATGGTGTGTTAAGCTCAAGCGGAATGTACATACCGAGTGCAAATGCAAGTGCCGGAACTTTTATCATAGTTAATACAAGTGCGAGTATTGCTCCAACAATGTAAAGAGTCCATGGAGCCGGCTGCTGATCCATCAACGGCTGAATAACTGCCGCCATGGCATTAGCTTGCGGTGCAACAAGTGCGCCTTCACCAACAAATCCGTAAGTTTCGTTCAAAATCATCATAACAAAACCAACTGTTAAAGCTGAAACAATTACACCTAAAACTTTCCACTGTTCCTGTTTGCGCGGAGTCGAGCCAAGCCAGTAACCAATCTTTAAATCCGTTATGAATCCGCCAGCCATTGAAAGTGCCGTGCACACAACACCGCCAATAATCAATGCTGCAATCATTCCCGATTGTCCTCTCAATCCAATTGAAGTAAGCACAATAGATGAGAGAATCAAAGTCATCAGAGTCATTCCGCTTACAGGGTTTGTTCCAACAATTGCAATTGCATTAGCGGCAACAGTGGTAAATAAAAATGAAATGATGAGCACAATCAGCAAACCTGCCAAAGCCCAGCCGAGATTATCAACAACTCCTAGGTGGAAAAATAAAAAGAGTAGTAAAGTAGTAATTATTAATCCACTGATAATTATTTTCATTGAAACATCAAGTTGAGTCCGCAATCCGACGTTCGCAGCAGTTTTCTTTTCGAAAATTTCCTTGAAACCCAAAGTAATTGCATCCCTGATAATTTTAGATGAACGTATAATGCCGATAATTCCAGCCATCGCAATTCCACCAATACCAACATGACGAACATACTGCCTGAAAATTTCCTCCGCAGTCATAACAGAAATTAATTTTGTTGCACCTGTACCAAATGTTTCCGTCAATCCTCCGCCGATGTATGAGATAACGGGGACTAAAAGAAACCATGAAACAAAAGAGCCGGCACAAATAATTGCAGAATACTTTAACCCCACAATGTAACCGAGCCCCATAACTGCGGCGCCGACATTCAACCTGAACACAAGCTTAAATTTGTCTGCAAGCACTTCGCCAAAACCAATAACCCTTGTTGTAAAAATTTCACTCCACCAGCCAAATGTTGCAATAATAAAATCATAGGCGCCGCCTATCAAACCACTCACAACAAGCACGAGAGCTTGCTTTCCTCCTTTTTCACCTGCAACTAAAATTTCAGTTGTTGCTGTTGCCTCGGGAAAAGGAAACTTGCCGTGCATTTCTGCAACAAAATATTTTCTGAAAGGAATTAAGAAAAGTATTCCAAGGATTCCGCCAAAAGCCGATGCAAGAAATATTTGGTAAAATTGTGCATCAAGATTAAGAATATACAATGCAGGAATTGTGAAGATTGTTCCTGCTACAATCAATCCTGAGTTTTGCCCGATTGATTGAATGATCACATTCTGACCAAGAGCACCTTTTATCTTGAACAGCGAGGAAACTCCAACAGCTATTATTGCAATTGGGATAGCGGCTTCGAAAACTTGTCCAATCTTTAATCCGAGATAAGCTGCGGCAGCGGAAAACAATACTGCCATTAGCAAACCCATAATTACCGAGTACGGTGTTATCTCCTGCGGAGTTGAACTCGCAGGCATAAGAGGTTTGTATTCTTCTCCCGGCTTCAGCTCGTTGTAAGCATTTTCGGGTAGTCCTTTAACTTGTCCATCATGATGGTCGCTCATAGTTTTTTCCTTTATTTAGAATTTGAAATTAAGCGGCAGTTCATAATCTGTCTTATTTGTTGAAGGTGATTTAAAGTAAATTTTGCCATAATATTCCGCATCAGCAGATAAATAAACCTCAGGATTTGTAAGTACAAACTTAATAGTTCTTGGAGAATTCGGATATAAAGTTACTGATCTTTTGTAAAGATTTGTAACATTAACTGGGACTGAACTTGAGAAGTAAGTTATTTCATCAACATTTATTCTCATTTCAGAATTTTTATTTGTGAAAGCGGGAATGAATGCCAACGTATATTCAACACTATCTTCGTAGGAATAGTTTGTAATCGATACGCGCCCTTTTCGGTAATGTAATGCAACCTTCGAAACAGCAAATCCTGTTTTATCTAAAATCATCAATGAAAAATCAGTTACTAAATTGAAATCTTCCTTTATCATGTTAACATTAAATTCTTTTGAAGCTTCATCTTTTTTTAATGTGAAGGGCATTTTATAAATTGTAGCCCCGGTAAGAGTTATAGGATATTTTTTTTGATAGCCCAGTATTTCAGCACTCAGGTTATAAGATTTTATCTCGTTAAAAATGTTAGAAATAACTCTTTCATTATCACGATTAGAAATTACCTTATCACCAAAAAATTGAATGGATGAGAACTCGGCTGAAAGATTATAGTTTGAAACTTCATTCGCAAGATATGAACCTTCAGTATCCAATTCATAAACTCCAGGTTCCAAATCATAATGATAGGATTCAAGCATCTCATCGTTACTAACTGAATTCAGTGTGGAAGATAAATATTGTTCAGTTCCATTCGGGTCGAATAAGCGGTAACGTAATCTTGAATATTCTTTCTTGTCTCTGGTTAAAACAAGCCTCAGACTGTTCTGTCCGCCGGGAACATCTATGAAATATCTCTTAACCATTCCAACATCAACTTTATGATCACTCCAAGTCATACCAAACGTGTTTGAAGCGTTGAATTGATAAGGGATAACTACTGTAGCCATCATTGAAAATTCCGGAGTATTGCTTCCATCATCTCTGGTTCCAATAATTCGGGCATTGTAAAGTCCCGGTTCAGTCATTTTTTTCTTATCAAATTTAACATTTACAACAGTTGACTGCTGGTTTCTAATATAGACTTTCTTCTGGATAGGAAGTAACCAATCGCTGTCACTCTTTATGTTGTAAACCCGGTAAAACTTTTCGGATTTAATGAAGTTATCTCTCTGAATAGCAAAAGAAAAAACTTCTTCCCCGGTTAAGTAAGATCCATCCCTGATATATAGATTAGGCGCTTTTGCATCAGGCATATTCGGAGCAAAAGATGAAATTGTATAGCTCTCAAATTTTTGCAGTTCAGTATTTTTCAAATATTTTTTTAGAAGTTCATAAGAATTCACCACATTTATGTAACCGGCACCTTGATCTAGATTTGTATAGCCTTTCATTTTAATTGCCCCCTCACGAACCATTCTATAAAGCAGTTGAGCAGGGATTTTAACTCCCGGAGATTCTTTCTGTGCAGCACTAAGCAGCAATGACATCATACCGGCTGAATAAGGTGAAGCCATGCTGGTACCCCAAAATTTATCTTTGCCGGTAAAATTCGGTACCGTTGAAGTTGCAGCTCCCGGAGAACAAACATCAGGTTTACTCACCTCACCGCCTCTCGAACTAAAGTAGAGAAGAATATCGTATTTAAGGGATGCCCCGTAGTCATCTCGTCCCACCTCAGTTGTTAATACTGCCCCGGAAGAAAATACACTGCTGCTTGAAGCTGGAAGTCCGGCAGTAGAAATTCCCGGTCCTTCATTACCGTTGCTTACATTCACATATAAATAAGGATTATCCTTTAACAGATCATCAAGGAATAATTCCATATCAGCTCTTCCTTCAAGCTCGCTGCCAATGCCATAGCTCATTGTTACTATGCATGGTTCCTTTCTTTCTTTGGAAATTTTATCAGCATAAAGATATGCCGACTTCATACTTTCAGTAACGGTTGCACCACCTGTATAATTATTGTTTCCTAATTTTAAGCTGATAACCTTTGCACCCGGGGCGACACCATTAAAGCCTGCACTGCCAATATTAAATCCCGATGCAATACCGGCGCAGTGAGTTCCGTGAGAACCATCATCAAAATGAAATGTGACTTTCTTTTCTTCGGGAAAAATATTAAGTGCAAGTGTAAAAACTGATAATCCGCTGATACGTGGAAAAACAAATGAATCGAATTTTTCTTTGTAATTTCTGATAGGTTTTTCGTCCGATAAATCTCCGTTAGCATTCGCATCAATATAAACTACCCAGAAGTCCTCACCGTTAGCAGAGGTTTTATAAACAATGAAATAGCAAACATCTTCGGGAGTATTATCCCCATGCAAGTCCCTTAATCCTGAGGTGGAATTTAAAAGATGTTTTTCAGCAAAAGCACCAATGTAATATCTATCATCAGAGCAGCTTAATAAATTTACTTTTGAAGCTGTGACAGAATAACCTTTGTCCGAGTTTGAAAATGTGATTGCTCTATTTTCTTTATTAACATCGGCCTCGTAAAATTGAATATCACCTTCAGTTGAAAAATCCTGTACATCAATTACTTTTGTTTCACCGGTGGAAGTCTGAAGCAAACCATCAACACCTACATCAACACCTGTATCGAGGACAAATATTATTGTTCCCCTTCCATCGTACTCGGGATGTGATTTAATGAAATCTTCGACACCCGTACCTTTCAAGGATAGGAATGTTTGCTCAGTTTCCTGAGCAAATAATGAAATTGAAATGATGAATAATGTTAGAATAATTCCTTTGAACTTCATATTATTTGCTTTGGTAAATTCTTGAGAAAAGATTATTGATTCATTAATTGTGAATTTTGAAAAGTATTTCAGATGCTTTCGAATAAATTGAACTCTATGCTTGTAAAATTAGTGTTTCTTTACCCTTAATTTCAAACTTTATTAGGCTTTTTATAATTAAATTTGAGCGCAATTATTAGCACATTACAGTTGAATAAGCTCAATTACGAGAAATATCAAATAAAATGACCGGAAAACTGTACATTGTCTCAACTCCAATCGGAAATTACGAAGATGTAACCCTCCGTGCTCTTAGAATTCTTAAAGAAGTTGATTTCATTATTTGTGAGGAATTCAAAGAGGCACGAAGATTGTTTTCTAAACTTAATATCAATAAAGAACTCTATTCGGTAAATGAGCATAATGAAAATGAAAATGCAGATGAAATAATTCTTAAACTCGCTGAAGGTAAATCAGCAGCTTTAATTTCCGATTGCGGAACTCCATTATTTTCTGATCCGGGACATTTGCTTGTTCAATTGGCAATTCATAGCAAAATTGAAATTATACCTATTCCCGGTGCAAGTTCCATATTGTCAGCATTAGTTGGAAGCGGAATGGATTTTGAAAAATTTTATTTTTACGGCTGGCTTTCACCTAAAAAAGATATAAGAAAAAAACAAATTTTTGATTTGAAGAAGCGTAAAGAAATCATCGTTATAATGGATACGCCTTATAGATTGCGAACACTGCTTGAAGATATTTCTAAACATTGGAGCAAGAATATTCCTGTCGCTCTTGCTTATGAATTAACAAAAGATAAAGAAAAATTTTACAGAGGAACATGCGAGGAAGTTCTGAGATCAGCGGTGAAAGAAAATCTTAGGGGCGAATTTGTGCTTATAATTAATAACAAATAAAGTCAATAGAACGCAGATTCCACAGATTAGGCGGATCAGCACTGTTTTAAATTTAAAGGTGATATATAAAATGGAAGAGCTTTTACATAAAGAAATTACATCAAAAATTATTCAAGCTTTTTATAAGGTGTATAATACTCTTGGTTACGGATTCTTGGAGAAAGTTTATGAGAACGCAATGCGAATTGAACTTGGTAAATCTGGAATACGTGTTGAACAGCAAAAAAATATTAAGGTGTATTATGATTCTGAACAAGTTGGAGATTATTATGCAGATTTATTAATTGAGAATTTAATTATAGTTGAATTAAAAGCTGCAGAGACTATATGCGATGAGCATGAAACTCAGTTATTGAATTATTTAAAGGCAACAGACATCGAAGTAGGTCTTTTAATAAATTTTGGTAAAATAGCTGAAATCAAGAGAAAAATATTCTTAAACAAAAATAAAAAGCTGACCTCTGCTCCGAGATAATCCTCTCAATCTGCGCGATCTGCGTTCTATTGTTTTTTGATTAGTAAGGCAACGTTCTCGATATGATAAGAATGGGGAAACATATCAACAGGCCTGATCTTAATTAATTTGTAACCCGCATCAACCATAAGTTTAATATCTCTGACCTGTGTCGCTGGATTGCAGCTAACATAAACAATTTTTTTCGGCGTTAGTTTTATCACATCATTAACTGTATTAATATGCATCCCGCTGCGCGGCGGATCAATGATAATTACATCCGGATTGGCAATCTGATTCTTTTCTATGATTGGAAGGAAAGATTTGTAAAGATCTGCATTAAAGAATTTAACGTTTGAAATGTTGTTCAATTCAGCATTAACTTTTGCATCGTCTATCGCTGATTCAACCGACTCAAAAGCAATAACTTGTTCTGCCTTTGATGAGACATATATCGCAATAGTTCCAGCACCTGAATACAGATCATAAACAATTTCATTTTTTGTCAACTCCGCAAAATCCAAAGCAGTTTGATATAGCTTCTCTGCTTGTTCGGTATTCGTCTGGAAAAAAGAATTTGTGCTTATCCGGAATTTGTAAATACCGATTTTATCATAAATAAATCCCGGGCCGAAAATAACTTTTTCATAATCACCGATAGCAACAGCCGCCTTTTTTTTGCTAATGTTGTTTATGACGGTAGTAACCCCGGGAACTTCCTTCAACAACGCATTACAAAAACCACTTATCAGAACATCATTCTCCTCTGATGTAACAAGGTTTACCATCAGATCATGTGTCTTGTGAGAATGTCTGATAACAAGATTTCTCAAATACCCGGCATGAGTTTTGGTTGAATAAACAGATATGTTCTTTTCTTTGAAATATTTTCTTGTGAAGTTCAGAATTCTATTACTTGCATCCGACTGTAAAAAGCATTCATCAACATCAAGCACTTTATCATATATCCTGGGAATGTGGAGTCCTAAAGCAAAATCCTTATCGATCTTTTCCTCGATTGCGAGTTCTGATTTAGTAAGCCATCTTCTATCACCAAAAGAAAATTCCATTTTGTTTCTGTAATAAAATACATTTTGTGATGGAATGATTTTTTCAACTTCATAATCAGAAAATCCGCCAAGCTTATTAAAGATATCCCCAACTTGCTGCCGTTTGTAATTCACCTGGGACTCGTAACTTAAATCCTGCTGCTTGCAGCCGCCGCATGTACCAAAGAACTTACACTTTGCTTTTGTTCTTTCTTTAGAAGGTGAAATTATTTCAACGGCAATTGCTTCCGCGTAGGATTTTTTTATCTTCAGTAATCGAGCTTTTATTTTGTCACCAGGATAGGAACCACTCACAAACACCACATAATTTTTTTCATTGGGTTCATCGGATTTCAAGCCGAGTAATTCGCTTTTAGATACTTTGATAATACCCTTTCCCTCAAAAGCGTACTTCTCTATTTGAAGGTCAACTATATCGCCTTTTTTAACTTGCATTTTTTCCTCTGCGTCTTTGCGCCTCTGCGGTAAAGAATTTTTCACCGCTAAGACGCGGAGTCGCTAAGTTTTAGTATCAGCATCTTAAAGCCAATGTACTTATCTGCACCAAGCTTTAAGTATGCGTTGGATTCGTGACTTATTTTGTTAAGTAATTTTTTATAATAACTTTTTTCTGTGTCGGATAATTGTTCAATATTATTCTTCAGATTAAAAACAGCGTTCTCGTAAAAAATTTTTAATGATGAGGAAAGATCCTGCTCGTGGAGGACCGAAAAATTTCTCCCGGTGTAATAGCTTGAGAAAGAATCATTCGGTAAAGGAAGAATTTCCGATGAATCAAAAATATCTTTAATAAAATCCGGGTATTGTTTTGTTAAAGTCGTCATCTCTCCGACACAAAGTACGCCACCGGTTTTAAGGATACGTTTTATCTCTTTAATAATTTTATTTCTGTTAAATGATGATATCGACCCCTGCGTATAAACGAGATCAAATTCGCTTTCGCTGAAATCTGTGTTATCATATTCCATCATCTCAGGAATAATTTTGCTCTCCTTGCCGAGATTCAATCTCGAGTTCATCAGAGAATCGAAATCATTTACAATCATTTTCACGGAAACAGCACCCGAATCAATCATTTTTTCAGCAATCTTTTCACTGCCTGCGCCAATGACTAAGACACTTTTGTCGGAAATAATAAACTTACCTTTTAGTATTCTAAATTGTTTAAATCCTGCCGGAAGAAATATATTTGGATTTTCGCTCATTCAAGTGTCAAATTTTGTAAGCAAAGTTAACTATAATCTAACATTAGTACTTTGCCTTTCGAATCTACAAGCGTTATTTTTAAACTAACAGATTTTGAAAATTCGGAGTAACGATGCATAAAAGATTCGTTCTAATACTTTTAATTCCCTTCTTAGCTTTTCCTCAAACCAAAAGAGCAATTACCGTCGATGATCTTTGGGCAATGAAACGGATTGGAACTTACGATATTTCACCTGATGGAAAATTAATAACCTTCACATTGACCGGCTACACTTTCGAATCAAACAAAGGCAACACAGATATTTATTTAAT
>Ga0214473_10005224_pt1 | contig 15576 bp, 13 predicted proteins | sample RVTome_7_FD_203509 | JGI IMG/M metagenome (GOLD analysis project Ga0214473, IMG submission 203509) | Soil microbial communities from uranium-contaminated site in the Upper Colorado River Basin, Wyoming, United States - RVT98D197 | ecosystem: Environmental > Terrestrial > Soil > Contaminated >... | reverse complement strand
ATTCCGGCCCCACCTGCACCCGCGTCTTGATCACCACATTCCGAAAAAACCGAACCCGGTTCTCAAAACTACCCCCATACGCATCCGTCCTAAGATTTGTCCGCGGCGATAAAAAATTATCCCCCAAATACCCATGCGCAAAATGCAACTCCGCCCCATCAAAACCACAACCCTTCATCAACCGCGCGATCGTCGCATAGGCGTCCTCTATCCAATGAATCTCCTCAATGCTCAACTCTTCCGGCACCGGACCGTCGTTGTACATATCCCAAAAAGGCGATAAACCCTTCCGGGCCTCAAACTCCAACTCCCCCTTCGGCATATTCTCCCGCGGAACCCGCACCACCGGCAAAGGCGAAACACCTTTGGTCTTATGCCCCCTCAGCATCTGCCTCCCCGGCACCCCCGCAAACACTTGCCCAAATATCTTACTGCCAAAGGCATGAATCGTCTCCGCCAGCTCATTCCACATCGGCATATGCGCCCGCTCCGAAAGAAGCGGGACAACCACATGGACCGAGCTGCCGGGCATCAGATACGAAGCGGGGGCCGTAACGACCAGCCCAACCCCCCCCCTGGCCCGTGCCGCCAGGTAGGCAATTTCCTGTTCCGTTACATAACCGGCCTGACTATAGTTTGTAGTCGCCGGAGCCATTACCAATCGATTCTTCAGTTCAATATTCTTTATCTTGATAGGTTTAAACATCTCCGTATATCCATTCTGCGCCATTCCGAATTATCCTCCTTTCTTGTTTGAACCCTCTATACTCCTGTTCAATTGATATCCCTCAGCCCAATTCTGCTCTTTCATAATAGCTCACTTTACCAGACTCGGCAGCCACATCGCGATGGCGGGCAAATACATCACCATGACCAAGCATATAAGTTGCACGATAATAAAGGGCCAAATGGACCTGTATATATCCGTCATTGTAATCTCCGGAGGAACGACCGCTTTTAACCAGAAAAGCGTCATTCCGAAGGGGGGAGAAAGCAGGCCCATCTCCGCATTAATGATAAATAGTACTCCGAACCAGACGGGGTTGAAGCCCAGAGCGGAAATGATGGGGAGAAAAATAGGAACCGTTACCAGGGTGATGGCCGCCGTTTCCATGAAACATCCCAGGAAAATAAGAAGAATCATCATGATCCAAATATATCCCATGGGCGGAAGGCCGAGTCCCACTACGAGGCTGGTGACGAATCCGGAAGCCCCAGAAACGGAATAGGCTTTGCAGAAACAGAAGGCGCCGAATACGATCCACATGCACATCCCGCTGATGGAAAACGTACGCAATGCCGCTACCTTGACATTTTTCCAGGTAAGTTTGCCATGGATCGCGCAGATGACGGCCGTCCCGAAAGCTCCCATGGCCGCCGATTCCGTGGGGGTGCATACACCAAGGTACATGGTTCCAAGGACGACCAGGATGATCATTAAGGGGCCGATAACGTATCTCGTCGATGCCAATTTCTCCCGCAGCGTGAATTTCTCCTCAACCGGCGGTCCTATATGTGGCTGAAGGATACACCTTACTAGAATATAAATAATATACAGAACGGCCAGCAGAATACCGGGCCCAAAACAAGCCGTATATACCTTGCTGACCGAAAGCCCGGTTACGGAACAATAAATAATGGCGATTATACTCGGAGGGATAAGGATACCCAGGGCGCCGCCGGAGGCGATTGTCCCGAGGATTAATTGTTTATCGTATTTCCGCCGCAACATCGAAGGAATGGCGACCAAACCCATACTCACCGTAGCCGCCCCGCTGATTCCAGCCATGGCGGCAAAGATGGCGCAAATAATAATTGTCCCTACCGCCAGCCCTCCGGCGACACGCCCGAACCATCGGTGCATCATTTCATACAGGCTGTCCGCGATCCCCGAAACCTCCAGGAAATTCCCCATAAGGATAAACAAAGGGAGGGCAACAAGGATGAAATCGGTCCCCTTGTCAAAGGCGGTAGAGGCGATCATAAAGAACCCTTGCGGGCCCCATAGAAAGTACGTAAAGATAACACCGATTGCGGCCAGTGCAAAGGCGATCGGCAAGCCGGATATCAACCCCAGGATAAGCGCTCCGAAAAGGATTATCGTCCCCCAATAGGCTTCCATCTGTTAAGCCCCCTAAAAACCTTTGTAGAAGAGCATTGGCGACTTGACCATTCTGGCTAAAGAAGCGGCTTTTGCTTAAAAAGCTGTCTGATCTCCAGGGTGAATACAGATAACGACGCTGACCAATCGCCGCGATTCCATATAAGGAAAAAGTTTATAATCATCTATGAACCGTTAGATTTTGGACCTTCGATCTCCGTTCCCCGCACTAAAACATGCACACAGCGTATCCACCGGGCAAGAGCCTGGGTTCCAATAAGCAATCCGCCTATGGGGATCAGTATCTGGCTGGGCCACATGGGAGGACCCCAGGCACTGGGACTCAGGGTGTTGTCTCTCAGGGATTGAAAGGCAACCTGTCCCCCTGTGCACACCAAAATAATCGGAACAATAAAGAAGACAAGGTAGGTAAGCGAATCGATCAGCGCCCTCGCTCTTTTGGGTAGCCCCTTATGAATAATATCGACACTCACATGGCCATCGTGGAGCAGTACATAACCTCCGGCTAGATAGGTTAAGCCCAGCAAGAGAAACCCACTAAACTCCAGGCCCCATAGAGTGGCATAACCGATGATTCGCATGACCACATCGTAGACAACCACAAGCATCAAAGCGATACTGATAATGCTGAATTTGTCGCCGGTCCACTCGTTTATGTTGTCAATGACCCGCAGGATTTTCGTCAAACCCTTCATCTTCGCTCCTCCGCTTCCGCCTTCAAAGGATCCTTGTCTGCCCGAGTGAACCGCTCATAAAACCGGCGAAAAAATCCTTCCGATCTTACGGGGATAACCCCAGGCCTAATGCAGGAAAAAAAGAATAAATCGGGGGGCTCAATTTTATGCCCCCCCTCTTCCCTATCCTCTATTTTTCCTTGAGGTATTCCCGGTATATTTTTACCACCTCAGCATTCTCCGGGCTCATCTTCGCAAGGTCGTCCCAAATCGGATGAACCGCCTTCTTGATCTCCTTCAAACTCTGGTCGGACAGGGACAGGTAATTAACTCCCTTTTTAGACCACTCGTCCTGAACTGCCTTTTCAACATGCGGGATTAAAACCTTAAGGTTCCACTTCCAAATGGCATCTGCTTCCTCCTGCAGGATGTCTTGATACTCCCTGGGCAATTTTTTCCAGGCATTCATGTTACATGCCCAGTCCACCCACCAATCGCCAAAAACAGGGGGCAAAGATACATATTTGCATTTTTCGAAGAAACCCCATTCCCCGGCAATGGAGAAAGGCATGATGGTTCCAGAAATAACACCCCTCTCCAGGGCGGTGAATATCTCCGCCGGGGCAATGGTTACGTCAACGGCACCCAGGGCCGTGAGGACTTTGCCCTTGATTCCGCCGCCCCGCACCCTTTTCCCTTTCAAGTCAGCCATGCTATTAATCGGGAAATTGGAAATGAGCCCATCGGCCCCGCCCATTGCCCCGGTGATATAGTAAATATTGTTTTTGGCATAAGCCCGTCGCGCAATCTCTCTAAATTTCGTGTTGTACATAATGTCATAGGCCTGATCATGGCTGGTTATGCTGTAAGGAAGACTCCCGGAAACGAACCCAAAGGGATTCCTCCCCGAGAAGGCCCAAGGCGGGCCAAACCAAATATCAATCGAACCCTTCTCAAGGGCTTCATAAGCGACCGGCGGTGCAAAGAGCTCGCCGGCGGCATAAACTTTCATCCTGAATTTTCCATTGGTACGCGCGCTAACGGCGCGAGCCAATTCAAAATTCATATCATGGCCAGTGACAACTTGCAGGGAATCGGGCGTGCGCTTTAATCCCACTTTTTTCATAAAATCCGGGCTTGCCCCCGGGCAGCACGATTGGAATTTCCAATTCACACTCGGCAAGTCCGCGGCCATTGATGATTGGGACAGGATGAACAGCAAAGAGATCCCCAACAGTAACATCGAGAATATAGCCTTTTTCATTCCGCTCCTCCTTTAGATTTTATTGGGAAAAAGGGCACCAAAGCCCTAGGGAAAATCCAAGGGAATTTTTAGCCGGTCAGGAGTGCTCCTCCCTCATCGAATCACCTCCTTGCAGATTTTGGAAAACTGAGACTCGGTCAGCAAAGCACGCTGCAGCCGTCCTTCCCGTTTAACGCGCTCGGTTATCTCTTTCACTTGATCATTCCGGGCTTTCAAACCAAGTCGATCCAGATGGTATTCGATCGTAGCCGTTCCGGTATTCTTCCCCAGCACCAATTTAACCGGTTCCTGCCCAACGAGTTCAGACAGAAAGGGTTGAATCGGTAAATTAAATCCTCCTTTTTTCATCTTCCGGTGTAGATCCACCCCAATTCCTGTTTCCATGTCGAAGAGCCCGCGCCCCACGATCGGCTTATTGCTGGCCATTTTCCGCCGGGAGAGGTTCTCAACCAGCAAAGAGACATCCATCAGACGATCGAGAGCAAGCCCCGTCTTGATGCCGGCCATTACCTCCAGCATTGCCGCTACTTCTTCAGTTGCCGCATTTCCCGTTCGCTCGCCGAGACCATTCATCGCGGTATGAATTACGCTGGCTCCTTCGGATACGGCTTCCAGGGCACAGGCATTGGCGAGTCCAAATTCATTATGGGTGTGAAATTCGATGGGCACATCAGGGATCCAACCTCTGAGTTTCCGAATCATGAATCGGATCGCCTTCGGTAAGGCTACCCCAAGAGTGTCCACGACAACGACACCGCTGGGGTGTGCTTGGCGAACGATAGAAGTATAGACGTCCCGGATATAATCCAGGTCATCCCCACGCGTCAAATCCCAACCCATGAAAATCGCTTTTAACCCCTTCTCCTTGGCATATAAGATGCTGGAGACGATCCGGTCGATGACCTCGGCCTTACAAAGGCCGTACGCTACTTCACAGGCATAAGGATTGGTAATGTGCTCCAGGATGACGGTTTTTACGCCACAATCAATACTCTTGTCAATATCGTCCTTCAGGGTACGGATGAAGGCAACAATCTCCGCTTTCAGGTTGCGTTTAACAACCCGCTTAATTCCCTCCATAATATCGGGCGAAGCCGGCGGCATCCCCACTTCGATTCGGGGCACCCGCATCTGGTCCAGCGCTTCGGCTATGCGTACTCTTTCATCGGGCGAAAAGGCCACGCCAAAGGTCTGTTCTCCGTCGCGTAGAGTAACGTCATGAAGGATAATCCTCTTCCCCTTTAGATCGCTTCTTACTTCTTCGATGAAATTAAAAGGACAAACCCACCAGCCATCGTTATTGAAGTATGGTTTTCCCTTGAGCCTCTCAATGCTGAATGTTTCCATTTTTCCCCCCGTTCCCCTTCGGTCCAGAAGGCCCGGTCCGCCTTCGGGGATGATTCTCTTTACACCAGACAGATGTTCCAGGCAATTACCTTCACGGGTGAAAAATGCTCACCCAAAAGGGTGAGATAACCTGACGGAGGGTTAATTTTAGCGAGAGAGAGTCACTAAGCCTTGTTGAACGGCGGTTCTTATGGCTTGCGGGCGCGTGTGGACACCGAGTTTCTGGTAGGCGTTTTTCAGGTGTGTTTTTATCGTATCCAAAGAAAGATGCACGATTCCGGCGATTTCTTTATTGGACTTTCCTTCTACTACGTATTCAAGGATTTGCAGCTCTCGCCGGGAGAGGATCGGGTGCAAAGGAATTTTCCGCTTTTCCATGATCTTATTTTCTTTTATTTGATTCAAAATTTTATGCGTGACCGAGGCGTCGATAAAAGCCTGTCCTTTCATAACCGTTCGAATAATTTTCGGCAAATCCCCCTTCTGAATATCTTTCAGGACATACCCGTCTGCCCCGCATTTTATGGCTTCCAATACATATTCTTCATCATCATAATTCGTCAGCAGGATTACTTTTATACTTGGATAGATTTCCTTTATGAGGCGTGTGGCCTCTATGCCACTGACTCCCGGCATCTTGATATCCATTAACACCACCTCGGGCCGCAATTTCTGGACCGTATCCATGCACTCCATGCTTGAAGAAACTTCACCCACGACCTGAATATCATCTTCCAAATCAAGAAGCGCCTTCAGGCCTTCCCTCACAATGGCATGGTCATCCGCTATTAATACCTTGATTGTCGCCAATTTATCCAGCTCGATCCAATGGGAGTTCTATTTTTATTTGGCACCCTTTTCCCGGTTTTGACAGCAATTGAAATTTACCTCCCAAATCCTCGGCCCTTTCGCGCATGAATAAAAGGCCCAAGCCAGAATTCCAGGAGCCCCCGTTCTTTTTATTCGCATCAAACCCGCATCCGTTGTCCCGGATCAGTAAGGATAGAGAATTATTTTCATCCAGAGTCAGGGAGACATCAACCCGGGTCGCCTGGGAATGCTTTTTGATATTTTGCAGCGCCTCTTGAAGGATCCGGAAGAACGTAATGCCGATCTGGGAGTTTACGTGAAACCTTTTGGGGCAGGAAAATTTTATTTGCACCTTTTCTTCCGCCTGAAAATCCTTTAGTACTTTTCTAAAGGCAGCCGTAATGCCGATATCATCCAATATTTTGGGCCGTAAATTACCCGTTATTTGCCGGGATTGACTCAACGTTTCATCGATATTCATGATAAGGCTTTTTAATTCTTCCTTTAACCTACCGGGATCCCTCTCGATTAATTTCTGACAAAGAAGAGCTTTGTAACCAATCCCGGTAAGGGCTTGGGTTAGGGTATCATGGATATCACCGGCGATTCTTTTTCTCTCCTCTTCTTGGAAAGAGATTAAGTGCCCCGTCAAGGAGCGCAGCTCTTCCCGCTTATTCGCGATCTCCTGAACCATTATGGAATTCGATAATACCGCTCCCGTAATGGAAAATAATTGATATAGAAGATCTTTGTCAAACTTTTCGGCCGTAAAAACATTGCCCTGATTATGAATGCTAAGAACCCCCAGTATTCGGTAATCCCGGTCCAGGATCGGCGTACAAATAAATTTAAAAAAATCTTCCTCCAAGTCGGGGCTGAAGGCCGTTATATCCCCCTGGGCATTTATGGCGTGCGCCTGACAGGTTTGCAAGATCTCACCAATTGTTTTTTTCATCAGCTTCTGCGATTTTTGATCTACGCCGTTTTTTCCATTATTCCAGACCTCCCACTTCCCGTTTTCCTCATCCACCCCCGTAAAAAGCCCGTAAAAACCGAAGATATCAAATATGGCCCGGCTCAAATAGTCCAAGATGTCTTCCCGATTGAATATCGGTACCACCTTGGCGCTGTAGCATTGGAGTTCATGAAGTTGATATCTTCGTCGATTAATAATCTGGTCTCTGGCTTCCGTGAGGGCATCGGACAAAATAATATACGAATAATCAATTATCAAATTCATCATAAATATGTCTTTGATCGTTAAGGAATGATCCGTCCCAGAACATTCGCGATTGTGTTCATTGATGAATACAGATAGTATTTCTTTCAAGGTAATGATCAACACGACAATGTCTTGAATTTTATGACCCTCAACCGCCCGAATTTTGCCGATATTTTCCTGGTCCGTCAAAAAGAAGTTTATGTCGCCTTCCAGGGCCTTTCCAAAGGCTTGAACATAGCGCCATGATCGCTGATATCCCTCGGGGGTTTCTAATACAAAGCGAAGATAGGGGGTCCGGGGTTCTTTCTGAAGGCGTTCCAGAAGACCTGCGTGGATTCGTTCTTTATGTTTATCAAAGAAATAGAAAACTCGGCTGGAATCACTTTTCCCGATTAAGTCAATAAAACCCTTCAATTTATCAATATTCATCAGTGCTGTCCAAATTAGATAGAAAATTTATCAATGCATATTGAATTCATTGCCTTCTCGTACCTGGCTTTTCCTTCTCCAGGGCCGGGTTGCCCGTGACCTGCTGTCCAATTTACGCAGACCCCGGCTGGCTATCAGCCCGTCGTCATTCCTGCGAAAGCAGGAATCCAGGCCATTTTTTAAAAACATTCTGGATTCCCGCGTGCGCGGGAATGACGGATCAACGACCTTTCGAAAAGCCTAATTTGGACAAGATTGAATATTCATCGGGCGCTTATTCCAGACATGGTAACTTTTATCCCTTTACCCCTTGATGGTCCCGCAGGGAACGAGTGATTTTAGCTCAGGACCAGCCGCTTGAACGGCTCCGCGAGCTTCAACCCCCGGGGGGCGCCGGCATCTTCCGCTCGCTTCCGAAACCTTTCTTCCCAGTTGGGCCACTGGCTCACCTGGCTCTTGTGCCGGCCCAGAGCTCGAATCTTCTGGGCGAATGTCTGCTCAACATCCACCCAGTAATCCGGCTGGTCGGATGCAAAGAGCAAAACCCGGCGTACCCGGCAGGGGTTCAGTCCCTGCTGGATCTGCTCGAAAAAGTAGAGACGATCGCGGGCCGAGATGACGGCGTCCAAAGCCAGAGTTCCGGAAGCCCGGTGGTCGGGGTGCAACTGGTAGCGCATCCAGGGGTCGTGGGTGATTACGACTTCCGGCTGATATTCCCGAATGATCCGCGTCAAAGCCCTGCGCCGCTCCATGGTGACCTCCAGCTCGCCGTCCCCGTTTTCTAAAAACAAGACTTTCTGCACCCCCAGCTCCTTAGCGGCTTGCAGTTGCTCCTCCTGGCGTAGCTTGATCAGGGCCTCGGCAGTCGTCGAGGGGTCCTGGGTGCCTTTATCGCCTTTGGTCATGACCACATAGGTCACTTTACGGCCGCCCGCCACCCAGAGGGCGACCGTTCCGGCACATTGCACTTCGGCATCGTCTGGATGGGCGAAAATAACCATCGCCCGCTCAAAAGTCAGATCTTCCACAATCCTCCCTTGCCAAATGACAAATTCTCACCGCAGAGCACGCGGAGAACGCCGAGAAAATTTTAACTTTAAACTAGATTCCAAATCCGAATATCGACTCCCCCACCTCGCGGGATTCTGTTTTTGAACTTAGAATTTCTATCTTACCTCGGTTTTCTCTGCGATCTCTGCGGTGAATCGCTTCATTCCGGATTCATCAGGCGCTCAAAATATACATGAACCCCGTACAAGGCCGCCACCGGGTTATGTCCCAGAACCCGGTCTTTGGTCACTAGAACCGTGGTCAAAGCCTTGGCGTTCTTCAGGAACAAAGAATCATGGCCTACGCAGAGGCCGACCAAAACGTTGAAATCCGTCCCCGCCTCGTTGAAAATCTCCGCCTGGGTAATTGGATTGCACATGGTCTCATAACTTCCTATATTGACCTTTTCGTCATCCTGGAGGCCAAGGAACTCCTTGGGCACTGCCCCTACCTTGCAGCAAACGGAAACGACTTCGAACCCCTGTTTGTCTAAAACGCGTACGAAGGTTCTCGCTTCGTAGAATAAGGCCGAGCAGAAAGCCACGCCCAATTTTCGGTAGCCCATTTTTTGGGCAAATTCGATGATCTCCTCCACGCGCGTCTTTGTGGGCCTTCTCACGAAAGGCTTTTCATCCCGCCGTACGTAACATTCGGCCTCCTGAATGGAGGCGGCTTTGGCAAAACGCATGGTCTCCGGGTCTTTGTATTTTTCCAGGGCCGCCTGCAGTTCTTTTCCTTTGGTCTTCGTCGGGCAAAATTTTGGACCGCCCCCTTGCTGAGAGTGGCAAATTTTCACCTCGACCTTACACAATCCACACTCCGGGCGCAAGGCTTCATCTATCATGGTCCCTTTTTATCCTTTCGACCCCCGCTCTTTGGTTTTCGGAAGTTGCTCTCTAGCCTCCTCCTCCTTCACAGCGAGCAGGGGCATGAACTTTTTCACGGCGGCAAGGATCGCCCGGGCCATGGCCGACTGGAATCGCTCTTGGCGCAGGACGTTCTCCTCGACAGGGTTGGTAATGTAGGCCGCTTCCACCAAGATGGACGGGATGGACGCAGCTTTCAGAACGGCAAAATTCGCCTGCCGCGGCTGGGTGAATTGGATGCGGTTAATGCGGCCGAGCTCCTTCAGCACCATTCCGCCCAGATGCAGGCTTTCATTGATCGTATGGGTCTGCTCCAGGTCCAGCAGGATCGAATCGAGGTCCTTGCGTGCGGGAGCCGAAGAGATGCCCCCCACCATATCCGAGGTATTCTCCTTCTGGGCCAGCAATTCGGCGGCTTTATCGCTGGCTCCCTTGAGCGAGAGGCAGTAGATGGAAGTCCCCCGGATCGAACGCTTTTTGTTACCGTTCAGGTGGAGGCTGATGAACAGGTCGGCCCCATATTCCTGGGCAATCTTGATCCGGTCCTCTAACGCGATATAGTAATCATCGCGACGGGTCAAGAAAGCCCGGACTTCGCCGCTCTCGTCCAAGGCCTTCTGTAATTTCCTGGCCAGCGCCAGGACCAAATCTTTCTCCCGGGTTCTTCTGGGGCCGATGGCTCCGGGGTCTTCACCGCCGTGGCCCGGGTCGATGACCACGATCCTTGTTTTTTTCGTTTTCAGCTTTTGGCTGACCTGCCGCTCCGCTTTCTCCTTTTCTTCGAGGTCGGGCCGGGAGACGTCGATGACCAGCCGGTCGGGCTTGTCCTCAAAGGGTTTCAGGACAATCGCGGCCCAGCGGGCCGGCTTGACCAGGGAAATCGTCAGCTCCGCTCCGTCTGCGCCGACCCGGGTCATCCGCACCTTGCGAATCACCCGATCATCGACCGGGATTTCCCGTACTTGCCACGGAACGATAATCTTCTGCAGGCTCACCGTTAAAACCAATGCTTCGGCGGGTCCGGAGATATTATACGTGGGAGGTCCGTCTAGGTCGATGACCACCCGGCTATGGTCGGGAGCCGACCACTGCCGGAGGTCCAAGCACCTTGTGGCCGCCGGGGCCTCTGCTGCCGTGAAACCTCCCGCGATAAGAATAGCCCAAAAAACCGTTAGGACGAGAAAACTTCTCTTCATCCCACAACCTCCGAGGCAAAAACGAGCCGGATTCCCTCTTTTTCCAGCTCGGGAATCATCTCTCGAATGGCCTGGGCAGTCAACGGGTGTGGATGGCCGATGGCCACCGCCTTTCCTTCTTTTTTGGCTTTTCTCATGACCAGACGGGTTGCTTTCTTGATTTTCTCCAAATTTTCCTCACGGTCGAGGAACCGGTCATTCTGCCAGAAGGCCACCCCGGCCTTGCGCGCGGCCTCCGGCCCCAGCGACTGGGGACTGGTACGGCTGTCGATGAAATAGAGCTTTTCCTTCTTTAGCGCCGCCATCAATGCCTGCATCACTTTGGGGTCCTCGGTGGCCTTGGACCCCATGTGGTTATTGACTCCGCGGACGAAGGGAATCTGCTCCAGGTCATCCCGGAGTATCCTTTGAATCTCTGGGGGCTTCATTCCCGTCAGCACAGTGTCCCTCTCCAGGGAGTACATCTCCTCTTCCTTCGGTTCCATCGGGAGGTGAAGCATGACTTCGCAGCCGGCCCGATGGGCCATGCGCGCTGCTTCCTTCCCATGGGGAGTGTTCGGCAGAATGGCGAAGGTCATAGGCTTGCCCACCCCCAGCATCTTTTTAAATTTATCCGTGTTATATCCCCCATCGTCTATGATCAGGGCCAACCGGGGATAGTACGGTTTTTCCGGCTCCTTCTTCTTCTCCTCCTCCTTCTTCTCTTCCACCTTCTTCTCAGCCCGGGGAACGGGGGTATAGACCGGAGGAAGGTCAGGCTTTTTCTCCGGTGGGGTTTCCCGCCTCGAATAGATGATGGCCAGGGCCAGGATCATGACGAAGGGGATGATGATGAATATCACTCTTCGGGCTTTTCCTTTTCCGAATCTTCCTTTCTTTTTGGTCGGGGCCATTGCAATTCATTCTATCCGAGCTCTTCCATTTTCTCAATGAAATTGGTCAGCAAAAATATTCACCACCGGGTGCGCTGGACCCGCCGCATAACTTTCAAATCCCCCCAACCCCCCTGAAGCTGTGAAATAATCCCTTAAGTCACCCTCACCCCTGAACCATGTTAGGTTCAGGGCTTTGTCCTGCACCCCACGTGGTGCAGGGCCTTCCCCTCCCCCATCAAGGGGGAGGGAATTTCTTTCTTATTTCAATAATATGTTTACCCTCTCCCCGGGCGGGAGAGGGTAGGGTGGGGGGGGTATATTCCAAATTTTTCACACCTTCCCTTTACCAAAGGGGGGCGAGCGGGAATTTTTTGCCCACGCCGGACTCCCGGATGTAGACCGTCATCAAAAATCGCCAGGCAAGGCAATAAAAAAAGGCGGACTTTTTAGGAAAGCCCGCCCTTTTTCGCTATGCGCTTGGCGCTATGCGTTCAGCCTTTTCACAATCCTAATTCTTTCAACTTCTCCGGCAGCGGAACGCCTTCTTCATTCCAGCCGCGAGTCTGGTAATATTCGCTGAGCATCTGTCCCAGCGGCGGAAGACTGGGGGTCAGGCCTTCGCCCATGTGTTTCAGGGTTAACATCCGCGCCGGCAGGGTATCATCTTTGCGGCTGATGCCGCAGCGCACGTTGTAGAGCCTCTTCATATTGAAAATCCGCTCCCCGATTTTCAAAAACTCAGCCATATCCATCGGAACCCCGGTCACCATCGTGTACCAGGCGGCGATGGGGGTAAGCCTCAGCCCCCCAAATTGCGTAAACTTGCAGATCTTCAGGGCGTCGTACAGGCCCATGACGTTCTGCGTCTTGGCGGCCAATTCTCCCTTCCCCTCGACCTCCAGCCGTGGCATGGGTTTCTCCAGGCCGATTTCGGGCAGGGGAAGAACCCGCTCGTAGGTCTGCGTGAACCCGGCCAGATGGCAGGCCCCCCTGTTGGAGGTGGCATAGCTCACGGCGCAGGCATTGTAACACCTGGGATCATGACCGGGGATTTCCATGCCTTTCACGTGCATGGAGAATTCCACCGCGTTTTTCCCGATCTTCTCGGCGGCCACCCGGACCCCTTCTCCCAGGAGGTGCCCCAGGCCTTCACGCTTCCCGATCTTCTCCACCATCTTCACCATCACATCGCCGCGGCCCCAGAGGAGCTCGATCTCTCCGGTCTCCTTTTTGGTAATCAATCCTTTCTCATAGGCCTCCATGGCGAAGGCGATGGAGGATCCGCAGGAGATCGTATCCATGCCCAACCGGTTGCAAAGCTCATTGGCCTTGGCCACCGCTTCTAAATCATCCACCAGGCAAAGACTGCCCAGAAAAGCCATGGTCTCATATTCCGGACCCGCGCCCTCAACCCCCGCGTAGGGCCCTTTATCGATCTTCACCCTTCGACCGCAGCCGATGACGCATTTCTCGCAGTAATAGTTCCCGGTGAGGATCCTTTCCGTCATGGCTGGGCCGGCGATCTTGGCCGCGGACTGTTCCCAGCGCCCCTGGTATTTCCAATTTTGCAGCGGGAGGGTTCCCAGGGCTTCGAACGCGGCCAGCCCTCCGGCGGTCCCATTCTTGCGCATCCCTTCGGCGTTCTTGGCCACCATGGGGCTGATCTCTTTCAGCGAGGCGCGTAAGCCTTCGGGGTCGGCGATCTCAACCTGTTGGCGCCCATGGACGGCGATGGCCTTCAGGTTTTTCGATCCCATGACTGCTCCCGTTCCGCCCCGCCCGGCCGCCCGGGCGTCGTTGCCATCGGTCAGGATGCTGGCGTACCGGACACCTTTTTCCCCGGCCGGCCCGATGGAGGCCACCACGGCCTCGTCCCGGGTTTCTTTCCGGATGAGCGGGTCCAGCTCATAGGTGTCTTTGCCCCAGAGATGGGAGGCATCCCGAATCTCGGCCTTTCCATCGGCGATCCAGAGATAGACGGGCTTCGCGGATTTCCCCGAGATGACCACCCCATCGAAACCGGCCCGCTTCAGGAAGGGTCCCCAGGTCCCGCCCGAGTCCGCTTCCGCGAAGATTCCGGTGAGAGGAGACTTGGTGACCACCGCATGCCGGCCGGAAGTGATGACCGGCGTGGCCGCGAAGGGCCCGGTCATAAAAATCAACCGGTTTTCCGGTCCGAGAGGATCGGTCTCCGGCCCCGTCTCATCATATAAGATTTTCGCGCCCAGCCCGCTGCCCCCGATGAATTTTTTCACCAGGTTTTCATCCAGGGCCTGTTCCTCGATTCGTCCCTTACTCAGATCTACCCGCAGAATTTTACCCGCATAACCCTTCATCTATGAACCTCCTTTCCAATCACAATCAAGTGCCTAAAATGCCCAACCCGGCCTAACCGGAAACAAACAAGGTTTACCATCACAAATTCCAAATGACAAATCCCAAATCCCAAATAAATTTCAACTTTCAAACCGCACTGACTGAAGGATTTTGGATTTGGTCATTGGAGTCTATTTGTAATTTGGTGCTTGGTATTTGGTGCTTTTCTTGCCTTAAGATATTCGGGATAAAACCATTTCCTCGACGACCCATTACCCTCCACTGATCGGGGGGAGGACCTTGACTACGTCTCCATCCTGGATCAGGTCCGGCAGGTGCAGAATTTCGTCGCCTCGAACCAGGATTACATAGAAACTCTGAACTTCATCCCCTTCTTTCCGAACGTAAGGCTTGAAAGAAGGGATTCGGTCGGCGAGAATCCCCAGAAGCTCTTTGACCGGGATGGCTTTTTTCAGGGCGAGGTCGATTTCCTCATCGCCCGCAATTTCATCGAAGGGCTTGAAAAAACGGATTTTCATGAATCCTTTCCCCTCTGGGGTATGACTTATTTTCCCCGTTGGAGCTTGAAGATGTCAAGGAAATTCTTCCATGGCGGCTACCGTGACATGGTCCGGCGGCCAGACTGGTGAGTCCCGAGGCGGGACCTGACCCCCGAGCCGCCTGATCACCTGCAAATTATGAAGAGAACTTTCGACCAAAAATCACAAAATACGCCTCCTATGGGGCTGATTCATCGGCTCTTCTTACCTCCTTTACGAACTGTTTCATTTGGGACCCATCTTTTTTCCCCGGGATTTTTTCCACACCGGAGCAGACATCCACTCCGATCGGCCGCACCTTTTGAACGGCTTGGTACACGTTCATGGGATTCAGCCCACCGGAAAGGATAAAATTTCTTTCCTTCCGGGCTTCCAGGGCTACTTCCCAGCAGAAGGTCTTTCCCGTCCCACCCGCTCGGTCGGTGCCGGGGGCGTCTAACAGAATGGAGGCGCAAGAATATCTCTCCATCTCTTTCAGGCTCCCCACGTCTTTGACGCCGATGGCCTTGATGACCCAAAGGGGGATCTGGCGGCAATATTCCGGAGGCTCCTGGCCGTGCAATTGCACCGTATCCAGACCGCAATCCTCCGCAATCCGCCGCACCTGTTTTAACTCTTCGTTAACGAAGACCCCTACCTTCCAGACGGAAAAGGGAAGATGGCGAATGATCTCGCGTGCCGCCGAATCGTGGACCCTGCGCGGGCTGGGCGCGAAGATGAAACCCAGCGCATCCACGCCCAGAGAAACAGCTTCCAGCGCATCATCGATGTTGGTGATGCCGCAGATTTTGATGAAAGTCATAATAAGTGCCTAAAGTGCCTTAAATGCCTTGAGTGCCTAGAGT
>Ga0214473_10005223_pt1 | contig 15582 bp, 13 predicted proteins | sample RVTome_7_FD_203509 | JGI IMG/M metagenome (GOLD analysis project Ga0214473, IMG submission 203509) | Soil microbial communities from uranium-contaminated site in the Upper Colorado River Basin, Wyoming, United States - RVT98D197 | ecosystem: Environmental > Terrestrial > Soil > Contaminated >... | reverse complement strand
CTGCTTGTTGCCTGCGTTCAGGAACTTCTTGCCGTAGCCCGTGGAGCCGCGGAAGTTCGGCTGCAGCACCGCGTAGCCGCGGTTCGCCATGAACTGGGCGAGGCCGTCGAAGCCCCACCTGTCGCGCGCCCAGGGGCCGCCGTGGGGCAGCAGGATCGCCGGCAGGTTCTTCGCCGGGACGCCCTTTGGCAACGTCAGGAAGGCGGGAATCTCGAGCCCGTCGGAGGACGGGTAGCGCACCGGCTTCATGCTCGCCATGTGCTCGCGCGGGATCCGCTCGCGCACCTTGTGCTGGAGCGTCAGCTTCTTGGTCCCGCGATCGAAGAGGTAGCGCTCGCCCGGATCGATGTCGCTGCTGACCGTGATCAGCATCACCCGGTCGTCGGCCGTGCTCGAGCCCAGGCCGATGTCCTTGGCGGGGAACTTGCCCTGCAACAGCTTGTAGTCGGCTTCCCAGCTCTTGTCCCGGAAGTAGAGGCGAACCCGCTCGTCCTCGTACGACGTCCCGACCAGCTCGTCCGTGGCCTCGGCGAAGATGGCGCTGCCGAAGTCGGCGCGGTTCACCGGATCGGACTCGACCAGCTCCTCCTTGCCGGTTTCGGGATCGAAGAGCACGAGGCGTGTCAAGTCGACGTCGCCCTTGTTGGTCTGCAGGTAGACGCGGCGGCCGTCCTTGTGAAAACGACCCGTGCCGCAGGTCTCGAACGCCGTGCAGGAGTAGACCTTCCTGAAGCCTTCGGGCTCGACCTTCAGGATCTCGGTAGCGCCGCCCTCCACGATGCGAGTCGCGAGTCGCAGCCCGCCCTCGAGATCGAAACCCCAACCCGCGATCCGCTCGGTGTTCTTGCGGATGAGCTCGCGCTCGCCGCTCGAGACTCTCACCTTGTACACGTCGTGCCAGGCGGCGTCGCGGTCGTTGAGCCCGACGTAGATCGTGTCGGGGGTCTTCTTGGGGACTGCGTAGATGAATGCGCGCGCGCCTTTGGCATCGGTCAGGTTGCGCGAGGGTGGCGCCTCGCTGCCGGCCGCGTTGGCGGCCGACGGATCGACCGCCCAGACGTTGAAGTTCTCGTCGCCGTCCTTGTCCTTCACGTACAGGATCAGCTTGCTGTCCCGGCTCCAGAAGAACCCCGGGATCGGGCGCTTCGTCTCGGTCGTCACGAGGCGGGCCGCGTCGAAGGCCTCGCTCGTCTTCTTGACGTAGATGTTGCGCGTGTCTTTCCACGGCTTCAAGAAGGCGACGTACTGGCCGTCGGGAGAGAGCTGGGCGCCCGCGATCTCGGGGTTTCCGAAGAAGAGCTCGCGGTCGAGCAGCGGGGGCGGCACCTCGGCCGCGGTGCCGAGCGCCGCAGCCCCCAGGGCCAGACAGGCCAGAAAGGCCATCCGTAGGGATCGGTTCATTGCGCCAAAACCTCCATCTTGAGCGGGATAGCGACGTACCGCCGGGCAACGCTCGGCAGCCGGGCCGGGCCGAACGCATGCGGCGCCGGTGGATGGACTCGAGACCACGCCACGGGAGCATACGCCGAACCGGGGCCCACGGTTCCCGTTTGCGTGGACAGGGAACCCCCGTCCTGATACGGTTCTGCGCCGTCAGCACCGGAGGCGAGGATGTCCCGCCCCACCGCCGACGATCCGGCTCCCGTTCACGCAGCACCCGCAATCGCGGTCCCGCTCCGCGCCGGGCCGCTGCGCCTGGTTTTCGACCGCGGCGCGCTGCGCTGGATCCGTCTCGGCGAACGCGAGGTGCTGCGCGGGATCTACTTCGCGCTGCGCGCCGAGGGCTGGGCCACGGTTCCGTACGAGGTCCGGAACCTCGAGATCGAAGTCGAGCCGGCGTCGTTCCGGATCCGCTTCCTGGCGTGCCACGACCGCGGGCCGGTGCGCTTCGACTGGCGGGCCGAGATCGCCGGCCGCCCCGACGGGAGCATCGACTTCGTCGTGCGGGGCACGGCCCGGGCGAGCTTCCTGCGCAACCGGATCGGGCTGTGTGTGCTTCACCCGGCCGACGCCTGCGCCGGCCGGCCGGTCATCGTCGAGACGGTTGACGGCGACCGCGCCGAGACCGTCTTCCCGGCGCTCGTCGCACCGCTTGCGCCCTTCCGCAACGTGCGTGCGATCGTGCACGAGGTCTCGCCCGGCGTCGAGGTCGAGGTGCGGATGGAGGGAGAGGCGTTCGAGACCGAGGATCAGGGCAACTGGGGCGACGCCTCGTTCAAGACCTACGGCACACCGCTCCACCTGCCCCATCCCGTTCCCGTGAAGAGCGGCGCGAGCGTCGACCAGTCGGTCTCGCTGTCGCTCTTCGGCATCACCGCCGAGCCCGTCGAGCAGGCCACCGCCACGGTGCCGGGCGCCCTCCCCCACAAGCGCAACAGCACGGAGCCGGTGCTGATGGCGCTCGGCACCGGCGCGGAGCCGCCGCTGCCGGCGCTGGGCCTGGCGGGTGCGGAGCTCGTGGTCCTGGCTCCGGCCGAGGCCGCGCGCCTGCGGCCGCTTCGGCTCGCGCACGTGCGCGCCGATCTTCATCTCGAGGCACCGGCGTGGGACGCCGCCCTCGAGCGTGCCGCCGCCAACGCCCGTTTGCTCGACGTGCCCCTCGAGGTCGCGCTCTTTCTCCCGGACGACTCGCACGCGGTGCTGCGGGAACTGGCCGAGAAGGCGGCCGCGCTGCGGCTCCGCGTCGCGAGCTGGCTGGTCTACCGGGCCCTCGACCGGACGACGGCGGACGGCATGGCGGCGACCGCGCGTGAGGCGCTCGCGGGCGTCGACCGCAGCGCCGTCTTCGGCGGGGGCTCCGACGGGTACTTCGTCGAGCTCAACCGTCGCCGGCCGCTGCCCCGCATGCTCGAGCGACTCGCATTCGGGCTCAATCCCCAGGTGCACGCCGGAGACGATGCCACCCTCGTCGAGAACCTCGACAGCTTGCGACGGATGGCGCAGACGCTGCGCAGCTTCGCGGACCGGACGCCCCTCGCCATCTCACCCGTGACGCTGCGCCCGCGCGTCGACCCGAGCCCGGCGGCGTGGCGCAAGCGGGGCGAGCGGCCCTTCACGGACGACCCGCGGCAGGACACGAGCTTCGCCGCGGCATGGACTCTCGGCTTCCTGGCGGCGGCGGCCGAGGCGGGCTTCGCGAGCTTGACCTTCTTCGAGCTCACGGGCCCGCGCGGCATCCTGGATTCAGGCCGCGCGTTCCCCGTGCTCGACGCGCTCGCCGACGTCGCCGCGCTCCCGAACGCCAGCGTCGTTCCTGCACGAACGCGGCGGCCGGAGCGCGTCCAGTCCCTGGCGTTGCGCTCGGGGGGCGAGCTGCGCATCTTCCTCGCCAACGTCACCACGGAGACGCATCCGGTTCGGGTGGAGGGGCTTTCCGGCCGGGTCTTGCGCTCAGCCCTCGGCCAGGCAGCACAGGGAGAGGGCTCAGGGTTGGAATTCGAGCTTCGGCCGCACGAGATCGTGCGGCTGGACGCGGAGGCGTCGTAGCCCAGCATCGCTGGGGCTGGCGACGCGATGCGACGAACACCAGTCACCCGGCATCACTGGGACTGGGGCGCGGGAATCAACGCTACGTGACGCATTGCTCAGGTTCCGCTCAGGCTTTCGGGCGGTCCGGGCCCAGATTCGAGTGTGCCGGTCAGGAGCGAATGGAGGAGCAGGCATGACCAGTGGACGGTGGAGGCAACGGCCCGTCGGGCTGACGGGAGGCCGGCCGGGACTCGGCGCCGTGCTGCTCGCGGCGCTCGCGGTGGCGTGCGGGCGCCAGCAGGAGATGCCGCCCCTCGTCCGGGCCGCGCGCGAGGGCGACGTGGCCACGATCGCCGCGCTTCTCAAGGCAGGGGCCGCCGTCGACGGGCGTGCCGGCGTGAACGGGTGGACCCCGCTCCAGCACGCGATTCACAAGAACCAGTCCGCGGCCGCGAATGCCCTGCTGGCCGCGGGCGCGGACCCCAACGCCGGGAGCAGCCCCCCCGCGTCCCTCTACGCGAGCGGGGACACTCCGCTGATGATGGCCGCGGGTTACGGCCAGCTCGAGATCGTCGAAGCGCTGCTCGCGGCCGGAGCCGATCCGCGTGTCTCCCACGGCAACGTGAACGCGCTCTGGGCCGCGGCCGGCTTCGGGGCGATCGCCGACATCACCGACGGGCCGCCGCTCGGCAGCTGCTTCCCCGAGGTGACGGACGCGCTGCTCGCGAAAGCCCCCGACCTGCGCCTGAAGTGGAGTGTCGAGGCGAAGCTCACCTACTGGCTGGCCCGCAAGGACTGCAAGCGGCTCATCGACCGGCTGCGGGCGCTGTGATGGTGGGTGACGCCATGCGTACGCAGCAGATCAACCGGGTCAGCGGCGTAGTGCTCGTCGGTCTCTCTCTCACGGCACTGCTTGACGTGCTGCTTCTCGGTTACACCCAACCGCCCCTACCGGACGAAGGCGCCGGCGCGCACATTTTCCAGCTATCGATCGTCGCGCTGGTGCCCACCGGTCTCCTTTTCCTTGCCACGGCGGATTGGACAAAGCCCGTGCGAACCGCGCGGCGGTTGGCGTTTCCAGCGACCGTTGTGGTTCTCGCGTTTGCAGCCCTCTACTACCTCGAGCACTACTACTACCCTGCGCACTACCGATGAACTCGACACAACCGTGGATCAAACCGGCCCACTAGTCACCGGCCGGAAGCGAGTCTGGCGTGGTGAAGACTCACTGCACCCGAGCGCCTGAGACGACTGGGTGGTGAGACGGCTACTCCGCTTCCGGCTCCGCGTCCTGAACGATGGCGTACACCTCTCGCGCGGACCGGGCCAGGCGGCGCGCGGCCTCCTTGACGGCCTCGCGCCGCGTGCGGCCTTCCGCCGCGAGCCGGCGGTAGAGGGCCACAGGGTCCTCGCTCGCGGGCGCCGCCGCGGGGGCCCCGGCCACGACCAGCACGATCTCGCCCTTGACGCGGTCGCGCTCCGCGAGTCGCTCGCGCAGGCTGGAGAGCGGAGCGCGCAGGTACTCTTGGTGCAGCTTGGTGGCCTCGCGGCAAAGGAAGCCGTCGCGGTCGCCGAACGCCGCGAGCATGTCCGCCAGCGATTCGACGACACGCACGGGAGACTCGTAGAACACGAGCGTGGGCCGCTCGCGCGCGAGCGCCGTGAGCGCCTTGCGGCGGGCGCCCGGCTTCGCGGGCAGGAAGCCGACGAACAGGAAGCGATCGGTGGGCAAGCCGCACACCGAGAGCGCCGCCGTCGCAGCGCTCGGACCGGGGACCGGGATCACCGCGATCCCCGCCACGCGCGCGTCCCGCACGAGCCGATAGCCGGGATCGGAGATGGCGGGGGTGCCGGCGTCGGATACGAGCGCGACGTCGCGCCCGGCGCGCAGCGTCTCGAGGACCTGCGCGCCCTTGAGGCGCTCGTTGTGCTCGAAGTAGGAGGTGGTGGGCGTGTTTATCCCGTGCGCTCCCAGCAGCTTCCGCGTGTGCCGCGTGTCCTCGCAGGCCACGAGCGAGACGTCCCGCAGCACGCGCAGTGCCCGAAGCGTCAGGTCTTCGAGGTTCCCGAGAGGTGTCGCGACGACGTAGAGCGTGCCCGGCGAGACCGCGGGATCAGGCATCTAACTCCTTGAGTTGTCGCTACATCGCTTGACAGGACACGGGTGCCAGCCTAGCATGGAGTGTTCGAGCCACGGGCGAGAAGATCACGTCCTTCCCCCGTTCGCAAGAGCAAGGCCCGTTCCTTTCGAGGAAAATCCACGGCGGTCAGGGGGTGTTTCGAGTTTGGCCGAGATCAAGCTCCAGGAGGGCGAATCGATCGAGAATGCCCTCCGCCGGTTCAAGCGCAAGGTACAGCAGGAAGACATCATCAAAGACATCAAGAAGCACAGCTTCTATTTGAAGCCGGGGGACAAGCGCCGGGCCAAGCAAGCGCTCGCCCGCAAGCGGAGCCGCAAGAAGTTGCGCCGCGAAGGCGAGTAGGCGTCCTGCCGTCGGCCGTGGGTCGGCCGTGCGCGAATCCCGCGCGCGGCCGGCCTTCTCGAGCGTTCTGAACCACCTCGCGCGACGAGCTGCCCGCAACCGTCGTTGACGGCCGGCGCGGGCGCGTGATAGCGTACGCACCTCATTCGACAGGCCCAGCTGCAGGGAGAAACCCGCCATGAAGATCGTCGAGCGTCAGGTCGGTGACGTGGTGATCCTGGACCTCCACGGGAAGATCCTGATCGGTGAAGGAGACGACGCGCTCCGGGAGGCCGTGACGAAGCTGGCCGACTCCGGGAAGACCAAGATCCTCCTGAACCTGGCCGACGTTCCGTACGTGGACTCGGCCGGCCTCGGCGAGATCGTCAGGACCTACACCACGGTCAGCCGCAAGGGTGGCAAGCTGAAGCTGCTCAACCTCACGAAGAAGATCCAGGATCTGCTTTCGATCACCAAGCTCCTCACCGTCTTCGAGACCTACGACTCCGAAGACGAAGCCGTCCGCAGCTTCAAGTAGACGAGCCCGGATCGTTCACGAGGCCGCGTGGAGGCCCGAGTGAACGATCCGTCCTGGGCCGGTGAGCGGTCCGAAACGCCTTTCATGCGACGTGTTGACGACGTGCACGGGCCGAAACGTGATTGAGGCGTAGCCAGATCGGACCATTCATGAAGCAGGCATGGCAGACTTCATGAATGGTCCGGACATGAGCCTCCCGCGCGCGCTCTTCGTCTCGCTGCGGCCCCACCAGTGGCTCAAGAACCTGGTGGTGCTCGCGGCGCTCGTCTTCTCCAAGCACCTCTTCGACGCCTCTGCGCTGGCGCAGGCATTGCTGGCGTTCGCGGTCTTTTGCGCCCTCGCGGGGGCCGTCTACCTCGTCAACGACCTCGCCGATCTCGAGCGCGACCGCCTGCACCCGGCGAAGCGGACGCGGCCGCTCGCGAGCGGCGAGCTCCGCCCGAAGCTGGCTCGCGCGGCCGCGGCGCTGCTGTTCGTAGCGGCGCTCGCGGCGGCCTGGGTGCTTGGCCCCGGCTTCCTGGTGTGCGCTCTCGCGTACCCCGCGCTCGGTCTCGCCTATTCGCTGGGGCTCAAGCACGTCCTGATCCTGGACGTGCTGGCGGTCGCGCTCGGCTTCGTGCTGCGGGCGGTGGCGGGCGCCGTCGCGATCGGCGTCCACTTCAGCCCTTGGCTGCTCGTGTGCACGCTCCTGCTCGCGCTCTTCCTGGCCCTCGCCAAGCGTCGGCACGAGCTGGTGACACTCGAAAACGCCGCCTCTCACCGCCAGATCCTCGCCGAGTACAGCCCGTACCTGCTCGACCAGATGATCGCAGTCGTGACCGCGTCGTGCCTCACGGCCTACGCCTTCTACACGCTCGCCCCCGAGACCGTCGAGAAGTACCGCACCGAGCGGCTGGCGCTCACCATCCCCTTCGTGATCTACGGCATCTTCCGCTATCTTTATCTCGTCCATCGGCGGGACCTGGGCGGTAGCCCGGGAGACGTGCTGCTCACGGACCGCCCGCTGCTGGTGGCGGTCGCGTTGTGTGCGGCCACGATGATCCTGATCGTGTACACGGCACACGGGCTCCCGGTGCCGCGGACGAACTGAGCGCGGTATGAGCTTCGAGATCGAGGCCGAGGGGCTGGACGTCGAGCGGCTGCTGGCGGACGTGCACCGCCGGATCGAGGAGCGCCGCACGAGCGGGCTCTACACCGAGGAGGAGCTGCGCTACATCGCCGAGCGGCCGCTCGAGCCGGTGCTGCAGGCCCGCGACGTCTCGTCGGCGCTCGTCGAGGAGTTCCGCGCGCGCGACGCGCAGTGGAACTTCTCCTTCGACCCGGAGACGATCTATCGCTCGAGCCGCGGGGCCGTTGGCCGGGTGCTCGCCCTGTCGCGGCGGCTGCTCAGGCCGGTGCAGAAGCTCTTCTGGAACCCGACGCCGATGATCTCGGCGCTGTCGCGCCAGTCCGACCTGAACCGCTTCACGGCCCACCTGCTGCACAACCTGGTGCTCGAGCTGACGCGGCTCAACCTCGAGCTTTCGGAGCTCAAGAACCGCAACTTGCAGCTCGCGGGCCGCGTCGAGACGCTGGCGCGCCGGGCGAAGACGCTCGAGGACATGCTGGGAGAGCGGGAGGGCGCCAAGGACCACGAACGGTGAGGATCCACCAGCTCCTCGCCGCGCTGTCGTACGGCGACGCGATCGGCAACGAGGCACTCGCGATCCAGCGCCAGCTGCGCGCCGCCGGCCACGAGTCGGACATCTTCGCGGAGCTCGTCCACCCGCGGGTCGCGCACCTGGCGCGCCCGCTCTTCGAGTACCGCCAGGTCTCGTCCCCCGAGACCGTCTGCATCTTCCACTTCTCGATCGGGAGCGCCGCCGGTCGGCTGATCCACCAGGCTCCCGACCGGCTGGTCGTCGTCTACCACAACATCACCCCGGCGCACTTCTTCCTCGGCTTCCACCCGCACCTCGCGGGCCTGTGCCACCACGGGCGCCGCGAGCTCGCGGCGTTCGCCCCGCGCACGGAGCTCGCGCTCGGCGACAGCGAGTTCAACCGCCGGGAGCTCGAGCAGGCGGGCTTCGCACGCACGGCCGTGCTGCCGATCGTGCTGGACCTCGCGCTCTACGAGCGCGCGCCGTCGCCGCTCGTGCGGCGCCTCTACGACGACGGCCGCACCAACGTGCTGTTCGTGGGCCGCATCATCCCCAACAAGAAGATCGACGACCTCGTCCGCAGCTTCGCGTTCTTCCAGAAGTTCGTGCGGCCCGAGAGCCGCCTGCTGCTGGTGGGCGACCACCGCGGCTTCGAGCGCTACCTCGACCGGCTGCAGCAGCTGGTGCGCGAGTTGCGCGTGGACGAGGTCGTCTTCACCGGCCAGGTGGACGACGACGAGCTCTACGCCTACTACCGGCTCGCCGACGTGTTCCTGTGCCTCTCGGAGCACGAAGGCTTCGGGGTGCCGCTCGTGGAGGCGATGCTGTTCGGGCTGCCCGTGGTCGCCTACGACACGGGCGCCGTGCGCGAGACGCTGCGCGGCGGCGGGCTGCTGCTGAAGGACAAGCACCCGGAGCTGGTGGCGGAGGTGCTCGACCGCATCACCCACGGCGGCGACCTGCGGCGCGCGGCCGTCGCTTCCCAGAAGCGCGCGGCGGCCGAGATTCGAGCGATCGATTTCGGGGCGCTCGTGCTCGATCGCCTGCGGCCGGTGCTCTGAGGCATGCGGATCGACCAGTGGGTTCCCGCGCTCCACCGCGGGGACGCGATCGGCGACTCGGCGCGGCTGATGCGGGACGCGTTCCGGTCGTGGGGGCACACCGCGGACGTCTACGCGCTCGAGCTGGACAGAGGTCTCGCGGGCGACGGGCGGCGCTTCGCCGACTGGCGGCCGGGAGGTGCCACGGACGTCGTGATCCTGCACTTCGCGTTGCCCTCGCCGCTCACGCCGGCCTTTCGAGAGCACCGCGGCCGGCGCGTGCTGCTGCACCACAACATCACCCCACCGGAGTTCTTCGTGGGTTGGGACGAAGAGCTCGCACGCATCTGCCGGATCGGGCGCGAGGAGCTCACGCTGCTCGCGCCCGATTGCGATCTCGGGCTGGCGGACAGCGAGTTCAACCGTCTCGAGCTCGAGGCACTCGGCGCCCGACGCACCGGCGTCCTGCCGATCTGCCTCGACTTCGAGCGGTATCGCGAGGCCGGCAGCCCGGTGCTGCGCCGGATGCTCGAGGACGGCCGCAGCAACCTGCTGTTCGTCGGGCGCCTGGCGCCGAACAAGCGCCCCGAGGACCTGATCCGCCTCGCAAGCTATTGGAAACGCTTCCTGTCGCAGGACGTGCGCGTGGTGCTGGTCGGCAAGCTGCCGCGCCGCCGCGCGTACTTCGACGCGCTGCAGGCGCTCGCCTACGAGGAGGGCTTCACGCCCGCCGAGGTGATGTTCCTCGGACACGTGGCGCACGACGAGCTCATCGCCTGCTACCAGGCCGCGCGCGTCTTCGTCTCGATGTCCGAGCACGAGGGCTTCGGCGTGCCGCTCGTCGAGTCGATGCTGATGCGGGTGCCGGTGCTGGCATACGCGGCGACCGCGGTGCCGCACACGCTCGGCGGAGCGGGCGTGCAGTTCCGGCAGAAGCGCCTCGCCGAGGTGGCCGAGACCGCCCACGCGCTGGCGACCGACGAGAGACTGCGCGAGGCGGTGCTGGCCGGCCAGGACCGGCGGCTCGAGGCCTTCGCGCCCGAGCGGGTGCTCGGCTCGCTGCGCGCCACCCTGGAGTCGCTCTCTTGACGGAGCGGCCGTGAGCGGGGCGCGGCCCGAGGTGGCTTTCGTCGTCCAACGCTACGGCGAGGGGATCACCGGCGGCAGCGAGTCGCTGGCGCGGGCGGTGGCAGAGCGCCTGGCGTCCGACTACCGGATCACGGTCTTCACGAGCTGTGCGCGCGACTACGTCACCTGGCGGAGCGAGCTGCCCGCGGGCCTCGAGCGCCTGGGCGGCGTCGACGTCCGGCGCTTTCCGGTGACGCACGAGCGCGATCTCGAGGCTTTCAACGCTTTCGCCGAGCCGCTCTACGCTCGCGCTGCCGCAGCCTGGAATTCTGCCGGGACCGACACTGGGGCCGGGAGGCGAAAGGGGGGGCGTGACTGGCCGGACGACGGCACAGACGACCGGCCGAACGACGGAAAGAACGTCGGCGCGGGAACCACGCGAGTCTCCCGCGCCGACGAGCTTGAGTTCCTCCGCAGACAGGGTCCCGAGGCACCGGGGCTCGTCGAAGCGCTGCGCGCGGAGCGCGAGCGGTTCTCCGCCTTCGTCTTCTTCACCTATCTCTACTACCCGACCTACTGGGGTCTCGCGGCCGTGCCCGAGCGGGCGGCGCTCGTGCCCACCACCCACGACGAGCCGCCGCTGCGCTTTTCGATCTACCGCGAGGTCTTCGCGCGGCCGCGCGCCTTCGGCTTCCTGACGCCGGCGGAAGAGGCGCTCGTCCGCCGCCGTTTCGACCTGGGGAGCCGCGAGGCCGTGCTGGCGGGGATCGGCGTGGACGTGCCCGCGCCGCCGGACGTGGCGGCGTTCCGGGCGCGTTACGGGATCGCCCGGCCCTATGCGATCTACGCGGGACGCATCGACGCCGGCAAGGGGTGCACCGAGATGCTGGCGCATCACGAGCGATACCGCAGGCGCCAGCAGCGCGGCCAGCAGGCGCAGCAGCGGAACGCGATCGACCTGTTGCTGATCGGCCGGCTCGCGATGCCGGAGCCTGACCAGGAAGGCGTTCGTTACCTGGGATTCCTTCCGGAGCCAGAGAAGGCCGCTGCTCTGGCAGGCGCGGCCGCGGTCGTGTGTCCGAGCCCTTTCGAGAGCCTGTCGATCGCTCTGCTCGAAGGCTTCGCGCTCGGGACGCCCGGCCTCGTCAGCGCCCGCTCGGAAGTGCTGAAGGAGCATTGCCTGCGCTCGGGAGCGTCCCTCTTCTACGAAGACGGCGACGAGTTCGCGGAGGCCTTGGACCTCCTGGCGCGCGACGCCTCGCTTCGGGCAGCGCTCGGTGCGAGCGGCCGGCGCTACGTGGAGACCGAATACCGCTGGGACGTGGTCCTCGACCGCTGGCGCACGCTGATCCGCGCGGCAGCGGGCGGCAGACTCTAACGGCCGCACCATTCGAGGAGTCGAGCGTCGTGGCACCAGAGCCCCTGTCGGCCCTTGACCGCAGGCGACCACTTCTTGAGTGATGCCGGGCTCTCCTGACCTCATGGTGCTGGCCCTTGCCGCTCCGCGGGTCGAGAACTCGTTTCGGAACGAGTTCGCGATGCCGCACCACCGTCGCCGTTGCCACGCCCGAAGTACAGCCTCGCCTCGTAGGCGTTGTGGCTTCGGCACCGCAGCTGGATATTCGCCGCCGTGGCCTCTCCGCCGAGCGCGTAGGGCGCAACGTGATGAAACTCGAGGAATCCGCGCTCCAGGCAGCGGTGACCGGTGGCGCCCACGAACGCGCAGCGCCCCAGGTCGCGCAGCCACACCGTGCGCTTGACCTCGGCCGGGACGTGGCGCGATCCGGGCACGGCGCCGCCCGAGGGGCGCGGCCGCTCGGCCGCGGCGAATTTCTTCTGCGCGAGGTCGGCAAGCAGGGCCGTGAGAGCGCGGTCCAGGATGGCGGCTTCGTCTCCCGAAGGCACGGCGTGCCGCAGCAGGTCCTTCGCGAGCCGCAGCTTCTCGAGGGTGTCGCCGCCGATCGTGACCTGGACTCTGTAGCGGTCGGGAGCGAGCGGAGTGACCTCGGCGGAGCGCTTCGACTGAACAGGAAGCGCTGGAATGGACGGCGCAGCAGACGCAGCAGGGGGAAGCGGTGAACCAGGAGCCTCGGAACCCAGCGAAACAGAAGGACCCGCTGAAACCGCAGGGTCAAGAGAGCCTGGAGGGACCGAAGGAGCTGGAGGGCCCGGAGACGCCCCGAAACCCGGCGAATCCAGGGAAGCAGGGGAAGCCGGAGAGGAATGGCAAGCGGCGGAAGGCGACGAGCCTTGGGCGGCGGCGGCGGCGTACGCTTTCGCCGCCGGGAGCTTCCGAACGAAGGATGGCGCATCGGGCCGAGGCCAGAGCGCGGCGGCGATCTCTTCGACCTGGACGCGGGTCTTGCCGCGAGCCGAATCGAGCACGCTTGCGTGGTTGTCGGCCGTCAGATGTGGGCCCAGCAGCCTCACGGTCGTGAGGCTAAAGGCGGCGGCGTCGAGTAGCTCCAGGATCACCGGGAACCGCCGCGCCGCTCGCGCGACCGCGATGCGGTTGTAGGCCTCCTGCTCGGAGAGGCCGAGGACGTCCCGACAGTAGGCGAACAGCGAGCCGTGGCCGGCACGGAAGTGCACGTCGCGGGTGTCGAGCTCCGCGAGATGGGCGACCAGGAGGACCATTGCTCCACGCTCGCGAACGGCCAAGTCCTGGACGCGTGCCACCAGTTCGGCGTCGGAGAGGTGTCGGAGGGATGCCAGAAGGTCCGGCCGCATGTCTCCTTGTATCGCGCGTGGCGGCCAGCTCAGGTCCGGAGGGATCGAGATTATCTCTCGCGCCACATCGCAAGCTGCCCTCCCGCGGCCTCGGAATCAGACCCGAGGTAGCCGCGGCGGACGGCTGAGGTCGTCTACTCGTTCTGAAACGAGTTGCCGGGCGCCCCGGAGTCGGATGCGGCAGCGCTCGCGGAAGACGGCAGGGGAGCGGACGAGCGGTGGGGGCGGAGACCGAGGCAGAGGGCGCCGCCGCCTCAGCCCTTCAGCAGCTTCAGCACGGTGTCGGCCACCGCGCTGCCCTTCAGGATCGCGGCGGCGCGGGCGATCTGCTGGATCGCGTCGTCGATGGTCTCGGGGCCGGCGCCGCGCTCGATTTCGGCGCGCGCGCGCAGGTAGTGCTTCTGCACGACGCTCTCGCCAACCGGCCCGAGCAGCGCCACGCACTCGTCTCGCATGCGAGCGAGTCGCGTGAGCAGCGGCGGTGGCGGCGTAAGCGTGAGCGGTGGCGGCGTGGGAGTGGGCGTGGGACTGGCCGCGGACGGCGCCGGTCGCTGCGCCGGTCGCTGCGCCGCCTGCGGCGCGGCGCCGGGCTGCTGCTGCCGCCGCTCCGACGCCGGAGCCGGGCCGCCCTGACGCAGGCGGATCAGGTTCGTGGCCACGAGCCCGTAGAGCAGCTTGGCCGCATCGAAGACGCTCATTCTCGCCGCGGCGGCGATCTGTTTGATCGAGCGCTGCCCGTCGATCTTGGACAGCAGCAGCCACTCCATCGTGTTGAGGTTGATCTGGCCCTCGCGGCTCTCGAGGATCACGAACTCCGGCACCAGCTCCACCGACGGGATCTTCTTCGAGAGCACGCGCCACTCGTCGAGCCGGCGCGCGGCTTCCATCAGCAGGTTGGTGTTGCTCTTCTGGATCGTCTGGCGCGGTGTCGGGATGCCCGCCTCGAAGCGGAACTCGCCGGTCCGCCAGATCGCGAGCGCGTAGACGGCCTCCTCGCCCGACAGGTCGTCGTGCTCGGCGTGGACGATCCGGCCCTCGTGCAGCCAGATGTCGCCCTGGTGCGCGCCGTCGATCAGACGGAAGACGCCGGTCTTCCCACTGACGCTGACGAGTTGGATGATGTCGGGAAGGTGAAGCTCGGAAAGAGAGCCTTGAAAGGCCATGGATTTCGGGGCCCTGGCGGGGACAGTTAAGTCCTGTGATTACCGCCAATTAGCGCGAGGCTACCAATCCCGGCGGCCGATGTCAAGACGCACGGGGGACGCACCGGGGGTTCGGGGGCGGGATGCCCCCCGAAAAGCAGTGTCGTCGGAGTTTTCCGTTGGTCTTTTCGGGCGTGAAGCGAAGTCGACCGAACGTGGAGGAACCAGGAGAGCAGAACCAGGCAGCGCAGAACCACAAGCGGCCAGGAAAAACGAGAACGGGCCGGGGCTCTCTGGACTGAACTATCGGGGGGCTGAGCGCCCCCCTCCCCCCCGCTAGCTTGGCTTGGCCAGTGCCGTTTCCTCGCGGCTGGCGAGCGAGCGGCGCTCGCGGTCGCGCGCGAGCGGGATGCTGTGGCGCTTGATCATCTCGTTGAGCGTCGTCGGCTTGAGACCCAGCAGGCGGGCCGCGTCCTTCTGCACGCCGCCGGTGGCGTCGAGCGTCGACTCGATGATGCGCCGCTCGAAGCTCGCGATCACCTCGCGCAGGTTGATCCCCTCGGGCGGTACGGACACCGGCGGGATCTGGAAGAAGCCGGGGCTGGTGCGGACGCTCTCGGGCACGAGCTCGCGGTCGATCAGCGGACCGGTGGCGAGCACGACACCGCGCTCGATCACGTTCTCGAGCTCGCGCACGTTGCCCGGCCAGTCGTAGTCCATCAGCACCTGCATCACGTCGGGCGTGACGGTCTCGACCGCCTTGCCGTTCTCCCGCGAGTACTTGTCCACGAAGTGCTGCACCAAAGCCGGGATGTCCTCTTTGCGTTGCCGCAGCGGCGGCAGCTGGACCGCGATCACGTTCAGCCGGTAGAACAGGTCCTCGCGGAAGCGGCCCTCGTCGACCGCGCGGCGCAGGTCGATGTTGGTCGCCGCCACCACGCGGACGTCGACCTTGATGATGTCGACGCCGCCCAGGCGCATGAACTCGCGCTCCTGCATCACGCGCAGCAGCTTGGCCTGCGTCTCGATCGGGATGTTGCCGATCTCGTCGAAGAAGAGCGTCCCCTTGTCGGCGAGCTCGAACAGGCCTTTCTTGGCGTACACCGCGCCGGTGAAGGCCCCCTTGACGTGGCCAAACAGGTTCGACTCGAGGAGTTCGTGCGGCAGCGACCCCGAGTTGACCACGATGAAGGGCTTGTCGCGCCGCGGCGAGTTCTGGTGGATCGCCTTCGCGACCAGCTCCTTGCCAGTGCCGCTCTCGCCCGCCACCAGGATCGTGGAGCGCGAGGGAGCCACCTGAGCGATCAGCTGGAACACCTGGAGCATGCGCTGGCTCTTGCCCACGAGCTCCATGAAACGGCCCTGGTCGCGAAGCGCGGTGCGCAGCTGGCGGTTCTCGTCCGCGAGGCGCCGCTGCAGCAGGCCGCTCGCGAGGATGTGCAGCAGCTGCTGGTTGTCGAAGGGCTTGGGCACGAAGTAGAAGGCACCCTTCTT
>Ga0214473_10005222_pt1 | contig 15583 bp, 29 predicted proteins | sample RVTome_7_FD_203509 | JGI IMG/M metagenome (GOLD analysis project Ga0214473, IMG submission 203509) | Soil microbial communities from uranium-contaminated site in the Upper Colorado River Basin, Wyoming, United States - RVT98D197 | ecosystem: Environmental > Terrestrial > Soil > Contaminated >... | reverse complement strand
GAACCATCATCAATTTCATCGAATGGTAATTTCCAAAATTTCATGTAATCATGAATAGCACCCACAATCTTAGCCCGTTCCGGCGCAGTATGGTGTTGGGGCGACATACGACTTGACCACACCACAATGCGTAAATCAAGGCGTCGAATGTTATATAAAAATTCCTTCACGCCGGCATTGGGCGGGCCAAAACGCGGATAATCAAATTCACATATGGTGCCATCCATATCCACAAGTACATCCATTGCGGCCCGCATATACTTATCATATAACTCATCTTTAGTCAGAGGGTGCTCCGGCACTATCATCACTCCTTGTCAAATCCTTCGCTGCATCATTCGCATCGTCTGTTGCGCCTACTGGTCGAATTATCATCCGCGACAAGTCACAATAAACACGTCGCGTACTCTTGATTTCATCCTCACGTTGTTTGAGAATAGTAAGCCGGGCGCGGTGTGCTATCACTTCTGGCTTGCTGCGATTTAGCGCAATTATTGTATCAGCATGTTTCACTATTTCCCAACTCTCTGACACGTCACCCATACTCACCATATCCTCTTTCGAGCCAGCCCGATTTACCTGCCACGCGGTTAGTACTGGAATATGCAGTTTGCTGGCTAATGCACGAGTTTCTTTGGCAATCATTCCATATATATGCCGAGTGTCGGCGCGACTCATGCTGGCATTAGGATGCATAAGTTCCAGGTAATCCAAAATCAAGTAATCTACCATTTGATCTTTGGCCCACATGCGTCGAATCTTGGCTTCTATCTCGGAAGCATTTACAGCCGCATGCGACATATCCATAATCCATACCTGTCCGCCCCTATTACGTAGCACATTTCGTGCCTGTTGTATTAAATCCTGGCGGGTATCCAGTTTATCGCGGGTGATATGAGTCAGGGCTTGGTCATACCGGCGCCGGATCTTTTCTTCATGAGTTTCGAAGGAGACGTGTAAGACTCTATGACCTTGCGTTGCAGCATTCGCTCCCGCTGCACATAAGAAACTAGTCTTACCGGCATTAGGAGCAGCAAGAAAAATTGTAAGCTCACCGACACCAATACCGCCGTGGAGATCACTATCAAGTTCATCTGTGTAGCCCAAACTAATACGAGCTGATCCAGTGTCAGATGATCCTGAAAGGCTCGCATCAAGGAAATCCACGACTTCGCCATCGAGTTTATCCCCGACTTCCATTGCTCGGTCAACAAGGTTTTCCAGTACAGTAATTTGTAATTCTGGAGAATACACATACTTGCTGGCATATGTAGCGATTTCAAAAACTGTGCTACGCTGGACATACTCTTTGATTTTGAATTCCAGAATATCATCGGCCGGCAACTCCACTTCTTGTATTTCGTATATTAGTTCGCGCAGTTCTGCAAGCAGGTCTGTGCGGTCAGCATATTCAATTTCCAGCGATCCCACTATGATTTCCGGATTTATATCGCCGGTAGTGTGGCCGTGCAAGCGCGCCATGTGCATGTAGATTTTCCGGAACGTGCTATTCTCAAACGACTCGGCCGTCACCAAATTCTGAAACTGCAACCAATGCTTCTTGCGCATTAGCGTTTTGAGTATGAGAAGTTGCAGAGTTCGCTGCACAGTTACACATGCTCCACCAAGTATGCCGCGATCTTATTGAATTCTTCCAGATTACCAGACTCCACCGAATAGTAATAATCATAATCTCGTGCAGCCATATAATCCAATGCTGTCTCACTCTCGTGGTCATATCCTGGAACCATGTCCTGTCGCCAATTACCAGTACGAGTCAATCTAATCAATATGGCGGCACGCTTTTGTAGTACCTCGAACTCATTTTTATATCGCATGTCATCAATAATTACCACGTCTATAGGAAAGAACATAGTGGGCGCGTCCAAAATATCAAGGCGAGCCATCAGTTTTTTCACCCAATAATCGGGCCAATTGGCCCGTTTTGCGGCCCCATATGCCTGTAGCAACTCGCGCATATATTTTGGCTTGCTCTCAAACATATCAGTAAAAGGAAATCCTTGTGCGTAGATTTCTTCCTTAAGACTGGAAGCAAATCCTATACGGCGCACATTGAGTCCTTTGGACTCGTATAATGTTTCCAGTTTCTTGGCTAATGTCGTCTTGCCGGCGAGCATCTTGCCCGATATTGCTATAGTTTTCAACTTTCGATCTCCTTCGAAAGATCCTGAATAGCTTTATTAGCATGGAATGTCATACTTTCGGCTTCTGGCACATAAAAAACCAACACCATAATCTTGCCTGGTTCATATTGGTGTCGGAGTTTATACAGTACTGGAAAACCTGATTTGTGAATCAACGCACCTTGAAGAAATTTGCCTATCTTTTCGCCCAAATTAGTGCCACACATACATAATGTTTTATCAATCATTTTCTTCTATCTCTGTAAATAATTCCGGTATAGGATAATTAATAAATGGTTTAATTCCTCGTTCTTTGCGCGAACGCATTTCGTGACAGTATACTGCAAATTCACAATATCCACATTCGGTGGAACCAGGATTGAAGTCAGGTGCCGGTGGTGTCTTGGCATTCAGCGCCTTCTGTATACGAGCAAACTTAAGCAAAATTTGTTCCTGGAGCGCGTTATCAATAGGCGTCGCAAATCCGGTATGTTCATCAGTGCCAGATTGCCCGAAACCAATAGCCATATTGTCGCGGTTAACTACTAGAAGATATAGAATACCTTCGGTTTTATCTTGTAACAAAGCCATTACTTGGCCTTGCCATAAGTAACTCTTTCGTTTCTCCAGGAGATACTGTTTTAATGCTTCGTTGCCGGCCGTATATGCCTTATTGATCGCTTGATACGACCAGTTGCCAACCGACTTGATTTCCAGGACGGCCTCGCCTGAATCTAAAACAATTCCACCGTCACTGCGTCCTGACACCGTAAATCTGACACCATTGCGCTCGAACTCCTTTACAACATTGGCATCCTCGGTAACGGTGCCATCTTCATTCATTTGGAGGCCGACAAGCTGGACGCCGTATAAATTCAATAACTGTCGCACATAATCATGGTGTAGATTACCAGACTGAGCTACCAATTCAAGACTTGCGGCTCGGGGAGTGGGCATATAACCAGACAGTCTGTACCATACCTTACGCGCACAGTCGGCGGCCTCGGAGGCCCTGAATCGCCGGACTGGCTTTTTGAATTGCCGGACCTTCTCAATTTCGTCCTTGGTAATTTCATTATATAAATGCTGAACTGGGTCCATTATATCTTTTCTATTTGTATGGTGCCGGCGCCGCGATTCGAACGCGGAACCGCCTGATTAAAAGTCAGGAACTCTGCCATTGAGTTACGCCGGCAAAATAAAAGACGGGGCAATAAGTAGAATATTCTACATAATACTGCTGCTGCCGTCGCGTGCAGAATTGCCCCATCTCCATCCTAAGCATTTCTTGGTCGGCCCCATCCGCCCGCCGATACCAAGAGTCGATTCCAATGCTTGATCGACTTTACCCACACTGGTAGGCCCGCCAGGGCTCGAACCTGGAGTCAACACCGTATAAGAGTGCTGCGCTATCCATTGCGCTACGAGCCTGTATATTCTGCGGGCGCGCAGTTGGGAGAGTTGAACTCCAGTTTCCGCTTGGGGCGGCGTTCTTCCATTGAACTATCAACCGCGACTTACCAGCCCATATGCACACTTTGGGTTCCCGCATATGGAGGCCGCACCAGGATTTGCGCCTGGAACCTCCTGTTTACAAAACAGACGCTCTGCGTTGAAGCTATGCGGCCTTAAGTTCAGTTGCCTTAAAAACTTTCTCTAGTTCGAGTTTCGAACCGTAATTTTCCTTGAGAGCCTTAATCTGCTGCACGCGCGGCAAAATACGAAGGGCCAATGCCTCCGTGATATCCATCATCTTCTCAGCCCAATCCTTGTCTAGCGTGTCCAGAGGCACCCGCACGCCAGTCGGCATAACTGACCACTCAGTACGCTTATTCTTGATCTTCTTGCCATAGATAACCCATTCGCCGGCCTCAACATCCGAGGGCACCGGCATACCATTATCCTCGGCAAACTGCGCCTTATCCATAAACTGGTCAGCGGCCGATTGCGGTACGCGAATAAGCTTCGGCCCTTCATCAATACGATTCTTGTCATATACCTGTGCATAGAACTGGTAACTAAGACCCACACCCTTGAAACCATCCGCGATATCGCGCTCCACATCATTACCATTCTTCTTGAAATATTCACATGTATCACAAATCGCGCACTTGCCATCGTCCGGGCCGCCGTGCTCATTCAAACAAGCATAAGCGCGGCTGTTACCATCTTCATCTTCAAACTTGAAATGCTGGCCGATGCGCACAAACAAGATACCATCATCATTGTCCGGCGGCAAATGCCGAACCTGCACGGAACCATCATTCGGCACGTCCACGAAAAGTGACTTCTTCTCAGTTACCTTGCGCGATGCCGCAATATTCAACTTGGTATTAGGCTTGCGAATTGTCAATTTATTCTACCACCTTTACAAAGATTACAACTACAAGGAACATCCATCATGGCAGCAACGCCGCAATCATTAATAGCTAAAATTTGATTAGTACCACAAACAGTACTGGAATTGATAATAGGCCCTTCAATATCATATAAAATAGTATATGCAAATTGTGGCGCATTCTCTGGTTTTTCCATGCAGGTGTCACAAACACCGAGGGTGATACTGGCATATGCTGCCTTACCACAATCCGCGCAATTGATCCAACCGCTATCCCGCATGTTTCGTTGCTCCTACTGCTTGTACACTTCAAAAAGTGCTACCACTCGACCGTCGATTGTCACACTGAACGAATGAATAAACATATCGCTTTGCGTGTTTTCCTCATTCTCATTCAAAAACGTAATCAGTTCGGCCATGCTCGCAAATTCTGCTGACTTAAACATACTGTGTATTCCTCTCATTACTTTGTCCTCATTAGATAATCATTACTAACCAACTTCAAAATCACACGGCCCACTTCCGGATCCCATCTTTCCGCTGACGCGGGCCGCACCACGATACCTTCTTTGATCTGACCAGGAGCCAATTCCGAATCACCTATGGACAATGATTGTAGCAAAACATTGGAGTCCTGTCCAGTGTATTCAAAAGCTGCTAACTCCGGCACTCTCGGTACATCAAACACTCGCATAATTTCCGCAAACAAATCGTACTCTGCAAATCGTCCAGTTTCCAATTGCAAATCGAATGCCACAAACATCCAATCACCGCGCGGCACATTATAGCGTAAATCCTGCATACCATAAATTTCGCCATACAGTGTGGCGCCGGGATACGCCCGACACACTCTCTCGATTTCTGGATATTTGCGCAGCACATTCCACCATCCGGATCTGGCATCGTCCTTTATCCAGCGCCGCCGTGTACCCACAAACATGCGATCTTCGCGGAATGTGTAACGGGAATTAGTGCCATGAATCTTTTCGGTAACTACTAGAGATTCCCCTTCGTTGAATTTAGTAGGATATCTGAACCAATTCTCAACATCATAAATATGATTAATTCCAGGTGGCGGCGCTTCGGCATCACTGTAGCCAAGGCCGGTACTGTCGCCTGAAACTGGTGGCTCGTATCGCGTGATGCCCATTTGTTCCATCACATTATCACCTACGGCCGCACCAGCCGGCGCAGGCAGCAACAAACCCTGCGACCACACACCACGCAATTTGCGCGCGCGGATGCGACGACATTTGCGACATACCCAAGTCCAACTCGAATATGAACCAGGTTTGCTGGTATCTTCTGGCAAAGAATGTGTACAAAGGAATGCAAAAGTCGGATCGTCAGGCACAAGGTAATCAGGGGCAATATATGCACCAAACTGCCCAGGCCGCCAATCATCCCATCTAGTACACACAGTGAACGCACCAATGGGTCTAACGATTGCAAGGTTGTCAGCATTAGGATGTGCCTCCAAATTTACCTCTACAACTGGAATTTCATGATTACTCATTACTTTTCCTTCTCCAAAAAATAAGTATCATATCTTCTACTGTTTGCGACATATATGGTTCCCATCCCGCATTAAGTTGTCGGAAAATAACCTCGGGGTTGATTAAACTATCTCTGCCACTAATTGTGATAGTATAGTCCATTATAGTAACCTCACCACATTAATCACGCTCTGAGGCACGATATCTTCAACCGCCAACTCCAGCATTGTAATGGCCTGCTCGTATTCCTTGCTGGTAATGCGGCCAAAACTACTTGACTCATAAATCCCCTTAGTGTTACCCGCCATAAGTTTCTTGCGCCTAGTGCGCAATTCTTCAAGCTCCTGCAATTTCAGTTCAATACTCTCATTTGTGTCATTGAGTTCATTCTGGACTAGATTGCTGAGATATTCCGCCTGTCGCTTCTTAAGCGCCGCGATAAGCTTAAGACGATCAAATGTAAGTTTGGCAGTGTTCTGTCGCATATCTACTTTGCCTTTCCCCAGGACGATCCCGATTTATAATCTACCTTCAGCGGCACCGTCAATTGTACACCGTATCGCTCCACTTCCGGATTCTCGAAGCATCGCACGAAAATCTGCTTCGCTTCTTCTGCTTCTTCGGCCGGACTATCAAACACGGCACTATCATGCACGTTCAGGAACATCTTTGTCTGCATCTTACGCTTGCGAAGTTCGTGCCAGGCTTTAATCATGCCGCAGGCCGTTATCATAAAGGCGCCATTCTGAATGGGTGCGTTGATCGCCTGGCGCTCCAGATGCCAACCCTCTGGTGATTCCCAGGAGCGTGGTGCTACTACTCGCCTCGGAAAACCAAAGCGCGACACCACTTGCAGATCTCTCTTAATAGCGGCCTTCTGGCGCTCCATGTACTCAGCAATGCCGGTAAATCGCGCAAAATATTGGGCAATAAGGCGCTTCGCGGCCATATACTCGATTCCTAACTCCCTCGCAAGACCGCCTGGGCCACCACCATAGAAAATGCGGAAGTTTAGGGTCTTGGCAGTCTGCCGCAAATCTCGGTCAATTTGCTCAATACTCTTGCCATATAGCGTCGCCGCCACCTGGGAATGCACATCACCGCCCGTAATAAAGGCGGCCATTAACGAGGCATCATCCGCAATCATGGCACCTTCGCGCAATTCGATCTGGGATTGGTCTACTTCACCTATAACACCACCAGGGAATCGAGATACAAATTGATCCTTAATATTAAGGTGGGACATATTCGCCGGAAGATTACGAGGAATATTCTGGCCGTTTGGATCGCGTGATGCAAGACGATATGTTTCAGTGCGATCTGTCCTAAAATCTGGGCGAACAAACCAAAATCCTCCTGGCGCCTGCCGCGCAAAACCTTTAAGACCTTCCACATAAACACTATAAAGCTTCTCACGGCGACGATATTCCAGAATAGTTCCAATAATACGGTGCTTAATTGCCTCTCGCTCCAGGATCTTGCGCGCGGTACTTTCGGATAGTTCCAACGCTGTTTCAAGGGTTAGATCCTCCCCATTCCACTGGTACACTTTCTTTTTGGACCACAAATTAACGTCTGGTACAACTTCCTTGAGGGCTTTGATAAGTTGCGGGCGAGAACGTACATTAATAGGTCCGAATACTTCTGTAAGCCGCGTACGGAGACTAGAAATTTCTTCTTGATAAGCTGCTGAAAGTCTGGCATTTTCTTCAAGAGATATACAAGCCCCGGCATGGGATATATCTGGAAGTATCTGATATAATTCCATTAGCAGTTCATACTGTGGGCGCAATTTCTTTTGTTCAAGAATCTGAATTTGTTTATTATATACCGTAATACTAGCGTCACTATCCGCCGCACTGTAGGAATACATTTCGTGATCTTCCAGCAGGTCCATATTGCCACCTCGCTGAGCAATAAGGTCCTGGATAGGTGCCGAATAATCTCCTAAATTTTCGTGGTATATTAAAGTTAGTACCTTTAGGCTTTTACTTGGCGAAGTCTCACAAATGACATGCTCCGCAGTTGCCGTGTCCGCAAAGTTTTGCATTTCCACACCAAATCGCCGCATCCACTTATAATCAAATGATATATTACTGCCTACCTTACGGATGCGTGGATCTTCCAGAATCTTTACAAGCCATTCTGGAAATGTACTGTCAGTATTTGCTGGAATACATTGCGCCCAACCAGTTCTATGACTAATAGATGCCATGCGGATACGAGCATTAGGTGCCCAAGGATCAAGCCCCAAAGTTTCAAGATCAAATGCTATTGTTGGGCCGTTCCATGTGTGGGCAGTATCCATAATGTCCTTTAGAAGAATTACAGTTATAACAAAGTAATTGATATTTGTTTAAATCAGCTTTTCCATCGCGTATTTCTCTATATATGGTATGTTGCTGTTTACTTTTACGTTCGATATATCCATCATTGTTAACGTGATCTAAAGAAAGAAATTCCCATGTTGCTTCTTTACAACATACACAAAAACCACCCAAGATATTAATTATATCTAACTTTAATTGCCTATTCGTTTTATGATTATACTCTCTAACTTTAGTCTTATTGTTATCTTTCCATTTCTTTTTTATTTTATTTACTCTATCTTTATTATTTTTATGCCATTTTTTATTATTATCTAATATTCTTTTACGGTTATGTAAATAATATTCTCTATTATAAGACAATTCCAAATCCCTTTAAATATTCCACAATCTCAGCATGTGGCTCTTTCTGTACCGGATACACTGGCATAATTGACTTGGCCGTACCAAGACCAATATTCATAAGATCAATATTTATCCAACGCAACAATCCCTGTTTGAAACTAGCTTCTTCCAGACTGTATGTAAAATATACCGGACAGGGAATGTTGGCAATCTCATGCTTCTGCCGCCGCATATCCGCAATTGGTGGGCTATTGCCCTTATCTAGTACACACTTCGCCGCCACGGGTCCCAATACTATTACGCATTCTGGGGCGGCCTTAGCAATCTCGGCCAGCACTCTCGGCCGTTCATCCCGGATTGCTCCAATAGGGATCTTGCTGGACTTCGCTCCCTGATACCGAGGATCTTCGACGGCAAACACAACGTCCGCGTCGATATGAGCGCGCGTGGTGGCCTTGTCCAGAAAGTCGGCGTCACTCTTGGAGAGTACATCGCCGTCCATAAGAGCCGATTGGGAGATAGTGCCGAGAAGGATTACTATCTTCATTTACTTACCGTTTGTTTGAAGCATATCACCAGGACCATGCCAACCACCACAAGAACACGGACCAAGGGCCATATCATGTTCGATGTTGTAGATGTCACGAATTGGTTTAGAAAGTGGTTTAAAATTATAAACTGGTGCTGTGCGCCTATCAATCGCGGCGATCCATGTTGCCGCGACGGCTGCCACTTGTACCAATTCCTCCCGCAACTTCGCAGGATCGGTTTCGGCAAAGGCTTCCAACATTTCCTCTTTCAGAATGTGGCGCCAGGTGATGCGTCCACGATTGGCCCACATAGTATTTTCCTTCTTCTGCGCACTGGCCTTCCATTTGTAAGCAAGATCCGTACCATTTTCGTGATTCTGCTCGCCCCACAGAATATGCTGGCGAATACATTCGTTATGTATTTCTAGAAGAATATTAGGATTAACCATTTTCCAGTCTTTCTAATAATTTTTCTACACGACAAAGCACTAATTCAATACGATCTGTTTGTGCCCCGACCGGATCATATACAAAACCTTCTGGACATCTTCTATACCCACTTAAAGTCATTAATCTGCTGTGTTCCTGAAAATGTCTATCACACATACTGTAATAAGGAGATTGAATACATCCACATTCCAGCTTATCCATATGTTATCTCCGGCACTTTCACTTTTCGCGGCCACCATAACGCACCATACACATCTTCGATTGGTCTTGCCCCTGACGCCCCAAGAACATGTACGGCCAATCTGGTAGATTCTGGCGAAATAATAAATACTTCCGCCATCTTTATAGCATCCCCCTTGCCTGGCCTTATCCAATACATTCCTGGCTTAGTGGGGTTTTTATCAGTCCAACGCAACACGTATTTCCTCCACACTCATGCTGCCAGGATCGCGGCCCCGCACGCACATTGCAATATCGGCCGGCACTTGATCCTGCAAATCAGCTTCAATTTTTAATGCGCGGCTAAGCGCGTCCGAGTCTAGCATGACCGTCACGCGCTCAGTAACAAGATCCGTTAGATCTCCGCGCAAATATCGTGGCAAAGAAGTACCACCAAGAGCGGTGCAAGCATAACCAGCAGCGTGCACTTGCATGGCGTCAAATGCCCCTTCTACAACCACTAATCTGGGCACTTTGGCAAATACTCCGCAGGAGAAAGCTGGCACATATAGTGGATGCCGGCCGGGCATATTAAGATACTTGGTGGCACGAGAGCCGGTCACGTCGCGCATACTCCAGTAGATTACTTCGCCAGTCTTACCAAAATAAGGAATAAAAACGTCTGTCCTAGTTATGCGCAAATGATATGGATTTTGCGGAATATTATATCCGCGCTGCATTAAATAATTCCAAGGTTTCTGGAAGGCAGTTAGTGCATACGTTTCTGGCAATTCACAATCCGGCCAGTTCCACGGTGCCGGCGTAGGTTGCGGATTTCGTGCATCAGAGATACGGCGAAGCAAACTATCTGTACTGCTGCCAATATCAATCCGCCCGCGAGAATTACAATCGCCAGCAAAACATACCCAGAATCCTGTACTACTGTTGACATATATTTTCCATCTGGAATCTTTACAAATTGGGCAATTCCGAAAGTTCACTTCATCGCCAGAAAGACGAAATGGCCCATCGAAATCATCCAGAGTTACTGGTCTCAAGATAATATACCGCCTGCTTTAAAATATTTAAATCATCATTAAAATATCCAAGTCCCACATTGCATCTGGCACATAAAAGTCCTCTTATTATATTTGTTTTGTGGCAATGGTCTATATGAAAATATTTATGTTTATTGTTATTTACAAATTTACTCTCACATATAGCACACTTATTATTTTGTTTATTTAATAAAATATTGTAATCTTCAATAGACATTCCATACTGATATTTAATTTGATTTTTTCTTGCTCGTATGGAATTATATGGTTGTTTGTATATAGTATTAGTACATTTTTTACATGATGTTTTATGCCCGAATTTTCCACCTTTTTGAATATGATATTCTTCAAGTTTTCTTCGAATTCCGCATTTTGTACATATTTTAGTTTTAGGAATCTTTTTCAATTATATAGCCTTTTAACTGCACTCCAAGCACTTTGATATATTAACGTAGAACAATTATAGCTTATAATTGTAGGCAATTCCGGCAGCGGCGGAATAGTATTACCATGTGCCTCGACACGGGCCACGCGCGGGCAACCACGATTGGTCACAAAAAGCTTGACGGTAACACCAATGCCCAAACGGTTCGGATATGGAGCAGTCCAGCGAATGGAGGCCTGGCAGCCGTCCCGGCCGTCTTGTGCGAAACTGCCAAGCGGAGCATCCACGGCCGGCACCCATGTCGTGCCGCATCCACCATTTGATAATGTAACGGTTGCCACTTGGTCATCAGCGGGCGTAAAGAACAAGGCCGTATCCGCAACTTGGGACCGTATAACAGCAGTGTGCACTGGGCCGGCAAGGGCATTGGAACTAAGTACCAATACGATTCCAAAGATAATAGACTTGAGTTTCATTTGATTATTCCTGGTAGTTTAGGAGCGAATCCTTGCAACTTTTGATTATTTAATGCTACTTCAATAGTGCGCTCTATCTGCTTTTGCTGCCAGAACCGCACAGCATACTGGAGCGCCATTTCCATGTCGGCCATGCTCATACTGGCGACAAGAGGGTGCATTATCACTTCGCCGTCGTCGCGCAAAGCCACCACCATGCCGGCCCGCATATGCGCGATATCCTCGGATTTGATAAGCAGGCCCTCTGAAGTGGCGGGCGTAGCAGGCGCAGCAGGCGCAGCAGGCGCAGCAGGCGCAGCAGGCGCAGCAGGCGCAGCAGTTTCGGTTTCTTTCGGCTCATTTTCGGGAAAGGTATTTTCCCGTTGCTGACGTTGCTCATAACGTTTCATGATATCTTCTACATCAGCCATCTTGCTCATCCTCCCAAAACGTATCGTATTCTTCATCACGCACGCGGGCCGCAATTTCTTCAATTTCGGCCGGCGTCAGACGCTTTCGCTCCAAGTGTACGGCCGCCAGCACACCGTCGTCAACCACGAAAGTTATGCGCTGGTCGCTGGCAAGGAGTACATTGTCGTAAATTTTACGTGCCATGCTCGCGCTTCTTTCCAAGTTTCTGGCGGCGGCGCCACCGTAGCACGGCCGGATGCCTCATGGCTTTGCCGGCAAATGCGCGAGGATTAATGTTGGCCGGATGTCCTGTAAGGTCCTTGGTGCTGAGCCGGAATATGCGCTCTGCTATCTCGCAAGGAATGTACAATCTCCAGTTTTTGTCGGCCTTTGCCTTTTTTAGTGCCATTGCAATTGTAAAGCGATGCCGGCCAATGGTGGCTTTTCGGCGGTCAGCCAGAAGCCAACCTATTGCGGCCAGTACAATTGCACCGGCGAGTACGTAGATCAAATCTTCTGCCCCTTCTCGTCTGTATCCATCAAAGATTTCCATTCGGGGGGTTCGACATGTAAAGGGTCAAAACCTCGATCTTTGCCAATCAAAATTTCCAATACTTTAAGCATGCCACCGGCTAGGGCTTGCTCCATCTTGGCCCGATGATCTCGTTCGGCCGATGTGTCGGATAATCCGAATAGAATACCAGAATGTAGGCCACATTTGCGTGCCTCGATAGCCAATTTTGCAAAATACAAATTGTTGGCACTCAACGGACGGTCGTCGTCTAGAAAGTGTGATGCCAAACTGGCAGACTTTCCATTCAAGGTATTAGTGTGGGGTCCTGAGATTCGAATCCGCGATAACCCCTGAGCATAATACTTTTCCTGCTGTGCTATACTTCGCGCGGTATCCTGCAAACGCGGACGCCATCCCGCCTTTTCCAGACGGGATAGCAGTTCCACGTATCGGCCCCGCACGAAAGGATGCAACTTACTAAGTTCGTTGGCATTGCGTCTTTGTCGCAAAATTTCAAGCATCATGACTCCGACAAGGGCAGTCCAGCGGGCACTCTATCTCGTCCTCATCCTCATCCTCATCCTCATCCTCATCCTCATCCTGGTATGTACAAGTTTGGCAATCGCACTTGTCGTCCTCATCCTCGTCCTCATCCTCCAAATCTTCCGCCGCGCCCTCGATTTCGTCTACGGCAGCATCGTAGCCTTCATTGTACGATTCTTCTTGAAGATCCTCGATAAGATTTTCAAGTTCTGTTAAAAGTTCCGCAATCGTAATCTTAGTGGTATAAATATTAGACATTGGTAACTTCCTCCGTAACTGTGGGATCTTCAGTAACACCCTGACGAACAGGCTTCTCCGGCCGGGCATCCGTAAAGATACCAGCAAATCGCCTGCTCTTATATCCCTTCTTGAATTCCCGAATGGACCGACTTACCACGGTATGTAGCTGGCCGTCCGCCACAAAGTCCTGCGGCTCGGTCAGTTCGCCATTAGTAAACTGGCCCCAAACCCGGGCCGTAAATCGCGGCATTTTACCCACTTATCCTTTCGTATTGTTACGTATTGTATCGCCGGCATCCCAGTGCTGGCCTTCTTGCAAATAGTAATGCATTCCATGTGCCAAGTCAAGAAGTGATGTGGTCCGCCTGGCCAGACTCGAACTGGCACGGCTGCGAGGCCGGCAGGTTTTAAGCCTGCTGTGTCTGCCATTCCACCACAGGCGGATATTTGTTTCCAATACTTGCATATAGTATCGCCGGCATAGTAACTTACATATTCTCAACACTATAATTCTTCTTGACTTCCGGCCTTGTCTCTGTTACGCGGTGCTCATTGATCCATTACAATGCTCAATTGATATTTAGCATCTTACCATATGTAATATTACTAAGCTGGCATCTTGGCATATTAGTTATCTCTGGAAGTAAGAAATATAGAAATATTTGCATATGGTTAATTACTAATTGATGTATCAGATAAATTTTTACTGTGTGCTATTTCATACATAACTAATTTCTTTTCAATGAGTTCAGTTATTATTTTTTGATAAGACTGGTTTTTTATATTTTTATAGTTTTTTAATTTTTTGTACAGTTCTTCAGAAATTCGAGTATTTAACTGTTTCAATTTATTCTCCAATCTTGATTGCTAGCAATATTGCTAGCAATAAGTTACTTGCTAGCATTTGTCGGATGTTTAAGTCCACAATCAAGACACGGATCAAGAGTACTCCAGTATTGTTTAATGTAATCACGCATTAATTTTGTTATAACAATTTCTGAAGTTGTCTTATTAGCGCATATTGCATCTAAAAATGCAGCATAATCATCTTCTGATATATCAATAATCATACGCATACTATTTCCTTTTGTTTATGTTGCTAGCAATATTGCTAGCACGATCCAGTATAGCAAGCATGCTAGCACGTGTCAAGGGGGTAAGTGCTCCGCATGCTGCGCTGCCAGGAATGAAAAATACATTTCATTTTGCGCGCGGCGCGTGCCGCCGGCCGGCACGATATATGCTTAGGATGTACAGGTGTTGGCGCGTGGCCAGATTATTTCTAACAAAAGGAATTTATGTCTAATTATACTGAGTCTAAATTTGCTAAACTTATGGAAAAAGATGGCTGGTTATGTATACAAAAAGGATGGCCTGATTTTCTTTGTATAAAAGGGAATAAATTTATATTGGTTGAAGTTAAAAGTAAATACGATGCCCTTACTGAGACTCAAATAAAAATGCATTTAATTTTGAAAAAGATTGGTCTTAAAGTGCACATTTGGTATCCAGGGTATTCTCGCCCTAAACCCTATAAAGAGGGTCTGGTTGGTCCAGAATCGCCTGCTGATAAGTTTTTAATAGCTGGTAAGGGAATTCCTTTAAGCTATCCTATTTAAATTTAAAAGCATAATGCTAACTCATTGCTGTGCTTGGCGTTTCTCGATTACTTCCAGCAATCCCGCCACGATAGTGAGCAGCGTCTTGGTGCTCACGCTGTCTGGAATGTCAGTTGGCAATTCTTGCGCGGTCGTTACATAAGACATGCCAGACACCTTGAAGGTTTTTGGGTAATTTAACCTATCTTCGATTACGTCAAATACCAAATTGCCGTAGCCATTGCGAATGGACGAAATAGTACCATTGCGCAATTTGTTGTTATACCAAAATTGGATTTTCATTTAGGTGTTCCTAATGTGTTTAACAGAGTGGCCCCGTACAGGTCGGCCCTGGACAGGTCGGCCCTGGACAGGTTGGCCCCGGACAGGTCGGTCCCGTACAGGTCGGTCCTGTACAGGTCGGCCCTGGACAGGTTGGCTCCGGACAGGTTGGCCCCGGACAGGGTGGCCTCGGACAGGTTGGCCCCGGACAGGTCGGTCCCGTACAGGTCGGTCCTGTACAGGTCGGCCCTGGACAGGTTGGCTCCGGACAGGTTGGCCCCGGACAGGGTGGCCTCGGACAGGTTGGC
>Ga0214473_10005221_pt1 | contig 15588 bp, 19 predicted proteins | sample RVTome_7_FD_203509 | JGI IMG/M metagenome (GOLD analysis project Ga0214473, IMG submission 203509) | Soil microbial communities from uranium-contaminated site in the Upper Colorado River Basin, Wyoming, United States - RVT98D197 | ecosystem: Environmental > Terrestrial > Soil > Contaminated >... | reverse complement strand
TCGTGGCCAGTGGAGTCGTCAACGAAGCGGACGGCGCGAAGAGCTTCGGGCATTCCGAGCTCCTTGTCCGTTTTGAAAACTATACCATCCCTTTTAGCGAGACGGGATTCCGGCGCGATGAAGAGGTAAAAGAGAGTTCTTTGAAATGGGGGACGCTTTCTGCTTTCCTCGGTGCTGGACTTCGCTATCCCGTCACCCCTTACCAGGTCGATAACGATCTGAGACTCCAGATTCTTGGCCGGGTGGGATATTTGTATTCCAAAGGGACGAGCGATACCGGTCCAGATGTCAAGCTGCCGCCCGATACGATGCTGTATGGTATAAAGCTCAGGGGGCGCTACGATGGGATTCGCCGGAACCTCATGGAACTCCCCCACGCAGGGATGGCGGCTGGATTTGATCTGGACTTCGTTTACCGTGAAAATTGGGCGGACTCTGGCAACCGCACCATCACGTTCAAAAAGGAGGATACCCAGGACTACCTCATATTATCAGGATACCTTGTGGGCGCCTTCAGCATTCCCGGCTTGTCGGAGAAAAATCGCCTTGTTGCTAGTGTTCACGGAGGCTTCATGGACAAGAAGAGCGCCGACCGCTACAATGCCTTCCGACTTAATGGCGGCCCTTTCGCCCAAGAAACGGACGACCTCTGTCGCCCAAATTATCCAGGGGCTTTGAACAATGTCACCCTTGTTTCCAAACATCTCCTCATAAATCTGGAATACCGGCGCGAGCTCCTTCCTTTTCTATATCTCGAATTGCGGGGCGCCTTTATCTGGGGCGACCGGGCAACGATTATCGCGTCGAACCAGATAGGATTCAAGAGCGACAATGGTCAAATGGCGGCAATTGCTGTGACGAGTGGTTTTCTCTGGAAATCCCAAGTGTATATCGAGTATGCGTGGGACGCCGGATTTCTCCGCGATGGGAAGGCCGGAAGCAGTCTGACCATTGTCTGGTCCAAATCATTTTGACCTGCAAACAAGTATGAAGCCCAGGTCAGTAAACGGGGTCAGTTCGCGAATGCAGGATTTTTTACGGAAGATATATGAAGGGTTACGCAAGCCCCGTTAGAAATCCCCTCGGTCCATTAAACCCGCCCGGAATTGTTTAAAATGTAACCCCGCCGCAGAGCACCTGGGCATTATTTCTAACGGGGTAAATCGAAATCAAGATATCCCCCTCAAAAGATGAGAGAGGTGTTTTGGAAGATTTCCATAAATTCCCGGACTGGCCTTTTTTTACTACTTGTTTTCCTGCCGAATGATCTCATTTAACTTTTAATGGCCCCATCCATACTCTGCACGAATGTCCGTTAGCAAACGCAGTTGCAAATCTGAAAAGAATGTGCTACATTGTCATAAAATGTGACACATGTGGACATATCGACCAAGAGGAGGGGAGGACATGAAGAAACTGACCATCCGGGAAGCCCGAAAGTCGCTCACGAACCTTGACCGCTTGCTGGCTGCTGAGGGGGAATTGACAATCACTCGACGTGGGGAGGCGATTGCGCGAATGGTGCAGATCGGCCGAAAGCGCCCGATTCCGTCTCATCGTGACCTTCGTGAGAAAATGGCGCGCATGCGCAGAGGAAGTGAAAAGATTGTCCGAGAGGACCGGGACGGAAGATGAGCGAAATTATCTACTTTGACACAAGTGCATTAGCCAAGTGGTACCTAAACGAGACAAGATCCGAAGATGTGGAGAAATATATCCAGGACCACGGACCCATTGCCATGAGCGACCTGACTGTGGTCGAAATGCGGTGCCTTCTTGCCAGGCGCCGCAGAGAAGGGAGCATCGATGCAAGAATGGAAATGGAAATTTTTGCGACTTTCGAAGAAGACATTCGTCAGAGGTCACTGATCTGTTATCCCTTTCCTGACGGCCTGTCGGCTGGTGCGGTAAATCTCATCTCTGTTCTTTCCGATATTCCTCTCCGGACCCTTGATGCATTGCACCTGATGGTCACGAAGGAGATCCAGGCAGCCATTCTTGCAACAGCTGACCGCATTATGGCAGATGGCGCTCAAGCGATGGGGATTTCTGTGGTTCGGTTTGACAGGCCAGGTTCCCGTTGAATGCGTAATGATCGACAACGTCCACTGCTTTGTCAGAATCACCGACCGGGGTTTATGATCCAATCGCTGTAACAATCGAAATGAAGATTTCACCGTTGAAGGATGAGAGAAGTGTTTTGGAAGAATTTTAGACATTCCAGGACTGACCCATTTTTTCATACGCTCCCGATGATCGCGATCCATGATTGATTCCTAAATTCATGGACCACCCCTTTTTCCTTCTTCCTCCACCTTTATGCCTAAAAGAAAAGTTTTCTAAAATTTCTCTTGACAAAGTTAGGAAACACTATTAAAGTTAGTGTATCCTAACTTACGGAGAAGAAAATGGAAGCGTTGACACCGAGCCTTGAGGACTACCTGGAAGCCATGTGGACGCTAAGCGTGAAAGATAAGGTCATGAGGGTAAGGGACATAGCGGCATCACTGGGAGTCACAACCCCATCCGTTGTCGGCGCCATAAAATCGCTTGTCGCGAAAAACCTTGCCATACACGAAAGGTATGGCTATGTCGAACTGACGGATCAAGGAAGCGTGAAGGCCCGGGAGGTGGAGGAGCGGCATCGATTGTTGTTCTCACTTCTTCACGACCTCCTCGGGATTGATAGGGAGACTGCCTATCAGGAAGCCTGTAAAATCGAGCACCATCTGTCAAACGAGAGCGTAAGAAGAATCAGGCAGTTCATTCAATTCTTTGAAGAACACCAGGAGGAAAAGGCACTTCTTGCATCAAGACTGAAACAACCCACAGACAAGGAGGAAATGCGCGTGACAAAAAAGAAGAGCGAAATGATCACCTTGGGAGACCTCGAACCCGGGGAGAAGGGGCGCGTGGTTAAAATCAAGGGAACGGGAAGCCTGAGGAAGAGGCTTCTGGACATGGGAATGATTCCCGGGACAGAGGTTCAGCTAAAAAAGATCGCCCCACTGGGGGACCCCGTGGACGTTTTAATCAAAGGGTATCACCTATCTTTGAGGAAGGACGAAGCAGAAGATATTCTGATTACGAGAGGTAAAGGATCGTGATTCCGTTGGCACTGGTCAGAGAAGGTGAAAGGGTTAAGGTTTCAAGAGTATTGGGAGGCAGAGGTCTTGTCAGAAGAATGACGGATTTGGGGCTTCGTCCCGGAACGGAGATTGAGATCGTTTCAGCCTCCAGGACCGGACCCTTTGTCATTCGACTGGGGAAACAAAGACTGGGAGTTGGATTTGGGATGGCCAAAAAGATTTTTGTCGATCTCGTTCTGTAATTTTTTTTGCCTGAATAGTTAGGCTATCCTAACATAGTTTGTAGCAACAATATTAGAGTACGACGAAAAAGCAATCTTCCGGAGGTGGTGAAATGAGCGCTCAATTAGAAACAAATAGGGAGCAATCAGGGTCTCCTGCAATTCAAGAGAGAAACGACAGGACAAAGAACCCCGAGCTGAGAACGATCAGGGTGGCGGTTGCCGGAAATCCGAATTCCGGGAAATCGACCCTGATCAATGCCATTGCAGGGACAAGACTCCACGTGGGCAACTGGCCGGGTGTGACCGTGGAGAAGAGAGAGGCCGCGCTCGAACACAAAGGAAATGGAATTAAACTGGTGGATCTACCTGGGACCTACAGCCTCAGTCCCTATACCCAGGAGGAAATCGTCGCAAGGGACTACCTGATTCACGAAAAACCCGACGTGATCATCGATGTGGTCGACGCTACGAACCTTGAGAGGAACCTCTACCTCACGGTTCAGTTGATGGAGCTGGACATTCCGATGGTCATGGCATTGAACATCTACGATGAGGCGGAGGCCAAGGGATACAGGATCGATACGAAGGCAATGGAAGAGATGCTGGGGATGAAAGTCGTTCCAACCGTGGCAACAAAAGGGAGCGGGCTCGATCTCTTGCTGGAGAAGGTCATTGAGGTGGCTGGAAGCCAAGAGAATAAGCCAAACCGGTTAAGTTACGGAACCGATATCGAAACAGCTGCCTCGAAATTATGGTCTCAAATCGAAGAAACCCAACCCTTCGTCGCCGGGAAGTATCCCTCGCGATGGCTGTCATTGAAGCTTATGGAAGGCGATGAGTATGTCACCAAGGAATTGAAGCTTCCCGGAAACGGACTCCCGGCACAGGAGGTGATCAGCCATCTCAGAAAGGCCCACGATTCTGATATCGAGTCGATTATGGCGGATGCCAGGTATGCCCAGGCAGCAGGTCTTGTCCAGGAAGTATTGAAGAAACCCGAATTTACCAAACTGGAATGGACAGAGAAGATAGACCGGATACTCCTCAACCGGTTTCTCGGCATCCCGATATTCCTTGCGGCCATGTGGCTTATGTTCAAGCTCACCTTCGATGTCTCCACCCCTTTTCAGGATTGGATTGATGGTTTGATCACAGGCCCCTTCGTAAGATGGACAGAAGGTGTGATGAGCTTCATCCATGCTCCGGAGTGGACCGTTTCCCTCGCTACAGACGGAGTCATCGGCGGGGTCGGTTTTGTACTGACCTTTGTGCCTGTCATATTTGGCATGATGTTTTTCATCACCTTTCTCGAAGGAAGCGGATATATGGCCCGGGCGGCCTTTATCATGGACAGGGCAATGCATGCCATGGGACTTCACGGGAGGTCCTTCATTCCCATGCTCCTTGGTTTTGGATGCAATGTGCCCGGCATCTATGCAACGAGGACCCTTGAAAACTTTAAGGACAAGGTTCTTACTGCGCTGCTCATTCCCCTGATGTCCTGCGGCGCAAGGCTGCCTGTTTATGCCCTCTTCGTCGGCGCATTCTTTTCTGGCAACGCAGGGACAGTGATTTGGTCCATATATGTTTTGGGAATTGTTCTTGCGGTACTCCTGGGACTCCTATTCAAGAAAACTCTTTTCAGGGGCGAAACCCCTCTATTCATCATGGAACTTCCGCCTTATCGGATGCCCGCTTTTAAGAGCCTGCTGATTCACACATGGGAGAAGGGAAAACACTTTCTCATCAAAGCAGGGACCTACATATTTGCTGTCTCTATCTTAATCTGGTTCCTCCTCAATCTTCCGTGGGGAGTAGAAAACAAGAGGGATTCCTATCTCGGAAAGGCAGGCCAGGCCATTGCACCCGTACTGGAGCCCGTGGGATTTGGAAGCTGGGAGGCTGCCTCCTCATTAGTTACCGGCATCATCGCCAAGGAGATCGTCGTTGGCACGATGGGAGAGATCTATGTGCGAAAGGACAAGAAGAAGGAGGAGGAAGCCCCGACATTTCTTGAAGACTTAAAGGACATAGGTGTTTCCTTTCTGAAGGCAATAAAGGAATCGGTCTCAAACGTATTTTCAACCTTCGGCACAGCAAGTCTCGCTGTGGAAGAGAAGGAGGAGCAAAGACCCCTGCGGTCGGCCATTCAGAATCTCTTCACCCCTCTTTCTGCCTATGCATTTATGGCCTTTGTCCTCCTCTATATGCCATGTGTGGTGGTTCTCATTGCCATGAGACATGAATTCATGACGTGGAAGTGGTCAGGGGTTGTCTTTGCCTATCAAATGATTTTGGCCTGGGGGGCGGCATTTGTGATCTATCAGGGAGGAAAACTGGTGGGATTAGGATGACTGGAGGTTCACAATGGGAATCAAAGACATATTGTTGATGGCGCTCGTCATTGCAGGGGCAATTGTCCTCTTATACCGGTCGCTTCTTAGAAAAAGTGGGTATTGCCGCGGATGCGACAGTGGAAAATGTGAGGTGAAAGTGTCGGGAGGCTCGGAAGGTGGATCAAAAAACCATTGCGGCAGAAAAGAATAAAGACCCCCTGGTCATGCTCATCGAAAAGAGCGCTCAGGATCTCCATGACCGAGTCAATATGCAGAAGTATGTTCTTCTGAACGTCTTGAGGAGGGTTAAGGACAAGGCTCCAGTCGAACTCCATACGGGAGTGGACGAACCCTCCAGGAAGTTGCTCCGCAAGGTGCTTGCCGAAACGATAGAGGTATTGGAGGAGACAAAAAAGGCCTTCAAGTCAAAGAGGCTTGAGGAATTGAGAAAAAGGTTGATGGATGTCTTAAAGGAAACGGCTTAGGATCGTATTCGGGACGGCTTACGTCCCCCGGACCAGCCGGGGGAAGTGAAGGCGTAACTAGATCGGCCATGTAAGGTCATCGGGTTACGCCTTTTTTAAAGGAGGAAGCATATGTGCGTGGGATTAATCGGAGGAATGGACAGGCTTGAAAGGTACTACATGAACGAGGCTGGAATGTTCGATATCGAACTCAAAGTCTTCAACAAGTGTGAGGCAAATCTCTCAAAAAAGATCAACCATGTGGACGCATTGATTATCTTTACCGACAAGGTTTCTCACAATGCAAGGAAGGAGGCAATGCATGTGGCAAGAAGCAGGCGAATTCCTATCTTAATGTATCATTCGAGCGGGATATCCACACTAAGGAACGGTTTGGATCTTCTTGTAAACCCTAAGAAAGGAGCATGAATAGATGAAAAGGAGATTAGTATTAGTTGTCTTGATGGTCAGTGTGATGCAGTTTCTTTGTCTTCGTAATGCTATTGCAGGTCGCCCCCTCTCGACGGATGATGCCTGGACAGTCCAGAAGGGTCAATTTCAGTTGGAAACGGGTTTCGATCTCGCACGGCAGGATAATCATGACAGGGAGATCAGCCCTTCCCTGACGTTAAGTTACGGGCTACTGGAAAATATGGACATAGGAATCGGCAGTTCGTACCTCTTTGTTCGTCCTAAGGGAGGTGAAAATGAGAATGGTCTCGGAGACACCGAGATCAAGCTCAAATATCGGTTATTGGGAAAGAAGATTTGGATGCCTGCTTTTGCCATTGCAGGGAAAGTAAAGATACCGACGGCCAGCGAATCGAGAGGCCTGGGGTCGGGCAAGGCTGATTTCGGCCTCAACGCCGTCTTCACAAAGGAACTCAGCAAGAGTTTTGTCCTCCACCTCAACCTCGGGTACAGCTTCATTGGAGAACACGGGGCGGACAATGAAATGAATTACTCAGGCGCGGCCCAGTTTATCCTCTCGGACAAATGGGGTTTGGTGGGAGAGATCGTTGGGGTTAACAATTTCAACGGCCACAAACGGGATGACCCGATCTCAGGTCTTATCGGCACTTACTATCTTATCACGGAGAATATCATCTGGGATGCGGGGATTGAGATAGGGATGAATAAGGCCGCTCCAGACTACCGACTCACGACAGGGTTGACATTTCTTTTTAAACCTTGAACCAGCGGAGCGAGACGTGCTCCCTTTGGGCGAATCGTCTGCGCGCCGGTAGAAAGAGCAAGTCCCAGATGAAGCCACACGAACTGATCTTCTTTCATTCGAAAGCCAAATTTCGGCCAGATGTTCATCCAAATGTTCGTCCTTGACAGGCGCATTGTTGTTGCAGTAAGATAACACGGTCGCGACGGAGTTAAATATGGCCCTCGAATCGGAAAGGACTCTGTTGTCTGACCGGGCACGTATCTTTTCGATACCCTTTGAGGGAAGTCCCAATGATTCTGCCTCTTAATTCGACCTGCAAAAGGTTGTTTTTCGTTTTGCTGGTTTCGTTTGCTTTTTCAGTTCTTGTCCTGGCATTCCACCATCACGAGAATGCCTGGAGCCGTGCCAACTGTCCTCTCTGCAATCATTTGACGCACTATTCGAGCATGGCTTCCCAAGAGGAACATGAGATTTGGGTAGACCATTATGGTCGGGTCATTTCCCACGATTGCAGCACAATCCCCTACTGTTTTCATACCGGTGGCCATTCTCTCGTTAGAGCTCCCCCTTTATCATCATTGTAAGAAACCCAGACGGCACATGCGATTCACCCTTGGGTGACCTTTCTGTCAGGGTGTTTAGCCGTTACCATTTTTTCCTTTTTTGCAAGGAGGAGGGGGCTCGTCATGATCGTGGGATCGCAGATACCCCCGGCATCCTCTGTTTTTTTGAAATTAGGAAGCTCCGTCCTTGACATACATGGTATTCGGCTCCCGGTCGAATGATGGAGCTCTCCTCAAGAACCGGCCAGCCGGCAAAATACGCGATACGAAGGGGTTGCCTCGAATGCTGGGAAAAAGCAATAACCGGGCATTTACGAAAACGAGAGCTGAAGAATCATCAGGCGGCGTACACCCCATCGGCATTGTTCGAACTCCTGTCCTTCTTGTTATCCTGGTTACCTGCATGATCTTCATCACCGAGGCCCTGGTGATGTTTTTACTTACCATCCTGCCCCCGTTTGGCCCCCGGATTCAAGCCTTCGTCGATGCCCTGTTGCTCATTCTTCTCCTTACTCCTCCCCTCTACTTCCTTATGTATCGGCCGATGAATCGCCAAATCGAAGGACTCATTCAACTCTACGAGGAACTCCAGTCTGAAATCAAGGAGCGCAGACTCGCGGAGGAGGCCTTGCGACATTCTGAAAGACAGCTCCAGTATCTCTCTTCACAGCTTCTTTCCAACCAAGAGAGAGAAAGGAAATGGTTTTCCAGGGAAATGCACGAAGGATTGGCACAGGACCTGGCAGCCTCGGAACTCGGTCTTCGACTCATCAAGGACCACCTGAAAGAAGATCAGACCACACTCAAGGGTGAATGTGAGAAGAATTTGAAATTGATCAGTCAGGTCATCGATAATGTCACGCGCCTTTCCGAGGGACTAACACCTTTTGTCCTTGGAGATTTCGGCCTTCACAAAGCACTTCAAGGCTTGGTCAATCAAGTAGCCCTCAGATCCGGTATGGCAGTGTCTTTTCAATGTATCGACCTCGAACATCTTTTTCCCCGGGAGGCGGAAATTGCCATCTACCGAATTGTCGAGGAGGCGGTCATCAATGTGGAGAAACACGCCAGCGCCACGCGCCTATCGGTAGTCATTGAGCAGCAAAACCGAACTGTCTCCTTCGTGGTGGAAGACAACGGCACAGGGTTTGACACCAAGGAAGTCCTCACGAAGGATGTTTCCGAAAAAAGGTTAGGCCTGGTCACTATGGAGCAACGGATTCGCATGTTGGGTGGATCACTCGCCGTTTGGAGTCAAAAAGGTCAGGGGACGCGAATCACCTTTACCATCCCCATAAAACAGGAGTAAGAAAAGCTTCGTGCCATCGGTCTTATTCCAAAGTCATCAATGAAGCGGAAGGTGGAGGGGCGGTTTTCATCCTTATTCCTTATTGGAGTTCTCGCGATATTATTTAATCCTATCGCTGTTTCGGCAGCACTGCTTACAGATGTGCGACTCTGGTCTGCCCCAGATCACACACGGGTTGTCTTGGACTTAACGGTACCGATTCAATATGAAAGTTCTGTTCAAGACAAAACTTCCCATTATTGCCTTTCTCTTTCTAGTGCCACAGCCGTAGCAGACAAGGTCTTGGCAGCCAGAGAAAATATGCCTAACCTCTCACGAGGTGCTTTTCTACGATGCCTTAAAAGAACGACTTGACAGATGAAAGGTGAGATATTATACTAAAACGGAATCAGGAATGGTTCCGAATTGGCTAAATTGGCTAAGATGACCAAGGAATCCATAATCACGCAGCTAAAAGAGAAGGGATTGAAAGTTACACCTCAAAGAATGGCGATCATTGAGGTGCTGATCGAGCAGAAGAACCTTCATCCCGGCGCGCGCCTTGTCTATGAGGTGGCAAAAAAGAAGAAATAGAGTTTGAGCTTATCGGCAACCTATGCGACTCTCAACGAGCTTTCTCACCATGGCATCATCAAGACGCTTCAATTTGATAAGATGGAAAACCGCTACGAAGGGAATCTTGAGGAGCATATTAATCTGATCTGCGAGAGATGTAAGAAGATACTGGATTACAGGGTCCCCATTACTGTCGACTCCAAGGGGGTAGCGAAGAAAACCGGCTTCTCGATCACTGACACCAGGCTGGAGTACTACGGATATTGCCGGGAGTGTCGCGAGGACAAAGCAAGCAAGGGAGGTCCATGACACTGGATGGACGACGTAGCGTAGAATTTCATATGTATGAGTCCGCCACGTTGGCAAAAGTGTGGCTAACCTTGCTGTCGAACAGCAACTCGTTCCCGTTGGAGAAACAACGGCCCATATAATGTAGTTTTAATCAAATCGAAAGGAGGTTTTTATGAAAGAACCAAAAAAGCTGACCACCAACGCCGGCGCACCTGTCGTCGACAACCAGAACGTGATGACCGCGGGACCGCGCGGGCCAATGCTACTTCAGGATGTCTGGTTCCTGGAGAAACTTGCCCATTTTGATCGGGAGGTAATCCCCGAGCGCCGAATGCATGCTAAGGGGTCGGGCGCTTACGGGACCTTCACGGCGACCCATGACATTACCCGCTATACCAAGGCCAAGATCTTCTCCCAAATTGGCAAGAAGACCGACTGCTTCCTGCGCTTTTCCACCGTCGCCGGCGAGCGCGGCGCCGCCGACGCCGAGCGGGACATCCGGGGCTTTGCCATGAAATTCTATACCGAAGAGGGCAACTGGGACCTCGTGGGGAATAACACGCCGGTATTCTTCCTGCGTGACCCGCTCAAATTCCCCGATCTCAACCATGCCGTGAAGCGGGATCCCCGCACGAACATGCGGAGCGCCAAAAACAACTGGGATTTCTGGAGCTCACTGCCCGAGGCGCTCCACCAAGTCACCATCGTCATGAGCGACCGCGGCATCCCCTTGTCCTACCGCCACATGCACGGCTTCGGCAGCCACACCTTCAGTCTTATCAACGCAAAAAATGAACGGTACTGGGTCAAGTTCCACCTGAAGACCCAGCAGGGGATCAAGAACCTGACCGATGAAGAGGCCGAGGCGATCGTTGCCAAGGATCGGGAGAGCCACCAGCGCGACCTCTACGAGAGCATTGAAAAGAAGGACTTCCCCCGCTGGACCTTCTATGTGCAGATCATGCCGGAAAAGGACGCGGCGACCTGTCCCTACCACCCCTTCGACCTAACCAAGGTTTGGTATCACAAGGATTATCCCTTGATCGAAGTGGGGGTGCTCGAACTGAACAAGAATCCGGAAAACTATTTCTCCGATGTCGAGCAGGCGGCCTTCAACCCGGCCCATGTTGTCCCTGGCATCGGCTTTTCGCCTGACAAGATGCTCCAGGGACGCCTCTTTTCCTACGGAGACGCCCAGCGCTACCGGCTTGGTGTGAACCACCTTCAGATTCCGGTTAACGCTCCCCGCTGCCCGTACCACAGCTTCCACCGCGACGGGACCATGCGGGTGGATGGGAATTATGGCAGTACCCTCGGGTATGAGCCAAACAGCTACGGCGAGTGGCAGGAGCAGCCCGATTTCTCCGAACCACCACTGGCCTTGAGCGGTGCCGCGGATCACTGGAATTTCCGTGAAGACGATAACGATTACTACACCCAGCCCGGGAAGCTCTTCCGCCTGATGAGCGCCGATCAGCAGAAGGCGTTGTTCGGGAACACCGCCCGCGCCCTGGGAGATGTTCCTAAGGAAGTCAAGGTCCGCCACATCGGGAACTGCCTGAAGGCTGACCCGGCCTACGGCAAAGGGGTGGCTGACGCACTGGGCATTCCGCTGAGTGAAGTACCTAAGTAAACAGAGAGTTATCCTCGTATCGAGGCTCAGATGTGACAAGGGAAGCAGGTCAAGGCCACTCAGGAGCGAATTGAATAGAAGAGTCACCTATATATATTTGCCAATGAACAGTTAACAACGGGCTGAAGGCGAGCCTGGTAAACGCCGACGCGATTTACCAAGCCGCCTGGCCCAGTTGTTGAGGAGGTGCCAAAATGACAGGTTATGTTGGAAACATCGAGAAGCAGACATTGAAGAACAATTATTTCAGGCAGGTTTTGTTCACCGCGAAGAATGCTCAACTGGTTGTGATGTGTCTTCAACGAGGAGAGGAAATCGGAGACGAGGTCCACCATCATGTAGACCAGTTCTTCAGGATTGAACAAGGCGAGGCAAAATTCATCTTCAATGAAAGAGAGGAGCATGTTGTCCACGACGGCGATGCGGTCATCGTCCCAGCGGGAACTTTCCATAACGTGGTCAATACCGGAAGGGGCCGATTGAAGCTGTACACGATCTATTCACCACCAAACCACCCCGACGGCACGGTACACAAGACCAAGGCCGAGGCAGACAAAGCTGAAGAGGAGCATCATCCCCACTGAGTGTATCTGAGTGGTGAAAGTGGAAGATAGGGACGTAGCTTACAATTGTCACAATGATCGACTACATGAGGAGTTCTTTCTCCTTATGGCCATCGCAACCGATGGAGCCCCCACTCCCAACCTTCTCGCAATCTCAGCCATGACATTCCCTTCATCCGGGGAGTAAGTGGGGTCAGTCCGTGAATGCAGGAATTGTTTACAGAAGATGTACGAAGGGTTACGCCACCCCCGTTAAAAACTCCTGCGGGACATTATTTCTAATGGCGAAAATCAAAATGAAGATATCCCCCTCAAGAGATGAGAGAAGTGTTCGGGAAGAATTTCATAAATCCCCGCACTGACCCTTTTCCCCCAAAAAAAACCCAGCCTTTCGGCTGGGCTCTTTTTTTTCGAAGTCCGCTTTTGCCAGTAAGCTTTCGCTCTCTGGTTTCTCTTATCATACCTCCTGAAAGGTTTTATCCTTTCAGGCTTCTTATAAGATTTGCAAGTCCCGAAATTTTGATTCTTCAGTGTTTTTTAGATCTAAAAACACTCTTTTGTCACCGGACACAACTTCTTCTCAATAGCTTAGAAGTTCAACCAACAATCTTTACGTTTGAGGCTTGAGGGCCTTTAGGGCCCTGTGTGGTTTCGAATTCAACCTCATCCCCCTCTTTAAGGGATTTGAATCCCTCCCCTGTGATTGCCGAGTGGTGAACAAATACGTCCTTGCCGCTCTCCGGTGAAATAAATCCGAATCCCTTCTGATCGTTAAACCACTTCACTTTTCCTGTTGACATAGTAACCTCCAAATAAAATGTTAGGGTTAAAATAAAAAACCCGCCAAAGAGGGAAACTCACTCTTTGCGGGCTTCCTTTTTTCGAACCCCGCTTTTCACCAGATATTTTATTCTCTGGCTATCTTACCGTTCCTTCCTTCCAGGTTTTACCCTTTCTGGTTTTCCTGACAAGATCTGCGGGTTCCGAAACCTCAATCTGTTGAAATTATATAACATAAAAAGGAGGCTTTGGCAATGCCTGGAAAAAATATTACGTGCCCGCAAACCGAAAAGGGGTAGATCAAAAAACAGTCTGTATCTGCCAGTTATTATTAATGAATACGGGAACCGTCCCCAAATCCTGGAAAGTCTTGTGTCTACAGTCTGAAGTCCAAAGTCTAACCTGGAGGGAGTGGATTGGGACAAAGGGGACCGAAGAAGTTGACCGGGATCGGGTTGGGAGCGTCTTGACATCTGGGATTATCCAGTTTCGATCAAACTCAGCATTTCCCGGGGAGGAACAATTTTCACATTTCCAACCTTACCCGCTCTTTTTAAGTGTAAATCGCCGGACACAATGTATTCAGCATGAAGCGAAATGGCACAGGCTATAAATTTATTATCTGCCGGATCATCCTCTATCCAATTCTGCTCCTTTGGATTATCCACGAAGAGGATATTTGGCCCCCTCTCAAAGGCAGTTATAAGTCTCCCGAAAAAAGCCTCCCGATCAAATTGAAAGCGGCCCAGGACATCGAAATACTCCTTAAGGATCGGTCTGGAAACGCACAAAATAAGTTCGCCGGAAAACCAATGGTCGACGACCTGTCGCGGAATACCTCCAAAAAAGGATGAAATGAAGACGTTCGTATCAATGACGATCCTCATCGGCCTGCACGGACCTCTTTAATCATTTTATTGACATTCGATGCCTTGTATCCCTTCTTTCGCAACGACTGCCCGATCTCATCCCATAAGCTTCTCATGGCAGCCTCCATGTTGTGATCTTTTACGTATTCCTCCATGAGTTCCCGTACCTTTTCATTGACGGACTTCTGCTCCGTTCTGCTTATTCGTCGAAATTTATCCTTTAGTTCTTTGTCCACCCTGATCAATATCTGTGAAACCATTGATTAAACCTCCAAATGATATACTTTATATCAATGATATCATACCTTCCCTTCTCAGGCAAGCGGAAATTGATAAAGCCACCCTTCAAGCTCTCGATCATATCCCTGAAAAGTCTGCCCTAAAGAATTTGGATGCATGAGCTTCGATTTTCCTATCAACAAAAAAGCCCAACCTTTCGGCTGGGTCTCTTTTTTCGAAGCCCGTTTTGCCCAGAAAGCTTTTGCTCTCTGGTTTTCTTACCATAGCTCCTGAAAGCTTGGACCCTTTCAGTCTTCTGGTAGATCCGGGGGTATTGCATTTCTCTTCAACAGGATTCACGTCACATGACATTCCTGATGTGAGACCTGATTTTTTCGCGCATCTCAGGCGAGGTGCTGCATCTCCCGTGAGCACTGCAGACATGTGCCTGGCACTTGTTCAATATTTCTTTTTCTGTCTTGGCCCGGACGGTAAAACCACAGTCCTGCCTGAAATCTCTGCAGCTTAGTTCCTTCTCTCCCATTGTATGATCAGCCATGGTCTTAACCTCCCTTTGTTCTTAAAGTAATCATTGGAATTTGGTATTGCAAGGCGGGCTCCCATAAAGAATTTCCTGTTCGAGTCGAGAACAACACGGTCATTTTTCAGGATAGTGTCCTTCGGGGCCTCCATGCGCAATCAGTCCAATAAGTGTTCCCGGCGGGTCTGTCTAATGCAACGATGAGGTCTACTTATTACGGAAATGACAAAGAGAGATTGTAGTTTAAAAAAGAAGGATAGGTTATAATTTACCAATTTTTGAAAATCCCTCGAATAGTGAATCAACAAGAGACTAATACAACCATCACGAGGAGCTAGTGTAGCATCTCTAACACTTCTTTACAATAATCTCAGAGCTGTCATTCCCGTCCCGTATCAGGTACGGGATGAACTCCAGCGGGAATCCAGGTTGTAAAGACTGGATTCCGGATCAAGTCCGGAATGACAAAATTGTAAAGTCATTTCTGAGACACCACACTAGAGGATGAAACAATCTCATGGAAAGACGAGATTGCCACGCTTGCGCGCCGGAGCGCTTCAGCGCGCAGGCACGCCCTGCGGGCTCGCAATGACAAGTTACTTGATTCATTTGTATCAGATAATATAATGACGACCGAATCTCTGGATCTCCTTTTCATTCATGTGCCCAAATTCTCAAATTTCTATCGTCCCTTCGGCGAGTATATGACCGTCAACCTTCTCCCGATGGGCACCCTGTCCCTTGCTGACCTTGCCTCACAAAAAGGATATAAGACCAAAATCTTACACTTGGGTCTGGAGTGGATCGAAAAGAAGATCTCCTCCCCCCTTGCCTATTTGAAGGATAAAGAGATCAGGGTGGTTGCGATCCCACTCCACTTTCACCCGCAGTCCTATGAGGTGATGAGGATCGCCAAGGAAATAAAAGAGAATAGACCGGATATTACCATCCTCTCGGGTGGATACACTGCCAGTC
>Ga0214473_10005220_pt1 | contig 15592 bp, 11 predicted proteins | sample RVTome_7_FD_203509 | JGI IMG/M metagenome (GOLD analysis project Ga0214473, IMG submission 203509) | Soil microbial communities from uranium-contaminated site in the Upper Colorado River Basin, Wyoming, United States - RVT98D197 | ecosystem: Environmental > Terrestrial > Soil > Contaminated >... | reverse complement strand
TCGCGGTTTGCCCATCCCGATATCATGCCAAGTTTCTCGCTCTATTCGAAGCTCTCAAACACTTGGCCCAGGCAGGTTTCCGCTACTATGCACCCCATTTTCTACCCACACGATTTCCTGAAGACCCAATGAAAAAATCGAAGTCGGCGGCAACCCTTCCCCACCGCTCTTCCTCGTCGCCATTGGTCCAAGTCGGTCCGACAAGTAAACTGTGAATCTCTGGAGAGACGTAAATGATTCGGACTTCGGGCGTCCCAGGCATCGCCGACGATACCTGATAGAGCCTACCCTCCGCGCATCGCCGGTTGATTTCATCGCGTATTGACATATAAATCAATGCCGGAGGTAAATCAACACCGAAAATAAAGCGAACTATCAGACCAATATGCTTGACCGCGCATGCACTCTGCGATGCAAGGAAAGCATGAACCGGATGAGCACTGAGAAGCGGGCACAGATTCTGGGCATGATGGTAGAGGGCGCATCGATCCGCGCTATATGCCGAATGACTGGCGCAAGCAAGAACACGGTGACCAAATTGCTCGTTGACGCGGGCAATGCGTTTAGTGAGTACCAAGACAAGACTCTCCGTAATCTCAAGTGCCGCCGCGTTCAATGCGATGAAATCTGGTCCTTCGTGGGAATGAAGGAAAAGATGCCAAAGCGGCAGGGCCGGCAGGATGATCCGAATTGCGGTGACGTGTGGACTTGGACCACTATCGACGCCGATACGAAGCTGGTCCCCTCTTGGTTCGTTGGCGGGCGGGATGCGGGTGCTGCATACGAGTTGATGAGCGACCTACAGGGCCGGCTCGCTACCCGCATTCAGCTAACCACGGATGGACACCGGGCTTACCTGGAAGCGGTAGAGAGCACGTTCGGAATGGGCATCGACTATGCCATGCTGGTGAAGATCTACGGCGAAGACCCGAACGACAAAGAGCACCGCTACTCGCCAGCCGTGTGCATCGGGACCGAATGCAACGTGGTCTCCGGCAACCCCGATCCCGACCACATCAGCACCAGCTACGTTCAGCGCCAGAATCTGAGCATGAGAATGGGGATGCGTCGCTTCACGCGGCTGACCAATGCGTTCTCAAAGAAGGTCGAGAATCACGTCCACGCGCTTTCGATCTACTTCATGCACTACAACTTCGTGCGGATTCATCAGACGCTGCGTCTGACGCCAGCCATGGAAGCGAAGATGATCGGGCCAGACGGCAAGGAAAAGGCCGTCACGGATCACGCCTGGACGCTGGCTGACATAGTTACCGTGCTGCAAGAATGGGAAGCGCATCAGCCGCACGCGAAGGTAGGGCGCAAACCGGGGCAGAAATCAAACTGACCCACTACCGACAGTACCCGTCAGTTGACGTCACCAGATTGGTCACATACGTGCGTGCGATCAAGGTTTCCGAGTTCAAGGCCAGGTGTTGGGCGATCGTCGAGCAAGTGGGTCGCACGGGTGAGCCGGTGACTATCCTTAAGCGGGGGCAGGCGGTGGCCCGCTTGGTGCCGGCTGCCGGCGGCGAGCGCTACCCTCAAGATGGGTTGGCGGGCAGCGTCGAAATCGTCGGCGACGTGGTCTCGCCGGTGCTGCCGGAACGGGACTGGGAGGCGCTGCGGCCGGCTCCAAGGCGACCACGCCGCTGCAGCTTACCCTCGACGACCCTTTCGGCCCTTGCGCTGCACCCGGTCTGCGGTGTTAACTGGCGCCCACCAATCTACAGGAGAACCGAGTAATGCGTCCCACCGATGTCGAATTTCGCACCGCCCTGCGCGCGCAAGCCGCACGCATCGACCGCTACCAGAAAGGTCAGATGTCGGACACCGAGTTCCGGCCGCTGCGCGTCAGCTACGGGCTGTACTACGAGCTGGAACACACCAGCTACCTGCAGCGCATCAAGCTGCCCGGCGGAGTCATGTCTGCCGCCCAGGCGGTTGAGCTCGCCAGCCTCGCAGACCAGTATGCGCGCGGACGCATCCACTTCACCACCCGGCAGAATGTGCAGCTGCACTGGGTGGCGCTCGATCGGGTGCCGGAGATCTACGAGCGCCTCCACGCCGTCGGCATCACGACGCGCGGGGCCGCGGGCGACAGCGTCCGCAACGTCACCCTGTGCACCCATGCCGGCATTTCACCTGACGAGTTGTTCGACGTTGCACCCTACGCACACGCCACGCACGATCATTTTCTTTTTCATCCGCTCAATCTGGCCCTGCCGCGCAAGTTCAAGATTGCCTTCTCTGGTTGTCCCCGCGACTGCGCCCAGGCACGGATCAACGACATCGGCTTCTACCCGCACGTGCGGGCCGGGCAGCATGGCTTCTCGGTGTACGCGGCCGGCGGCTTGGGACCGCAGCCCTTCCTGGCTCAGTGCGTTCGCGAGTTCGTGCCCGTCGAAGATACGCTGATCATGGTGGAAGCCGTCTTGCAGCTCTGGAGCGAACGCGGCGAGCGCAAGAACCGCAAGCGCGCGCGCATGAAGTACCTGTTCCAGCGCATGGGGGCGGAGCGCTTCGTGGCCGCGGTGAACGAGCGCTATGCGAGGATCGAAGCCGCGCATGGACGGGACTTGCGTGCAGAACTGGCCGCTCAGGTACGGGAGTTCAAGCCCGGCTCGCCCCTGCAGCCACCTTCGCCGCTGCCGCAGACTCCAGACCGACATTTGGCCCACTGGTTACGAACCAACGTCTTTGCGCAGAAGCAGGAAGGCTACTTCGCCGGCACGGCCTTGCTCCCATTGGGGGAGATCAGCGGCGCACAGCTGCGCGGCCTGGCGGAACTGGCGCAGCGGCTCGGCGCCGGCGAGCTGCGGGCGAGCAATGATCAGAACCTGATCGTCCCCTGGATCGCCGGGGCTTGCATGGAACAGTTCTACCGCGGCTTGTGTGCTCTAGCCCTCGGCAGCGCCGATGCGCTGCACAGCACCGATGTCGTCTCGTGCCCGGGCGCCGACTATTGCGCTCTGGCGATCAGTCGCTCCATGGCTGTCGCCGGCGCCATCCGGGCGCAGCTCCAAGCGGCTGGGCTTGCGGAACAGCTCGGCCCTCTGCGGATCAAAGCCAGCGGCTGCCCGAACTCCTGCGGACAACACCACATCGCTGACATCGGCCTGACAGGGCTTTCGGTCAAGAGCTCTGACGGGCAAACCCAACCGCACTATTCGCTGCTCCTAGGCGGAGCTGTTGGCGAAACCACGGCGGCCATCGGCAGACGCTTACCCGGGCGTTTTCGCGAAGAGGATGTGCCGCGGGCGGTGGCCGCGCTGGTCACGTTCTACCAGCGGAAGCGAAATGCCGATGAAGGCTTCAGTGACTTTGTGCAGCGAATCCGCCCCGAGGAACTGCCCCGGATCGCAAGGCAAGGTGCCAGCCCCGCACAGGCAGTGAACAGCTGATCCAGCCAGTGAGCTTACGGGCTGGTCCCTAGCCGTCTCTGATGATGATCTCCTTGTGCTGGTGAGCCTGCGGGCATATATCTGCGTCCGACCGTCTTCAAAAGGAGGGCTCGGATGCAAACACACATGGTTTGTAGGAGTTTGGCGGTCTGTATCGTCACCTTGGCGTTCGCTCTTCCGCAGAGTGGCCACGCCGCTTGCGCTGGCGACTGCAACGACAGCCGCCAGGTCACCGTCGACGAGTTGCTCACCGGCGTCAACATCGCCCTCGGCAACAATGCCGTCGGGAACTGCTTTGCCATGGACGGGAACATCGACAGCCAGGTCACGGTTGACGAGATACTCGCCGCCGTCAATCGGGCGCTGAACGGTTGCGGAAGCCCCGCCAGCGAACGGCTGACGGCACTGTACAACGGCTATTTCCTCACCGTCGATCCGACGCGGGCCCTCGCCGCGGGGAGCACCGCGGACCGCTACCGACTTTACGTCCTTCACGGCGTGCTGATCGACTCGCGCAGCGGGCGGGTGGCCGCGATCTATCCGGCGCTCGGCACGCCAGCCTTCTCCGGCGGTGCAGTGGCTGGCGCGGCCTCGACCTTCACTGCTCTGCAAAACTCAGAGTCTCCACCGCCTCCCGGGACCACCGCCGAGCAACTGCGCGGCTATTGGCGACAGGCAGGAGTCAGCGAAGAGCTGCTCGCCGGCACCACCTGGGTGGACCTGAATGGTGGAGTGGTGACGGCCGGGCTGACGGACACGCACTTTCATGTCACGCCATGGTCGAAGAAGGTCCCCGCCGCCGGCGAACGATTCGGCTACTATGCCGACATCAGCGACCCGGCGTATTACGTGAATCCTTCGGACTGGAGCCAGAAATGTCCGCGCGACACACTGTGGCACGTCGTCGCCGATGCCAACAGTCATCTGGCCGATACCGGGGACAATGGCATCTACCTTCACGGCTACCTATACAGTGAAGTGGACAACAACTCTACCGGTCAACTGCAACCTGCCTACATGTACTCCTCCGCGTCGACTTGCGAAGGAGCGGCACCCAATCCGCAGTACCTCATCAATCGAGTCAGCTCTCAAAGCGTTACCCCACCGGCGGATGTCTGCGCCTCTGACCCGGCCACGTGGCCGGCGCTGCCCGATCCGATGCTGCCCGCGTTGCTGATACAAACCACCGGCCAGGCATGTTGGTACAATGCGGCTTTACTCGCCGGCTACAACCAACAGCAAGAAGCGTTGCGGTCTGCCCTGGCTCCCGTGCCTCTGGATGCGGCGCTAGCGTCCGGCTCACCCGACGGCGCAACGTGGAACCTGAAAGTGCGGGCCGGCGCGCAGGGGTCACAGGCGCTGTTCAATGCCCGCACGCCCTACCAAATGGATGTCGTGGTGAGCAAAGAGGGACAAAGCGGAACCCTGACGGTGCCATTCGATATTGTGTCCACCAATGCTTCCGAGCAATTGCTGACCGGACAGGCGATGATTCCGGAGCTGGCGACTTCAGCCTTGTCCGGCACGCTCACCTCTCTCGACGTACGGCCATTCTATCGCCCAATCGTCAGCTGCATTCCCAAGGCAACGTGGGACGCGGCCGCCAGCTACTGGGGGCAGTCTCCAGGCAATGAGAGTGTCGGCTACGGTGCGTGGGATCCGCGCAGCCCCTACATCACCAACTGGTACAACGGAGCCAAGCGCGGCCTCCTCCAGTACGTGTACGATGCGGCCGCTCAGGCCTACAGACCGACCGGGTACGCGGAACATTACCCCATGCGTGACGCGCTGGCCACGGTTGTGCTCGCGCCGGCACCGATCGCTGAAAACATGGAGCAGCGCCGGCGCGTCGCCGCCTGGTGTCACCGGCACGGCCTCACTCTGACCAACGACATCATGTTCTACCGCCGCCCGGGCCAGGAGGTAGATTTTCTCACCTATGAGGCCCTGTCGTACGACCACCAGGCAACAGGAGATCTCGATTTCTACAGCCGCGTCGGACTCGACCCCGCCGTACCCACCGGCAACTTCAATTTGCGTGTGGGCTGTTATTACTACATCGAGAATGCCGACGACGTCAGCCCGACGCTGCGCCTGGCGCATGATGCCGCAGCCGGATCCGACGTGAATCGCCTCAAGCCGGCTGGAGATAATCCCGAATACCCCGGCTGGGTTCGCTGGCTTGGCTGGAAATTACAGTTGGACGGCGCTTACAGCACTCGGTCCCTCTTCTCGAACGCTCCTTTCAGCAAGCTGGGTCAGACCGACCCGGTCACGGTGGTGAATGAATTTGGCAACCAGGTGATCTTCCGCGACCACGCCTTCGGCCTGCTGACGATGACGGACCTGCAGGAGCAGGTATTCACCAGCCGAGAGAGCGCCGCGCTGTACTGGCTGGTCCGCGAGTCGGCGCCCGGCTCCAGCTTCCGCAACCCGGAGCTCAGCCAGGACTGGACCGTACTGGCCAAGGGAGTGGTCGGATTCCTCGGGTTGAGCATCTCCACCCCGACTTTGACGGCCGACCTGCAGAAGCTCAACCACGTGACGCTCTCGAGTACCCAGGCGGCGCAAATGGCGGCCAAGATCGCCGCCGTGGTCGCACAGGTCAACGACGCCTGGGAGCGTACCCTGACCGCACTCATCCGCATCTGGTACGCACGCGCGCAGTCGCCTGCGGCGCTGCCGGCAATGCCGTCACAGACTGTGTGTCACGCCGCCGGTGACGGCGCCGTGGATTTGTGGGCGCACGCCATCGGGCAGCTGAAGCGTGACGTGGAGACTCTGCCGGCAACGTGGGCCGACCTGTTGCCGCGCTGGCAGGCGGTGATTCCGGAAGATGCCGACATCTCGGGGCTGCGCCGGATCTTCTCCGCCGAGCGTTTCCGCATCGAACACCTGTCGAACATCTCGCGCATTGTGCTTGATGAGATTGTCGGACCGGACGGCCTGGATGCGGCGACTGACCCTTCCGGGCGCAACATCGTGGTGTCGAGTCAGCCCGCCATCGCCGTCATTGACGGGCACAGCGTCACCAGCACCGGCGGTGGATTCCCCGTCGCCCAGGAGCTGTGGCCGATCCCGTTCGACAGCGATACCTGGAGCGGCTTGCAGCCGGCGCCGCGTTACCAGCACATCGCTCCGCTCGCCACTTATCTGCGGGAAGACATCCCGCTGACCATCAACACCGACCCACCAGCAATGCACGACCCGCGGCCCGCACTGACCCTCATCGGTGCCGTGGCGCGCACTCCGATCGAAGTCGACCCCAGCCACTGGGCCGACCAGACTGGGTCTGAGCCCGTGGCGCGTCCGCCCGACTACTTGGCGGGCAAGGTGTATACTCCCTTTGGATATGTTTCGAGCAGCGCAGCGAACCCGCTGCAAATCACCATCGAACAAGCGCTGGCGTCGATGACGTTCTGGGGCGCTTACTCCGCCAACATGGACAGCGAGGCGGGTGCGATTGCCGTTCCGCAAGGCGCCGGTCAGCCTGGATGGTTCGCCGATCTGGTGGTGTGGCGTGCCAATCCCCTCGCCATCACCGGTCCCAACGGGCTCACCCTCTCCGCCCTGGGCCGCATGAGTGAGGGTAACGATGATGCCGGACGGCTCGCCACCATCAACGCTTTCATCACCAAGTTTCTCCCGAAGATGACTGTGGTGGGCGGTATTCCCGTGTACCGGCAGCAGTGAGCAGAGGACCTTTCAACCTCATGCCGGCAGACGCATACGACGTTGCGGTCATCGGCGGCGGCATTCTCGGGCTGGCCACCGCCTTGGCCATCGGCGAGCGCTTCCCGCACACGACCATGCTCATCGTCGAGAAGGAACGCGAGCTGGCCAGTCACCAGACCGGACACAATAGCGGCGTGATCCACGCCGGCATCTACTACAAGCCGGGCTCCTACAAGGCCCAGCTGTGCGCCGGCGGCGTGCGTTTGATGAAGGAGTTCTGCGAGGCCAATGAGGTACCTTACGAAAACTGCGGCAAGGTGATCGTCGCCACCACCGATGCGGAGCGTCCCCGCTTGCAGGCACTGTATGAGCGCGGTACGGCGAATGGGGTAGAGGGGCTGGTGATGCTCGATCCGGACCGGCTGCGAGAGATCGAGCCCCACGCCCGTGCGGTCGCGGCCCTGCATTCGCCCGGGACTGCCATCGTCGACTACACCGCCGTGGCGCGCGCCATGGCGGCGAAGCTGCGGCAGGGCGGAGTCGAAATCCGCCTGGGTGCGCAGCTCCAGGCGGTACGGCAAGGGGAATGTCTCCACCTGGAGACCACAGCTGGAACCATAGCGGCGCGCAACCTGGTGAATTGCGCCGGCCTCTACTCCGACAGCGTGGCGCGCCTGACCGGCGCGAATCCTGAAGTCCGCATAATCCCGTTTCGCGGCGAGTACTACACGCTCCGGCGCCAGCAAAATCTGGTGCGCGGACTCATCTATCCGGTGCCCGACCCGGAGTTTCCGTTCCTCGGCGTGCACTTCACCAAACGCATACACGGCGAGGTGGAGGCCGGTCCGAATGCGGTCCTGGCGCTGGCGCGCGAAGGCTACCGCTTCACCACCATACATCCCTCGGAGCTGTTGGCGACGCTGACGTATCGGGGATTCTGGGCCATGGCCGCGAAGTACTGGCGCACGGGTATGTACGAGGTCTACCGCTCGCTCAGCAAGCGGGCCTTCTTGCGTGCCTTGCAGCGCCTGGTGCCGGAGTTGGAGGAGCGCGATCTGGAGCCGGGCGGCTCGGGCGTGCGGGCGCAAGCGGTGGCAGCGGACGGCTCGCTCATCGACGACTTCAGGATCAGCGAGACCGCGCACGCCATTCACGTCCTCAACGCCCCCTCCCCCGCCGCCACCGCCTCGCTTGCCATCGGCAGGCACATCGCGGCGCTGGCGGGAAGGTCGTTCGGGCTGGAAGATGTGAACGGTACTCGGTAATCGGTACTCGGTAGCTTCCCGCCGATTTCAGCAAAGACCGGCACGCCGTTGGCCTGGAGGGCGCGCAGCAGATCCTCGCTGCGATCGGGAGCGACCGCCAAGAGCAATCCACCTGACGTCTGCGCGTCGGCGAGAACCAGGCGCTGCACGTCAGCTACGGCTGCATCGAACGAGACGAACTCCTCGGCAAAGCTCAGATTGCGCTTGGTGCCGCCCGGCACCACTCCCTGGGCCGCCAGCTCGATGACCTCCCGCAGCACGGGGACACGCTGGAATTGGATCTCCGCACCAACGCCGACCAGCAGATCCGGATCGCTGACCACCGGCAGCTTGCGCAGGATCTCACCGAGATCCTTTGGGCCGATTTTGCAGGCTCAACCGGCGCCGTGGCTGAACGAGGTCAGGCGGATACGCTCGCGCTGGAACATGAAAGTCGAAAGTCAACAGTCGAAAGTCGATAGTGCTTTACGCTCGCTAATGGATGGTCGGCAACTCCTCGGTGGGATGGGCTGCGACTTCGGTGATCAAGCGCTCAGCGATGGCACGAAATGACAGACTCTGCGGGTGCTCGGGTTCGGCCACCGTGATGGGCGTGCCCTTGTCAGCCGCCTCGCGGACGTCGCGGACCAGCGGAATCTCACCCAGCAGCGGGATCTGGAAGCGCTTGGCCATCTGCTCGCCGCCGCCATGTCCAAAAATCTCCGCCCGCGCACCGCAACCGCTGCAGATGTGATAGCTCATGTTCTCGATCACCCCCAGCACCGGGGCATTGACTTGCTGGAACATGGTGATGCCGCGCTGCACATCGAGCAGGGCCACGTCTTGCGGCGTGGTCACGATGACGCCACCGCTCAACGGTACTTGCTGCACTATCGTAAGCTGCGCATCGCCGGTGCCCGGCGGCAGGTCGAGGAGCAGGTAATCGAGCTCGCCCCAATCCACCTCGCGGAAGAATTGCGTCAGCAATTTGTTGATCATGGGCCCGCGCCAGATGATTGGCGTCTCGTCCTCAACGAACAAGCCCAGAGAAATGACGGTCAGACCGAACTTCTGCAGAGGGATGATGCGGCGTTCGGCGGAGGTCTGCGGGCGCTCTTTGAGGCCCAGCATGAACGGAACGCTCGGCCCGTAGACGTCACAGTCCATGAGGCCTACCCGCTTGCCAAGCTGGAGCAGGGCAAGGGCGAGGTTCACCGCCACGGTTGACTTACCCACACCGCCCTTACCGCTGGCTACCGCTATGATGTGCTTCACGCCGGGTACGCCGGCGGGGCCTTGGCGCACACGCTGCTGCGGTTGTTCCGGTTCGGTCAACGTCACTTCGACAGCGCCCACCCCGGGCATCTGCTGGACGGTCGCGGTGACCGCGTCGCGGATCTGGTGCACGACATCCTCGCGTGACGTGGTCGGAGCGAGAATGACATTGATGCCCATTGATCCGACTTCGATGTCCTTGACCATGCCGAACGACACGATGTCGCGGTTGAAGCCCGGGTATTTGACCTTCTTCAGTTCCTCTAGGACCTGCTGTGGTGTCACCATGCTCTTGACCTGCGCAGAAAAAACGTAGCTGGAAAGCACGCCCGAAGCGAGGGCTGCTCTCAGGCTTCAAATCTTGAAGAAGATGCGCTGGCGGTACAGCACCGCCATGATCCCCATCCAGAACAGCACGTACGCCAACGCATACAGCAGCGACGCGTTGATGGGGCTCGCCATCGGCAGCAGGAACTCTTCGAAGATATACCCCCGCAGGCTGATGGCCGAGCCGTCTGGGGCTTCGACGGTCCATAGGATCATCCCCTTGGCAAGCAGTGTGGAGAGCAGGTACGCGAGGATGGGATTGGTGCCGTAGACTACGAACGGGAGCGCCCACCGGCGGTAGCCACGCACATCGACAAGCCAATAGCAGATGCCGAGAAAGTTCAGTGCCATCCCGGCGGTAAACACCACGTACGAACTGGTCCACAGGTTCTTGTTGATGGGGAACCAGACGTTCATGATCAGGCCGGCAACGATGCACAAGTTGCCGGCAACGAACAGTCCGCAGATGCGCGTGAACGGCGTCCTTGAAACGCGCAGCCAATGTCCGGTCAGCACACCCACCAGGGTGGTTGCGGTCGCCGGCAGCGTGCTCAGGATGCCCTCCGGGTCCCAGCGGCGGTGAAGCAGGTGCCCCTGCAGCAGCGCTGCATCGATGTATGCGGCCAGATTGCGCCCGGGTCGCAGCAAGCCTGTCTTGTGGTCAGGAAGCGGCACCAGCTTCATCGCCGCCCAATATCCGATGATCAAGAAGATTGTGGTCGCAACCTGACCACGCACGCCGGTACTCAGCACCACAACCGACGCCAGCAAGTAACACAGAGCGATGCGCTGCAACACGCCCGGAATGCGGATCTCGGACCAATCGAAATCCGGAAAACCGTTGATGACGATCCCGAGAACGAAAATGATCAGCGTGCGCCGCGCCACCTTGGCGAGAAGTGCGCTCTTCGATTCGTTGCGGCCGGCGTGCGCAGAAAAGGAAAGCGTGATCGCCACCCCAACGATGAACAGAAAGAAGGGGAAGATGAGATCGGTCGGCGTCCACCCGTTCCAGTTCGCGTGCTGGAGCGGTGCATAGACGGGTCTCCATGTACCTGGATTGTTGACCAGAATCATAGCGGCAATGGCGACGCCGCGGAAGACGTCCAGCGAAAGTAAGCGCTCGTCTGAGGGTACGGAGGTCACTGCCAGTCCTTTGCCCAGTTCTCGCGGCCAGTGTCCCCGCACATTGTCTCTTTCGCACCCGCGGCTGTAACGCCAAGCCGCCCAACGGCGACAGCTATACGGAAACAGGCCTTGTTGGCAAGCAACCCCCTGGTGCTTGATGATCCGTTTGCTAGCCCAGTCGATCGTGAGTAGAAGACACCTTCAGATTCGCGCTCGATTACGGCAGGGGATAATGAGGACGATCGCCATCACAGGTTCAGCATCAGGCATGGGAGCGGCAACGCGCAAGCGCCTGGAATCCGCCGGGGACAAGGTCATTGGCATAGCTTCGTTCTGCTGCGGCAGCGTCTTCTTCGTCGACGGCGGCACCGACGCCCTGCTGCGCCCGGACGGTTTCTGAGACTACCGGCCCTCGACCAATGGCCAGTCGAGGCATCCGTCCGAGTAAGACAAAGAGCACGGCAGCGCTGGCGGCAAAGTCGCTGCTCAATGCCGTGCTCTTCTTTTGCATCTTCATGATCGCTTTGCCGGCGGCTGCCACCTGGCTCTGGCCGGCAGCCATGTCGTTGCCGGATTGGCTCCGCCGCGGCGGCGGTGCGCTGCTGCTCGCTGGCGGGCTGGCCGTGTGGGGCATATGCCTGAATGTGTTCAGCCGCATCGGGCGGGGAACTCCATTTCCTCTCGACGCACCCCGGCATCTGGTCACCACGGGGCCGTTTTCATATTGCCGCAACCCGATCATGGCTGGCGAACTGGCCGTGATCTGGGCGGAGGAGCTGTACTTCGCCACCTGGGGCATAGCCGTTTATGCCCTTGTCATCACTCTGGCCGCGCATCTGGCGGTAGTTTACATCGAAGAACCCGAGCTGCGGGAACGTTTTGGACCAGAGTACGCGGCGTATTGCAGTCGTGTCCCGCGCTGGTTTCCGCGCTTGCTCCAGGTCAGCTCGCAAGACGACGTTTCGGCTGCCTGAAAGTCGGGTTCCGTACCATAAGAAAAATACAACGGTGGAGATTGACAAGTTCATCAGCGCAGCTAATATGCCGGCGTGCATATCGAGACCCTCAAGGTATTCTGCGAAGTCGTGGAGACCGGCAGCTTTTCGGCCGCCGCTTCACAGAATTTCATCACGCAATCGGCTGTCAGCCAGCAGCTACGCACGCTCGAGTCGAAGTACCGCTGCAAGCTCCTGGAGCGTGGCCGGGCCGGCGCCAAGGCCACACCGGCGGGCGAGATCTTGTACCGTGCCAGCCGGGAAATTCTCGAACGCTATCGCGAGATCGAAACCCAGCTGCAGGAGAGCGGCAAGGTGGTGGCGGGCTCTCTGCGCGTGGCCATCGTCTACAGCGTCGGTCTGCACGAGCTACCGCCTTACCTGAAAGAGTACTTGCGCGAATACCCCCAGGTGAATGTGCACGTCGAGTACTCCCGTCCCAACAAAATCTACGAAGACGTCATCGCCGGCCGCATCGACCTCGGCATCGTGGCCTATCCAGCCAAACACCCCCAGATCACCGTCGTCCCGTTTCGTGAAGATCGGCTGGTGGTCGTCGTGCCACCGAACCATCCCTTCTCCAGCTTCAAGCGCGTCGCCATCAGTCGGCTGAATGGGGAGTCCTTCGTCGGCTATGAACGCGACTTCTCCACCCGCAAGGCTACAGACCAGCTGTTCAAAGATCGCAGTGTGACGGTGCAGTATGTCGGCGAGTACGACAACATCGAGACCATCAAGCGGGCGGTCGAAATCGGGCAAGGCATCGGCATCATTCCGCTGGCTTCGGTGCAATATGAGCTCGAGCAAGGAGTCCTCAAGGTGGTTTCATTGTCAGACGAAACCGTGCTCCGGCCGCTGGGTATCATCTACAAGAAGACCCGGCATCTCTCGCCCGCTGCCGTGAAGTTCATCGACGTGTTGCGGCGCAAGGATTTGCTGCAGCTGCGCGACCAGTAGCGTACAACTGCACCTGTGCCTTCTTCCGGCCGGCAGCAGAGAGGAAGCTTGCAGCGCAGTTGCGCGGGCACGCCGCTCTGGCAAGCATGTGAGTAACAGCATGCAACGGCGGGTCGCAGGCATTGTCCTGGTTGCGGTTCTGCTCGCAGCCCTCGGTTGGTTGGTTGCGAGAAGGTGGCGGGACGGGTCTGACCGCGCCATCAAAGGCTCGGGCATCATCGAGATCACTGAAGTCGACGTGGCCTTCGAAGTGTCCGGCACCATCAAAGAACGCTACGTGGAAGAGGGCGCGCTGCTGGACAAGGGCGAGCCCATTGCACGGCTTGACGAGCGTGAATACGCTTTGCAGGTTGAACGGCTGACGGCAGCCAAGGCAGCAGCAGAGGCGCGCTATAGGCTGTTGTTGAAGGGGCCCAGGACCCAGGAAATCGACCAAACGTTGGCCTTGGCCGAGGCCAGCGACAGCGATCTCGCCACCCAGCGGCGCGAATTTGCGCGGGTGCGCGCCCTGTACGAAACCCATGTCGTGTCGCAATCGGAGCTCGACCGTGTCAAGGCCCGGCTCGACGCGGCGCAGGCCGCCAGTGATCGAGCCCACGCGCAGTTGGCCATGCAGAAGGAGGGCTTTCGCAGCGAAGAGGTCGAGGAAGGACACGCTAGGTTACGACAGGCGGAGAAAGAGCTGCAGCTAGCCGAGCTCAATCTTGCCCGCTGCGCTTTGTTCGCTCCGATCGCAGGCCGGGTGCTCTCAAAGAACCGGGAGGTGGGCGAGACTGTAACCGCGGGCGCTTCGATCGTCACCCTCGGTGACCTCACGCGTCCGTGGCTCAACCTATACGTGGGCGAGCGCGACCTCGGCAAAGTGGCGCTCGGCATGCGGGCCTATGTCACCGTCGATTCGTTCCCCTCGCAACCGTTTACGGGCAAAGTGGCCTTCGTTGCGGAAAAGGCCGAGTTCACACCCAAGAACATCCAGACCCAGGACGAACGCGTCAAGCTGGTATACCGCGTCAAGATCGAGCTGGAGAACCGAGATCAGATCTTGAAGGCGGGCATGCCCGCCGACGCGATGCTGCCGCTCAATCATGGCGGATGAAACGATTCCGGTCTCTGGTCTCTAGTTTCTCGTTTCTGGTTTCTGGTAACCGTTCATACCAGGAACCAGAAACTAGAAACCAGAAACTTTATTTGCATGATCATTGAAGCCCTCGACGTCGCCAAGGACTATGCCAGCGCGCCGGCATTACGTGGGGTGAGTCTGGCCATCGAGCCGGGGGAGTTGTTCGGTCTGGTCGGGCCCGACGGCGCCGGCAAGACCACCTTTCTGCGCATACTGGCCGGGCTCCTCAGCCTCACCCGTGGGAGCGCACGCATCGACGGCAGCGACGTAACCCGTGATCCGGCACGCGTGAAGGAGCGCATCGGCTATATGGCGCAGCGTTTCAGCCTGTCCGAAACCCTCACTGTGGCGGAGAACCTGCTCTACGTCAGCGAGGTGTGGCACGTCCCGCCGGGCGAGCGGCGCAAACGCATCTCCCGGCTGCTGGAGTTCAGTCGTTTGGGGCCGTTTCAGGACCGGCTTTCGCGCGATCTCTCCGGCGGCATGAAGCAAAAGCTTAGCCTGTGCGCCTGTCTCATCCACCAGCCACGCATTCTGCTGCTCGACGAGCCCACCATCGGCGTCGATCCGGTTTCGCGTCGCGACTTGTGGCTCATCCTGTACGACCTCATGCAGGAAGGATCGACGATCTTGTTGTCGACGCCGTACATGGACGAGGCTGAGCGTTGCGGGCGAGTTGGGTTCCTGCTCGACGGCCAGCTCATCGCCTGCGGCGCTCCGGCGGCCCTCAAAGCTGCGCTCGACACGGTTGTGCTGGACGTGCGCTGCGGCGATTCGCGGCGGGCGCGGCGGCTGCTGCAGCATGTGCCGGTCTTGCAAGAGGCAGTGAGCTTCGGAGAGCACCTGCACATCAACGTGCCGCGACAGGGGTTCGATACCGAGGCCGCTCTGCGTACGCTGCAGGACTGCGGCGTCGAGCTGCGCGGGTGGCGGATCCGCGAGCCCGCACTCGAGGACGTCTTTTTGTCGTACACCCGGCGGGCTCAACCCGAGAGACGGCCCGAACGCCGGCCGCGAAGGCGCACGATGCCTGAGCTTGCCGTCGACGTGCGCGGCTTGACGCGGGTGTTCGACCATTTCGTGGCGGTCGACCACATCGACCTCCAGGTTGCCGCCGGCACGGTCTTCGGCTTTCTCGGCCCCAACGGCGCAGGCAAGTCGACCACCATTCGCATGCTGTGCGGCATCCTCAAGCCCAGCAGCGGCGAGGGCACCGTCGGCGGCTTCGACATCTACCGCGAGGTGGAACGCCTCAAGAACAACATCGGGTACATGTCACAGCGTTTCTCGCTGTACGAAGATCTCACCGTCGAGGAGAACCTGCAGTTCTTCGCGGGCATCTACAACGTGCGCGGCGCACAGCGCCGGGCGCGGCTGGCGTGGGCGATCGAGATGGCGGGTTTGCGCGGCCGTGAACGTCTGCGCGCCTCGGAGCTCGCCGGCGGTTGGCGCCAGCGCCTGGCGCTCGGC
>Ga0214473_10005219_pt1 | contig 15594 bp, 14 predicted proteins | sample RVTome_7_FD_203509 | JGI IMG/M metagenome (GOLD analysis project Ga0214473, IMG submission 203509) | Soil microbial communities from uranium-contaminated site in the Upper Colorado River Basin, Wyoming, United States - RVT98D197 | ecosystem: Environmental > Terrestrial > Soil > Contaminated >... | reverse complement strand
GGAATAGAGAGATGGAAGAACTAAGGCAATGGGATTATATCTCGAATAGAATTCCAGTTCCGCTTCCATCCGGTCCAGGTTCACTTTTTTCAGTCGGTGAAATGTCGAGACGACGCCAGGCTGAAAGAAATCGCTCATCTCCCCCCTCCTTTGTTTAAAGATAACATCTTCCCTTTTCCTCTTACCACCGAAGGAATAAAGCGCCTTGACGGAAATAACAAATCGGTTCGAGACCCTTCAACGAAACGAATAAAACCTAATTTATCAACTTGAAGGGAAGATGTCAAAACATCTTACCGCTTGAACTTCCCCCATCTCCTTCACCATCCTCTTTAACTGGGTTCCCAGGTCCATGCTTTCCTCCCACCCTTCTCCATAACTTCGACGATCGATCGTTGGCATTTCCAGTCCCCTTTTCCTTAAATGCATATCCGAGTTCATGGACTGCCTTATCCATTTGGCTGTAGAAAGATTTCACCCAGTTTTCTCCAGCATCGCCACGGGAAAATGAGCAAACAGTTGGCCAAGGGATAAGGCTCCCTGTCCTTCCCTCTCTATCGTTTGGAGGCTCTCACCGGTGAAAATATTGCGAAAGGTCCCCCCGGAGATATCCGCAGGGAGAAGGAGGCAGGAATCCCCCCAGACCGACTGGCCGAAGGGTATTTCATCCGGATTTCTTATCAATCGGGTCAAAAATCTCGGCACCGTCACCAAAACCACTTCCTCGCCTCTCCGCCTTGCAAAGGCGCACAGATGGTCCTTCATGTCACCGCTGCCCGCGAGAGGGATATAAGAGCCTTCCTGGAAGAGCAGGCGGTTTTCTCTCCGAAAATGAAGGGCCTTCAGCGTGACGTAAAGCTTGACGGAGCCATCCCTCCATTCCCGGACAAGGTCTCTCACAAATTCAGGTAAGGTCGATCTCGCCATCTCCATCCTCTTCTTCAGCTCTGTCAGCCTCTTCCTCCGGATCTCAAAGTTCACGGGTCTTCGATTGTCCGGGTCCACAAGACTGAAATCCCATAGTTCCGTACCCTGGTATAAATCTGGGATCCCGGGACAGGTTATCTTTAAAAGAGCCTGAGAAATGGAGTTCAACATTCCAAAATAGGAGATCTTCTCCCGGAAGGGCTCAAAATCCCGAAGGAACGGATTTTCCGGAGAATGGGAGAGGATGGCATCGACAAATTTCAGCAGTCCCTCTTCGTAAGTTGCATTGGGGCTGATCCAGCTTGTATTGACCTTCGCTTCTCGGGCTGCCTTCAGCATGTAATCCCTTATTCTTTTTTTGAAGGTCTCCGCTTCTGCCTCATCCATAGGACCAATCGGCCAGACGCCAACGAGGGTCTGGTACAATAAATACTCTTCGTTCCGGTCGGGAATCCACTCCCCGTCGATCTGGGATTTCTTCCTCCGGTTCATCCGGCTCCATCTGAAAACAGATTCTCTCCACTCCTGAGGGACTTCTGAAAGGACATTGAGCCTCGCCCTCACATCCTCCGATCGTTTCGTATCATGGGTTGCCGTTGTAATCATGGCACAGGGCCAGAACTTGGTTCTCTCGATATTCTGTCCGTGGAAGGTATCCAGGGATGTTCCGAATCTTTCCGGATATCCCCCCACTTCATTGAGGGAGACGAATCGGTTAAAGACGTAAAAGGCCGTGTCCTCCACCCCCTTTGCCATCACGGGGCTGGTGATCTGCTGAAACTTCATGACAAAGTCGAGCCATTCCATCCTGTCGGTCTCATTGAAATTTTCGGGGTACCGGAGAAGGAGTATGTCCTCCAGAAAATCGAAGACCGTGGCACTGAGAGCGGGGTTTCTCCTCTCGGCCCTGGAGACCGCCTGCTCAATATACCGCCGGTCCCGATCGTTTACCCCCGATGCGGTGCCATAGGTCCGATAAACCGGAAAATTGGCGATCACCTCGGTGATCGCCGTCGTCAGGTTGTTAAGGGTGAAGTCCCTGGTATGCCGGTTCTTCTCCGAGAGACGGTTGAGGAAACGGCCAAGCATATTGATCTCACTCGGCATGGAGGTCTCCATGATCAATTTCTTCTTCTCATAGATGAGGTCCTCGTAGTCAACCTTTGTTTTGACGAACCTCGCATAAATATCATCGAAGGCCTTATCGGCCTTCAGATCGATAAAGATCCCATTGACCGAATTGAGAAAGACATAACCCGTGGTGCTGAAGATGGGCCAGTTCTCCGGCATCCGTTCGCCCTTCGTCAAAATTTTTTCTCCCACGATGTAGAGGGGCATCCGGAGGAGGGCGTTGAGATTTTCAGAGATCGCTTCATCATAGAGGCCACCTAATTTCTCTTCCAGAGCAGCCTCATCAGAAAGAGACCCGGCCTCCCGTAAACAGAACTGGATGAAACAGCCTCGTTGCAATTGGTAGAAATAATCCGAAGGATGGTAGAGCCCATCCGGATGGTCCACTCTCAATCCAGTGACCTTTCCTTCCCGGATGAGTTTGAAAATCAGTTGATGGGCTTCTCTGAAAACCTCAGGATTCTCCATCCGGATCGCGGCCAGCTCATTAATATCGAAAAAACGCCGATAGTTGATCTCCTCGGTCGCCACCCTCCAATGGGAGAGACGATAGACCTGGTCATTCAGGAGGTCATCGAGGAGATCAAAACTCGGAGGATTTCCTTTCTCCCCATTGAAGTGACGGATATTTTCATCCACGAAGACTCGAACCTCTCCGTTCTTGTTGTAAAGATCCCCGAGCCTCCTTTTAATAATCTCCTTTTCTCGTCGTCTCTCTAATATCTTCTCCATACTTCTTTCGGTTCGAGGGGGAAGATGCTCGAGAGCGGTGAGGATGCTGAGGAGTTCCAAAAGTTGTGGATGCTCGCTTCCCATCTTCTTCTGGAGTTCCTCAAGGCGAAGTCCCAGGATCTTCCTGTAAGTGATGGGAGCCACTGGAAATCTTCGGTCATAATAAAAAATGAAGAACCCCCCTTCCTCAAAGTTGAGCCTGAGTTCTTGATTCTCGAGGATGCGGCCATATTGATCTCCCAGAACTGGAAGAAGCACCTTGTTTTCAAGTTCATCCTTTACGGGGTTCCAATCGATATCGAAAAAGTCGGCATAGGGAGAACTGGGGCCATTCTCCAGAACATCCACCCACCAAACGTTTCCATCTTCAGTAATGCTCATGTGGTTCGGGACGATATCGAGTACCTGACCCATTTCATATCTTGCGAGCTCCTCCATCCATTCGTCATACTCCTTTACGGAACCGATTTCGGGATTGAGCTCATTGTGGTTCAAGAGATCATATCCGTGGAGACTTCTTTTTTTAGCCTTGAAGTACGGAGAGGCATAGACATCAGAGATACCTAACTCATGAAGATAGGAAACGAGGACCTTTGCATCAGAAAACTTGAACAGATGATTCAATTGAAGGCGATACGTCGAAATCGGTATCCTTCTGTAACGTTCAAGATCATGAACCACCTTGTCAAAGATTTCTTCCGGACCCTTCGACTCCATAGATAGAATTCCTCATTCTCAACTTAATTTCAGTGAACGGTATCCCACTCACTCCTCTATGGGGACATGGAAACAAGAAATATTAAGGCTCTTTCATCAGTTGATAAAGAGCGAAGGCATCGGCATCGAGGACGATGCTCACCTCTGAACCGCTGGAAACGATTGATTCCGGGGCCAAAGCACCCATCCCCCCCCATTCTTCGGATGCCGAGGCAAATATTCTCTTCCATTCCCCTTTCTCAATCGTTGTTTCCATCCGGACGGGCTTGTCGCTAAAATTGAAGATGACGATGGTCCGATCTTCTCCAACTTCCCGTTTCATCAGGATAGCCTTCTCCTTCTCAAATACCTCGATCTGAATCCTTTTCTTATCGCGGCAGGATAAGGAGGGGATCTCCCTTCTCAACTGGATGAGCCTCCTGTAAAATTCAAGAAGGGTGTTGTTCTTCCCCTGATGGCGCAAATCGAGACTCAGCTTGCAGCGTAAAAAGGTGGCCCCATCCTGCGGGTCTGGAATCTCTCCATCCCATTGAAAAGCAGAAAACTCTTCTTTCCTCCCCTTTCGGACCGCCTCAATCAATCCTTGATCGGAATGACTGACGAAATATTGAAAGGGCGCTTCCTCCCCGTATTCCTCGCCCATAAATAGAAGAGGGATATTGGGTGAAAGCAAAATCATTCCCGCCGCGAGCTTTAAGGCTTCAAAAGAAACGAGGGTGCTGAATCTATCCCCTTTGGCCCGGTTTCCGACCTGGTCATGATTCTGAGAAAAGACGACAAACTTTGAGGGAGGAAGATGGTTGGATGAACTTCCATGTCGCCTCCGCCGGTAGGCAGAATACTGGCCGCTGTACACAAACCCTTCACCCATGGCCTTAACCAACTGATTGAGTTCGCCGAAGTCCTGATAATATCCGTTCCGTTCTCCGGTGAGAAGCGTATGAAGGCAATGATGAAAATCGTCATTCCATTGGGCATCCAGACCATAACCGCCCTGCTTTGGCGGATTGATGACCCGCACATCGTTGAGATCGCTCTCAGCGATCACCGGAATGGGACGTCCCAATCTCTTTGCCTGTTGGTGAACCGCTTCTCGGATGTCATACAAAATGTGCTGGGCACTGAAATCAAAGATCCCATGGATGGCATCGATCCGCAAACCATCCATATGATATTCGGTTACCCAGTAAAGGGCGTTCTCAATAACGAACCGACGGACCTCGTCACTCCACGCCCCGTCGAAGTTGATGGCCGGGCCCCATGGCGTCTTATACCGGTCGGTAAAATAAGGTGCGTAATCACCCAGATAGTTCCCCTCCGGTCCCAGGTGATTATAGACGACATCGAGAACGACGGCTAACCCTTTGCGGTGGGAGGCATTGACCAGACGCTTCAACCCGTAAGGTCCGCCATAACTATTCTGGGGGGCATAAAGATAGACACCATCATAGCCCCAGTTCCTTTCGCCGGGAACCTGGGCCACCGGCATCAATTCGATGGCCGTCACCCCGAGGTCATGCTTGAGATAGTCGAGAAGAGGGATGATCCCTTCGAACGTTCCTTCTGGTGTGAACGTCCCCGTGTGGATCTCATAGAGAATCATCGTTTCCAGGGGGATCCCTCTCCAATCCTGATCTTCCCACTGAAATAGAGTTGGATCGACGACTTCGGAAGGACCGTGGACCCCTTCGGGCTGAAATCGTGAAACAGGGTCCGGTCGCGGCCGGTCTCCGTTCAGGAGATAGCTATATTTCACCCCAGGTGCGAGACCTTTGACGAAGGTGCTAAAAAAGCCATTCCCCTCCGGGGTCATTGAGAACTCTTTTGAGTCCCCAGCAACTTTCAATGAAAGAGAAGAAGGGTTCGGCGCCCACACCTTGAACCGCACTCCCTTCGGGCTGACGGTTGCTCCCAATTCCAGGGTCCATCCTGCTATTGGTTTTTTCATACTGGCTTAAGACCTGAATTGTGTGGGGCGGTTCTCTGTGCTTCCCCTGTCCAATGCTAGGTTCAGGGTCTGAGTGGCTCTCCTGTCCCCTTGCCTTACATGCCGGGAGGGTCACTCCACCTTCCTGACACAATTCACCCCCCCGAAGGGATTTCCAACAAATTCGGAGCAAGCCGGATCGGTCCGCCACTCTCCGTCCACAAAGAACCGGTACTGATGAATCCCGGGTGGAAGACTGAGAGAAACCTTCCATACCCCCGTTTTATCTTTTTTCACAGGATGTTTCGTCTGGTCCCAGTTGTTGAAATCCCCTCCCAGAAAAACAGCTCCTGCTTCGGGTGCCGAGAGGCTGAAAATCACTTTTTTAGCCCTTTTTTCTTTTAGTGCCTTCATCTTTCTTCACCTCCTCTCTCGGATGTCTGCTCTTCTTTCTCTTTCCCAAAAGGTTTTTGATGGTCTCCTTTAATTCGGTCAGGTCCGAGGATTTCAAGAGGTAGGCATCTGCCGCCCAACTCATATAATCCTCTTTGTATTGAGGGTATGAAGAATGCAGAATAACCGGAACCTCTTTGTGTTTGCCAATGATTCTGCCCAGGGCTTCCATACCATCCATTACGGGCATGACGATGTCGAGGACGATGAGGTCCGGCTTCAAATCTTTTAACAGCCGAATGGCTTCCTTTCCATTTTTTGCCGAGATAGGCTCATAACCCTCCTCTTTCAATTCCTCCGAATAAAGGAGTCTCTGGCTTGCGTCGTCTTCCACAATTAAAATCTTCGGCTTCGGTTCCATGGAAAGACCCATCCCCTCCTGTTGAAGGCATCTCCACCATTTTACATCTTATAAAGATGAATTGTGTCTTTTTTTGCCTCTGTATCCTTTTTCAAACGGTTATCGGATTCTTATCGTTCGTGCAATATGCATACCACCCGTGAAAAGACGGCTAACTCTTTGAATTTATATAATAAGTGGCGAATCGCCTCCAGGACATGCTCTGTAAGTAACGGAATGAATGTGGCATTTTGGAACAAGGGCTCCTGAAATCTCCAAGCTTGAAACGTTCGAAGTCAAGAGATAGAATTCTGGAAGCCCCCATTCAGAAAGGATGTGAAATGAAATCAGCAGAAGCTAACCGAAGGGTTCATGATCGAATTGATGAAGATTTTTCCGAACATTTCGAGAGATGCAGAGAATTTCTGCGGCAAAAAAGCATCTCCGCCACAGGCGAGGGGATAAAGGAGACGGCGCAGGTGGTTAAAGGTTTTATTGAGGAGATCGGAGGCACGGCACAGTATGGCGGAGATAGCAATTTCCCGATCGTTTATGGAAAAGTGGAAACGGGCAGTCCAAAAACTCTGATCATCTACGGGATGTATGATGTCCAGCCGGTGGAAGAACTGAAATGGAATTCCCCTCCTTTTGGAGCTGAAATTAAGGACCTGCCTCACTTAGGACCGTGTGTGATCGCCCGGGGAGCCGTGAACTCAAAAGGAGCCCTGGCTGGCCTGTTCAATACCTTGAGGAGCATGAAGGCAGCGGACCGGCTCCCCCTTAACGTCATCTTCACCATTGAGGGGGAGGAAGAGATTGGAAGTCCCCATTTCGAATCCTTCTTTCGTGAACATAAGGATGAATTGAAAGGGATCGGTGCTGCCGATTTCGATTTCTCAGAAGATCTGCGAAAAAAGGTGTCTCTTCACTTGGGGCTCAAAGGGATTGTTTATCTTGACCTCGTTTGCCGGGGCGGAAAAAAGGGAGGGCCAACGGAATCCATCCACAGCTCGGCAAGTGCCTGGATCTCCTCGCCGGTTTGGCGGTTGATCCAGGCCTTGACCTCGGTGGTGGATGAAACAGAAACGATTAAGATCGAGGGGTTCTATGACAACGTCGCACCCGTCAGCGAGAAAGATATGGAACTTCTCGAGAGTATTAGCCCAGACCTTCGACGAAAAGGCTTTTCTGAAAGAGATGAAGGCTCTTTGCTATAAATATCGAGTGAAAGGGATTGAACTTCTTAAAAGAGGGCTTTACTTACCCATTATCAACATCGATGGCATTCACGCCGGATATTATGGGAAGGGAACCAAGACCGTATTGCCGAGATCGGCTTCGGCCAAAGTCGATATTCGGTTCGGACCCAATATGGAACCGGAGGAGGTAATTGAAAAATTTAGGAAACACCTGATCGAGTGTGGTTACGATGACATTAAGGTAACCGTCAGAGATAACTACACCTGGTCAAAGACGGACATTCGTGAAGAGATCGTTCAGAGGCTCATTGACACCTATCGTTATCATGATCGAAATCCCGAAATCTGGCCCATGGCCACCTGGGCCGCTCCCTATTTCGTCTTTTCGAGAATTCTCCGGCTCCCGGTCGTTTCAGGTGGACTTGGACACGGGGGGAGACAGCACAATCCCGATGAATACATGACGGTCGAGGGGCTCCGCGACTTCGAAAAATTTGTGGCCACTTTTCTCTATCATCTCTCGGAATAATACTTCTTGCCCTAGCCATCGTCATCTCTGAGTCGGCCGGGGAACCTAATCATGGATAATTGGAACGAGTGTGGCAAAATGCCACATGCGAAAAGACCTTTTTGGAGTTGAAGTGACAAAAATTTTTTTGACAATTTTTTTAAATGTGGTAAAATAATATCCACTCCCGCTCAATATCCTTAAATAATTAAAGACTTGCAAGACTGAGACTTCTATTGGTTAGAATTTATGTTACTTAACCTCTGCGGGTGAAGTTTTCTTTTACGCAGAAATCTCTATGACTGGCAAAGAACCGTTTCCGGGATGTCCCCATTCAGTTTCTCTCTCCCTGCTAAGCTTTTTAGACTTTCCCACCTAGAAAAAGAGCCAGAGAGTCTTTCAGCACCCATCTGTTTTTTTGGAATCGTAATTAATTGAATTTATTGAATTCTCGATTGCCGAATTATTTACTTTGATTTTTGAATTTTCAATGTTGGCTATTTCATCCTATCAATCTCCGTGAAGAAATGAACAGTTAAATTTAAGGGCGGGGGTGGGGTTAAAAGACATGGCAAAGAAATCCGTTCGTCCCAAGTCGTCTCTCAAAAATAAGAAAAAGTCTCCCATCAGCAAAAATCAAAAGCCAAATGAGCGAGTCAAACAGAACCAATCCTTCCCCATCGTTGGAATCGACGCCTCTGCCGCGGTGCTGGAGGGCTTTAAGACATTAGCAGAGAATGCACCAGACGTGATTTTTCGGGTGGACCGTAATCTTCGATTCGTTTTTGTGAATCCAAAAATATCCGATCTTACCGGTATACCAAAGGAGAAATTCTACGGCAGGACACTTCTTGATTTAGGGCTTCCAGACGATTTATGCGTCTATTTGGGGAAGCAGGCGCAAGAAGTATTTGACCATCAGGCGTTAAGTGAATTTGAGTTCACGTTTAATGGACCCGAGGGATTACGATGGTTTCATGCGCGCATGGTACCGGAGTTTGACATTGAGGGAAATACTGAAACGGCTCTTGGCATTGCACACGAAATCACAGATCTTAAAAGGGCAGAGTTAGCCTGTAGGGAGGAACGTGCCTTCAGAGATAGCATCACGAGCTCTCTTCGTATCGGCATTGCTGCTGTAGACATGAAAGGCCGACAGATTTATGTCAATCCTTCCTTCTGCCAGATGGTGGGTTGGAGTGAGGAAGAGTTAGAAGGAGCAAAGCCCCCATTCGTCTACTGGCCGCCCGAGGAGATGCAAAATATTACTCAAGCTTTTCACCAGGTTCTCAGCGGTAAGAATTCCGGTGAAAGTATTGAACTCCGTTTTCAAAGGCGAAATGGTCAACGCTTTGACGCTTTGGTATTATTCTCGCCCCTCAAAGGCGGGCAGGGAAAATTGATTGGATGGATCGGGTCAATCGGAGATGTTACCCAACAGAAAGAAAAGGAAGAAGAGATCCACAAACTCAATACAGAGCTTGAGGAGCGTGTCCGTCAGCGCACTTTTGAACTTCAAATGGTGAATAACGAGTTAGGGATCCAGCTCGTCGAGCTGAAACGAACCCGGGAGAAACTCCAGGAGAGTGAAGAGCGCTTCCGGACGGCCATCAGGAATTCGCCGATTACCGTGTTCCAACAAGACAGAGATCTTCGTTACACCTGGGTTTACAACCCGATTCCCAGCTTAAATCCGGAAGACTTCATCGGCAAGACTGATTTTGAATTAGTCTCGCGCGAAGAGGCTTCTTGGCTCACAAGGATCAAACGTCAAGTTCTGAAGAGCGGAGAAGGGGTGCGCCGGGAGACCCGGACCACCATGACCGGAAAAGTTCTTTACTTCGACCTTACGATTGAACCTTTGCGTGACTCAGATGGCAATATCACAGGGGTTACCTGCGTTTCTGTAGACATCACGGATCGTAAGAAAATGGAGGATTACCTGATGAAGGCACAGGACATTGCCATCAAAGAGCGCTGGCGCCTGGAAACTATCCTCGATACGATCCCTTCCGGTGTCATCATCATAGAAAAACCGGACGGCCGGATTTCTTACGTGAATCGGCATGGGTTGGAACTCTACGGAAGAAAACCCAGGGAAGGCGTAACGTTGTCAGACCTTTCCGTGGAGCTCCGGCTCTTCAAACCGGACGGCGAGCTGTTCCCCTCAAACGAACTTCCAACGAGCAGGGCCCTACTCAAAGGTGAAGTTGTGCGTAATGTGGAGGTGGCGGTTGAGCATCCTGACGGTCAGCGGATCGTCGTCCTGGCAAATGCTTCCCCATTGCATGAGGCAGGGGAGATTGTCGGATCGGTTGGGTCTTTCATTAACATCACAGAGCACAAACAAACAGAGGAACAGATTAAGAAACTGAATGAAAATTTGAGGCGCCGCACTGCTGAACTTGAGATGGCCAACAGAGAACTGGACGCCTTTACTCACGCCGTATCACACGATTTAAGATCTCCGTTGATCACGGCCAGTGGCTTTTGCAAGAGGTTATCCGAGCGCTATCGGGAAAAACTCGATGACAGGGGAACGCGCTACCTTGAGCGAATACAGGAAGCATGCGAGCACATGAATCTCCTTATCGAAGACCTGCTCAATTTATCAAGAGCGACTACCAACCCCATGAAGTTCAAATCAATTAACCTGAGCGACCTTGTTAAATCAATTGCAACTCAACTTAAAGAGAAACAACCAGAACGGGAGGTAAGGTCTCTTTTCGAAGATGGACTAACTGCAAAAGGAGATTCTCGACTTCTCAAAATAGCGCTGGAAAACCTTATCGGCAATGCTTGGAAATTTACATCAAAAAGCAAGCAGGCAAAGGTAGAATTTGGTTTGATGAAAACCATCGGAGGCGAACCGACCTATTTTGTTCGCGATAATGGTTGTGGTTTTGATATGGCGAGGGCGGATAAGCTCTTCGAGCCCTTTCAGCGTTTACATACGGATGAAGAATTCTCCGGTACAGGGGTTGGTCTGACAACCGTTCGCCGGATCATTACGAGGCATGGGGGACGGATCTGGGCCGAAAGCGAAGTAAATAAGGGAACAACTTTCTTTTTTAGTTTGCCCTCCTGATAGAACATAATGAATGGTAGTTTCCCAGTCCTCCGGCAGGCAAGTTTGAATCCTAAAATCCCGGACTTCAGAATCCCCCGTCCCGCCATAGGCGGGATTGTCCTGTCCCACATTTTCGCCAAACGCGGGGAGGTTCGCTCCCCATGGTTAAAAAATACACTATTTCCTCCGGCGAAATACATGATTTCCCTTATTTACCTCTAGGGTGAATCTATAGGAAAATTTTAGGCGCACGGTTCATCCATCAATTTGAAGGGAGAGGGGTCATGTCACTGAAAATGGGAGAAAAGATGAGTAATTGCCTCAATGGAAAGAAGTATCGAGTGAAGTCGGTTGTGGAAGGGATGGTCGTTTTAGAGGCTGAGGATAAGTTGAGCCAGATGCTCGCCTCCATGGAAAGCTTACAGTTGTTTTACAAGCCTCTTCGCCAAACCAGGAAACGAGGTCTTTGAAGGTTGTCTCGGATATTCGTCAAGCTTGGTTCATTCTGAAATTGGGTCAGGGTTCTACGGCTGGGGCAGTCTGCCACGCTTCTACCTGATCTTTCAACTTGTTGGAATAAATGGAAAATTTCTAGGAGTCGTTCCCAACCCCTTCGGCATGCAAAATTATATCGTTGGGGTCTGATAAGACCTCTGAGATACCCTTCCTAAAATCGGGACCGGAAAAACTTAAGGAGTTTGGGATGAGTGTTATCCTGAAGGAAGATCACATTAAAATCGTTCGGAAGGTTAAGAAGCGAGCTTTGATCATTCATCTTACCAGCATAGGACTGGCATTGTTGATCCTGGCGATTCCCTTCTATTTTTATTTAGACCGAACCCTGACGTTAGAGGTTTACCGGGTCATTCGGTCCAAATTCGACTCCCTTTCAGCACGGTATAAATTACTGACGATTCTGCGTACAAAGACATTAACGATCGGGCAGGCACTAGATATCGCCAATGTGGTCATGGAACAAAAAGAAGTTCCCCTCCCTCTCGTTTTGGCCGTCATGGAAAAGGAAAGCGCCTTCAAGGCTGATGCGGTCAGTCACAAAGGAGCCAGAGGGCTCATGCAGGTGATGCCGACGATATGGGAGATGTACACAAATCAACCGTTCGTGAAAGAGACTGAGAGGCAGATGCATGATCCGGCCATGAACGTCCGAATAGGCGTCCTCTACTTAGGCGATCTCAAAAAGAGGTATGGGGATTGGGAAAGAACCTTGAGAGCCTATGTGGGAGGACCGACGAGAGCAAATGATCCGGCGATGGATGGGTATGTTACCTCGGTATTAATGAAAAGGACCTTTTATGAGAAGGAGGTAGAGCGGAGGGGAATCCCGGAATAGAGGGTTGAAGCTGCAATACCATGTTCCTGTTATCAAGGAGGTGGAGGATGGCACTGTCAGGGAAATATGGGAAGTTGAATATTCCTAAAATTGGTGAGGATGAACCTGTCTTCATTCTGCGAGCTCGGGATACATTGGCACTGCCTGCCATCGAAATCTACAAAGTTCTGGCAACTTTCCATGGGTCCGTGATGGCTCCGTCCCTCGAAAAGGAGATCGATGCATTTCGGGGATGGAAAGGGCCAAAAAAGCTACCGGATTAATCGATAGGTCAACTCAGGCGAAAAAACAAAAAATAGGGAGGAAGTGGGTTGTGGCAGTCGAGTGGGAAAAAAAATTAGTTTGTGCGACGAAATGCTCAAGATGTAAGAAGTCACTCAACCCAGAAGATCAAAGAATTCTATCCGTTTACGATCATGAACCAATATGCATGACGTGCAAGAGGAAGGAGGAACAGCAGCCGGATTACAAGGCAACTTCCATAGCCATGGTCAGGGAGTGCCTGGTGGATGTAGAATTGATGCCAACCGGCGACCCTGGTGAATATTGCTTTCACCATTTTTATTCATATATTTGCCAGTGACTTTCGTCGAAGCACCCGGTTCAAAGGCGACAGAAACCCCTTCCTTAACGAAGGAGTACTATTTCATTTCTTTAGAGGTGCCGATCACCCGCACCCGACTCTAGGGCCCGCGTTTCCGGTGGACGGGAATTCCAGGTCATCCACCTAAAAAGCTTGGGGTTCATCAAATGGGTTCCTTTCTGCTCAACCAGGTGATCAAGGCGATTCTCCGGAAGGCCCCACCCGATTGACCTGTCCTGTTCCGTAACATGATCTTTGCCTTTGTTTGGCTAAACCGCCACTTCATTTTGAATTAGAAAAAATGACAGCCCATTGGGGCAGATTGCAACGAAATGGGGATTCCTTCCACAATTTCACTATTTTATTTTCCATTCTGGAGATTTGTATATCTTCTGTTTTATCGAGTTGTTAGGCGACTTGGCATTCATATTGCTCTTCTTAGAAAAAAGAAAAATGGATCTAAATGAAAGAAGGAGGAACCACTAAGAATACAAAGAACACCCAATTCCATTTTTGAACCATTCCAGATCCGGCCCCGGTTAACCACTCAGGCCGGATTTGAGATCGGCTCGGGAATTAACATCAATCCTCTAAGATGAACATTATTTGTTTTTGTCATCCCCGTCATAAATGGCGAGGTTTTCGAACGGGATAAAGGAGGAGAAAAAATGCTACCATTTAAAAAGATTCTTTGTCCAACGGATTTCAGTGAACCTTCCTACGAGGCGCTGAGGGCAGCCGGGGAGTTGGCTTCCCAATTTGAATCGGAGCTCTGCATCGTCCATGTAGTTCCCCCGGTTCCGATCATACCGATGAGCGCTGAACCGACGGCTTTCAACGTTTCGATGTATGAGCAGGAATTGGAGACTTCTTCCAAAAGATCGCTTGAGGAGGTCGTGAGCCAGCTCGAATCGAAATATTTGAAGGTCCGTCTGATCGCTGTACGCGGAAACGCTGCAGAAGAAATCGTCCGTGTTGCCGATGAAGAGGAGGTAGACCTGATCGTCATTGCCACCCGGGGCCGGACCGGACTGGATCGTATGATCTTCGGCTCCGTCGCAGAGAAAGTCCTAAGGCTTGCCAGCCACCCGGTTCTCATTCTCGCGAGCCGGCCGCCCAAGGGCGAGAGCCAAGAGGCTCACCTTCAGAAAGGAGAATCAGCTATGTCTGAAACAGAAATGAGATCGCCAGAGGAAAAATCGGAGAAGAAAAAAGCCTATCAGGAAAAGATCGAATCCCAGTTAAATGAGTGGGGCGCCAGAATTGATGAACTCAAGGCCAGGGCCGAAAAGTCGAAAGCGGAACTGAAAATCAAATATGAGAAACAGATTGAAGACCTGAGAGGCAAACAGGAAATCGTCCAACAGAAGCTACGGGAGTTTAAAGAATCCGGAGAAGAAACCTGGGAAGAACTCAAAACCGGAATAGAGAAGGGTCTGGAAGAACTAAAAGGTCCTCTTGATCGTGCCCTTGTGGCTTTCAAGGAAAAGGGAGAAGAGACAATGGAAACAGTGTCGAAGAAGAAAAAAGCTTACGTGGAAAAAATGGAGGCTCAATTAAAGCAGTGGAGCACTGAAATCGATATTCTCAAGGCGAAAGCAGAAAAAGCAAAAGCAGAAGCCAAGATAACGTATCTCAAACAGATTGAAGAGCTAAGGGGTAAGCAAGAATCGGTAAAGCAAAAGATCCATGAACTCAGGGAGTCCGGAGACGAAGCCTGGGTGGACGTCAGGAAGGGTGTGGAGGTTGCCTTCACCGATATGAAAAAGGCTCTCAAACGAGCTGCCTCCAGATTCAAGAAAGCTTAAGGAATGAGGTTTGGCGTTTAAGGTAAACGAAGCCTCTGCCTGCCCCCGGTCGACCGAGGCATGGAAGAAAAGAGATCGGAATGGGGGCGAGCAGAAACCTCTCTCTCAGGCATCTCCGCTCGTCATCAGAAATTGAGGCACCTTCTCTTCCACCAAGCATAGCCTCCCGTCTTCCGAGAGGCGGACAATACCTACGCTTACAAGGGCCTGGAGGGCAAAGGGCTTGTAATCCCTCGGCTTGAATAACTTGGCTATGGGACCTGGAGGTTCCAGTCCCAGTTCTTCCAATGTTTGAGAGCGTACGGGACATACACAGTAATTTCTTTTGAAGATACGAATAACCTGGGAAACAGCCCTCCTGAAGAGAAAACGGGGGATGACGAAGAGTGCCAACCCGAAGAGGACAAACAATATGATCCAATAAATGAAATGAACCGACTCTTGCTCCATGAAAACCACCTCTTTTCCTGTTCCTTCTCTTTGGGGAAAAGATTCTCACCGCTCGGCTAAAAACAGAATTTTCTCTTTTTGTGGAGCGGCCATCCAGATTTCACTTGTCAGGAAATCGAGATGGACTGTGTTCTGCCGAATACTTCCTCTAAGAGAGAAAAATTCAATTTTTTGTCCGGAGACATCTGCTTTATTATATAATAAGAAAAAACAGACGACTTTTCATCCATTGATGAAAAAAGGGACACGTCCAACTTTTCAAAACGGACCTATTAATAGGCCTGGCAAATAAATGGTATGTTTCCCTAATTTATTTTTAGGGAGGGAGAATGAGACCGAGTGGGAATCGATATGGATTGGAGCATCACGGAATAAAGAATGTGGCACGGGTTCATTGG
>Ga0214473_10005218_pt1 | contig 15596 bp, 14 predicted proteins | sample RVTome_7_FD_203509 | JGI IMG/M metagenome (GOLD analysis project Ga0214473, IMG submission 203509) | Soil microbial communities from uranium-contaminated site in the Upper Colorado River Basin, Wyoming, United States - RVT98D197 | ecosystem: Environmental > Terrestrial > Soil > Contaminated >... | reverse complement strand
CGATTTCGCTTACCCGTTTAACTGGACCTTCTCTCGACGTAAGCTCCATGATTGGTACACACGAAAATGTTGCACAACCAATCCTACAAGGCACTAGAACGTATCGGCGGACTTAACTTCAGCTATTTCGTAGCGGGGATCTTGATTGGTGGCACAGTTCTTGTCGTTGCCGAAACGACTGTGATGGAGGTCGATGGGGACCTCAGTGTGTCCGACAGGGTTGCAGCAGGTAAGGATTTCGACGGTGAAATGGTCATTGCCTTGGATGGTGAAGCCCCTGCCGTAGGAATTAGAGGTACGGCAATTGGGGATTCAGGCTCGTCAACGGACAGCTCGTATGGTTTCTGGGGTGTGGCGAATGACGCGCAAGGTATAGGTGGACAGGGCAATGGGGGCTTTGCTGGACTGGGCGGGGTGGGAGATGTGGCAGGTCTCTGGGCAGACGGAGACACATACGGAATTGTAGCAATCGGAGGGTATGCGCCGATTTATACCAAAAAAGTCGGGGCAGCTCCAGCAGCTGCAGCTATGCTTAGCAGTGCTCCAGTTCTCATCTCGGCCACAAATGTTGAGCCAAACTTTGTCGAAGCCGGAGAGGAAGGCCAGCTATTTGTCGACAATGTGCTTGAAGTCAGTGGGACAGTATACGCAGCGAACATTATTGCCGCCCACATCGAGGCAAGTTCCTGTTCCATTCTTCAGTCGAGAGTTGGGAGCGTCTAAACATATACACGGGTGTTGCTACAATGGGGCCTGATGGGTCCGCCGTCGTGCAGCTTCCAGAATGGTTCGATGCACTGAATCGCGATTTCACGTATCAACTAACCCCAATAGGGGTATCTGTTCCGTCTTTGTATATTTCTCAAGAGGTCGAGGATAATCAATTCAAGATCGCTGGAGGTCAACCTGGCCTTAGAGTGTCTTGGCAGGTAACAGGTATCAGGGACGATGCGTATGCGCGTGCACATCCTTTCGAGGTCGAAACGGAAAAGACAGGAAAGGATAGAGGGAAGTTCATCACCCCACTGGAACATGGCAGAGCAGCTAGCTTGAGCATTACAGCACCGAAGGAAAAGCGAAGGAAATTCGAATTTCCCCCAATTGACGTGAGCAGTCTTCAAAGGAGATTAAGAAATGAATAGCTGTCGTGGCAGGTAACCGGCGATCGGCACGACCCGGTAGCAGAGGCTCATCCAATCATCACCGAGGTCGAGAAACCCGAACAGGAGAGGGGCAAATACTTGTATCCGGTGGAGTACGGACAGCCGCGCTCGATGGGAATCCGGCCAGAAAAGCCCTCCATCTCCGCCACAACCGACTTCTCCGAGATGAGCCTCGGGCAGCGCATCCGAGCCACGAAAGATGCCCTGGAGCGAGTGCGCAGGTAGGGGCGAGACCATGTGCCAGATCTGGTTACTCGCCGCCGACTGCCATCGGTAAGCGTCCGGCGAGGGGTCCGAACCGAGGTATGTCCATGGCCGATCCGGTTTGGCGCACGCGCGATCGGCCGGTATGTCTCAGCCACCGTCGGTGGATGTGGCTAGGGGTGAGGGCGTGTTGGGCTTCTGAGGCAATCCTCGATGTTGGGCGTGGCGGGCCCCACTGCCCATACCATCCATGCAAAGAGCTCTGCGAGCCGGTTCGACGATTCAGCGTTTCTGGGGCTGTATCTGGATCGTCCCCCGGCCCACTTCTTCCTCACTCGCACTCCACCTCATCACTCAGCCCCAATTCTCTGAGCGAAGCCTTGGTCTCTTCGATCTTGTGGTTCGAGATACCCTCGGGTTCGTTGACTAGGACGTTGACCCGGAGGTTCAGGCCCTCCCCCGAGGAGAATTTCGAGAGGACTTTTGAATAGAAATTCGTCCACTTCCGCGGGGGGACTTCACCGGACCACTTGAGGATGGTGATATCACCCGGTGAAGGGGAGGCTGCGATCCGATGGCTGCAAATCGACTTCATGGTGAGCGCCGAAGACATCGTGAATGAATCGAATTACTATCTTACCTGGGATCCGACCCTTGAATACGGCGAAGACCAGGAACCTCAGCCCGCGAGGATGTACGAGTTCCTCCGGCCTCTTTTCCAACTCGACCACGACATTGTGGAGAATCCTTCAAAAGCCAGGATAGCCGCGCCCGGAACGGACGAACCGATCGACGGGAATGAGGCCTATTTCAGCTGCCCCTGCGACTACGGAAAATACACCCCCGGATACGGATACGGGGACCTAACCTATGGAGACGCGCTTGACGCGAGGGAAGGAAAGGTGTACCTAACCTATTCTCGCCCCGGGAATCTGACAATGAGCCATGGCACTCTCGAGTTCTGGTTCAAACCCGACTGGTCCGTTACAGCGGTGGCGGAGACCAAGCAACCCGTCGTCTTCAACCTGTTCGACACGGTGAATCCCGACGCAAACGCGATGAAGGTGGCCTTTTGGCTCAACGCAGGAGAACCGGGTTCGGCCCACCTAGGCTATGAGTTCAAGTACGACGACGGTGGCCAACAAGTTGTTCTCCAGTGTTCCAAAGACCTCCAAGAGGGCGACGACTGGGTGGACCTGGACTGGAATCACGTTGCGGTTTCCTGGGACTTGCATCACGGAATCCGCCTCTTTCTGAACGGAAAGCTTGTCGCTTCCAACCGCGAAACATTTGAAGCCGAGGACAACGTGCCCCCCGAGTTTGTCGTCGGCACGTTCGACTGGGACGGTCCCACAGGTTACCCGGAATCCTTTTACTACACGGATGGCATCGTCGACCACTTACGCATCTTTGAGGACTTCACTGAAGAGATTTCCTTCACCCAACAGACATTTGTCCTTCCCTTCGACGGTTACAAGGCGGGCAGCAACGACCTGCGTCCCTCGGTCGCGTTCAACCGGAGTCCGGTTTGGCCCGGCAGCGGAACCACCGTGAACCTTGCTGGAGTCCGCGACGAAGCCATGACGTACAACGGCTCCGGCTTCACTCAAGTCGATGCCACCCATCTCTTGTGGCCCGGCTTCGGGTGCATCGACTTCTGGCTCCACTTGGGTGGGAATCCAGACACGGCCGGCATTTTTCAGCTCAGGACCAACGGCGAAGACCCGACCGAGGGCATCCGCTGCTGGTACTCGAGCGGAGAACTACACGTTTCGTTCGACGATGGCGTCGCCACTCCAATCGTGATGGAAGGCGCCGTCGACAACGATAAGTGGTGTCATGTGACCATCCTGTTCCGAGATCCCTCCATTCCCCTGGCCGACGCCCTCGACGAAGTCTTCTGGGACGACACGTACGGGTGCGGGCTGTTCATCAACGGTACGTACGCGGATTCTGCTCTCTGGGACGACAATTTGGGGATTCCTCCCAGCAAGGATCTCCGGATCGGGACGGCATACGTCGGTGCAGCGGATGTCAATCTCGAAGGCAGCCTAGACCATTTCCGCATCTGGAGCTACCCGCGAATGCCGCGCGAGAAGCTCCTGGCCTTCTGCGACAACGCCTACTATCAGATCCGCATGGACCGCATGAACTACATCGACTACTGCCAGGTCGACGGTAAAGTAATCGTGGATTCGCGCGACTTGACGGGAGGCGGCGACACCGGGCAAGAACGCCCCGGCTTCATCGTCCGCGATGCGAAAGTCGATGACCGCACCGACACGGACGACTTCTACTCCGCCCTTGCGTCCTACTACAAACCCGTCACTCTCAAGGATCCAGATAACGGATCCGATATGGTCGTGTCCGTTTACAACCCGAAGTACCCGAGCAATCATGAGCGAATGAAGATCAACGACTTCAAAGTCACCACGGGGCCTATCCGAACGACAGTCGAAGTCCGATCTCTCTGTGTAAACCACGAAGGCGACGACCAAAGCGGCCACGCCATCTCCTGTTATCACCTCTTCCCAGGCGTACCGTTTATCCGCAATTACTTCACATTTGTGTAACCTTTTACCCGTCTGAAGCAGAAGACCTTCAGAATCTCTCTCAGATGCCGATAGGACGGAAGGGGATGGCATCTGATGGGGGAAACAGCGCAAGCATCCGTTTTGGAGGGGATTAACCTCACGCATCTGACTCGCGAAGAAGCCGAGAGGATTATCGCACAGGGTCCCGAAGCGATCATCTTTGCGTTGCTTGAACTTTCGGCCTTGGCGCGAAAGAACGAAAAACCCTCTCCCAGCACCCCCTCCAGCCAAGCGCCTCCCTACCGAAAAGAAAATACGTCCTCGAAAAGGAAGCAGCCACCCGGGCGGAAGGCAGGACATCCGGGGGCGCGCCGCCCGGACCCCGAACCCACCGGCCCGGAGAAGAGACACACGCTGGAGCGGTGTCCCAAGTGCGGCGGCGTGGTCGCGGAGCCCTCTGAATACCGCACGCGCCTCATCGAGGACATTCCCAAGGCCCAGCCTGTAGTCACGAAGCATGTCATCCCGCGGTGTTACTGCAAGAACTGCAAGAGCCTGGTCGAGCCGGTGGTGGTCGACGCCTTGCCGGGCGCGCAATTGGGGCACCGCGCGTTGGTGCTCTCCTCGTGGTTTCACTACAGCCTGGGAAACACCTTGTCCCAGATTACGAACACCCTCGACGCCACCTTTCAATTCTCCGTCACCGAGGGCGGGCTGGTTTCCGCTTGGCACCGCATGGCCGGGATCCTGGCCCCCTGGTACGAAAAGGTTCACGAAGAAGCCCTCCTTGGCGCCAAACTCCACGCCGACGAGACCGGTTACCGGGTGAACGGCAAGACCGAGTGGTTATGGTGTTTCACCAACGACGACCTCACCTATTACTGGATCGACCCCTCCCGTGGGGAACCGGCGTTGCGCCACATCTTCGCGGAGGCCTATAACGGCGTCCTCATCACGGACTTCTGGGGACCTTACGACCGGATTCTCGGCGGGAAACGCCAGAAGTGCCTGACCCATCTTCTGCGGGAGTTGGAAAAGGTGGACAAGCGGAACGCCTCTCCCGGCTGGGTGGAGTTCCGAGACCCGCTCAAACGCCTGCTCCAAGACGCCCTCCGGCTCGGAAAGCGTGAGGGGATCTCCCCCGAAGAGTTCGCCTCCAAGCGCAAACGCCTCGACCTCCGCCTCGATGAACTCGCCGAAGCCAACTACCGCGACGCCGACGCCAAGCGCCTCTCCAAGAGGCTGCGCAAATACCGACACGAACTGTTCACCTTCCTCGACGAGCCTGGAATTCCCCCCGATAACAACCACGCCGAACGAGAAATCCGACCGGCGGTCATCATGCGCAAGAACTGCTTCCATAACATGAGCCAGGAGGGCGCTGTCACCCAATCCATCTGGATGACCCTCTTCCGAACCCTCAAACGCTGTGGCCACAACCCGGTCGAGGCCGTCGTGGATGCCCTCAAGCGCTACGTCGCCACCGGATCCCTTCCGCCTCTTCCCAAAGCCGTCCAACCCAACGCACCCCCTTAACCCGTCCCCGCGAAGATCGGCCCAACGGTGATCCGGGAAAACAGCTCCCCACCCCGCTTTCACACCGTAATCGCGGAGCCTATCATCCCCCTGGACCGGAAATCCCGTTCAGACGGGTAAAGGCGTACGGATCGGGGAACTCGGTCAAATCGGGAGAACCGGAGCAACCGACCAAGAACGAGGGCATGACGAGCATTCGGCGTCGGGCGAAACAAAGCGGTTGAATCCGGATGAGCGGTGTGGGTCGAGCGCTCCGATGGCTCCGGCGTCCCTGTAGTTCAATTGGTTTGAAAGGTTGGGAACCCGTCCACATTGCGAGCGATGCTGGGGATGAATTCGATGATCCGCCACATGTCCCCGTTGCTTTTAGTGCCGTTCGTGGGACTGTAAGGCATCGTCCCGTCCCTTGGCCCGGCCACGGTGTCGGCCGGGCTGTAGTGCCAGTCCCCCGCGACATGATCCGGTCCCGCCGCGGCGTAGAGACTGTATGCGGTCGTGTCCTTGAACTTGCCCCAATCACCTTCCCTGGATTCATAACCCGTTGGAATGGTCCCATCTGAAAAAGGGTCTACCATCTCTTCCGCGTTCAAATATTCGATGGGCGTTGTCAAGGGACAGTGGATTCCCTGAGCGTAGTAGTCTTTTTGAGATCGAACGAACAGGAGTCCCCCTCCCGAGGGATTGACAGCCCCTCCGATTGCGGGGCATATCGCGGGGTTGTCCTTCATCCGAGTCTTCAAGCGAAGCGGGTAACTCGCGTTGAAATCGACATACAGGAACCCCCAGTCGGACAGATGCGTCCGACCCGCGATTTCGATAGTCCTCAATTGCGCGGCCGCGCGGGTGACCTTGGCCCGGGTTTGTGCTTCCAAGAAATTCGGCAGAGCGATCGCGATGAGAATGAGGATGATTGCGATAACGATGAGAAGTTCGATCAAAGTGAAACCCATGCCGGGGTCTGCCCCATTCACTTGCGACAAGCTGCCGCGACGTCCAAAGAGAAACAACGGTCTTCTTTCCATGGCCCTCTCTCGACTTTTTAGCAAGATAACGGAGAAACCAACAATTGTTGTGGTTTAGCTCCGGAACGTCATCGCTCTCAGCCCAGGAATTCGCCCCTGTTGTTGCCACATGACCGCCGACGACAGTCACGGAGATGCCAGGACTCGTATACGCTGGCCGCATACCACATCTTGACACGCTTGTCAAGGAGACATGGTTCACACCATTCGTTTTGATGGATCGATCTGATTCGCGGTCCTTGTCTCCCGGCAGGAGACGAAAGGCCCCGGCGGACGCGCCACCTGCGGACACAATGGAATCTGTCCCTCCGACAAGACGACTGGAGGGACCCGCTCCGTCGGGTCCGGCGTGGTACCCCTTGGCGCCACCCTTTTGATCCTAAGGCGGGGAGGAAATTCCGGATTGACCTCGCGGACCGAAAAGGTAGAATCCAGACTTCAGTGGATACTGGCAATAAGGTGATAGCCGTGGTTGCTCACCGGGAGGGTCCAATCGATGGCATCTGAGAAGCAAGACAAAGGCCACGATGATCGACACCCATGTCCTCAACCGGGGAGGCAAGGGCGTCAAGAGCCCGGTGGACGATTTGTGCAGGAGAAACGAAAGCGTCTAATACAGAAACCTCATATCCCTCGTCCCAAACCTTGCAGGCCGCTCAACCGCTTGTATTCACAAGGCTTATGTAGGTTGGAGCCTTGGGGTATTATGCCGCAGACTTGCGGCCCAAAGGTGTTATGAAGAAACCATATGAAATTTGTTTGGCGGCCGGGCTGAGGCGCTAGCCATTGCTTATGAGAGAGGACACTTTCGCAATCGCCTTCTTTGATGTCCTGGGCACCGAGGAGCGGTATTCGTCGCGCCCGTTCCCAATGCTAGTCCGCACCGCGCAATAACTGGCGAAGATTGCCCGCCGGGAGCGCGGCCGCTTCGTGATCGACGCCGTCAGCGGCGCCCAAGAGCAAGAGGACGGTTCCGTCGTCAGTCCAGTTCGCCTCGGCACATTTGACCCTGAATCCGACTACCGTTCCGATTCCATCATTCTCTGGTCCATCTTTGACAGGGCGCGAGTCTTTCACTTTTGCGATGCATGCGCGGACCTCTTCTGCGATGTGCTTGAGCAACGGATACCTTTGCGGGGCGGGATTGCGGTCGGCATGGGCTACATGGAAAAGGGAGCCGGTATCTACGTCGGCCAGCCACTGGCCGAGGCCGTCCGAGTTGAGGCGGCTCAAGCTTGGATTGGCGTCTCCTTCGGCCCTTCCTTCGCGACCGAGGCCTACAGGCGTTCCCTCTTTCCTGAACACGTGACTGAGTTCACCGCCCATCGAAAGCCCGGTCACTCGTGCATCCCAGGGCAAGTACTTGATTGGCCGCGCAAGTGGCGCTCTCGCTACGGCACCTCCCCTGCGGGAGCTATCAGTGATATGAACACCGACGAGCGCTATTCTGCCTATTACGAGAAGACAATGAAGTTCAGCGAGTTAACGGAGGGCCGAGCCCTTCCGCACATGCACCAATTACGGCGCGTCTGAGTCCGCCGCCTAGCACGCGCGTGAACCTGTCTCGCTTCGCTCGCAGGTTACGGGCAAGACGTTGGCCGGAATGAGATATGGCTTCATCGAATGACACAGGAGCTCGCACAGTGATCCTTATGGGTGCCGGGGCCTCAGTGGCTCAGGCGCGCCATCACAGGCTAAATGGGAAAGGGGGCTCTGTCGGCCCGCCGCTCGACCGCTCATTCTTCCAGCGTGCCCTTGACGAGGAGGGGCACGACAGAGAACTCACCGGCAACATCCACCGCCTTCGGGAAGCGGTTCAGCTGACCACCAAGTATGCTGACCCCTTCGAGTCACCTTCTCCTTCGATGGAGCAGTTTTTCGCAGACGTGTATTACGAGGTGGCGAGCTTACGCGCCGAATCCGACTTTCGCGTCTACGTCGAACTGCTCCGGTTGTACGTCAATCTCATTGCGAGCACTACGAACCCTATGATGTTACTTCCCGCTGGTCCGGTCGATTCGTTGCTGGACGCCGAATACAGAGCCGCGCAGGGAAAGATCGCCATCATTACGTTCAACCATGACTTGGTGATTGAAAATGCGCTGTGTCGGTTGCTTGAGCCAAAGGGAAGCTGGGGCGGTTTTCAAGCACTCTATGGCGATATCCCCCTTCGCGAGGTGACGCACTCGATGGGGCATCGCTTTCCAACGCCCAGCCACGACAACAAGAATATCGGGGTCCCTCTCCTCAGGCTCCACGGTTCCCTCAATTGGGTCTTTGACGTGACGGGTGATCAACCTCAACTCCACGAAGTGTTCCCCAAGAAACTGACCCGCCTGCTTCTCCTGCCCGATAGGGTTGTCGGGGAACTTGGGTTGCTTTACGTCTACAAGAGGGAACAGGATGTCGGTAGAGAGCGTGATCTCTGGCCGTTTGTGGTCCCCCCCATATACGAGAAAGCAAGCTTGGTGGGGAAAGAGATCATCCGAAGTCTATGGAACAGGGCCAGAGGTGTATTGGAGGGCGCAGACAAGCTTGTGACCTTCGGCTACTCATTCACTGAAGGTGACCATGCGGCAATTCAGCTACTTAGGAGCGGGCTTGGCCGTCAGCCACTTCTTAAGTCGCTCGTCTGCATCAACACTGACGCTCATGTTCTGGCCCGCATCTGTGAGAAGATAGGTTCAGAGTCTGTGGAATTCCATACGGATGTGGGAGCATACACTGCTCGCACACGGTGGTAAGGCAATTGAGAATCGGCCAACAATCGGCTGCAACGGACGCAGACAAGCCGCGCCGCTAATGCCTGACGTTGGGCAGACGGACGGCGTGAGAAACCATGAGCAAGCTGCAATGTTTTGGAGTATAATGTGGCCATGAGGCCCCGGATCTACACGGACACGTCGGTTCTCGGGGGTTGCGAGGACGAAGAGTTCCGCCATCCGTCCCGCCGTCTGTTCGAGGCATTCGAACGGGGCGAGTTGACGCTCGTGTTGTCGGAACTCACGGTGCGGGAACTCGAGGCCGCGCCCGAGGCGGTCCGGACGGCCCTTGGGCAGGTGCCTGCAGCCCACATCGAGACCCTCGCACTGTCACAAGAGGCGGAAGAACTCGCGGCGGCTTACATCGTTGAAGGAGTTATCGGGGCTAGCATGCGTGCCGACGCGCTGCATATCGCCCTTGCCAGTGTGGCTCGAGTCGACGTTCTCGTCAGTTGGAACTTCAAGCATATCGTCAACCTGAAGCGAATCCATGCGTACAATGCGGTGAACCTCAAGAGAGGCTACCCCCTCCTTGAGATCCGAACACCTAGGGAGGTCCCGGGCGATGATTAGGTCCTCGTCAAGAAAATTCGATTGCGTCCAGAGTATGCGCAAAGCACGGGACAGGCTAAGTGCGGAAATCTCCGACATGAGCTACGAAGAGTTGGTCAAGTGGCTGCGAGCATATCGGTACGCGGACCCGGTTCTTCAACGCCTGGCGGAGAAGGTTGCCCAACAAGCCGATGCAGTGGACCGACCTTCCGCCGTCCGCTGATCGGCAAAGCGTTGCCAACTCTCCCTCCTCCCAAGGCGGATGGCTTGTGTCAAGTAAACTGAGAATGTACGGACTGGTCGGCAAGGCCTCATGTAAATGTCGTTCCACTTCACGATCCGCCGCCGCCAGTATCACCGGCACTTCTGCTTGGTGACACTTCTTCACATTCCCCCCCGCATTCGATTTCCCCGTTTCAATCTCGATGGCACGGGGGCCCTCTTCGGCCTGTACAAGGATGTCCACTGTGAAACCGGCTCCCCCATCTGATTCCCGGCGGTCGGAAGTGGTGCAGTTGTGATATCGCTGGAATCGGTTTGCATGTGGATTTTGATTCAATGATCCGCCAAGAAGGCTATGGCGAGAGGAGTGGAGACTTGAGTCTCTCTTCGAACGGCTGGGAGGTTGAAGCCTCTACTCCGTGTTTGCCCGCCGCGCTGGGAGGCTAAAGCCTCTACTCCTGCTCGCGCGGGCTTTGAGGTTGAAGGTGAAGGTCGAGTTGGCGTATCCGAGGGCGGGGAGGCCGATGAGGCTGGGGTGTGGGTCGATCAGGACAATCCCTTCGCCGAGTTCGCGGCACAGCGCGATAGAATCCCCGTGGTAGCGCGTGGCGAGAAAGGAATCTCGCCACAGCAAGGGTCCGCCTCAGACCCGCTTGACATCTACACCTATCCGTGTAAGCTGCCTTCATGAAGCGTCGTGACATCGAGAAGAGGCTCCGCCATTGCGGCTGGCGTCTTGTGCGCCACGGAGCTCGGCACGACGTTTGGGCCAAGGGGGAGAAGGAAATCCCCATCCCCCGGCACAACGAAATCAACGAATACACGGCCAAATCCATCCTCAAGGAGGCCGAAGGAGGCGGGTGATGCGTTTCGTCGGTCGAGTTTTCAAGGTCGGAAGGTATTGGGCGGTTGAAGTTCCGATTTTGGGCGTTGTCACTCAGGGCCGTTCGAGGCGGGACGCCCTGGAAATGATCGCGGACGCGATCGAATCCCTCGTGAACAAACCGGGCTTCAAGGTCCGGACATACTCCGGGAAAGGCGGGTATTTCGAGGTCGGCGCCGAGGACCAAGCCGCATTGACGGCTCTGCTGCTACGGCGGGAAAGGCTCAAATCGGGTCTGTCTCTTTCCCAGGTCGCCGCCCGCCTGGGCGCGAAGTCGCTGAACGCCTACGCGCGCTACGAGCAGGGACGGGCCACGCCGACCATCCAGAAGCTTTCCCAGTTATATTCGGCAGTTGCTTCGAACGGCGACTTTGTAGTGACTGAGAGCGCGGCAAACCGGGGTGGCGATGCTGCTGGTGGCGGTCAGCCTTCCTGCACCACCTTCAACCCCATCAGGTGAGCCAAGTGGCGGATGCTCTGGGCGTGGTCGCCGTAGTAGGCAACGCGGTGCAGGGAGGCGTAGTAGTCCTTGGCGCTGGCGCCGAGCGCGCCGCCGCCCCAATTGGCCAGGAGCTTGTCCGCGTCGTCCACCTCGGCCACGAGTTCCGTCCGGCAGCCTCGTTCTTCGCCTTTGGGGACCTTGGGGACGTCGACGATCGTGCCGGTAAACACGAGAAGAGTGTCGAGGTGGACCAATTTGGTGAAGGTGATCTTCTGCCCGATGCGATAATGGACCTCGGTCACCGCGCCGCCGCGGACTTCGGCGTGCCGCCGGAGCAGATAAGGCGCCTTCGGGCCGTCGGGGCCTTCCATCTTGAGCGGGGCCGAACAATGGGAGAGATGAAAGGCGTTCTTGGAGGTGTCGACGCCGCCGGCGTTGCCCAGGAAACCGGCCCGGTTGAGCGCGTGCTGGAAGATCAGCATGGTCAGCAGGCAGTCCATGTCTCCATCGCAGGCGGCGGGGATTCCCCGGTCGTTCAGGCGCGAAAACCCCAAACAGGGAAAACCTCGCGGCAGCCAGCCCATGCACGTTCCCACGCAGAGACCATCGATGCGGTTCTCGGCGATGAGCTGGTCCAAGGTCAGGCTGGCCCGCGCGGCCTTGAGGACGTCCTCTTGGTTGGGCTCGAGGATACCCTCTGCCTCGTCAAGCCACTGCTTGGCCTCCGCTTCGGCGGCGCTCTCGTCGACGCCCGCCATGACTTCGTCGTAACGTCCATCGGGGATGGCCACCATTTCCACTCCCAGCCGCTCTTTCACTTTTTCGGGCTCCTGGGCCTCAGGCGTGCCCTTGAGCGGTGGGGAGACGAGGACCCGGCTTCGTCGCAGCAACGGGATGACCCGGAGTAGGGACGCGGCTCGTTCTAAATCGTCGTAATCGCTCGTGTTGAACAGGGCGATGGGATGCCCCTCCTCACGCCACGGGTTCACCAGACACCAGTCGTGCCCGCCGATTATCGGTATATGAAAGACGGCCACCGGTCGTCCCTGTTTGAAGACGGTGGGGATCACCGCGTTGTCACGATTGAAGTTGCTCAGGCCGAAGATGTCGGCGCTGATTGCCAGCACGGGGGCGTCCGGACCTGCCTTGTCCAACAACTGGGCGGTCTCATCGGCGTTGCTCGCCTGGCCGATGACGAACTCCACGTTGCCCAGGTTTTCCTCGGCTTGGGCCAGGCGTTTCATCACCGGCTCGAGGTCCGCTTCGGAAAGGCCCCAACTCCTGCCCGCCGGTTTGCCGGCAATCGCCACGCAGATCCGGACTTTTGGGTTGGGCGCGGGGCTGGAAAGATCGCCCGCGGCCGCCCAGCGACCCGCCGCCAGCGCTATTCCTCCCATCGCGCTGGCTCCGAGAAACTGCCGACGATTACAGTGCATACACATGACTCGTTCCTCCCCGTGCATCCATCTCTGACGACTGCCCGTCCACACTCCGGCAGGAATGGGACTTGACTGCCCATGAGATTCTCATGTTTGCGCGCCCAGTTCAAGCGATATCGGATGCATTCAGCCTCTCTTTTTTCTGGGAAATCACTGAACGTGCGATTACTGGATACGGCCAGGCCGCCGAGCATCCTGTAGTCGATCTCATCCGTGCCTCAACCGTCCCATGACCAATGGCGCATTCCGCGCTCCCACCAATCCAATCAAAGGAGAGACGGGAAAAGTGCAACAGGCTCTGCAAACCAGTTGCGCACCGCCTCTGACAAGCGAAAATCGGCGATTTTCGGGCATCTTGGAGACAGGAAGCCACGCTCACACCCCGACCAGACCCCGTCCAGGCACAAGAAGTGGCAGGAAAATGGCAGCAGGACTTCTTAGAGCAGGAACGACACCTTGTCCAATCAACCTCCTCGATCGCCCGGCCCACCGGTGACTCGCGCGCGCATCCAAGACCAGATTCCTGAATCGACCTACTCCGCCATGGATCTCCACTCGCGGCACAGGTCAAAAAGAGCCGATTCCTCTGCGTGCCCCGACTTGATGTCCGCAAGAAAGATCAGCAAATCCCTCGCGTTAATCTGATCGTCCAAGAAGACGTTGAGATTCATCGTGCGAGAAGGAGTTGATGTTGGAGAACCGGTTGCGGTAGGAGATTGGGTTACAGTGGGTGTGAAAGTGGGACTTGGTAGGACGGTTAACGTTGGGGTCCAGGCGGCGGTAGGTGTGAACGTCTGAGTTGGGGTGCGTGTCAAAGTCAGAGTGGGCGTGTTGGTCACTGTTGGGGTGTTGGTCGGCGTAGGGGTGTACGGGAGATTCGTCTTGTTGGAGAAGGGTCTTGTCAACTGGCGGTCGTTCTGCTGGTCTTGTTCGTAGACTTGGTAGTAGTAGGTTGTGTCCGGTTCAAGCCCGACGTCCGTCATCGTCAGCTGGGTCGGTTGCAGGAAAGCAATCAAACGCCACGGTCCGGCCGGCGAGATGGAGCGGACGACTTTGTAGCCCGAAATGGTCGCGTAGAAAGAGGGATCCCAGCGCAGGAACATCGTGTTCGGACTCTGGGGGATCGCCACTCCGTTCCGGACACTGGTTCCCGTACCTTGCCAGACATCCACCACAAAACGGTGTGCGGTATCGTCGGGAATGACAAACCCATCAGCTGCTTTGCGATTAGTCACTCGGATCGTGTTGAGGCCATCTCCCGTGTCGATCCCGAAGGCGAAGGCGCCTTGCCAGGCGATGCTGTCGATCCACCCGATCGATCCCACGATGTGCCTCGTATAGGGAGACTCAGTGCCAAAAGTCACCGAGGGAGGTGCCGACGAATCCATGGACTCACTGAACTCGATGGTGAAGGTGGCCGGTCCAACGTTAACCGCATTGGCCAGATTGGGGGTGATCGCCAGCACGAAGGCGGGGGCCGTGCTACCGGCGCCGCCTCCCGGATCGGTTTGCAGGTGGTTCTCGTATCTCGCAACCGTCAGATTGGTGTTGTCTACGAAGTCATAAATCTTGGGGACATCAGCATAGGTTCCCCAAGGACTGGCGTTCATGAAAGCCGTGGTTTCCGGACCCCAGTAATTGCCTGAAAGGTTTGTCTCCAGAATCTCCGAACTCAGCCGCGTCTCTTCGTAGTCATAGCCGGTGGGACCACCGTTGTCGAAAAGTGCGTTTCCACTCATTGGACCAAGCCTTTTCACCCCAGAACCCGTGTTTCCACAGATTCGTGAATCGCTCGACAGTCAAAAGTTTTAAGCAACCGGATGTTTGGAAACGCTTAGTGTTTTCGAACTTGTTATTGCTTGCTGCGAATTGTCTGTGTTATCACGTCGTTTCGAAGAATGCGTAAATTGTTATTAATCACGTTGGTCAGCGCGGTACGCGTGACGAACTCCGAAGGCGTGGGTGAGGAAACGGTACGGCGCCAACAGAGTGCTTTCGCATTGATTTCGGCAGGAATGGTTATAGCCAGGAGTTGGAGTGTCCCAAGAACGACCAGGTAGACGTTGAGGAATTTCTCGATGGCCTCCAACGTGTTGCGGGTCTTTGGCAGACGGGATGAGCGTTGGTTTAGGCGGCGTTCCTTAAGGGGTCTGCGTGATGCTGGAGAGAGGTATTTGGACCAGAAGTGGTAGCCCATTCCGCCGAGGATGTTCTTCAGCGTGTCGAAGAGCGTCTCGATGGTAGTTCGCTTGCGGTACAGTTCGAGCGCAAGCAAGGGGTCAAGGTTCAGGTCCGAACTCATGAGGATAAGTCGACCGCGAGGTGTTTCGATTAGGAAAAAGCGGGGTTTGCATTTGATCGGTTTCCAGACCAGGTCGAGGGTTAGAAAGCGGACGTGTTCCCGCCGATCGTACACGCAGGTCTGGGCTGTCATGAAGGTGTCGGTCCATAAGTCGAAGAGTTTCAGAAGATACAGTTTCTCGCCGTATGTTCTTGGTCGCCCCCGTTGGCCTTCCTTCGTGGGTGGAGGGGGAAGGTAGGCCACGACGTTCTTCTTGGCGCGAGTCAAGATGTGAACGAGATTATCAACACCGTTGACTTGGGCCGCCGCTGTCTTGAAAACGGGCCCCACGGCGAAATACGCATCGAGTACCAAATAGGCTGAAGTCTTCATCCGTGAGGCGACCTGTTGAGCCATTTTGACGATACAGGTTGTCTTCGGACCCCGCTCTTCGGAAAGGTCGCCGAGGAGTCCCAATCCTTCTTGTATGCTGGCCCAGAGAGGGATTGCCAAAGAGCGTGCGCATCCCTGCACGAGCAGGGCGACACACCCCCAA
>Ga0214473_10005217_pt1 | contig 15599 bp, 12 predicted proteins | sample RVTome_7_FD_203509 | JGI IMG/M metagenome (GOLD analysis project Ga0214473, IMG submission 203509) | Soil microbial communities from uranium-contaminated site in the Upper Colorado River Basin, Wyoming, United States - RVT98D197 | ecosystem: Environmental > Terrestrial > Soil > Contaminated >... | reverse complement strand
CGATGCGGTGCATGAACGTATCGAGGAGAAAGCCGGCCCTGGCCAGATAACCGACGTCTTCGAGGAAGGCCATGAACAGGAGAAGGGGAATGAAATAAGGAAGGACGATGGCCGCGCCGCCGCCGATACCCTGAAGGAGGCCGTCGGCCAGATGGAAGAGAACCCGGCTGCCCAGATGGGCTTCGAGAAATCCCCGGAAATACGTTACTGGCTTCAAGAGAAGGCTTTCGAGCGGGCTCCCGACCTTGAAAACAAGGAAAAAGAAGGCGAAGAAGACCGCGGCCAGAACCGGAAATCCCAGCCAGCGATGCATGAGGATATCGTCGGCCCGCTCCGCCCAGCTCCGCTTAACTTGTCTCCGGACCCGGCTGGTTTGCTCGAAAATTTTCTGGGCGAGATGATGCCGTTCGGCGGCGATCGCTTCATAGGCCGGCCGGCCGCGCTTTTCTTCGAGCTCCGCCCGGCGTTCATCCAGGGAGGCCTTGAGCTCGGGCTGGATATCCCTCAAAAAGTCGTCGCAGAATGTCTGGCCCGACTCAAGCATCTGTATGGCCGTGAAACGGCGGTTGGCGACGCAGGGAAAATCGGGAGGAAGCGCCGCGGTCACGTCGCGGACGATTTTTTCAACGTCGCTCGACCAGGAAATGGCCAGCCCCTGACAGGGGAGGTCGAGGCAGCGGAGGGCGGCTTCCAAAAGCTCTTTGATCCCGCGCCCGTGGGAGGCGATCGTGGGAATGACCGGAACGCCGAGAAGCTTTTCGAGCTTCCCGGCATCGACGATGACACCCTTCCGTTCGGCCATATCGATCATATTCAGGGCTACGACCATGGGCCTGTTCATTTCGATGAGCTCGAGCGTCAGCTCCAGGCTTCTTCCCAGGATCGAGGCGTCGACGACGTTGATCATAATGTCCGGCCGCTCCGAGAAGAGATGGCGGAGGGCGACTTTTTCCGCGGGGTCGGAGGGATGAAGGGAATATGTTCCGGGAAGGTCGATGACGTTCAGCAGCCGGCCTTCGACGTTCGCGAGGCTGTGGGTGTGTTTGACCGTCGTCCCGGGAAAATTGGACGTCTGTGCTTTATGCCCGGCGACCGCGTTGAAAAGAGTGCTCTTCCCGCAGTTGGGCTGTCCGATAAAGATAACGACGGGCGCGTCAGGAGCGTTCATCGACGGGCTCGACATAGATTTTCTGGGCGATGCCCCGGCCGATGGCCACGGTCGAGCCAGTCTTGATATTTTTGATCAGAACCGGCCCTCTGAGAATTGCCCGACCGGCGAGCGCGACGGTATCGCCCGGGTGAAATCCCAGGGAGAGAAGCCTGCGCCGAACGCCTTCGCCGCCGCCGATATCGACAATGCGCACCGTCCGGCCGGGATCGGCCTGCAATAAGTTCTTCATCTTCGTCTCTCTTGACATATGATATCTCGCCATAAAAATCAAGCCGGCGGAGATATCGAGCGCGATTCGGCGCGATTCGGGGAGGTTTCCATTCCACCCGTGACTATGGTACGATACCCTTTTTATCACCAGGAGGATAGATCCATGAAAAACATGAAAGCCAAAATTATCCTCGTCATCCTGACGATCTCTTTCGTTCTTCCCCTCTCCGCCGATGAAGGGATGTGGCTGTTCAATATGCCCCCGGCCAATCTCTTGAAAGCCAAATACAACTTCGCTCTGACCTCGCCCTGGATCGAACATATCATGCTCTCGTCGATTCGCTTCGGTGGCGCCTCGGGGTCGTTCGTCTCTCCCAACGGCCTCATCCTGACCAACCACCATGTCGGCCAGGGCGCCATTCAAAACCTGAGCACCAAAGACCGCGACCTGATGAAGACCGGTTTCTACGCCAAAACGCTCGCCGAAGAGCTTAAGTGCCCCGGCATGGAACTTGCCGTCCTCCAGGAGATCGGGGACGTCACGGCCAAGGTCCTCGCCGCGGAAAAGCCCGGAATGTCCCCCGCCCAGGCGGCGGAAGCCCGGGACAAGGTGATCGCCGCCCTGGAAAAGGAAAGCACGGAAAAAACAGGGCTGCGCTCGACCGTCGTCAATCTCTTTTCCGGCGGAATGTACCACCTTTATAAATACAAGGTCTACAACGACGTCCGCCTCGTCTTCGCTCCCGAAGCCCTGATCGCCTTTTTCGGCGGAGACCCCGACAACTTCACCTATCCCCGCTATGACTTCGATATCACCCTCTTCCGCATCTACGAGAACGACCGTCCCCTCGCCACCAAGCATTATCTCAAATGGAACACGGCCGGGGTGAAGGAGGGCGATCTGGTCTTTGCTTCCGGGCATCCCGGTTCCACGGGCCGGCTCCTGACGTTTGCCCAGATGGAATTCCTCCGCGACATCAGCTACCCCTTCGCCATCGCCAACTACGAGCGCCGGCGCGCTCTTCTTCAGGAATACGGGGCGCGCGGGCCCGAATATGAGCGCCAGGCTCAGGGACCGCTGTTCGGCATCGAAAACAGCTTGAAGGCGACGGTCGGCTATCAGTCCGGACTCCTCGACAAGAAATTGATGGACAAGAAGGCGGCCGATGAACGGGCTTTTCGGGATGCCATCCGCAAGAATTCTGAAATGGAGAGCCTCTACGGAAAGGCCTGGGATGAGCTGGCCCAGGCTGAAAAAACCTACGCCTCGTTTTTCAAGGCGTACCGCTATTTTGAAGGCGGCGCTGGCTTTTCCACCGGGTTCTTCGGGACGGCGCGGACGCTTCTCCGCCTGGCCATGGAAAAGGAAAAGCCCAACGATCAGCGCCTGCGGGAATACCGCGACGCCGCTCTGGCTTCGATCACCCGCCGGATGACGGCCGTGACCCCCGTCTACGATGAGCTCGAGGTCTTCAATCTGACCGATTCGCTCATCCAGCTCCAGAAGGAATTCGGCGACAAGCTGGAAGTCAAGTGGCTCTTGGGCGGAAAACTCGCCGAAGACGTGGCCAAGGAGCTCGTCGCCGGGACCAAGCTCAGAGACGTCGACGTCCGGAAAAAATATCTCGAGGGCGGCCTCGACGCCATTTATAGCTCCGAAGACCCGATGATCAAACTGGCCCTGCTCGTCGACCCGATATCCCGCAGCCTCCGCAAAAGGTACGAGACCGAAGTCGATTCAGTCGAGACGCGCAACGGCGCCTTGATTGCCCAAGCCATGTTCAAGCTCAAGGGAACATCCATCCCGCCCGACGCGACCGGGACCCTGCGCCTTAGCTTCGGCACGGTCAAAAGCTATGTCGAAGGCGGTAAGAAGATCCCCTTCTTCACGGTCTTCAAAGGCCTCTACGACCGCTCGGCGAAGTTCGGCAACAAGACACCTTACGAGCTGCCCCTGCGCTTCGTCAACAGAAAGGCCTCGTTGAAGCTCGATACGCCTATGAATTTCGTCGCGACTGTGGATTCCATCGGCGGCAATTCGGGTTCCCCGGTCATCAACCGGAACGGCGAATTCAGCGGGGTGCTCTTCGACGGGAACATTCAATCGCTCCCGGCCCGCTTCATCTATTCCGACGATCTGAACCGCTCGGTCATGGTCCACAGCCAGGGCATCATCGAAGCGCTTCTCAAGGTCTATAACGCGGGCCCCCTGGTCAACGAGCTTTTGGGCAAGGCGAAATAAAGAAAAACACCAGGGACACGAGCCCGATTCCGGAAAATCGGCCTCTGTCTCCTTGTCCGGCTAAGCGGATTTTTTCGCCCGGGTATATATTAAAACAACAAGCAGAACCAGAAAATTGACGAAGGCCAAAGAGCGGTGGGTATAGAAGCGGAAGAGCGTTTTCCCCAGGACTTCCCGCAGAGTCCCGCCGATGATGATCAAGTCGACGGCCGTGACATATTTCCAGCCCCGAGAAAACGTCGAAATATTGTTCATGATCACGACGACCGCGAGAAGGGCGTACAGATAGTTGTAATACCAGCCGAGCGGCGATAAAACCGGGATAAGAATCATGAGGAACGCCGCTTCCAGGATTTCGGGCGACCGGACCCGGTCTTTCTTCGCTTTCCCCATCATCCACAGAAAAACGCCGGCGGCGGTTGCTCCGAAAGCGAGCCATAAGATTCCATCGAGATGGGCAATCCCGCCCGGCAGAACCTTCCGCAGAAAAGCGAGGAGGGAGGCATTGTCCCCGACAGCCATCAGCCCCGGCGTCGAAAGGGAAAGGGTTGAAATCCATTCTTTCAATACCTCGAAATTTCCCGGAACTCCATAGAAAAGGACCGGAACGGCCAGCCCTGCGGCCAGAGCGGCCGTCCCGACCGCAACGATCCTGAATTTCTTTTTGAGGACGAAATAGGGAAGAAAAACCAGGGCGTAGGGCTTGAAGAAGAGAGAAAAGGCCCATAAAACGCCGGCCTGAACGTCCCGCGTTTTGACGATCGCGGCGAGCATTGACGTCAGGATAAAGACGATCAAAATATTAACCTGCCCGAGTTCCATCTCCCGGCCGATGAATTTGAGCATCACCAGCAGGGAAAAACTCAGGACGAACCAAGGCCCCCTTTTTTTATCGGGGAGCAGCCGGTAAGAAAGCCAAAAAACGGCGAAGAGGAGAACAAGCTCGAGACAATACCAGACGACCTTGGCCGCCTCGAATGGCAGGAGGGCGAGTGGAACGTAGAACAAAGCCGAAACAGGCGCATATTTATACTGGAGATGACCGTCCTCGACCCGGTAGAGCGTCTCCCCGGTCATGATCCTTAGAGCGTTTCTATAGGGGACTCCGAAATCGCTCATGTCTCCCTTGATCCAACCCTGATAGATGAAAGAAAACACGACCACCAGCGCCGCGGCAATCAAAGCAGAGACGACTAATTTCGACTTCGATTTTTTAATACGCATCGCGGATTCGGCCGGTATTGTAGCACAAGGAGAGTCATAATTTCTCCGGCGTGGCGATGAGCGGCATACCCCGAGCTCCCTTAAATTGACAACCCAGGCGCTTTCTGCTACAAATAAGTATGGTCAAGTGGTTCATAAATAAAATCTTCGGGACGAAGGCCGAGCGCGACCTTAAAAAAATAAAGCCCTTCGCCGCCGCCATCAACGCCTTTGAACCCCGGATAAAAGATCTCTCCGACGCCGGCCTCCAGGCAAAAACTTCCGAGTTCAAGGAAAAACTCGGCCAAGGCGCCTCTCTCGATGATATCCTTGTCGAGGCCTTTGCCGTCGTTCGCGAAGCATCCCGGCGCAAGGTCAATATGCGCCATTTCGACGTCCAACTTATCGGCGGTGTCACTCTCCACCAGGGCCGGATCAGCGAAATGAAAACGGGCGAAGGAAAAACGCTTGTCGCCACCCTTCCCGCCTACCTCAACGCCCTGAGCGGAAAAGGCGTGCATATCGTCACGGTCAACGATTACCTCGCCAAGCGCGACACGGAATGGATGGGCCCGATTTATCATGTCCTCGGCCTCTCCGTCGGAACGATCCAGCACGAAATGAACGACCAGGACCGACAGCGCGCCTACCGTTCGGATATCACCTACGGCACGAACAACGAATTCGGGTTCGACTACCTCCGCGACAATATGAAGTTCCGGATCGGGGACCTGGTCCAGCGCGAATACAACTACGCCATCGTCGACGAAGTGGACAGCATCCTGATCGACGAAGCCCGGACGCCGCTCATCATCAGCGGCCCGACCGACGAATCCACGGAGCTCTACTACAAAGTCGACACCCTCGTCCGCCGCTTCCGGAAAGACGCCCATTTCTCAGTCGACGAAAAAAGCCGGACGGTCTCGATCCTCGAAGACGGGGTCAGCGAGGCCGAAAAATCCCTCCACGTGACCAACCTCTACGACCTTGCCCACATGGAACTCGTCCACCACATCAACCAGGCGCTCAAGGCCCATCACCTCTTCAAACGCGACGTGGATTACATGCTTAAGGATGGCAAAGTCGTCATCGTCGATGAATTCACCGGCCGCCTGATGCCGGGCCGCCGCTACAGCGACGGGCTGCACCAAGCCCTCGAGGCCAAGGAACGCGTCCGGATCGAGGAGGAATATCAGACTCTGGCCCAGATCACGTTCCAGAACTACTTCCGGATGTATAAAAAACTGGCGGGTATGACCGGAACGGCCGCGACGGAGGCGACCGAGTTCGGCCACATCTACGGCCTCGACGTCGTCGAAATTCCGACCAACCAGACGCTCATCCGCCACGAAGCTCCCGACGTCATTTACCGCACCGCCAGGGAAAAATGGGAAGCCGTCGCCGAGGAGATCATCGAGAATAACCACAATGGACGACCGGTCCTGGTAGGCACGGTCTCGATCGAAAAATCGGAGCATTTGAGCTCCCTCCTCCACAAAAAAGGATTGAAGCACGTCGTCCTCAACGCCAAATACCACGAGATGGAAGCAGCGATCATCGCCCAGGCGGGCCGGATCGGCGCGGTGACCATCGCCACCAACATGGCCGGCCGCGGCGTGGACATCCTTCTCGGAGGCAACCCGGAATACATGAGCCGGGAGCAGCTCAAGAAAACGGGAGTTGACCCGGTCAAAGCGACCCCGGAGCAATGGGACAAAGCCTTCGCCGACGCCCGGAAAATTACCCAAGACGAGCACGAAAAAGTCGTCGCCCTCGGCGGCCTGCATATCACGGGCACGGAACGCCACGAGGCCCGGCGCATCGACAACCAGCTCCGCGGCCGCGCCGGCCGCCAGGGAGATCCGGGCTCTTCTCGCTTTTTCCTCAGCCTCGAGGACGACCTGATGCGCATTTTCGGCAGCGAGCGCATTTCAGGCTTGATGGGCCGGATCGGGATGAGCGAAGGCGTCCCCATCGAACATAACATGGTCAGCAAGGCCATCGAGCGCGCTCAGAAACAGGTCGAAGGGCAGAACTTCACCATCCGCAAACACCTTCTCGAATACGACGACGTGATGAATAAACAGCGCGTAACCATTTACAAGCAGCGCCGCGAGATCCTCGAAGGCAAGAACATGAAGGATTATATCCTTGATCTCGTCGAGCAGCTTCTCGAGTGGCACATGGACAGTTTCACCAACGCCGAAAAATCGGCCGAGGACTGGGACGTGGACGCCTTCCGCAAGGCGATCGGCTCCCAATTCGGGCTGAACGTTGACGGCTTCGCCATTAAGTGGGATGAAACCACGTTCGACGAGCTGAAGAGCCGCCTCGAGGAACGGCTCAAAGGCGCCTACGAGGCGAAAGAAAAGCTCCTCGGCGCGGAACAGATGCGGGAGTTCGAGCGGATCATCCTCCTCCAGGTCATCGACACCCAGTGGAAGGATCATCTCCTCGGCATGGACTATCTCAAAGAAGGCATCGGACTGCGCGGCTACGGGCAGCGCGATCCGCTGATCGAATACAAGAAGGAAAGCTTCGATATGTTCCAGGCGATGCTCGACCGGATCGAAGAGGAAACGGTCCGTTATCTGTTTCTGATCCAGCCGGTGGCCGAGCGGCCGCAGGAGATGGAAATGCCCCAGCGCCGCCAAAAGCCGCTCCAGTATCAGCAGCCGCAGCAGACGCCGCAGTCCTCAGCGGGCGGCAAGCTCCGCGAAGTCCGGTCCACGATTCCCAAAAAACGGAAGAGATGACAAGGAGGCGCTATGCTGGACGACACGATCACGGAAGGTCTCACCTTCGATGATGTTCTCATCCTGCCGGCAAAATCTTCGGTCTTGCCCAATGAAGCTCTTGTCACGACCGCCTTCAGTCAAAACCTGCCTTTGAACATCCCGCTCGTCAGCGCGGCCATGGACACCGTCACAAAGTCCAAGATGGCCATCGCCATCGCCCAGCAGGGCGGGCTCGGAATCGTCCACCGCAACATGCCGGTCGAAATGCAGGCCGACGAAGTCGACAAGGTCAAACGCCACGAAAGCGGGATGATCCACGACCCGATCAGCATGAAGCCGCACGATAAGATATTCCAGGCCAAGGAGGTCATGCAAAAATACCGGATTTCCGGCCTGCCGATCACGGACGAAAACAACACTCTGGTCGGCATCCTGACCAACCGCGACATCCGCTTCGAAACCCGTTTGAACCTGGCCATCGAAAAAGTCATGACCCGCGACCTCGTCACCGTCCCCGTCGGGACGCCGCTCGGCGAGGCCGAAAAGCTTTTTCACAAGCACAAAATCGAAAAAATCCTGATCGTGGACGAGAAACGCCATCTCAAGGGGATGATCACGTATAAAGACATCCTGAAGCGGATCCAATACCCGAATTCGGCCAAAGACGGTCTCGGACAGCTGAGGGTCGGGGCCGCAGTCGGGGTCGGCGAAGACGCCCTCGACCGGGCCAAAGCCCTGGTCGAAGCCAAGGTCGATGTCCTCGTCGTCGATACCGCTCATGGCCATCAGCAAAACGTCCTCAAGACGGTCAAGAAGCTGAGAAAGGAATTCCCCCGAACCGAGCTCATCGCCGGGAATATCGGGACCGCCGAGGCCGCGTCCGACCTGATCGACCTCGGAGTCAATGCTCTGAAGGTCGGCGTCGGGCCGGGGTCGATCTGCACGACCCGCGTCGTGAGCGGATGCGGCGTCCCCCAGATCATGGCCATCGCCGACGTCTCTCAAGTGGCCCGGAAGAAGGGCGTTCCTGTCGTCGCCGACGGCGGCATCAAATTCTCGGGCGACGTGACGAAAGCCATCGCCGCCGGCGCGAGTTCGGTCATGCTGGGCAACATGCTCGCCGGAACGGACGAGGCGCCGGGTGAAGTGGTGATGTACCAGGGCCGCTCCTATAAAATCTACCGCGGCATGGGCTCTCTCGAAGTCATGAAAGAGGGCAAAAGCCGCGACCGCTACTTCCAGGAATTGGCCGCGCCGGAATCAAAACTCGTCCCCGAAGGCATCGAGGGCATGGTGCCCTACAAGGGCAGCGTCATGGCGATCATCCAGATGATCGTCGGAGGTTTGAGGTCGGGGATGGGCTACGCCGGCTGCGCGACAATCGAAGACCTCCAAAAAAAAGCGCGCTTCATCAAAGTCTCGGCGGCCGGGCTTAAGGAAAGCCACGTCCACGACGTGACCATCACCAAGGAAGCGCCGAATTACCGTTTGGAATAAGGCTATCATGAAAAAATACTGGCGCTGTTTCGTCTGCAACGATATCCATTGGGGAGTTAAACCGCCCGAAATCTGCCCCACCTGCCAAGTGAAGAATGCCTACGTCGAAATCTCGGCGAATGAGGCGAAAAACATCCTCGGCGCCGCCGCCGCCGCCCCCGCCTTCAGCCGCGATGATTTCCGGAAGGCCATGGCAAAATTCACCGAAAGCAATTCTTTTATGGTCAATCCGGACGGAGGGCGTGTCGAACTGCTCCTCGACGGGATATTCTCCAACGAAGCGGCCTACGGATTGAAATATTGCCCCTGCCGGCTTCGCTCGAAGGAATTCGAAGAAGATTTGAAAATCGTCTGCCCGTGCAATTTCCTCGTCCACGAAACGTACAAGGGCCTGGAGAAAGGGGAATGCTGGTGCGGGCTTTTTATTAAGAGGTAAACCATGGCAAAACTGATCATGTTTCACGGCCGGGAATGTCCCCACTGCCGGGCGATGCATCCTCTGGTGGACAGGCTGGAGAAAGAGGCCGGCATCGTCCTCGAGCGTCTCGAGGTCTGGCACGACGAAAAAAACGCCGACCTGATGCGCTCCTATCGGCCGGTTATCGCGGCCAAATGCGGAGGGCAGATGCGCGTCCCGACGTTTATCAATACCGAAACGAACGACGTGACCTGCGGAGAAATGGCCTACGAAGCGCTCAAGGCCTGGGCCGAGCGCTGACCGCTATCGGTGCTCACCTCAGAGACGGACGGTCCAATTATCGATCAGGCGGGTCCGGCCGAAATTGACCGCGACGGCGAGGAGCGTTCCGTCCCCGATCGCGTCGACCGGGTCGAGGGCGTCCGGATCGACGGCTTCGACATAATCAATTCGGGCCAACGGTTCCCGGCCGATCAGCTCTGTTATCCTCGAGACAACGACGCCCGCTTGGCGCTCACCGGCGGCGATCATCGTCTTCGCTTCTTGAAGGCTTCGAAAGAGAATCGAGGCCGCCCGGCGCTCGGCCGGATTTAAATACGAATTCCGCGAGCTCATCGCCAAGCCGTCAGGCTCGCGGACGATCGGCCTGACCTCGATCCGGACGGATAGGTTTAAATCTCTGGCCATTCTCTCGAGGATGATCGCCTGTTGGGCGTCCTTCTGTCCGAAATAAGCGATGTCGGGAGCGACAATCTCGAAGAACTTGGCGACGACGGTGCAGACGCCTTGGAAATGGCCCGGGCGTGACCGGCCGCAGAGTTTGCTCTGAAGGTCATGGACCTCGATATATGTTTTATATCCCGGCGGATACATCTCCGCCCGATCCGGGCAAAAGAGGATATCAATGTCCTCCTTTTCGAGCATCGCCGCGTCCCGGGCGAAATCCTTGGGATAGCTCGAAAGATCCTCCGCCGGACCGAACTGGGTCGGATTGACGAAGATGCTGACGACGACGATAGCGGCCCCTTGCCTGGCCGCGCGGACGAGGCTCAAATGGCCTTCATGGAGATAGCCCATGGTCGGCACGAATCCGATCGAAAAGCCTTCGGCTTTCAATCGGCGCGCCTCGTCCCGCATCCCGGCGACAGCCGTGATCACCTTCATGATGTCATCCGTTTCTTTCTGGCCAAGGCGCGGGCGACTTCGGGTTTAAGATGGTAGGAATGCTCGTCCCCGGGAAAAGTCCCGCCGAGGACGTCGGTCCGGTAGCCGCTCACGGCTTCGGAAATGACTTTCTGGAGGTCGGCGTATTTTTTGACGAATTTGGGAAGATATCCGCGTTCGCAGCCGACAAGATCATGGAAAACAAGAATCTGGCCGTCGCACATGGGCCCGGCGCCGATGCCGATAGTCGGAACGGCCAGCGTTCGAGTGATCATTCCCGCGACCTCCCGAGGAATGCATTCCAGGACGACGGCGAAGGCGCCGGCACTTTCCAGGTTCTTGGCGTCTTCAATGAGTTTCCGGGCTTCGTTTTCCAAGCTCCCCTTAACCTTGAATTGGCCGATATGGTGGATGGACTGGGGCGTGAGCCCGACGTGGCCCATGACCGGAATCTCGGCCCCGACCAGCCGGTCGATCAGCCGGAGTCGTTTCTTCGAAGCGCCTTCGATCTTAACCGCCCGAGCCCCCGCTTCCTTGAGGAACCGCGAGGCATTGCGCACGGTCTCGTCCTCGGTCAGGTGGAACGAGAAATAAGGCATATCGCCGACGACGAGAGCGCGCTTCACCGCTCGGACGACCGGTTTGGTGTGATGGATCATTTCGTCCATGGTCACCGGGATCGTGTTTTCGTATCCAAGGACGACCATGCCCAGCGAATCGCCGACAAGGATGAGGTCGATCCCGGCGTCGTCGAGGATCTTCGCCGTCGGGTAATCGTAGGCGGTCAGCGCCGCGATCTTTTCTCCGGCCTCTTTCATGGCCCGGAGCGAAGGAATCGTGACCTTTTGGGTTTTCGAATTCTCCATGACCGTTCCTTTCTCCCCATCCCGCCTGTTGATACGGGATTGGGGTAAAGTCTATTTGCGGAGGCGCTCCCCCGCCGGGCTCATTTCTTGGCGTCGATTTTCCCGGAGAAGCTCGGCGGGATATAGTATAAGGAAGCTTTTTTCATCTGCCGAACCTGGTCCAGGACATCCTCGACGTCCGACTCTCGGGCCAAGTCCAACTCGTCGGATTTGATGACCAGCAGCGGCGTGGCCTGATAGTTGAAGAAAAAATAATCAAAGGCCTCGATCAGATCTTGGAGGTATTTCTCCGAGATGTTTTTTTCGAGAGCATTTCCTTCCCGGGCAATCCGCCTGATGAGCGTTTGGAGCGAAATCTGGAGATAGATCACCAGATCGGGTTTCGGAACGCGATCGGCTAATACGCCGTAGATCTTCTCGTAGACGACGAGTTCATCGTCCGACAGGGTCTGGTAGGCATAGATCTTGTCCTTTTCGAAAATATAATCGGAGATAATCCTTTCCTCGAAAAGGTCTCTCTGGAGGAGCCTGACCTGCTGATGATAGCGGTTGACCATGAAGACGAGCTGGGACAGAAACGCGGCTCCGTCCTTCTCGTCATAGAAATCCTTGATATAGGGGTTCTCGGTTTTATCGTAAACCGCTTTTCCGCTAAGCCGCTGGGCGAGAATACCGGTCAGCCTCGTTTTTCCGGACTTGAACACCCCTTCGATAGCAATATGCCGAAATTCCGAGGCTTGCGTTTGCTCCATACCGAACCGCCGAAGTCATATTTGTTATATCGGATATCTTTTTTTAAGTCAATGAGTTGAAAATGAATTGAGATGCGATTCCTCAAGACCTGATGCCGAAAGCTCGCCTGACGCAATATTTTTACCGGGGAAACGGGAAAAATCACCCGTTTCGGGGATCAGATGTTGATCCGAATGGGGAGGATAACCGTCGTGATCCCCTTCCAGCGGAGCTCCCGTTGAATGGCAAAAGCCGTCTCGTTGTGCATAATGCGATGAATGATGCTCGGCTGGCGGAAAACCGACTGTCCGGCGAAAACGGTGGATTTGGGGTATTCTTTGGTGATTGATTCAATCACCCTCGTCGCGGTCTGGACGATGTCCGTCCCAAGGTCGTACCGGAAATCGGCCGGAAAACCGAGTTTCCTGGCCAGCTCCACATATTTCCGAAGAGCCTCGCAGGTCCCCCCTTCGAGACACGTGACCGCATCCGATCCCTTGAACGATCCGACATCGACTTCGGCGACGGAAGCGAAGATGAAATTTTTATAAAGTCCCGGAAAGCTCCGAATGATGGTCAGCATCGTATGGACGCCGAATCCGTTGTAGCCGTTGACGAGCTGGATGGCCGTCATCTGTTTCGGATTCACGGGAGCCGTATTGACCGGACCGGTGGTCGGCAGGCTCAACAGCAAGTCATCCAGCTCGCGGACGCCGCCTTTCACTTTTTTATAATGGGCTTTGGTCAGGAAGCAGAGAACGATGACCGATGAGGTGATGACAAAGGTCAACCATCCGCCCAAAGCGAATTTTTCAATCGAGGTGATGGTCAAAATCGTCAAGCACAGCACAAGCCCGACGAGATGAACCGGAAGATATTTTTTCCATTTTTTCTCGGTTTTTCGGTTCTTAATGAAAAATCGGGACATCCCGAGCTGGGAAAGCGAAAAGGTCATGAAGACGTTGATCGAATACATCACGACGAGAGTCGTGATGTTACCCCGTGAATAGAGAAGAAGAAGAACGGCGGCTCCGCCCATGAGCAGAACGCCGTTTTGGATCGAGAACCGGTCGGAGAGAGAGGCGAACCGATGGGGAAACCAATAATCGACCGCCATGTTGGCCATGACCCGCGGCCCGTCGACGAATCCGGTCTGAGCCGCGACGAGAAGGAGCGCTCCCTCGGAGAAAATCGTAATCAAGGCTAAAATTCCGCCGATCCTCCAGCTTCCGAACACGCCATCGGCAAGCACGGCATTCAGCGTCCGGCCGGCGACAGGTTGGACTCCCAGGAGAAGATAACAAACGAGGATCCCCCCGGCGGTGAACGCCAATGAACCGGCCATGTACGTCATCGTTCGCTTTCCCGTATGAGCGCGCGGTTCGCGGAGGATTTGAAGGCCATTGGACACGGCTTCGATCCCGGTGTACGTCCCGCCGCCCATGGAAAATGCCTTAAGGAATAGAAGCATCATCCCTCCGGCGCCCATCGTCACCAAGCCCGCGTTGAAATCCGCTCCGATCTTATGCGTGACCGGCCCGACTTGCGGAATGTGAGAAAGGATGCCGTAACCGATGAGGAGAATATGGGTAAGAACAAAAATCGCGAAAATCGGCGCAAGCATCGTCACCGATTCCTTCACGCCGCGGAGGTTAATCACGACGAGGAAGAGGATGGCGAAGATATCGAAAGGGATTTTATACTGTTGCCAGGACGGCGGGAAAAAGCTGAAGATCGCGGCGCCGCAAGAGGCGATGGACACGGTGATCGTCAGCATGTAATCGACAAGAAGCGCAGCACCCGAGATGACCCCCGTCTTCGCTCCCAAGGTATGGGTGGCCACGATATAGCCGCCTCCGCCCGATGGAAAATATTCGATGATGCGCTTATAGGCCGAGGAGATAATGAGGACGGTAGTCGCCGTCGCCAGCGCCAGGAAGAGAGCGAGATAGGTATGGGATCCGAGGGTCTTAAAAGCTTCTTCGGGTCCGTAGGATGACGAAGACAGCCCGTCCGCGCCCAGGCCGATCCAGGCCAGGATGGGTATCAGCGCGAGTTTATGGAATAGCCTGGGGTCTTTGATGTCGCGCGGTTTTCCGAACAGAGTTTTCTTAATTTTTCCGGAGAGTGAATTTTCGTCGTTCATCCTCGTCCTTAATCGGGCCTTTGGCTCATGAGTCGCCTTTCCGCGAGCGGCATTCCGGAGTATGACCTTGAACAGAACGATCTCTGCTGGTCTATTCAGAACCTCGTTTTCGGCCAAAATTCTAACAAAAATGGGATGGCCAAGGCAAATCATCGTCCGAAACCTTATCTCCGGCGCTCATCGCCGGCTGAGCCGATTGACTAAAGACAATCCCTATGGTATCCAATAGAACGTCATCCCTGCCGGGATTTTTCGCACTCATGGAGGTATCATCGTGTACGGTTGGACGGGCAATATTTTGCGAGTCAATCTTTCCGCGAAAACCTTCAAAAAAGAAACCTACAGCGAGGAATTCGCTAAAAAATGGGTCGGCGGCCGCGGATTCGCCGCGAAAATTCTCTATGATGAAGTCAAGCCCGGAACCGACCCCTTCGGCCCCGACAACAAATTCATTGTCGCTTTGGGACCCATCGCCGGAATTCCGGCTCCCAATACGGGTAAAGCCGTCGTCGCGGCAAAATCGCCGCTGACCGGCTTTTATGGCGACGGCAATTTGGGAACGCGCGTCTCCGAGCAGCTCCGCAAGGCCGGATACGACGCCCTGATCGTCGAAGGCAAGGCCGACCGCCCGATCATGCTTTCGATCGAGGACGACAAAGTTGAGTTCCTTCCGGCCGAAGCCGTCTGGGGAAAAGGCACTTATGCCGTAAACGATTGGATTTACGGCAGATACGGCAAAGGGGTCGGAGTTTTAAACATCGGCCAGGGCGGGGAGAATCTTTGCCGTTATGCCGTCGTTCGAAGTCTGGAAGGCCGGGCCGGCGGACGTCCGGGCATCGGGGCCGTTATGGGCTCCAAACATCTTAAAGCCATCGTCGTCAAAGGGACCCGGCCCATCCCTCAAGCCGATCCTCAGGCCATGAAAATCCTCGGCCCCGGCGACCTCAAGAAGGTCGGGCAGATCGATAAACAGACGGGCTGGTCGATCCAGAGCACGACCGGGGTCCTCGCCTGGTGCAACGAAGTGGCCGGCCTTCCTGTCCGGAACTTCCGCAAAACCCACCATCCGGACGCCTGGAAGATCGACGGCGAACGGCTGAACAACGCCCGAGTCGCGACCTACGGCTGTCCCAATTGCACCATGCGCTGCGGGATCACGATCCACGACCACGAAGGCCGCGAGTCCGAGCTGGATTATGAGAACATCGGCCT
>Ga0214473_10005216_pt1 | contig 15599 bp, 15 predicted proteins | sample RVTome_7_FD_203509 | JGI IMG/M metagenome (GOLD analysis project Ga0214473, IMG submission 203509) | Soil microbial communities from uranium-contaminated site in the Upper Colorado River Basin, Wyoming, United States - RVT98D197 | ecosystem: Environmental > Terrestrial > Soil > Contaminated >... | reverse complement strand
CGAGTACGCCCGCAGGATTGCGGATTTCGTGCGCCAGAGCGAGCGCGGCGTCTGTCACGACCGCACTCGCTGAGCTCTAGCTCTCTCGGCCCAGGACGAACGTCGTGGACTCCGAGAGCGTCTTCAGCTGCGTCGCCGTGGGATCCTCCGGGAGGTCCTTCAAGATCGCCTGGACGGAGTCCTTGATGGCGCGATTCACGTCGAATCGATCGGGGAGTGGGACGTGGGGCTCGGGGAACACGACGGGACCGCTCCCCTCACCCGGCGGCGTGACCAGACCGACTCCCTGGATGGCTTTCAGAAACTGATCGGCGGCCCGGGTAGTGTCCTTGAGCTGGAAGTAGGTGATCGCGAGAGAGAGCGAGACCGCGGGATCGCCGGGTGAGAGGGCCGCCGCGCGCTGCAGCTCCTCCGCGGCGCCCACCAGATCCTTCGCGTTCCAGCGGGTTTCTGCGAGCGTCAGATGAACCGGAAGCTCGGGAGCGCCGCGGTCGCTCGCCTGCTGCAGTAGAGTGCCCGCTTCGTCGAGCCTGCCTTCCGCGAGCGCGACCTGACCGAGCGCCAGGAGCCTTCGCCCTTCGTCGACTCCCTGGGCCGTGGCCAGCACCTGCTTCGCCTTGGCGAGATCCTGAGCGTCGTTGCGGGCCTTCCCGATGGCGAGCCACGTCCGGCCAAGGGCGATCTGCGCCCGCGCGTCATTCGGGTCGGTGCGCAGCGCCTGGATGAGCTGGGCCCGCGCGGGCTCATACTGTTTCCGGCTGAGGTAAATCTCGCCGAGGAGCGACCGGGCCCGCGCGTCCGAAGGGTAGCCGCGCATGAAGTCGAGCGCGACCTCCTCGGCCTCCTCGAGCTTGTTCTGCTCGAGGAGGGCGATGGCGAGCTGGTTCAGATAGTCGCCTCCGGCCTCGACGTTCTTCTCCGCGCTCCTCAGCGACTTCTCCGCTTCCTCGTGCCTTCCGCGAGCGTTCAGAAGTTGGCCGTAGAGGAACTGGGCCTCGCCGTGCGCCGGGTCCTTGGCGATTGCGGCGCTCAGATGTGAGAGAGCGTCGTCCGCGCGGCCCTCGCGAACGAGGCTCACCGCGGCCCGGTACCGCCCTTCGGTGCTCCCAGCGCTTCCGGCAAAGGCTTTCTCGTAGTAGCTGATGGCTTCCGAGTAATTGCCCTGTGAGTACAGAACGTCCCCGAGCTCCTCGGCGATCGCCGTCGACTGCGGGTCGAGGGTTTGAGCGCGCTCGAGATCCGAGAGGCCGCCCGCGGTGTCGCCCGAGGCGAGCTTCGCGCGTCCGCGCCCGAGATAGACTTCGGCGCTGTCGCCGAACTTGCTGAGGATGCCGTCATAGGCCGCGAGCGCCTGCGGATATTGACCGGAGCTCACGAGGCTCGCGGCCCGCTCGAGCTCCGCTGGCGACACGAGTTTCGATCCCGACATGAGCCAGAACGCTGCGGTTGCGAGGATGAGGAGCGCGCCTGCCGCGGCTCCCACCATCCCCCAGGGCATACCTCGACGGGCTGGGGGGGGAGGCTTTCTCGGCCCGGCGACGCGCGGCCCTGTAGGGGAAGACGGGGAAGTGGGGGAAGATCTCGCTTCGGGGCGAGGTTCCGCTTTCGGCGGCTTCGGAGCTTCCACCGGCGGAGGCGCTGGCGCCGGACGCGGGGCCGCCGCCACCGGCGGTTGCGGCCTCGGAGTCACCAGGGTCTCGATCTCGTCCTTCTCATCAGGGGGTTTTTCGATGACGTCCGAGACCAGGTCCTCGAGCTCTTGCTGTATGAGGGTGTCTTCCGAGATGGGCGAGATGGGCGAGATGGGCGAGATGGGCGAGATCGTGGCCGAGAAGGCGGTCTCGTCGGTCTTTCGTACGGGAGCGCCTTCGACGGTTTGGGTCACGAGGAGAAGCGCCTGCGCTTCCTCGGGCCGACCCGCGGACAAGAGCCGCGTTGCCGGAGCGAGGACCTCGGCAGCGTACTGCTGGCGCCTCTCCGGAGACCAGGTCGTCGCGAGCAGGACCAGGAGCTGGACACTGCGATTGCCCGGCTCCTCGATGAGGCACTGTTTCCAGGACTCGATCGCATCGCGCGGCCTTCCATCCGCGAAGGCTTCGGTCCCTCGTTTCAGAGTGGCCACGAAATCGATCGTGGGCCGCGACCCGGACGAAGCCTTGTAGGCCACCTCCAGGAGCTCCCGGGCTTCGTTGCAATCGGGGTAAGTTTCGAGAACCGCTCTCAGCGCCGCGATCGCCTTGTCGAACGTGCGGCTGCCCATGAGACCGACGGCGTGAGCGAGCGCGTCCGATTCGCGGTCGCCGATTCCTGAAGAGCCGCTCGCGGCCGTCTCCCCGGCCGCGACGCCGATGCGCCCCTGCTCGAGCTCTTTGACGACCGCGTGGTGCTGCGCCTCGAGGCGCGCGAACACCTTCTGGCTGTTCTGGAAGATCGGCTTCAGCGCCGAAATATCCTGAGAGGTCTGGAAAACGACGCTACCGTCGCTTTCGAGGACACGGGTCTCGATCGAAGGCTCGGCATCTCCCGCGAGCTCGGTCGAGATGACGAACGAGGCGCGGCCTACACTCAACTCGCTCTTCTTCTGGAGATCCATGCCTATTGCCTGATTTTGCAGGACTTACTCTAAAGTATACCGCACTCCGTGCTTTCGAGGCCACCTTCCCGTCCACTTGCCGCCCCCCGGAAGTGCTGGTAGAGTAAAGAAAAAGTCTTCGGGAGGCGGGAGCGACACTTGGCTCGCGCTGCGAGCAAGCACCCGTGCCTCCAAACGAGGAAGGCGAGTCGAAGATGCCCCAAAGTTCGGAGCGACCTGAGACCATTCGCGTCGACGAGCTCCGATCGCTCGAAACGTCGGTCTTGAAGACGCTCTGCCTCACCATCAATACCGCCGGCTCCGAGCTCAAGTACAAGATCCTCGACAGCCTCTCGGACGACGACTTTTATTTTCCCGTTCTCCGCGCGGTGTTCCGGACTCTGGCCGACATGCACCTCCGGGGCGACTACGTCATCTCGTCGAATCTGGAGGAGGAGCTCCAGAAGGGCGCCGAAGAGATGCCCGCGGGTTTCATCATCGAACAGCTCTTTGACGGAAGCATCCCGTCGCTCGGGGAGCTCAACGGTTGGGTCTCTCGCCTCAAGGACCGCTCGCGGAGCGGCCTCGTCCCGACCGTAGCGCCTCCGGTCAAGGAACCTCCGAAGGCGGCGCCTCCGAAGGCGGACGCCACGGTAGTGAAGCCGGTGGCGGAGATGAAGAAGAAGATCGCCGAGGAGCTGCGAAAATCGAACCCGCCCTCGACGTCGGGGCCTCCGGCTCCTCGAGAGGCCCCCCGGACTCCCGCGCCCCGAGCGACGCTCGAAACCTCATCTCCTTCGGTCGCCGCGCCGGCGAAACCGAAGCCGCCGCCGCCCCCCCGCGAGAAATCCTCGCCCGCGGTGAGCCCGGCTCCATCCAAACCCAAGGCGAAGGCGGCTCTTTCCTCCGAGGGAGACGACTGGTCGAGTTATCTGGAGGATCTGGCGTCAAAGCAGGGCAAGAGCTACGACACCGGCTTCAAGAACCTCGATCGGGAGTTCAACGGGCTCGCGCCTGGTCTCATGCTGCTGGTCGATGAGGATCGCGAGCGCCTGGTGAACTTCCTCAAACAGGTGACGGATCAGATGGCTGCTTCGGGATCGGTGCGGTGTCTATTCCTGGCGTCGGAGCAACCGAAGTCGACGCTGCGGCTCCGCACGCTCGCCCGCCTCGCCGCGGTTCCAGTGGTGGACATCGAGAGAGGCCGGCTGAAGAAGGACTCCCCCGAATGGCAGCGAGTGGACCGCGCCGGCCGGGGCGCCGCCCAGTGGCTCCGTCGGGTCTTCGTCTACGAGTTCCAGGACGAGCTCGAGGTTGCTTTAGTTCGTGAGTTGACGATGAAGCTGCAGGAGTCCCCCGAGAAGGCGTCCTGCCTAGTGGTGTTGGACTCGCTCGAGAGAGTCGAGCGAAAGGGCGGCACCATCCAGATCGCCGCCTCGCAGCTCAAGGGCCTTTCGGATTCCCTGGACGTTTTGATCCTCGCCGCGACCACCGATCCTACGCTCCTCGCGTCGAAGGACGCCGATTACGCCGCGGTGTTTCGTGTGGCGTCTCCCGGTCAGGTGGAGATCGAAGTGCTCCGGGCGGGACGAGAAAGCTCGACCGTCGCTCGCTTCCGCTACGAGGCGGAGTACTGTCGTTTCACCGAGTAGACGGGAGCGGGATTACTCCGCGACTTCCTCGGGAAGGACGTTCTTGCCCGTCACTTTCTCCACCGCGATCAGGATCTTCTCGCGGAGGATGAGACGGGCCCGGCGCTCTTCGGCGGTGATGAAGCTGTAGACTTCCTTGGTGATCCGCTGAAGGAGGTCCACTTCCCCCCGAACGAGCTCGAGCACGATGAGCCCGCCGACCCCCGCCGCGGGAAGGCTGAAGTTGATCTCGAGAAGCTTGTCTCGGAGCGACAGGCGGGCCTTTCGCTCCTTGGGCGTCGTTCCCTCGGAGTCCTTCTTCGTAATCTTGCGCAGGAAGTCGATTTCGCCGTAAGAGAACACGATCTCGGTGGTCTTCTCTCTCGACGTCTTGGGGGGCTTCGGGGGAGGCTTACGCCGACCCGCTCCCGCGCTGCTCTTTTTGCGCTTCTTGGCCAACGCGGATTCTCTCTCGGGCCTATCCGGCTTTGAGAACCTCAGCCGACGCCGTCGACGCGGCTTTCGAGGGAGACTTCTCGCGGCCAATCTCCATGAGCACCTGGCCGCAGGCGCAGAGGACTCGCCGGACGCGACCGAGGACTTTTACCGCCCGGCCGCACGCGGGGCAGGGAAGGATGACCATCGCCGTCGGAGCTTTCACTACGTTCGACTGCATGTTGTTCTCACCGTCTCAGCTCGTTCATCTCCCGCTTGGAGAGCGACTGCGGCTCTCCGATCTCGAAGTCACCGTCGAGCTGTCCGCCCTCCTCCACGCTCAGCTTCCTCGCCCGGAAGCTGCCCGACGCGCGCCCCGGTCCGAGGAGGCGCAGGATCTCCGCTTTGATGTCGCCTCTGAATTTGCCTCCGATTTCGACCTGGCTCGCCTCGATCTTGGCGTCCACTTCCGACCCCTCCATCATCCGCACGACACCCGTCGCCTTCAGATCGCCCTTAAAGCGCCCCTCCAGCGTGATGTTGACTCCTTCGAGTCGGCCGTCGAGGCTCGACTTGGCTGCAAGGACCGTATTCTGATCGTTTGCCACGGATGGAAGCTCCTACGCGAATCCGAGACTGTCAAAACTGGGTGTTGCTCGACGACACGGGAAACGAGCCGCCGAGAAGATCGACGGCCTATGAGTATGAATATACCGCCTGGAACGGGGAAGCGCTACCCTCGAGTTTGGCAGGGTGCCGAAGAATTCCCATTCCGCACCCTGCGCGAGCGGAGCGAGCGCGCACTACTCTTGGAGTTCTCAGCTGGCGGACGGCGTGGGCTCGTCGAGACTCCCCGTCTGAATGAGCGTTTCCACGTCGGCGGCGAGCTCTTCGCCCACCATGCCGAAGTATCGCTTCACGACGCGGCCGTCGCGATCGATGAGATACTTCGTGGGATAGCCGAGAAACGGGCCGAACGATTCCTTGGTCCCTTCTTCGCCCAGGACCTGCGGATATCGGATCTCTTTCTCCACGATGAATGCCTGGATCTCCGCCGGGTCCCCCGACTCGAGGACGACTCCGAGCATCAGGAAGTCCTCACCAAACTTCTCCGAGAGCGCCTGGAGGTGGGGGAGCTCCTTGATGCAGGGGGCGCACCAGGTTGCCCAGAGATCGACGAGCACCACCTTGCCTTTGTGCTCCGCGAGCGAGAGGGTGCCGCTTCCGTCGACCTTGGCGAGAACGAGATCGGGCGCCGGCTTGAGCTCCTTCGCGTCCCCGGCGCTCGCCGCTCCGTCCTCGGGGGCCTTGCAGGAGAGGAAGAGGATTCCGGAGAGGAGTGCTACACCCGCGACCTTCATATCGGCCCTCGTTATTGCTGGAGCGTCCGAACGTAGTGGACCACTTGCCACCGCTCGGTCTCGGAGAGCTTCCGGTTCATGGGGGGCATGGGACGCTTGCCGGTGGTGATCTTGTAGAAGATCTCACCGTCGGTCATCCGGGCCTTCGTTCCCGCGGTCGTCATGTCCGGAGGCGCCGGCTTCATGAACTTCGTCGCCGGACCGTCGCCTTTCGCACCCTCCCCATGACACATCAGGCAGTGCTTCTTGAAGAGGTCGGCCCCCGCCGCGAGCGCTTCGGGAGTAGCCTCGACGGGATTCGGCACCGCTCTCGCCTCCGGGGGAACTTCCCACACGGAGCTGCCCTCGGGCTGGGTTTCTTGCGCCTTCAGCGCGAGCCCGGTGAGACTCGCGACCAGAACCACCGCGACGAAACGGATCTGCATGGCCGTTCGTGACCTCCTGAACCGAACCAATACTAGCACGCAGTGGAAGGCGAAATTTATGGCGTTACGGCGCCTCGGGGGTCTCTTTGACCTCCCAGATGGACACCAGCGGGAAGAACTTGGCGAAGATCACATAGGCCAGCACGAAGGCGGCGATCTCGGCGCAGAGGATCGCGATCTCGACGGCCTGGGGATGGTAGGTGCCCCGGTCCCACATCTGAGTCGAGCGCGGATAGGACGCGGCCCCCACCACGATGACGAACCTCTCGAGCCACATGCCGATGAGCACCGCGACCGAGGCGACGACCGCGCCGGTCACCGTCCGCAGCTTCCGGAAGGGAAGGATTGCCATGGGGATGACGAAGCAGGCGGTGACCATCGCCCAGAAGTAGGGAGCGAAATCGCCGGAAAAACGGCTCGCGAGAACCGCCATCTCCGCGTGCTCGTGTCCGTACCACGCCGTCAGGTGCTCGGCGAAAGTGAAGTAGGCCCAGAGGCAGGACATGGTGATGAGGAGGAGAGACAGGTTCGAGAAGGTGAGCGGGGTGAAGAACTCCTCGAAGTGAAAGACCTTCCGCAGGATCCCTATGGCCACGATGAGCGCGGCGATGCCGCTGAAGATCGCGCCCACGACGAAGTACGGTCCGAAGATCGGGCTGTGCCACATGGGGACGAGCGTCATCGCGAGCGTCCAGGAGACGACGGTATGGACGGAGACCGCGATGGGGATGATCGCGACCGCCATGATGGAGATGGCTTTCTCCAGCCGCGCGTGCTGGGTCTCGCTTCCGTTCCATCCTAGAGCGAGAGGCTTGTAGAGCCAGCGGAACCGCGGACTTCTGTCGCGCAAGAGCGCGAGGTCGGGGATCAGCGGGAGATACAGATAAACGATGCTCCCGGTGAGATAGAGATTGATCGCGATGACATCCCAGACGAGAGGGGAAAGAAACTGCGGATGGAGGAGCGGCATGTAGATCCGCTGCGGACGGCCGATGTCGAACAGGATGTTGATCGAGCCCATCATCAGTGCGACCACGGTGATGACCTCGGCGACGCGGGTGATGGGCCGCCGCCATTCCGCTCCCGTGAGCCGAAGAATGGCGGAGATGAGAGTCCCCGCGTGGCTGATGCCGATGAAGAAGATGTAGTTAGTAATATAGAAGCCCCAGTAGGTGGGCTGGGTCATTCCCGCCATCCACAGGCCGACCCGGAGCTGCCGCGACCAGAAGAAGAGCCCGACTCCGATGACCGCGAGAAGAGCCAGAACCACGGCGGGAAACCGCCAGGTGGTCACCAGGATCGGCCGGAGAAGAGGCTCTTCAATCCGATTTGGCCGAGGATCCGGCCGGCTCTCCGCTTCCACTCCACTCTCCTTCGGTCAAATAGGCCACCCGAGGTCCGGTGCCGAGCTCCTCGAGAGGAAGCTGGGCCCGCGGACTTCGAAAGAGCGCCGCCACCTTCGATTCGGGATCCGAACGATCCCCGAAGGTGATTGCCTGGGTGGGACAGGACTGCGCGCAAGCGGGCTGCATCTCGAGGTCTTCGACCTCGCGGGCTTCCTCCCGGGCGGTATCCTCGACGCGGCGGATCCGCTGGATGCAGAAGGTGCACTTTTCCATGATGCCCTTCCAGCGGACGGCGACGTCGGGATTGATGGTCTGCTCGAGCGTCCCGTCCCAGCTCGGCTGGCGCCAGTTGAAAGAGCGCACGGTATAGGGACAGGCGTGGGCGCAGGCCCTCGTCCCGATACAGCGGGGATGGATCTGCGCGTTCAGCCCGTCCTCGGTCTCGTAGGTCGCCGAGACCGGGCACACCTTCACGCAGGGGGCGTTGTCGCAATGCACGCAGAGAACGGGCTTGAAGCGCATCCGCACCTCGGGGAACGTCCCTTCGAGAGTGCGCTCGAGGCGAAGCCACTCCGTCACCCGGCCCCTCTCGACCGCGTCCGGCCCGGAGACGGCTACGTTGTTCTCGCCCCGGCAGGCCACGACGCAGGCCTCGCAGCCGGTGCAGCGGTCGAGATCGATCGCCATCGCCCACTCGGTCATGAGTTGTCGGCCTTTCTCGGCTCCCGCCTTTGCCCTTCGGGCTTCGGCGGGTCCCGCCGAAGCGCTTCGCGCGAAGGCGGACGCTCCGCTCGCCTGATCTCGACCGCTACGCTCATGAGAAAACCGTCCGTGTCCGCCGCCGCTTCGAGAAGAGAGTACGCGTTTACGCCGCGGCCATCCGCGTGTCTTCCGTTTGCGGTATGTCCCTGGCCGGCAGCGAGGGCGACGACTCCGGGGACGATGCCCTGACTCACGTGCGCCGGCGTCGTCAACGTCCGATCGCCAGCCGTGAGCTCGACTGGTTCCCCACTTCTTATTCCGAGCTCGCGCGCGTCGGATTCCGCGATCTCGACGACGCTTCCCCAGCGAACGCCGGTCACGGGATCGGCGAGATCCTGGAGGTAGGGAAGGCGCGCACTCCTTCCGTCTCCGAAAGCCGTCGAAGGGTAGATGTGGAGCGTTCGACCGGACGAGCCCCCCTCGCCGAGCGCGGCCACGAGAGGCTCGGTAGCGAACCGGTAGCGTCGATCCGGGGTGGCGAAGGTCATGGGCTCGCGGGCCGCCTCGCCGACGAAACCGCCCCTCGCGAGCCCCTCCTCCCAGGAGCCCAGGGGAGCCCAGGCCTCGCGGAGGGCCTGCTCGTAGCTCTCCCAAGGGAAGGGCCCTCGCATCTCCATGCGGTGGGCGAGAGCGATGACGGCGTCGGGCATCGATCGGGTGTCGTAAATCGGCCGCGCGAGGAGAGGACCCGAGAGTCTCGCGAAAGGAGCGGGCGAATACTTCGGGAGCGCGTCCTCGAATCTCTCGAAGGACATCGATTCCGGGAGCACGACGTCCGCCACCCGCATGGTCTCGTCGGGAAACGAGGCGAAGCTCACGAGGAACGATTGGGAAAGCGCTTCTCCGAGGCCAAAGCCCGGGGGCAAGCTGTGCATCGGGTTGGTATCGGCGACGAAGAGGACGCGGGGAAGCGCGCGTCCCGAGAGGATCTCGGCGGCGAGCGACCGAGAGTCGGGGGACTCGGTGGCGAATCCGGGCACGGCCGCTTCCGCTCGAAGGAGACCGCCGTCGGAGTAGGCTCCGAGGAGAGCGTTCAAATGCGAGACCGCGAGCGCGAGCGCGACTCCGCGCCGGGAGCGAACCGACGCGTCTCCGGCGAGCGCCACCGCGGGCCGGTGCTCCGCGAGCTCGAGGGAAAGTCGTACGATCCGTTTGAGCGGAACGCCCGTCCTCTCCGCGACCTCCGAGGGCTTCGCCCGCGCAAGGAGGAAGTCCTGGAACGCGCCGAAGTCCGTCCCCCGTGACCCGGCGAAGGCGGAATCGTGGAGACCCCGTTCGAGAAGGATGGATGAGACCGCCAGGGCCAGGTCGAGCTCGGCCCCGGGCCGCGCGGGAATCCACTCGTCGGCGTTCGCCGCGGTGAGAGAAAGCCTCGGTCCCACCAGGACGAGCTTTCCCCTTCGGCCGGGTCGTCCTTGTCGCATCTCGGCGAGAGCGCGCGCGTAGCGCACGGGAGATCGGTCGGACTCGAGGATCTCGGCCCCGAAGGAGACGACGTAGGACGCCTGCGCCATGTCGAAATCGAGGAGCGTTTTGTGCCCGGTCGCGATCTCGTGCGCCCGTCGGATCGGCCCGCGGTCGAACGGCACGTGCCGGAGGTGCCGGCCCCCTCCCATGGCGGCGAGGAATCGATCCACCATCGAAAGGCGATGGCCGGTCGCGTCTCCGGTGAGGAATCCGCACCAGGGATCGTTTCCTTCGTCACGCGCCCGCGCGAGCTCGGACGCGATCCGATCGAGCGCCTCGTCCCAAGAGACGTTCGTCCACCGGCCGCTTCCGCGCTCGCCCTCGCGGACGAGAGGACCTTGAATCCGCTCGGGGTGATACATCGCCTGCGGAAGAGCCTGACCGCGGGCGCAGACTCCGCCGCGGCTAGAAGGATCCTCGGGATCCCCTTCGACCTTCACCAATCGGCCGTCGATCTTGCGTACCCGGATTCCGCAGAGGGCCTCGCACTCGAAGCAGGTGGAGGGAAGCCACGACTCCTCCCCGGGAACGAACGGCTCCTCGGGAATGAGAACGGGGATGATGCCGTAGGATTCGGGAGCGCAGGCGTCGAGCGCGAGTCCCGCCGTCGCCGCGAGTACGCCTCCGCTCAGGAACTCCCGCCGGTCCATGCTCATTTATGACAGGTGACACAGTCGACCGAAGCTTGGCGCTCCTGGTGGCAGTCCATGCACCACGCCATCTTCAGTTCGATGCGCCGCGCAGTGGTGACGCTCTCCCCGACTCCCTCGTGGCACTCCTCGCACTCGACCCCCGCGCGAACGTGCCATTTGTGGGGAAAATAGGTGTACTGGGGAATCTCGAAGACGCGGACCCAGGGGATCTGCTTCTCGCTCTCGACGTATTCCATGAGCTTCTGGGACGCGGGAGTCTCCCGGGGCATGGCCGAGTGGCAGCTTCCGCAGAGCTCGGTACGAGGAATTCCCGCCGCCGCCCCCCTGTCCGAGAACTCGTGGCAGAAGACGCAGGCGATCTGGTTCTCGGTATGCGGCCCGTGAGGGAAGGCGATGGGCTGGGCCGGCGCGGCGCCGGCGTCACCGCGAATGCTTATGAGAAGAGCTCCGCCGGCAACGGTCGCGAGCGAGACAACGATCGCCCACCGCATGAATCGCGGAAGCTATCGCGATCGAGAACGGTTGGCAAGCGGAATCAGCCGAGGACGGGGAGAAAAGTGAAGTAGCGCGAAAGCGTCTGGAGGCTGTCGGTCGCGACCAGGACCCCCACCACGACCAGGAGAGCGCCGGCCGTGACCTCGACGAGCTTCATGTGCTTCTTGATCCGGGAGAAGAGGGCGAGGAAGCGGTGGATCGCGAGACCGGTGGCGATGAACGGGATGCCCAGACCGAGACTGTAGGCGGTGAGGAGCAGGATCCCCTGGCCGACGGTCTCCTGCTGGGCAGCGAGGACCAGAACCCCCGCCAGGATCGGCCCGATGCAGGGCGACCATCCGAATGCGAAGGCGAGGCCGACGAGGAACGAGCCGAAGACGCCCATGGGCTTCGTCTGCGTGTGGACGCGCTTCTCATAGTTGAGCCACTCGATCGGGGTGAGGCCCATGGTATGGAGGCCGAGCACGATGATTACCGCGCCCGCAATCCGGGCGAGGACCAGTCGATTCGCCGCGAACCATTGCCCAATGTACGTGGCCGACGCGCCCATGGCGACGAAGACGACGGAGAAGCCGAGGACGAAGAATAGGCTGTTGCCAAAAACCCGCCGGAAGAGCTCGCGACGTCTTGCGGGGTCGAGCTCGATCGGATTCTTCAACTCCGTGAGCGAGGCCCCAGAGACGAACGAAATGTAGCCGGGTACGATAGGGAGGACGCAGGGGGAGATGAAGGAAATCACCCCCGCGGCGAGCGCGGCGAGCAGGCTCACGTCCGTCATGTGCCGCATTGTACCGCGACCCGCCTTCGCGCGAAGCGCTTCGGCCGCGGGGCCCGGAGGGCCCCATCCTCCCCGAGCGGAGCCTTCAGCTGGAGCGCAGCGCGAAGCGGAGCGACGAGCTCCGGGGGTGGGGCCCCGCGGCCCTTGACGAAGGACGAGGGGAGCGAGCGAGCGAAGAGCGAGCGAGCAACTAATGTTGACGCGCTCCCGTTTCCACGGTTAAGATGCAAGTGGCTGTATCTGACTGAAATTCAAAAACTAAAGGCGAGAGCACGTGGTTTTCTTCAACTACACCACGATGCAGGTGTCGGCTAAGATCGTCTACTACGGTCCCGGCCTCTGCGGAAAGACGACGAACCTTCAGCAGATCCACGGCCGCACGGACCCCGGCTCGCGAGGCGAAATGGTGAGCCTCGAGACCGAGGCCGACCGGACGCTGTTCTTCGATCTGCTGCCCCTCGAGGTCGGGACCATCGGCGGAATGAGGGTCAGGCTTCAGCTCTATACCGTCCCCGGTCAGGTCTTCTACAACACCACTCGAAAGCTGGTCCTCAAGGGCGTCGACGGCATCGTGTTCGTGGTCGACTCTCAGGAGCCCATGCTGGACGCCAACATGGAGAGCCTCACCAATCTGAGACGAAACATGGAGGAACTCAACCAGCCGCTCGAGAAGATCCCGTTCCTGTTCCAGTACAACAAGCGCGACCTCCGAAACATCCACACGGTCGACACCCTCGACCGCTACCTCAACCGGGAGGGTTTCGAGGTGTACGAAGGGGCGGCCCTCCACGGAGTCGGCGTCTTCGAAACGCTGAAGGCCATCTCGCGGAAGACTCTCGCGGCCGTCCACCGAAAGATTTCGGGAGAGGAGCAGCCGCCCCCCTCGGTGAGAAGGAAGATCGAGGCGATTCCGGGCCGAGTGGCGGAGGAACCGTTGGCTTCTCGTGAAAAGGCGAAGGCGCCCGCCGCGCACCCGAGCGATACGTTCTTCGCCGAGCTGCACGATGATCTCGATCCCACGGCGGTTGACATCAACGATCAGGCGGTGATCGAAGCCGAGGTGATTCCGGAAGCGGAGCCCGAGCAGGCGCCACCTGAGACCGTCGCGATCGCGGCGGAGTCCGATACCGCTGAGGTCAAGGTCGAGTTCGCCCTCAACCCAGCGGTCGCGGGGGAGGCGGCGAAAGCCGGCAAGGAGAAGGTTCGAAAGGTCGAAACCCAGTCCCGCGTGGATATCGAGCGCGAGCTCGAGAAGTTGCGGCGCATGGCGTTCGGTGGCGCCCGGGGAAAGAAGACCGAGTCCATTCCGCCCCTGGTCCTCAACGGGAAGGGATCCGCGCAGATCCCGGCGGACGCGCTCGCCAAGGCGTCCGGAATCCTCGTGGATTTGCGCCTCGTCTCCGAGGCCTCTTCCCACAGCTCACCGGGGGTGGTGCGGATCGAGCTCCCGCCCCGAGAGAAGGGGGCGCGCACCCGTCTCCGGCTGGAAATCGAGATCGAGGAAGACGGCGGGGATTAAGTTCCGGTGAGGCTCTCGATATAAAGGTGGTACACCCGCAAGCCGAGCTCCCGGTCGTCCGCCCCCATTCCCTTGGCCTTTGGCACGAACACCTGGCCGTTGACGATCCGTAGATCCACCCAATCCTCGGTCCCGAGCGCTGCGGCGGGAATCGCGATCTTCTTCAGGATGGGATCGCGGCTCTCGATGGCAAACGAGTCGATCTGGGTCTGTCCGATCCAGATCGAAACCTGCTTGGGTCCTTCGGTGGCGTTCACGTTGGTGTCGGCCTCGAGGAACAGGACGCTGTCCTTCTTCGGGTTGCGGAAAGAGCAGACCGCTTCCTTCTTGGTCCACTGCCACTCGATGTTGCGGTTCTCGGGCTGGTTCTCGAGCTGGTGCCATCCTTCTTTATAGACGAGAAAGATATTCTCCTTCTGGTCGAGAAGCTCGATTTGGGCGACCTGGTAGGCGAGGTTTCCGTCTCCCGGGCCCGCGAGGCCGAGGCGCTCGCCGGTCTCGGGAACGTAGAGGCCGACCTTGACCGAGGCCGTTCCCAGATAGGGATACAGGGGTATGAAAAACGTTCTCTTGTACTCGACGGTTGCGCCCGCCTTCCAGGAACTGGTGGACTCGGGCGGCTGGTGGTCGTCGGTGAACAAGAGAGCGTCGTGAGAGTCCAGGAAATGGACGAAGAGGTTGTAGTCCTTCTCGATTGGCTCGGCATCCGGCCCGACCTCGAAGCGATAGGTGATCTCGACGGGGCTTCCGATGGGAGCGCGGGGCTTGTTGAAGGAAACGCTCGGAGTGATCGGGCGGCTCTCTCTGGCCTTCTCACCGCCGCATCCCGCCATCGACGAAGCGAGGGCGGCGGCGGAGAGGAGCCCGGAGACCAGTCTCGAATGATGTCGTTGCATTCTCCTCATTCTCCTGTGACGCAAAACGATGACTATGTCACAGCGTGAAACGGTCGTCAACGAACACCGTTCGATTGACCAGGATTTCGGGGGTCTGATAACCTGCAAGCATGGAAAAACCCGGCGACGCTCTGGGCCTTATCGAGACCCGTGGACTGGTCGGAGCCATCGAGGCCTCTGATGCGATGGCCAAAGCGGCCAGGGTGGAGCTCGTGGGCCGCGAGTACGTGGAGGCGGGCCTGGTCACGGTAATGATCCGGGGCGACGTCGCCGCGGTGACGGCCGCGATCGAGGCGGGCGCCCAGGCGGCCCGCAAGGTCGGAGAGCTGGTCGCGGCGCACGTGATCCCGCGTCCGCTGGAAGACGTGGAAGCAATCCTTCCTCATCCCGAGGGGCGTGGCTGATGTCGGCTCCCAAGGACGACGACCTCCGCTCGGTACAGCAAGCACGGGATCTGGTGACCGTCGCCCGCAAAGCTTGGGAAGCCTACGCACATTTCAGCCAGGAGCAGGTCGATCGCATCGTCGAGGCGGCGGCGACGGCGGCGTCGGGCGCCGCGTACGAGCTCGGAGCACTCGCCGTCGACGAGACGGGCTTCGGAGTCGTCGAGCACAAGTTCATCAAGAACAAGTTCGCTTCGGACGACGTCTATCGCTTCATCCGCGACATGAAGACCGTCGGGATCATCCGGGAGATCCCGGAGCGCAAGATCGTGGAGATCGCGGAGCCCGTCGGAGTGGTCGCCGCGATCATCCCCTCGACCAACCCGACGTCGACCGCGATCTACAAGATTCTGATCAGCCTCAAAGCGAGAAACGCGGTGGTGCTCTCGCCGCATCCCGCCGCGAAACGCTGCATCCTGCGAACCACCGAGATCATGAAGGCCGCGGCGCTCGCGGCGGGCGCCCCCCCGGGGATCGTCGACTGCATGAGCGAGGTCACCGTCGAGGGAACCCAGGAGCTCATGAGCCATCGAAGAACTTCGGTGATCCTCGCGACCGGCGGCATGGGACTGGTGCGGGCGGCGTACAGCTCGGGAAAGCCCGCCTTCGGCGTGGGTCCGGGAAACGTCCCCGCTTACGTCGAGTCCTCTGCAGACGTGGCCCGAGCGGTCAAGGACATCCTCACCGGGAAGAGCTACGACAACGGAACCCTCTGCTGCTCGGAACAGGCGCTTCTCTGTGACGCCGCCATCGAGTCCCGGGTCCGAGAAAGCGTCGCGCGCGAGGGAGGCTACTTTCTCTCGAAGGACCAGATCG
>Ga0214473_10005215_pt1 | contig 15602 bp, 7 predicted proteins | sample RVTome_7_FD_203509 | JGI IMG/M metagenome (GOLD analysis project Ga0214473, IMG submission 203509) | Soil microbial communities from uranium-contaminated site in the Upper Colorado River Basin, Wyoming, United States - RVT98D197 | ecosystem: Environmental > Terrestrial > Soil > Contaminated >... | reverse complement strand
TACCCCTGCGCCGCGAGGGCCAGAAGCTCGGTGTCTTCGTCGTCCGGATGCGCGCCGATGACCAGGATCCGCCGGGTCTCGGCGATCCGCTGGAGCAGGCGATCGAGTTCCACCACGCCGCCGGTGGCGGGGGGCGCGAGCTGCGCGCCGGTGACGCAGGGCGCGAGCAGCAGCGCGGCGAGGACCGCCGCGCTACGCAGCTTGGCGGGCGACAACGATGCTGCGCAGCCGCTCGGCGCTGGGGTCCTGCGGGTCGCCGAACGGCCGGGCATGCCCGGCGGGGTCGAGCACAATCGACGGACAGACCAGGTCGTACTTGCGGGCACGGATGCGCTCCTGCACCGCCTGGGTGCACGCCGCGGCCGCGATCCAGACCTTGCGGGCGCCGAGCAACTCGGCGGCGGTCGCCGCGGCCAGGGCCTTCCAGGGCGACGTCAGCTGACCATCCACCACCACCACGTTCGAGTCCTCGAGCGTGCGGAGCGGGCGCTGGCCGCGGAACAGCAGGCGCTCGGTCTTTACCGCCCGGCGCGCCGAATCCATGGCGGCGTGGAGCTGGTCCATGAGTCCAAAAGTCGGGTTGAAATCCGGGTCGGTAACGGCGTCCGCGTCCTCCGCGATCGCGCCCACCACGTTCTTGCCCTCGAGGCGCACGTGAGCCCCGACGATGACGTCGAAGGAACAGCTCATGGCCTGCGCGGCGTTGGCGGCAATCTCGACACCGGTGGGCGTGATCCCCAGGAGAACCACCGGCGGCGGGCACCGTTGGTAGAGCTGCCGGCCGAGCAGCGCGCCCGCGGCGGCACGGGTGGGATACAGCGGTTCGGGAGCGGCCGGTGCGGTCATGGAGGAGAGAATCTTGTCAGGCCGCCGCCGGATGCGCAACTGATACGACCACCGTAGCGGAGACGGTCGCCCAAGCTGCATATTTCAGCATGACCTCCGCGACCGAACCCAAGCGCGTGCCTTCGACGCCGCCCGGCCACGTCAGCGAGCGCGACGCCCGCGAAGTCGCCGAGGCGGCGCGCGAGCATGAATGGACCGCGCCGAGCTTCGTGCGCGAGCTGTTCGAGGGCCGTTTCCACCTCCATCTGATTCATCCCTACCCCACCCTCGATCCCGACGAAGAGGCCCGGGCCAAACCCTGGCTCGACAAGCTGGCCGCCTTCCTCCGGGCCAACGTGGATGCCGAGGCCATCGACCGCGACGCCAAGATCCCGCAGCACGTGATCCAGGGATTGGTCGAATTGGGGTGCTTCGGGATCAAGATCCCGCGCGAGTACGGCGGACTGGGATTCTCGCAGACGATCTATAACCGCGCGCTGGCGCTGGCGGCCACGGTGGAGAGCTCCATCGGCGTGTTGCTGTCGGCGCACCAGTCCATTGGCGTGCCGCAGCCACTCAAGCTTTTCGGCACGCCCGAGCAGAAAAAGCGCTACCTCCCGCGGCTCGCCAAAGGCGCGATCAGCGCGTTCGCGCTCACCGAGCCGGACGTGGGGAGCGATCCCGCCAGACTGGCCGCCACGGCTCAGCTCACGCCCGACGGGCAGGCCTACATCCTGAACGGCGAAAAGCTCTGGTGCACCAACGGCACCATCGCCGAGATCATCGCGGTGATGGCCAAGACCGGTCCCAAGGCGATCAGCGCGTTCATCGTGGAGACCAGTTGGCCCGGTGTCGAAGTGGTCCACCGCCTGTCGTTCATGGGGCTCAAAGGCATCGAGAACGGGGTCATCCGGTTCACCGACGTGCGGGTGCCCAGGGAGAACCTCCTGTGGCAGGAGGGCAAGGGTCTGAAGCTGGCTCTGGTGACGCTCAACACCGGACGACTGACGGTGCCGGCTTCCTCCACCGCGGCCGCCAAGGTGTGTCTCGATATCGCGCGGCGGTTCAGCCAGGAGCGGGTACAATGGGGCCAGCCGGTGGGCAAGCACGATGCCGTCGCCCAGATGCTCGGCTGGATGGGGGCGGTCACGTTCGCGATGGAATCCGTGTCCGAGCTCGCCGGCCTGATGGCGGACCAGGCGCGCTTTGACATCCGGCTCGAGGCGGCGATGGCCAAGATGTGGAACACCGAGCGCGGCTGGGACATCGTGGACAAGACCATGCAGATCCGCGGCGGGCGCGGCTACGAGACCGCCGCCAGCCAGCGGCTCCGGGGCGAAACGCCCGAGCCGGTGGAGCGGATCATGCGGGACTTCCGGATCAACCTGATCTTCGAAGGGTCCAGCGAGATCATGCGCCTGTTCATCGCCCGGGAAGCGGTGGACACGCATCTCAAGGTGGCCGGCGCGCTGGTGGACCCCAAGGCGCCGACCAGCGCCAAAATCCCTGCGCTGCTCCGGACCGCGTTGTACTACGCGACGTGGTATCCCGCCAAATGGTTCGGGTGGGGGTGGTGGCCGCGCTACAGCGGATTTGGGCGGCTGGCGAGGCACCTGCGGTACGTGAACCGGACATCCCGGCGCCTGGCGCGCGCGCTGTTCCACGCCATCGTCCGCTTCGGCCCCAAGCTGGAAAAGCGGCAGGCGGTACTGGGGCGGTTGGTGGAAATCGGGGCCGAGCTGTTCGCCATGAGCGCGGCGTGCTCACGGGCCCAGGCACTGCACAACAGCAAGAAGCCGGAAGAGCGCGCGCAAGGTGCGTCGGCGACCTATCTCGCCGATCTCTTCTGCCGCATCGCCCGCCGCCGCATCGCGGAGCGGTTTGACCGCCTGTTCGACAACGACGACGTGGCGGTCTATCAGGCGGCGCAGCGGGTCCTGGCCAACGAGTTCACCTGGCTGGAGGACGGCATCGGCAGTAAGTGGCGTTAGGCGACGGGGATGTCCGACGCTGGCGCGCGGATGCGCTCCTTCGGGCACTGGCGGTGCGGGGTGGACTCATTAACGCGCACCGGCACCGGGCATCACCTGGTCCGCACCCGCTCCAGCACTTTCTGCCCGACGCAGTTGCCCTGCGTAATGCCGTTCTCGATGGCCATGGCGTAGTGAATCCCGCCGTACAGACGCGACGTGGCCGCCTCGTTGGCCGCCGCGCGGAATGAGGGGAATCGCCGCGGGGCCTGGCCGATGCTCAGGTGGATGTCGTCCACGAACGGCATGCTGTCTCCCAACATCGTTTCCAGTACGGTGGCCGCCGCCGCGGACTGCACCGAGTGCCCCGAGCTGTATTCCGGAAACGGGGGCGTGACCAGGAACGCGTCCCAGTCGGCATCGATGAACTTGCGGATGTAGGTCACGGGCCGGACCACCAGACTCCGGAACTTCTCGTCCCAGCACGAGATGAACGCGTCGGCCACCGCGATGCTCAGGAGCGCGTAGACCTCCGCGGCGCGGTACCCGTCCAGCGACTGCTGTTCGGCCACGTTGCTCATGATCCCCGCCCAGTGCCCTGCCGGCGTCCCGGTCTTGCCGGGACTGTCGTCCCAATAGAGCGCCGTGTTCTTCCGGACGTCCACCGAGTCGCTCAGGGCCCGATGGACCGCCATGGCCTGCTCATAGAACCCGGATCCGCGCGCTTCCGAATACGCCACCGGCGCCGGCGGGCGGCACTCATCGGAGGCGTTCATCACGAATGGCCGCAGCGTGGCCCAGTAGGGCTCGGACGGGCGCAGCGGGTGTGCCGTCGCCACTCGTTCGGAGCCGGGCCCCTTGGGCCGGTTCGCCAGCAGCATGCGCTCGCTGGCGGTGGCGGCGTTGAGCCGCGACACGGGGTCTTCCAGCTGCACCAGGTCGGTGGCGCGGGACAGCGAGATGGCGCGGAACTCCTCGGCGGTGCCCGTCGGCACCCAGTACCCGCGGCCCACCGGGATCGCATATGGGCGGGTTCGGGTCTCCAGGAAGCCGTCGGCGTTGGCCCAGGCGACGATGGCGTTGCCCAGAGTCTCCCCATACGCCAGCGACCGATCCCGCACGGCCGCAGCCACGCCCTCGGCAAAGCGGGCGCCGATCAACGAATCGCCCAGCTCCTCGATCGCGGTGATGGTGGCGGGGAACCCCCCGCTGAACATCTCCTTGAGCACCACCACCTCGGCCCGCGCCGCCACCATAGGCCAGTCATAGCGGCCACCCGCTTCCGGGCGCGGCAGCTCACCGAGGCCGTTGAGCTGACCGGCCAGCGATCGCAGCTCCGGCGACCCGGGAGCGAGCCCTTCATACAGGGCCACGGCTCCGTAGGCGTACACCCGCGCGGCCAGCGTGGGCGCCAGCCGTTCCAGGCGCACCAGGGCATACATCTTGTCCAGCCAACGCTCGACAAACTGACCGGTCACGGGGGGTGAGGCCGCACAGCCAGCGGCGATCGTGGCCGTCACGATCAGGGTCACCGCCGCGAGGGTCCGGCTCGATCTCATCACAGTCCTCCCAGGGTTCTGGGACGCCAACTTAGCCAACGGAGTGGCGCCTGCAACCGGCGAATCTATATTGGCGCCATCCCTTCACGAGCAGCCCCTTGGTGGATCCCATGTTCCTCCACGACGTCGAGCGCAACGATCAGCCAAGCGCTCGCGCCGAGATCATCCGGCAGATGCAGGCGGGCGGCATCCCGGTCGCGCAGATTCTCCATCTGTTCAGGTTCAAGCCGGACCAGACCCAGCACCTGGAACGCTTCCTCCACGGCGTCATGCGGGGGCCCTCTCCCCTGTCGCCCGGGCTCCGCGAGTTGATCGCGGCATTCACCTCGCACCGCAACGCGTGCCCGTTTTGACTGGGCTCCCACGCCGCGGTCGCGGCGGAGCTGCTGGGAGACCGGGCGATGGTGGACGCTGTCCTGCGTGACTTCCGTACGGCGCCCATCCCCGACAAAGACAAAGCGCTGTTCGCCTTCATCGAGAAGGTGAACCGCGCCTCGAACCAGATCCGGCAGGCCGATGTGGACCTCGCCAAGGCAGCGGGCTGGTCCGATGAGGCGCTCTTTGACGCCATCACCGTCTGCGCGGCGTTCAACTTCTTGAACGTGTGGATCGACGCCACCGGGGTCCACGAGATGCCCGCTGACGCCCACAGGATGTCCGGGCACCGCCTGGCCACGGAAGGATATCTCCCGCCCGGCGACTGACCCTCAGCGCGCCGTCGGCCTGACCAGCACTTCGCGCGCCCCTTCGGGCACCGGCACCGTGGCTTCGGTGCCGTCGGGCCAGCGCACCCAGACGCCAGAGGGCGGGCGGCGCATCCCCAGCACCTGCACCGGGCCGTCCTGCGACCAATATCCCGATCCGGCGTGGATCTCGCGCGCCGGACCACGCTCGTCGCCGTAGATCAACCGGATCGTAGCGCCGAAGGCGTCAGGGTTGTCGGGCGTGCCGATGAGTCTCACCCGCAGGCCCGGCCTCCCGCCACGGTTGCGGTAGAGCGCGGTTCGATTGGCGTTTTGAGACACCACGAGATCCACTCGACCATCAGCGTCATAGTCCGCCAGGGCGGCGCCTCGCTGGTCCCCATACACCTTCACGCCCGACACGCCGCCCGCGACCGCCGTGAGCCCACCCCGACCATCGCCGGAGAGCCACAACCCGCGCCCCGCGTCGTAGCGGGTCCCGACCTCGGTGGAGAAGAAGTTCTGCGCCAGGAACAGGTCGTCGTGCCCGTCACCATTGAAGTCCGCGACGCCGGCATAGAACGCGGGCGCGAGCTGCGCCTCCGGCGGTAGCTCCACCGCTTCGAACCCGCCGTCCCGGCTCAGGAACAGCTGGTGCGCCAGGCCGTTCACCTGAAGCACCGCCGCCTCGCTGGCCGCGGGTCCCAGCACCTCCTGCACGCTCGCGTCGGCGTAGGCCCGGAAACTGCCGATCCGGCGACCAACGCTCGGAATCCCCATGGTGAGCCCCAGGAACCCCCGAAGCGGGGCCACGGCCTTGAGCCGGGGGTCGTACTGGGCATCCACCACATCGATAGTGCCGTTGGCGTCGAAATCGGCGTAGTACGCCATGACCGGGTGCGCGCTGTCGGGCCTGAGTCTCGAGTTGCGGCCCCAGCTGGTGGCCACGATGTCCGGCCGGCCGTCCTCGTTGAAATCGCCGGTGGCGATGCCGTTCCATCGGCTGGAGAATCGGTCGAGCCCGAAGGCGCCAGTGGCGTCCGAGAACCGGCCACCATCGTTCCGTAGCGCGGTGATGGGTCCCCATTCCAGCGCCAGCAGCAGGTCCGGGTCGCCGTCACCATCCAGGTCGGAGAACACCGCGGACGACACCAGCCCGACGCCCACGAGCAGCGCCTGGTTCGCCGCGTCCTCAGTGAAGCGGCCGCCCGCGTTGGTGAAGAGTCTCGAAGAGGCCGGTGCCGGATACCTGGCCGGGAGGACCCGCCCGCCTACGAACAGGTCGAGGTCGCCATCCGCATCGTAGTCCGCCAGCGCCAGGGGGCCGGTGCTGCTCTCCGATCCCGGCACGGCCGTAGAGGCCCTTGCGCCCTGGCCGAGGTCGAGCCGAATCACTGCATCCGCGGCCCGGGCAGCCGAGGGGCTTTCGGCCTCGTAGTTCGCCTGGCCCAGCAGCAACGCCGTTCCGCCCCGCCCGTCCGGGATCGCCAGCACGGTGGTCTGATCCAGCGCCGCCGCGCCGTCGCCCAGCAGAGCCGGCACGAGCCGGCCGCGTTGGTTCCGGAACAGCGACAACCGCCCACCGCGACCGCTGGTCACCAGCAGGTCCTCGTCGCCATCCCGATCCACGTCGGACCAGGTGACCCCGGGGCCAAGCTCGCTCAAGCGGTTGAGCAGAAGCGGTTGCCGGCCGAAGTCGTTGTAGGCCTGCTCGCGGTGGGTATGGTTGAGGACCGCCGAGAGATCTTCGAACATCGCCTGGCCAGGCGGGATGCCGGCGGACAAGGCGGTCGGGGCAGGCGGGGCGGCCGGCTCCTCGACCTCATACAGCCGATTCGGTTCGACGGCGTCCACCACGCTTCGCGCACCGTTCCGCCACTCGACCACCAACGAGAGCTCCTGGCCGTCGCCGGCTGCGAACGTGGCGAGCGGCTCGGCGCTGGAGAGATACAGTCCCCCCACCGTGACTTCCTTGGTCTGCTCCGGAACGGCGCCTCCGCGCAGCCGGATCCTGGCACCCACGCCCTGGGTGTTGGGCGCGCGGCCCTTGAGCCGCACCGCCACCCGCGGGCGGCTACCCTCGTTCCGGAACGCGGCCGCCGGACGGCCCAGGCGGTTGATCACCACGTCCAAATCGCCGTCCCCGTCCAGATCGCCCGAGGCCATGCCGTGCGAGACGTCGGCCTCGAGGCCAAAACCCCATCCCTGGCCCATCGGCTCGAAGGTCAGGTCCCCGCGGTTCCGAAACGCCTGGTTGGGCAGGTCGAGCTTGGGAAACAACAGCCGGGTTTCGCGCCACTCGGTGCCGATGCGCGACGTCTGAATCCGGTTCTGGGTGTCAGAGTCCAGGAAGTCGTAGGCATGGCCGGTGCCGATCAAAACGTCTTCGTAACCGTCGAGATCCACGTCGAGGAACAGGGCCGACCACGACCAGCCGGACGCCGGGATCCCCGCGTAGTACGCGGCCTCGGCGAAGGTCCCGTCACCGCGGTTGATAAAGAGCGTATTCCGCGGCTGCTGCACGCGGGTTTCGATCTCGCCCATGCCCAGCTGCTCGGGCGCCACCGGGGGCGTTTGGGTCTTCCGGCGGCCGGTATCGGAGTCGAGCATGTCCACCTCGAAAAAATCCACGTCGCCGTCGCGATCCACGTCCGAGAAATCCACCGCCATCGCCGACTGGCTGGTGGTCCGGAGGGTCAGCGAGCCGGCCAAGCGGAAGCGCCCGGCGCCGTCGTTGATCCACAGAAGGTCCGGGCTTTCGAAGTCGTTGCAGACGTACAGATCGGGGTCGCCGTCACTGTCCACGTCCGAGAACCGGGCCGCCAGGCTCCAGTCCGCTGGGGCGGCGGCGAGCGGCCGGCCCGCCTCGTCCAGAAACGCGCCGCCGGTGAAGGGCACCTCGATGAACCGGCCATTCCCTTCGTTGCGGTAGAACTTGTCCGGCTCGCCGTACTCGAAGCGCATGAGCCGGTCCTTCTGCATCACCAGGCCGTAGTGCTCGCGGAACTCCGGTTTCACCACGTACCGGCCGCCCACCTGACGAACCACCTGGTCGAAGGCCCGGACCTGCGGCGAGTAAATGTCGCGAACCGAGCGCAGCTTGTAGTTCGCGACGTACAGATCCAGGTCTCCGTCCCCGTCGGTGTCAGCCAGCGCGATCGTGGTACTGCCCAACCCGGATGCCAGTGCCGCCCCGGTCTCGGCGAACCGCCCGGTGCCGTCGTTGACGAACAGGGAGTTAGGACCGCCCAACGACGTCAGCAGGAGATCGAGGTCGCCGTCGCCATCGGTATCCGCCAGCGCGGCGCCGGTAGAGAACCGGTCGGCGGCGGCCACACCCGCCCGCACCGCCACCTCCTCGAACCGCCAGTCGCCGAGGTTCCGATACAGGGCGTTGGGACCGTCGAGCCGCGCGAGGTAGATGTCCGCCAGGCCATCGCCGTCCACGTCACCGATCGCCACCCCGGAGCCGTTCAGGACGTGCTCGTTCTCCAGGATCTGGGCTTCGGTCACCTGATTGGCGAACGTAATGCCGGTCTGGGCGGGCAGCATCTGGCGGAAGCCATCGCGGCCGCGCCTCGAGACGCTGAGCTCACGCCAACGGTAGCCGGCCTCCTGGTGCCATTGCGGCTGACCGGGAGCGCAACTCACGAGGCAGAGCGTGCACAGCCCCACCTGACAGGATCTGAATGTCCTCATTCTCTGGTCTCGTTCCAGCGAATCGTCGCCTCACGCGCGCCGGCTTCGACCGGCGCTTCAGTCTCCGCGCCGCCCGGCCACCGCACCCACACGGCCACCGGCGACCCGCGTTGACCCAGCACCTGCACCGCTCCATCCTGCGACCAGTACCCGGAACCCGCGTGAACCTCCCGCGCGGGGCCTCGGCCGGTCGCGTACACCAGGCGCAGCACCGCACCGACCCCGTTGGGGTTGTGGTCCGGCCCGGCCAGACGCACCCGCAGGCCCGGTTGCCCCCGCTGGTTCCGGTACAGCTTCGTCTCGGCGCCGTTCTGCGAGACCACCAGGTCCACCCTGCCATCGGCGTTGTAATCCGCCAGGGCGGCCCCTCGCTGATCCCCATACACCCGGATACCGGATTCCTGGCCTGGGACCGGCCGCAGCCCGCCGGCACCATCGCCCTTAAGCCACAGGCCCCGCCCGGCATCGTAACGCCGCGTGCCGATCTCGGTGGGGAAGAAGTTCTGACTCAAGAACACATCTTCCTGGCCGTCGCCGTCGAAATCGGCCACGCCGGCATAGAACGCCGGGGCAAACTGGGCCTCGGCAGGGAGCGACACCGCCTCGAAACGCGAGCCCCGGTTCAGGAACACCGTATGGTCCAGCGTCGTGACCACGAGCTTTCCTCCGCGGTCCAGCTCCGGGCCAACCACCTGCTCTACCGTGGCCTGCGCATAGGCGGCAAAGCGCGCCGTGCGCCGCCTGGTGGACGGAATCGCCAACGTCATCCGCGACAGGGTCTCCAGTGGGTAGGTTCCCCGCCGGGCGTCGTCGAACTGCGCTTCCACCACGTCGATGGACCGGTTGCCGTCGAAGTCGCCGTAGTACACCAACAGCGGCGTGGCGGGGCTGACGTGGTACTTGGTATTGCGGCCCCAGCTGGTCGCGACGAGGTCGAGCCGGCCGTCGCCGTCCAGGTCGCCGGTGGTGATTCCGTTCCAGCGGCTGGTGTGGCGATCGAGGCCGTAGCGGCTGGTGGCGTCCCTGAACCGGCCTCCCTCGTTCACCATAAGCCTGATGGGCCCGAGGTCGAGGGCCAGGGCCAGATCCGGGTCGCCGTCGCCGTCCAGGTCCGAAAAAACCGCCGCGGACACCAACCCGATACGCCGGAACGTCTCGGCGTTGGCAACGTCGGCCTCGAACCCGCCGCCCTGGCGGCGGAACAGTCGGGACGTCGCCGCCACTGGATAGGTCGTGGGAACGACGCGCCCGCCCACGAACAGATCGAGATCTCCGTCCCCGTCATAGTCGGCGGCTGCCAGCGGGCCCGTGGTGCTGGTGTCTCCAGGGATCGCGGGCTGTGACGCCTCCCCTCGCCCAAGGCTCACCCGGATCACGGACGGCACCGCCGCCGCTTCGTCCGACGTCTTCGCCTCGTAGTTTGCCTGCCCCACTAGCAGCGTGGGACGCCCGCTCGAGTCCGGCATGCCCAGGATGGCGGTCTGGTCCAGAGGGACGGGAGCGGTATCCGATGTCCCAGGTCCGATGTCCGTCAGGCGACCACCGTCATTCCGGAAGCGGCCGAGTCGCCCACCCCGCCCCGCTCCAACAAACAGATCCTCGTCGCCGTCGGCGTCCGCGTCGTACCACGCGATGCCGGGCCCAAGCTGGCTCAGGGTGTGCGGGAGCAGCGGTTGGCGGCCGAAATCGTCGAACGGGCTCTCGACGTGGACGTGATGCAGGCTTTCCGAAACGTCGGCGAAGTACGGCGACGGGCCCTCCGCGGGCCCACCGGCCGCCGGAGCAGCCGCGGAGTCCTCCCGGACCTCGTACAGACGGTTGGCGCGAACGCCGGAAACCATCGTGGTGGCACCGCTCCTCCACACGACCTCAAGGTGCATTTCGTCGTGGTCTCCGGCGGCGAAGGCGTAGGCGGGATCCGAACTGGAGAGGTAGAGTCCCCCCAGCGTCACCTCCTTCTCCTGCGCCGGAACCGCCCCGCCGAGCAGGCGGATCTTCGCCCCCACGCCCTGCGTGTTGGGACGGCGGCCCATCAGCCTGACCGCCACGCGGCGGGCCGGCGAGTTGTTCCGGAAGACGCCGGCGGGCAACCCCAGCCGGTTGACCACGACGTCCAGGTCTCCGTCGTTATCCAGGTCCCCCGCGGCGAGCCCGTGGGAGATGTCTTCGTCGGTCCCGAAGCCCCATTCCTTCCCCACTTCACGGAAGGTGAGGTCCCCCTGGTTCCGGAACGCGACGTTGCGAAGCGGCAAGCCGGGAAACAAGAAGCGTTCATCCCGCCAGTTCACCCGCGTGCGGGAGGTTTGCAGCCGCTCCTCGGTGTCCGCGTCCATCACGTCCCAGGCGTGCCCGGTCGCGATCAGGATGTCCTCGTACCCGTCCAAGTCTACGTCCAGAAACAACGTCGCCCAGGACCAGTTGGAGGCCTCCACGCCGGCGAAGCTCGAGATGTCCTCGAAGGTCCCGTCGCCGCGGTTCAACGCGAGCGTGTTGCGCTGCATCTGGGGCCGGTCGAAGACCCGCCCGGTGAGCTTGGGCAACGGCGTGTGCGTGGGACTCTGGGTTTTCCGACGGACCGGGTCCCGGCTCAACATGTCCGCCACGAAGAAGTCCACGTCGCCGTCCAAGTCCACGTCGGCGAAGTCCACCGCCATGGAGGAATTGCTGGTGTTGCGGAGCGTGGGGCCAGGCGCGGCGCGGAACGTGCCCCTGCCATCGTTGATCCACAGCTCGTCCGGGTCTTCGAAGTCGTTGCAGACGTAGAGGTCGGGGTCGCCGTCTCCGTCCAGGTCCCTGAAGCTGGCCACCAGGCTGAAGAACTCGGGCTCCTCCCTAAGCGGCGTTCCGTCCTCGCTGAGGAAGTGTCCGGCGGTGAGCGGAACCCGTTCGAACCGTCCTTGGCCGTCGTTGAGGTAGAACCAATCCGGATCGGCCCGCTGGGTTCGCACCACGACGCCGAGCTCGGGGCGGACCTGGACCCGGTAGTGTGTCTCGAATTTGGGGGCCACACGGAACCCGGTGCCAGCGCGCTGCACCACTTGATCGAACGCCCGCTCCTGCGGGGGGAACAGGTCCAGCGCCGTGACCACCTTGTAGTTGGCGACGTAGAGGTCGAGGTCCCCATCACCGTCCACGTCGGCCAGGGCCAGGGTGGTGCTGCCGCGGTCGGAGCTGAAGCCGGCCTCGGCGGTCATCTCGGTGAAGCGGCCGGAGCCGTCGTTCTGGAACAACGCGTTGGGACCACCCAACGCGGTCAGGAGGAGGTCCAGGTCACGGTCGCCGTCCACATCCGCGAAGGCCGCCCCGGTGGAGAAGCGGTCGGGGGCGGCCACGCCCCGCTCGGCGGCGACCTCTTCGAAGCGCCAGTTGCCCAGGTTGCGGTACAAGGCGTTGGGTCCCTCGATCCGGGCGAGGTAGATGTCCGGCCACCCATCCACATCCATGTCACCGATGGCCACGCCGGAGCCCTGGACCAGATGGCGGTTCTGGCGCATCAACTCCTGGCTCACCGCGTTGGTGAAGGAGATTCCGGTCTCTCTGGGGGGAAGCTGGGAGAACCCCGGGCGGCGGCCACCGGACGCCGGTAACTCGCGCCACCGGTACGAGCCGGCCTCAATCCAGGCACCCGGGTGCGAGGGCTCAGCAGCACACGCCCAGCATGTCAGGGATACCAGGTAGGCCAACCGAAACGACGCCGGTCCTAGTCTTAGTGAGTGCATTTTCGGGTTTTGTTCTCCCGGGGATTGGGAGGCTGCGGCCAACCTACCGACTGGGTGCCCGCCGGGCAAATCTGGCCCCCAGGTTTCGCCTTGACACATGCGGACCCAAGGCGTACCCTAGGCCCTCGTATATCCTAACAATTGCACAATGGATTTAACCGGGCAGGATTACCTGCCTGGGATCAGCGCCTGGCGCCCTCCTCAGTGGCCGGGGCTAATAGAAGAAGACGAAAGTGCGTTCCGTAACAGCCACGCTCCACGCTTGGAGGAGGCTCGTCATGGTTTCTTCCTTCTTGTCCGGTATCAAAAGGGGAGTAGCTCTATCCGCCTTGGGTGCGCTGCTCGCGGCAAGCTCCGCGATGGCCCAAGGCCGTATCGAGGGCCGCGTCACCGCTCGAGACGGCGGCCCCGCCATCGCGGGCGCCCGCATCTCAGTGGTGGGCACGGCGCTCAACGCCACGTCGGACGACCAGGGCAATTACAGCATCGGCACCGTGCCAGTAGGCAGCCACAACCTCCGAGTCCAGGCCGTGGGTTACCAGCAGGTGGTCGTGACCAACCAGTCTGTGGTCCCCGGAGCGGCCACCACCGTCAACTTCGAGCTCCAGCGGAGCATCTTCCGCATGGACGACATCGTGGTCACGGGCGTGGCGGAGCAAACGCGCGCGGTGAAGGTGCCGTTCGTGGTGGAGAAGGTGTCCATGGAGGACATCCCGGTGCCCAGCCGGAACGCCGTGGAGACCTTGCAGGGCAAGATGGCGGGCGTTCACGTCGTGCGGGGGAACGGCACACCCGGAGGCGGCTTCAGCGTCCAGCTGCGCGGGGCCGCCAGCATCAACACGGATGGCCGCTCCACCGAGCCGCTGTACGTGGTGGACGGGGTGATCCTAGGGGCGTCCACCGTGGACATTGACGCCCTCGACGTCCAGAGCATCGAGGTGGTGAAGGGCGCCGCGGGCGCGGCACTGTACGGGGCCCGCGCCGGCAACGGCGTGATCGTGATTCAGACCAACCGCGGGCGGATGGAGGCCGAGGGGCAGACCCGGGTCACGTTCCGCAGCGAGTTTGGGGTGAACAACCTCTCGCGGATCATCCCGCAGGCGCAGAGCCACTGGTTCGAGCTGGACGCCAACAATAACTGGGTCATGTCGCGGACGGGCAGGCCGGATACCCTGGTGTCACCCAACGATCGTGCCCGCGCCACGCGGCTCGGGTGGCGGGTGAAGCAAGCGTTGGTGAGAGACAGCACCCAGAATCCAGCCACCGGCGCCTGGGTGCGGCACCAGTACGCCGTGGCCGACAACCCCTTCCCCGGCACCACCTACGACAACCTGGACCGTTTCTTCGATCCTGGGACCTTCTATACCAACACCGCCACCATCGCGCATCGCACCGGGAACACCAACTTCCTGGCCAGCTTCCATGAGACCAAAGAGCAGGGCGTGGTCACGGGGCTGGACGGCTATAACCGGCGCGGCGGGCGGGTCAACGTGGATCATCGCCTGGCGGGGCAGCTGGACTTCTCGGCCAGCGCCTACTACTCCCAATCGTTGGCCGACGATCCGCAAGGTGGAGAAAACGCCTTCTACGGCTTGAACTTCTATCCCGTTGACGTCGACCTCATGGAGTTGAATCCGGCGCCGCGGGACAGCAACGACTTCCTGATCCGACCCGACGCCGGCGTCGTGGAGGCGAACCCCATCTACTCGGCCCGGAACAACGACGAACAGCACCGCCGGAGCCGGTTCCTGGGCAACCTGCGGGCGCGCTGGCGGCCCACGACGGTCTTCGACGTCGAGGCCGACTTCAGCATTGACCGGGGGGACCGGAACCGGGTGTTCTACTTCTTCAAGGGCTTCCGCACGGTGGACGCTCCGTTCGAGGACCCCGGCCTGCTCCGCAAGGACAACCTGGTCAGCCAGTCCATCAACGCCAGCCTCACGGGCGCCTTCACCAAGTCGTTCGGCGGCTTCAACTCGGTGACCAAGGCCCGGGCGCTGATCGAGCGGGCCGAGGACAGGTTCTTCGAGGCCGAAGCCAACGAGCTCATCGTTGGCGGCGTCGAAGACCTCGACGCCAGCAATCCATCCCTCAACCAGATTTCGTCGTACAACGAGGGGATTCGCTCGTTGGGGTACTTCTTGAGCACGCAGATCGACTTCAGGGACCGTTACATCGTGGACGCGCTGGTTCGGCGCGACGGAAGCTCCTTGTTCGGCTCCGACGCCCGGTGGCAGTGGTACTACCGGCTGAGTGGCGCCTACCGGCTTTCCGAGGAGTCGTGGTGGCCCTTGGGCAGCTTCTTGAGCGAGTTCAAGCTGCGGGCCTCGCAGGGCACCGCGGGCGGCCGTCCGCGGTTCTCGGCGCAATACGAGACCTACGAGGTAGATCAGGGGTCCATCAGCAAGGCCACCCTCGGCAATAAGGACCTGAAGCCCGAATTCGCCAAGGAGACCGAACTGGGCGTGGACATGATCGCGTGGGGCCGGCTGTCCCTTGGCGTCACCTATGCCAAGTCCGTGGTGCAGGACCAGCTCCTGCGAGTTCCGTTGCCGGGTTACGTCGGGTTCGAGGACCAGTGGCGCAACGCAGGGACGCTGGAAAGCAAGACCTGGGAGGGAACCCTGGAGGCGGCCCTGGTGCAGGGGAACAACTTCAACTGGAGCGCCAGTCTCATAGCGGACCGGACCCGGCAGCGGATTACTCAGTTCGACCTACCGGCCCAGCTGCAAGACGGGATCTACTACATCCGGCCGGGCGAGCAGTTGGGTACCATGTACGGCCATCGCTGGGCCAAGAGCTGTGCCGAAATCTTCAGCCCCACGGCGGGATTCGGGCAGAACTGCGACCTGTTCACCGTGAACGACGACGGGTACCTGGTGCCGGTCGGCGCCGGCAACACCTGGACCGACGGCATCGACAAGAACCTCTACGGCAGCCGGATCACAGTTGGCGGGGTCGCCTATGACTGGGGCCTGCCGTTCAGGGCGCAGGAAGTGGTGACCGACCCAGCCACTGGGCAGCTCGACACCACGGATTTCCTGCGCATGGGGAACACCTTCCCGGATGTCAACCTCGGGCTCACGAACAGCTTCAGCATCAAGGGGTTGAGCATCTATACCCTGTTCGACGGCTCGCTCGGCGGTC
>Ga0214473_10005214_pt1 | contig 15603 bp, 14 predicted proteins | sample RVTome_7_FD_203509 | JGI IMG/M metagenome (GOLD analysis project Ga0214473, IMG submission 203509) | Soil microbial communities from uranium-contaminated site in the Upper Colorado River Basin, Wyoming, United States - RVT98D197 | ecosystem: Environmental > Terrestrial > Soil > Contaminated >... | reverse complement strand
CCGTCGTGGGCGGCGCCCCGGAACAGCGGCGGCTGGAGCTTGTAGGCGCGCTGGTAGAAGTTGTGCCCCAGCTCGTGGTGGACGGTGACGAAGTCCTCGGCATTGATCTCAATGCACATCTTGAGGCGCAGGTCCTCCTCGCCGTCGACGTCCCAGGCGCTGGCGTGGCACACGACGTCGCGGTCGGCGGGCTTCCGGAACAGCGAGCGCTCCCAGAACGTCCTGGGCAGCGGATCGAAGCCCATCGAGGTGAAGAAGCGCTCGCCGTAGCGCACCATCTCGAGCTCGTCCAGCCCGCGAGCCTTGAGCAGCGCGGTGAGGTCGTAGCCTGGGTCGGCCTTCTCGGGACCGACGAGGGGGTAGACGTTGCCCCACGACTGCGCCCACATGTTGCCCAGCAGGTGCGCCGGAATCGGGCCGCCTGGGGGCACCAGCGTCGTCCCGTAGGTCTGCGCCAGGCGCGCCCGCACGTGGGTGTGCAGCGATTCGTAGAGCGGCCTGACCTGCTGCCACAGCCGCTCGACCTCACTCGCCAGGGCGTCTGGCGGCATGTCGTAATTCGAGCGCCAGAGCGCGCCCAGGTCCTCGAAGCCGAGCTCGCGCGCCCCCTGGTTGGCCAGCTCGACGAAGCGCTGGTATTTCGGGCGCATCGGCGGCGAGATCGTGTGCCAGCCGCGCCAGGCCTCGAGCAGTTGGTCGGGATCCCGGCTCTCGGCCAGGATCCGGGAGAGACCGCTGATGTCCAGGCATTCCTTGCCCGGCGGACAGTACTTGCCTTTGCCGTACGTGCCTTCGAGCCAGGCCGCGATCTCGGTCAGCTCGGTCTGCGCCTTGGCGTCGCGGGGCGCGGGCAGCGTGAGCGAGAGCTTCAGCAGCTTGAGCTTGCGAGCGACGTCCTCAGGCAGGGCGAGCCCGTCGAAGCGCGTGGCTTCCGCGGCCAGCTCCATCGTCGCGGCGATCAGGTCCTTGTTGGCGTCGGCCGCGATCTTCTCGGTGTCGTCGGTGATGTAGGTGGCCTGGATCCACCCGGCGCGTGACTCCTTGATCGTGAGCTGGTTCAGCCGTTCTTCGGCACGGGCCGTGAAAGCCCGCGCCTCCTCGAGCGTCGGGGCCGACCGCGTGTCCCCGATCCCGGCCGTCGCCGCCATCACCGCAGCTCCCAGGATCGTCGCACTGGCGCGCATGGGTCTGTCCTCCCGGGGAGCCATCTCCCCATCGCTTCTCGTTCGACCGCAGCAGCCACCCGGGTATCATAGTTCGCGCGTCTGCCTGCGATATTGGATCTTCTGACCTGGAGGCCGGCCATGGGGGAGATGACGACGTTCGCGTCCAACGGAGCCACCGCCTCGGGATACCTGGCCCGACCGCCCGAGGGATCGGACCGCGGCCGCGGCGTCGTCGTGATCCAGGAGTGGTGGGGTCTCAACCAGCACATCCAGAACGTGGCCGACCGCCTGGCCGCTGCCGGTTTCCTGGCCCTGGCGCCGGATCTCTACCATGGCACGCTGACCACGTCCCCCGATGAAGCAGGCAAGCTGCTGATGGCGCTGAACATCGCACAGGCAGAACTGGACCTGCGCGGCGCGATCCAGCACGTGAAGCAGCTGACGGGCGCGCCCGTCGGCGCCGTGGGTTTCTGCATGGGGGGCGCGCTCTCGCTGTACGCGGCCTGCACGAACGGCGCAGCGGTGGGCGCCTGCGTCGTCTATTACGGGGGCCACCCCAAGGTCACACTCCCCTGGGACGGGCTCCGGGCCCCGGTTCTCGGCCACTGGGCCGAGGACGACGGCTTTGCCAATCCGAACGTGCCGGTATTCGAGGCCGAGCTGAAGAAGCGCCAGCGACCGTTCGAGTTCCATCACTACCCGGGCACCAAGCACGCGTTCTTCAACGACGATCGCCCTGCGGTCTATGACAAGCAGGCCGCGGAACGAAGCTGGGAACGCACGCTCGCGTTCTTCGCGAAGCACCTGTAAGACCCGCCAAGATCACGGCATGACACCCGTCGCTGCGCTGATCTTCGACTTCGACGGCCTGATCGTCGATACCGAGACGCCGATCTACGAGGCTTGGCGCGAGGCCTACCGCGAACGCGGCCACGAGCTGTCACTCGAAGCCTGGGAGCGAGCCCTCGGCACCCACGGCGGCTTCGATGCGTTCGCGCACCTCGAGCTGCTCTGCGGACGGACCTTCGAGCGTGAGCGGCTGCTCGAGCAGGTGAGCGAGCGGAACCGGCGCGCCTGCGACGCCCAGCCGCTGCTGCCGGGCGTGGCCGAGCGGCTGACCGAGGCCAGGGCGCTGGGACTCGGCACTGCCGTCGCCTCGAGCAGCTCCTGCGCCTGGGTGACGGGCTGGCTCGAGCGCCATGCGATCCGCCCGCTCTTCGACCGCGTTTGCGCCCGCGACGACGTCGCGAGGGTCAAGCCGGCGCCCGACCTGTTCCTGCTGGCCGCCCAACGCCTCGGCGTGTCTGCCGCCGCCTGTCTCGTGTTCGAGGACTCGCCCAACGGCATCCGCGCGGCACGGGCGGCGGGGATGCGCTGTGTGGCCGTACCCAACACGCTGACGCGCGGCCTCGTGCTGCCCCGACCCGATCTGGTGCTCACTTCGCTGGCGGAACTCCCGCTCCGCGAGATCGTGCAGCGGGTCGAGGCGCGGGTCGTCGCGTGACGCTCCGCGTTCCCGCGCTGGTCGTGATCGGCGGCGGCGAGATCGGCGCCAGCTACGTGCGCCAACTGCTGCGGGCTGCGGCGAAGGGCCGCCTCGCGACCGAGCGCATCGTGGTCGTGGACCGCGATCCCGGGTGCGCTGCCGTGGCCTTCGCCCGAGTGGATCCGCGCGTTCGCATCGAAAACGCCGAATGGTCGGATTGGCTCGACGCGAACCTCGACGCTCTCGGCTCGGCCGATCACCTGGTGCCCTACCACTGGGCGCCGCACCTGCTGGCCGACTGGCTCGAGCGTCAGGCGCGGCGCGCCGCAGCGCGAGTCACTCCCGGCGGCGCGCTGGCGCCGCGCGCCGTCCCGTATGAGCGCGTCACGCGCGACGGGGGCCTGGCGCTCTCCTACGCGACCTGGACCTGCCCGCCGACGTGCATCGAGCCGGCGTTGTGCCCTCACACGCGGAGACCGAAGCACTGGAGCCTCGCGAAGCAGCTCGAAGAGGCGCGCTCCGCTGACGCCTTCGACGCTCGCCTCGTGCTGCCGTCGTTGCACTTGGTGTTCGGCGTCGGGACGATACCGGTGGCGGTGATCCACGCCGCGCGCGATCGCGTGCTGGCAGGGCTCCGCGCCGGGCCGCGGCGCTACCTGATCGCCACCGCATCCCATTGCCACGGTCTGGCCCACGCCACGCTGATCACACCGGCGGCCCCGGCCTGATCTCGAGGAATCTCCGCGGGGGGCGGCAAGCGACGCTACGCCATGCGACGCCCGTTCGAGGCTAGTGCTTGATCATCGCTCCAAGCGTGGCGCCCATCAGTACGTAGCCGATCACGTTGATGCCGCCCCAGCACCAGGCCAGGAAGTACGGGAAGCCGGCGATGACGAGCGGGTTGTAGAAGGAGGGGAAGAAGGCAACGAGCCCGACCAGCAGGCCGAACTTGACGCCCCCCGCGACTCCGGCCGCCCACGACGCCCGGCTCTTGGCGAAGAGTATCGCCGTCATCAGCCCGATGCACACGGCTACGGCGAAGAACCAACCGGGGTTCGCCGGCTCCTGTTCGAAGGCCGGGTACCGTGTGTAGGTCGGCCCCAGGATCATCCCGTGCATCACGAAATCCGACAGGTTGCGCACGATTCCGGCGACCACGCCGGCCAAGAGCGTCTTCGTCCAGTTCATATCTCCTCCGTGGGCCCCTCGGCCCGCAACTTCGGTCCCGAGCGTATTCCGCCTCGCACGCCCGTGCGGCGACATCACTCGGATGGGCAACCGTGGACGGATGGAATCGGCCTCAGCCTAGCTCAAGACCGTGGGCTGGCGTTACACGGATCGCGGAGTGTCTGCCTTTCGCGGACTGTTGCAGGCGATCGAGTATCGACGCCCTGGCCGGCGTCCACCTGGAGAAGGCAAGAGCGAAGGCGGGCCGGCGGAGAGGCGGCACGAATGGACGCTAACGCTAACGAGGACTTGACATCCCTACCGTCCAGTCGGTATCAGTAGCCGCCTTCGTACTGGCCGCCCTGGGGGGCTCGGTCCGTCTCGCCAAGAGCGCTCAGGACGAGGAGCCGTTCCGTTCCAAGATGCAGATGCTCGCAGCGTTCCTCGAGACGCTGCGAGTGCCGGCAGCCGCCAGCCGAGTCGAACCGACTCTCGAAAGGAAGGACACGCCATGAGCGAGACGCTGAAGTTGATGCGGTTCTATTTTTGGATGCTCGGGATCTTCACGCTGGGCCGCTGGGGGCTCAGCTTGGGCGGCGCCAAGTATGCCGACACGCACCAAGTCTTCAGCCTGGTGATCCTGGCGCTGATCGCGTCCGCGCACCACGCAGCATTCGCGCGGGCGTTCGCTGGCTACGGCCTCAAGCAGGCCGCGGTGCTCGGGGCCATGATCGGCCTGGTGACGCAGCTCGTCGTGCTCGTCTCGACGGCGCTCTCGTACATGCTCGGGCTCGAGACGTTCTTCAATACGCCGCTCGCGATCACGCGGTCACCGGAGCCCGTGGCGTTCGGCGCGGCGATGGTCGCGCGCCTGGTCGGACTCATCGTCAACACGCTGCTCAATACCATCGCGGCGCTGATCGGCTACGCGATGGGCGGAGCATTGCCGAAGCGAGGGTGATGGCGTGCCTTCGCGGCAGCCTACGCGGGCGGCGCACCTGCCGCTCTTCGAGTCTCGAGCAGCGTTTGCTTGAGGCAGCCGACGCCGCACGCGCGCAAGCGCCGCCGGCTTGCTTCAAGCGGTCGCCCTGGCCGAGAACGCGATTGACGCCAGTGCGCCGTGGATGTAAGAGGATCAAGCGGGAGCAATGCTGGCGCGTTCCGGCCCGAACCATTCACTGGTGGAGTGGCGGATAGAACGCGCCTCGGGGAGGCCTTGATGGAGACGCTGACCGGACGGGCCGAGCGCATGCCGGTGCCAGCGAGGCACTTCGTGCTCGGCACGCCTCTCGCGCCGCCGTTCCCTGGCAAGCAGCAGGCGCTGTTCGGCATGGGGTGCTTCTGGGGCGCCGAGAAACGATTCTGGTCGATCCCCGGCGTTTTCAGCACCGCGGCCGGTTACGCGGCCGGCTCGACGCCGAACCCGACCTACCGCGAGGTCTGCAGCGGCCGCACCGGACACGCCGAGGTCGTGCGCGTCGTTTTCGACCTCGAGCAGGTGAGCTACGAGCAGCTGCTCAAGGTCTTCTGGGAGAGCCACGATCCGACGCAGGGCATGCGGCAGGGCAATGATGTCGGCACCCAGTACCGCTCGGGCATCTACGTGTACGACGCGGCCCAACGCGCGGCCGCAGAAGCCTCGCGGCGCGCGTATCAGCAAGCGCTGGCCGAGGCGGGCCGTGGCGCGATCACGACCGAGATACTGGATGCGCCCGAGTTCTATTTCGCCGAGGAGTACCACCAGCAGTATCTGGCGAAGAACCCGGACGGCTATTGCGGGCTCGGCGGCACGGGCGTCGCCTGCCCGATTGGCCTGGTGGACGCGCGCTGAAGCGAGGCGTCCATTCGAGAACCGAAGCGCCCGGCGTTCAGATTCCTGAATCTCACGAGAACCTGTCCCTTGACGCCCACGCGGGCCCGGCCCGTGGTCGCCGTATGGCCGACCCCTCCGGGTCCCAGGCGGTCCGGCTGCAGGTGCGGGTCTCCGCCGGCATCCCCATCGAGTGGAGCACCCCCGGCTCGACACGGCCGCCGCGAAGCCATGGCATGCTTGGCCCGCCATGAGCCCCCGCTCCAGCACCCTGGTCTGGCTCGGCGCGATGCTGGCGCTGCTCGCCGCGAGCCTCGGCCTCGTCGTGTACGTCGGCTATCGAATCCTGACGCAACCGAGACCGACCGCGACGGCGAGCGCTGAGGCCGAGTCGCGGCCGCCGGCTTCGGCGCCGCGTATCACGCGTGGCGTCCCCGTTCGATCGGCAACGCCCGCTTCGCGCGTCACGCCGCCGGACTACCTCCCCGCGGACCCGCGGCAGACGCCGGAGGCTGCCTTCCGCGACCTGCGCACGGCCAGGCAGACGCTGGGGCCGCCGCGAAGTACCTGCTCGCCGGGAAGCTCGCGCAGATGGAAAGCGAGCAGCAAGTGCTCACTGAGCTGACGCCGTTGCGGGCGGAGAAGACGCGCATCACGAAGTCGACGCAGCGCGGCGACAAGGCGGCGCTCTTCGTCAAGGCCGAGTCGCGCGATATCACGTCCGCCGACGGCAAGCCCGCAGACATCGAAGTGGTGGTGCAGATGCTGCGCGAGGACGGCCACTGGAAGGTGTTCCGCCAGCTCTGGCTCGTGAACACGCCGCCCGCCGAGTACCAGCGGGAGGCGCTCGCCTGGCTGGACTCGGCCGGCCCAGCGGGGGGCGACGCCGGGGACGCCATTCGCGAGCTGGAAGCGCTGGGCGTGAGCTACGACGCCATGAGCTTCCAGTTCGCCGTTGCGAGGCACGATCTCGCGCTGGTGCGCCTGTTCCTGCGAGCGGGCATATCGCCGAAGACCAAGCTCTCGAACTCCGACGAGAGCCTCTTCAGTCTCGCGCTGCTCGGCATGCCCGGCAGCGGCGATGCCGAGGCCGTCGTCCTCGCGATGATCGAGGCCGGCGCCCCGCTGGAAGAGCGCACGCCGACCGGGCTCACGGCGCTGGCGCGCGCCGTGGTCTTCTGCAGGCCCGCAGTCGTCGAGACCCTGGTGCGGGCGGGCGCCAGCTTGTATGCGACCGACAACGATGGCCGCACACCGCTGGCGTGGGCCAGGACGACCTGCCCGGCGGTCGAGCCCGTGCTCCGTGCCGCGGGCGCGCGCTGAGGAGGCCCGCATGCGAGTGCTCGCCACATCGGTCCTGGCCGCGATCGCCGTCTCCGCAGGTGCTGTGCCCGTGGAGCGCCTCGTGGACCCGCGCCCAGGCTCGGCTGTGTTGGACATCACCGGCACGCTGAAGCCCGAGGACGTCGAGAGGCTCAACGGGCACGCGGCGAACGCCCGTGCCGGCGGCGAACTCCTGATCGTGGTCATCGACAGCGTGGGCGGCGCCGTTCCGCGTGACTACACCACACGGCTCTTCAACCTCTGGGGCCTGGACGACGGCCAGCGCAACCGTGGAGCCCTGCTGCTCGTGGCGCTCCGGGACCGCAAAGCGGAGATCGTCGTCGGTGACGGCTTTGGCGCCCTCGTCACGGGCATCACCGACCGCATCATGCGCGACGTGGTGATCGCCCAATTCCGGGCCGGCCGGCCGCGCGACGCCATCGTGGACGGGGCGCGAGCGCTGGCGGACGATCTTATCCTGGCGCGCAAGGATACGCCGACGGAGGCCTTGCCCCAGCCAATGGCGCCAGCCGCGACCGTGGCGGCGTCGCGCGGGCCGAAGTCGGGCGAGGGAAGCGAGGCCCGCTCGCTGAATCTGGCTCAGCGGGCGGCCCTCGCGGTCATCGACGCTCCGGGACGTCTCTTCGGTGCGCTGGGCTCGGCGCTTGCGGGAGGCGTTCTGCTGCGGCGCTTTCGGCGCTACCGGCCGCGCAGTTGCCGGCAGTGCGAGCAGCGGATGACCCGGCTCGGCGAGGCGGCGGACGACCCGCACCTGACCAGCGGCGAGAAGGTGGAGGAGCGCGTCGGCAGCGTGGACTACGACGTCTGGACCTGCCCGGGGTGCCAGCTCACGCTCAAGCTGCGCTACGGCGCGCTCTTCACGTCGTACGCCGGCTGCGGACACTGCGGAGCCAAGACGCTGAAGACCACGACGACGACCGTGACCCCGGCGACCGAGTCCAGCTCCGGTCTCGCGAAGGTGAACGAAGACTGCGCGCATTGCAGCCACAGCCGCAGCTACACGCGCAGCATCCCCCGAGTGCAGAGGAGCTCGAGCTCCTCGTCGAGCGGCGGCTCGAGTCGAGGCTCCTCGTCCGGGCGGGGGTCGAGCGGCAGCTGGTAGACAGCCCTGCCCTCCCTGTCGTGCACGCCGGACGCCGGTCCATTGCGCTTTCGGGGTCGGGCCAATCGCGCTATTCTCCGCATGGCGCGGGGCCCGTCTGCGGCCCTGCATTTCCGGAGAGTGCGCCATGGCCTATAGGATCCGACGCGTCGAGTACTTCCACGCGACGGTCGTCGACCAGCCGGGCGAGGCCTTCAAGGTCCTCTCGACGCTTGCCGGCCTTGGCGTCAATCTCCTGGCGTTCACCGCGGTGCCAGTAGGCCCGGACAGCACACAGCTCACGCTGTTCCCCGAGGACCCCGGCAAGATGAGGAGCGAGGCGCAGAAGGCGGGAATGGCGCTCGACGGGCCGCACCGCGCGCTCCTCGTCCAGGGGGACGACGAGCTGGGCGCCCTGGCCATCGTGCACGAGCGGATCTACCGCTCGAACGTCAACGTCTACGCCTCGAGCGCGATCGCCGACGGCTTCGGCAAGTACGGCCACCTCATCTATGTGCGGCCCGAGGACTACGAGCGGGCCGCGAGGGCGCTGGAGATCTAGGACTCCCGGGCCGCCGAAAGGATTCGATGCAGACGATTCCTCAGGTCCTGGATCGAACAGCCGGGGAGCACGCCACTCGTGCCGCGCTTCGCGTCAAGCGCGGAGGAGCCTGGCAGACCACGACCTGGAGCGAGTACCGCGACCAGGTCCGGCGGGCCGCCCGCGGCCTGATGGCCCTCGGCCTGACACCCGGTAACGGCGTGGCGATCATGGGCTACAACCGGCCCGAGTGGTTCGTGGCCGACATGGCCGCGATTGCCGCCGGTGGCCTGCCGGCGGGCATCTACACGACGAACACCACCGAGCAGTGCCGCTACATCGCCGAACACGCCGAGGCGTCCGTGATCGTGGTCGAGAATCGCGAGAGCCTGGCGAAGTTCCAGCAAGTGCGCGAGCGCCTGCCGCACCTCAAGGCGATCGTGATGATGGAGCCCGCCGACGCCGCAGGCCAGGGCGTTCTGGGCTGGCCGCAGCTGCTCGAGCGCGGCGCCGCCGTCTCAGAGGGCGAGCTGGACGCGCGCATCGCGGCGCAGAAGCCCGACGACGTGTGCACCCTGATCTACACCTCGGGCACGACCGGCGAGCCCAAGGGAGTGATGCTCACGCACCGCAACGTGAGCTTCGTGGGCGGCGCCCTGTGCGAGTTGCTACGCCTGGGGCCCGAGGATCGGATGCTCAGCTATCTGCCGCTCAGCCACATCGCTGAGCAGGTGGTGAGCCTACATGGCCCGCTGGCCTGCGGCGCCTGCACCTGGTTCGCAGAGGGCCTCGATAAGCTGGGCGACAACCTGCGAGAGGTGCGGCCCACGGTGTTCTTCGGCGTGCCGCGTGTGTGGGAGAAGATGCAGGCGGCGATGCAGGCGGCGGGCGCCCAGGCCCCGCCGCTCCGGCGCGGGATCGTGGCATGGGCCAAGAAGGTCGGCTTGGCCGGCGGCTACGCCGAGCAGCAGGGCCGGCGCCGGCCCGCGACCTACGCGCTCGCGCAGAAGCTGGTGTTCTCGAAGGTCCGCGAGCGGCTCGGCCTCGACGCCGCGCGCTACTGCGTCGTGTCGGCGGCCCCGATCGCGGTTGAAACCCTGGAGTACTTCCTGTCGCTGGGCATCCCGATCCTCGAGGTCTACGGCATGAGCGAGGTGACGGGGCCGGGCACGATGTCGCTGCCGTGGGCGTATCGCACCGGGAGGGCGGGGCGCGCGGTGACCGGCACCGAGCTCTGCGTCGCGGAGGACGGGGAGGTCCTGATGCGCGGCCCCCACGTCTTCAAGGGCTACCACAAGAACCCGGGGGGAACCGCGGAGACGCTGGACGCCGAAGGCTGGGTCCACTCGGGCGACATCGGGGAGCTCGACGCTGACGGTTACGTCCGCGTCACCGATCGCAAGAAGGAGCTGATCATCACGGCAGGGGGCAAGAACATCGCGCCGCAGTTCCTGGAGGGGAAGCTGCGGCAGATCCCTGCTGTGTCCCAGGCCGTGGCGATCGGCGACCGGAAGCCCTTCGTGGTCGCCCTCCTGACGCTGGATCCGACGCGCGTCGAGGCGGCGGCACGCGCGGCGGGCAGCCCGGCGCGCAGCGTCGCCGAGGCGACGGCCTGCGCGCAATTCCGCGCCTACCTCGACGCGCAGGTCGAGACGACCAATCGCGAGCTGGCGCGCTACGAGTCGATCCGCAAGTACGCGATCCTGCCCCAGGAGCTGTCGGTCGACGCCGGCGAGCTGACGCCGACCCTCAAGCTGAAGCGACGCGTGATCCACCAGAAGCACGCGGACGCGATCGAAGCGCTGTATCGGTGATCCTGGGCCGGCTGGCCTGCTAGCCTCCGGAGAGCGCCTGGGTGCCCACGGAGATCTCGGGCAGCTCCGTTTCGCGCAGCAGGCGGTTGATCGCAAGCACGCCGTCGCGGAGATACGCGCGAGTATCCTCGAGCGCCTTCCGGGTCTCTTCTCGCAGCTCGGCCAGATGCTCGTCCTGCGCCTGCGTCGGCGCGAGGTTCACGCTCGCGATCGCGAAGAAGAGCGCGCTCACCCGGTCCGCGACGCGCGGGCCTTCGCTGTAGTACGGGCGTTCGGTGGGCTTCAGCAGGCCGTCGATGCGCGCTTTCACGGCGTCCGCCTCCTTCTCGATCGCGTTCAGGCTGGCTTCGGACGCCCGGCGGGAGGCGGCCAGCTTCTTTCTCTCGTCGAGCTGAAGCTTGACCTCGTCGAGGGAGCGCAAGGCGTCGTTCAGCGAGGAGCGCATGTCCCGAAGCTCGCGCGCCGCCTCGAACTGGCGGCGCAGCTCGGCGGCCGGCACGGACAGGGTCGGATCGAGCCGCAGCTCGACCGGCGTCTCGAGGCTGAGGGCGCCAACGCTCAGCCGCAGCGTGTACCGGCCCGGCAGCGCCGGCGGGCCTGCGTCCGGCGGGCCGCCGTAGACCGCGGCGCTCTCGGCTTCCTTCTCCTCCTCGTCGTCCTGCTTCGGCTCTGGATCCTTGCGTGGTCGCGGCGGTTCGAGGTTCAGGTCCCACGCCATTCGGTTGAAGCCGGCGGCTTTCTTCGGCTTCTGGATCTCGCGCACCAGCTTGCCGTCCTGCATGACCTCGAGCTTGAACGGCGTGTCCTGCTGCGGCTTCTCCTTGAGCCAGTAGGTCAGCAGTGCGCCGTAGGGAGGGTTCCTGGCGCGGAAGGGATCGTCTCCGATGGCGTAGGTCGTGTCTCGCGTCGCAAAGCGCAGCGCGGGGCGCGCGCCGAACAGGTGCGCCGTCTTCTCGCGAATCTCGGGCGTCATCGTCTGAAGCGGCGTGGCGTCGTCGAAGAGGTAGATGCCACGGCCGTGGCTGCCGACGATCAGGTCGTTCTCGCGCGGATGGAGCAGCACGTCGTGCACCGCGACCGCCGGCAGGTCCTTGAGATGCAGGCGGACGTAGTCCTTGCCGCCGCTCCAGGAGGCGAACAGGCCCAGCTCCGTGCCGACGTAGATGAGGCTCGCATTCTTCGGGTCCTCGCGTACCACGTGCACATAGCCCCGGGCCGGCAGGTTGCCGGTAACGTCCAGCCACGTGCTGCCGAAGTCGGAGGTCTTGAACACGTGCGGCCGGAAGTCGTCGAACATGTGGCGGTCGAACGAGACGTACGCCACACCCGCGCCGGTCCCTGACGCCTCGACATGCGACACCGGCGAGCTTGCCGGCAGGCCCGGGATGTTCGGCGTCAGGTTCGTCCAGGTCTTGCCGTCGTCGCGCGTCAGCTGCAGCAGTCCGTCGTCGCTGCCGACCCACAGCACGCCGCTCTGCACCGGCGACTCCGCGAAGCTGATGATCGTGCAGTGGTATTCGGCGGTGGTGTTCTCCTTCCAGACCGGCCCGCCCGCCTGTCCCGTCTTCTTGGGATCGTTGCTCGTGAGGTCCGGGCTGATCACCTCCCACGTCGTGCCGAAATCTCTCGAGCGGAACAGCACGTTGCCGGCGAAGTAGATCGTCTTCGCGTCGTGCGGGGACGGCAGGATCGGCGAGTTCCAGTTGAAGCGGTAGCGAAGCTCGCCGACGGGTCCGCCGTCATTGCGGCGCGGCTGCGGGCTGATGTCCTGCTGTTCGCGCGTGCGCATGTCGGTGCGCGCGATGCCGCCGCCCTGGTACTCCGCGATGATGACGTCGGGATCGTCGGGGTGGGCCGCCATGTAGTAGCCGTCGCCGCTCACGACCTGCTTCCATTCGGAGTTCACGATACCGAGTAGATCGCGCGTGCGGCTCGGACCGTACCAGCACGAGTTGTCCTGCAGCCCGCCGCCGAGGTAGTAGAAGGGCTGTCGGTTGTCCGCGTAGAGCTGATAGAACTGGCCGAGCGGCAGGCTCGCGACGTCGGTCCACTTGGCGCCGCGGTCGTACGAGACCGCCACCCCGCCGTCGTCGCCGTTCCAGATCCGGTACGGGTTCTGCGGGTCGATCCAGACCGCGTGGTAGTCGCCATGGCCGTTCGGGGCCAGCGGCTTCCATGCCTTGCCCCCGTCGGTCGAGACGTGCAGGCCGAAAGAGATCGCGTAGACGCGGTTCTCGTCTTTGGGGTCGACGCGCAGGTCCGCGTAGTAGAAGCCACGGCCGACGAGGTTCATGTCCTTCGAGACGTTCGTGAACGAATCGCCGCCGTCCTCGGAGCGGAAGATCGTCCCCTCGTCCGACTCGACCGCCACGTAGACGACCCTCGGGTTCGAGGGCGCCAGCTTGACGCCCATGCGACCGACGAGCTTCGGCAGGCCCTTCTCGAGCTTCTTCCAGGTGCGGCCGCCGTCCTGCGAGCGGAACAGCCCGCTCTTCTCGCTGCCGCTCTCGAACTTCCAGGGCTTTCTCTGGAAGCGCCACATCGTGGCGAACACGATGTTGGGGTTCTGGGGATCGAGGTCGAGGTCGGCCGCGCCGTGTTGATCGTCGATGTGGAGCACGTTCTCCCAGCGCTCCCCGCCGTTCTGGCTCATGAAGACGCCGCGCTCCTGGCTCGGGCCGTAGACGTGGCCGATCGCCGCGACGTAGACGCGCTGCGGGTCCTTCGGGCTCACCAGGATCCGCGCGATGTGCTCGCTGTCCTTGAGCCCGATGTTCTTGAAGCTCTTGCCGCCGTCCGTCGATTTGTAGACACCGTCACCGAACGACACGCTGTTGCGCGTGTTGGCCTCGCCCGTGCCCACGTAGACGACGTCGGGATTCGTCGGGTCGAGCGCGATGTCGCCGATCGATTGCACGCCTTCCTCGTCGAAGATCGGCGTCCAGGTGGTGCCGGCGTTGGTCGTCTTCCAGACGCCCCCGGAAGCCGCGCCCACGTAGACCAGGCTCGGATCGCCAGGGACGCCTTCGACGTCGGTGCAGCGGCCCTGCATGGCAGCTGGTCCCAGTACCCGCCACTCGAGACGCTCGAAAGTCGCCGGGTCGAGGCCGGGAGCGGGAACGGGCCTTCGCTTGACTTGTTCCGCTGCGCCCGGCGTGGACACGGAGCTGGCGAGGAACACAACGGAAGCCAATGCCATGAGAGCCTGGGACGTCCGGCGCATGCTTACCTCACTTTCCGTTGCTGTGCCGCGCCTCGGGGCGCGGCGAGAACCCGACGCAGAGGATTCTATACCGGCATCTTCTGGTGCTTCGGGCTCTTCGACCGGCCCTGGGCCCCGGAGCGGAAGGTCTTCGGCCGACTGCGCTACATGTCGTCCGAGAACACCGCACGCAAGTTCGCCCTCAAGCCCTACTTCGAGTACGTAGAGCGCCTACCCAGCATCGCGCAGGTGCGGGCGGGGGCACCGGCCGGAGCTGGGCGCGGCCGCACCTGATTCATGCAAACACCAATCAAGTAGACGATCGCCCCGGCTGCCTTGGGCTCCGCGGTGTATCCTCTGGGCCGGCAGACGACGTCGGCAGCCGAAGGAGGTACGGGGTGAGCAAACGAAGCCGCCTGGCGCTCCCGCTCGTGCTGCTGGCCGCGGCAGGGGCGCGTTGCCGGCCCGCCGTAGAAGGGCCGCTTCGACCGAGTCACGACGTCCACGCGCTCGTCTCCAGGGAGCTGCTTCGCGAAGCCAACCGCGGCCGCGAGATCCTGGGCGCCGACGGGCGCTTTTCGCTGCCCAAACGCGCGAAGCGGGTGTGGGTCGACGTCGGAGCGCACCTGCTGGAGACCACGCAGCCCGAGCTTGAGAAGAGCCGCGACCTGGCCTTGATCGCGATCGAGCCCCTGGCGGAACGCTGGCGCGCCTGGCCCAGCGACGAGCGCCTGATCGCCTTGCCAGTCGCCATCGATCTTGAGCGAGGCATGCTGGACTTTCACGTGAACGCCGACGACAACACCAGCTCGCTGGCGGAGAGCCTCGAGGAGACGCCGTACGACCGCCTCACGCGCACGGTCGAGGTCCGCAAGGTCCCTGTGCTGAGGCTGGAGGACATCCTCGAACGGATCCCGCTCCGCGTCGACGTCGACTACCTGAAGACCGATGTGCAGGGCTTCGATCTCCGGGTGCTGCAGTCGGCGGGCCAACAGCTGCGTCGCGTGCGCCGAGTGAAGGCGGAGGTGATCAACGCCGCCATCTACAAAGGTGCCGGCGCGGCCCGGCCGGGACTCGAGCAAGAGGTCGTGGACTACATGCGGAGCCTCGGCTTCCGGTTCGAACGCGATTCCGGGACCCGGCCCGGTCGCCCCTGGGTGGACAAGGACTTCGTCAACCCCGCGCGGGTGAGCCTGCTCTCTCGCGCGAAAGGCCTTTTCCGGACCCTCCCGGATTAGCACGCCGTCAGTGGGCGGGGCGGCGTAGTTCCAGCGTGCTGCGCTCGCCTAGCGCGCCGAATCTCAGGTGCTCCGCCCGAAGCGCTTCGCCGACCGAGCTCGGGCGAATGCGGCGACTGCTTCGCGGTCGCGGGGTGAGGCAGTGGTCACGAGCGAGTCCACGAGCCGCCGTGCGGCCTGCGTGACAGCGTCGATCGCCAGGTTGAAGGCGACCTCGTTGGCGCGCGAGGGCTTGTTGAAGCCGCTCAACTTGCGCACGAACTGCAGCGAGGCCGCGCGCACTTCTCCTTCAGTGGCCGGCGGCTCGAAGTTGAATAGGGTCCGGATGTTTCGACACATGGCAGCTCCCCCGCCGGATTCTCGCGCATCCTCGGCAAACTGCCGAACAGGATCGGACCGGGGCGCCTATTCGCCGAAACCCAGCTATACCTCGACCGCAGGCGCCTGGCGGGCGGGTTGACCGGACTGGAGTCAGCGCGGACCAGGCGCCGCGCTGCCAGCGGCCTCCGAGCGCGTCCCGGCGATCCGTGTCAGCGTGTTTGCCGCCTTCATGCGGACCTGAGGGTCGGCGTCCTTCATCGCCTCGATCAAGGCGGGCACTGCGGCCGGGCCGATGCTCACGAGTGCCTCGCTCGCCTGCTCGTCGATGTGGCTGGACTCCTCCTTGAGCGCCCCGATCAGCGCGGGCACGGCGGCTTTGGCCGGCGGACCGATCTTGCCGAGCGCGGCGACGGCGTACTGCCGTACGATCACG
>Ga0214473_10005213_pt1 | contig 15603 bp, 27 predicted proteins | sample RVTome_7_FD_203509 | JGI IMG/M metagenome (GOLD analysis project Ga0214473, IMG submission 203509) | Soil microbial communities from uranium-contaminated site in the Upper Colorado River Basin, Wyoming, United States - RVT98D197 | ecosystem: Environmental > Terrestrial > Soil > Contaminated >... | reverse complement strand
ATGGCTGGTTTTCCCCGCCCTGTCGGCAGGATCAGCCACCTCCTCCACCACCACCACCCACCCCAACACAGCAAGAGCTTGATCGCGCCTGTCAGCTTTGGCTTCAATATCGCTCGACCGGCAATATCAGTGATGAGGACTGGGCATGGGTCGCCACAGCCAGAGGCAAAGCAGCAGCAGAAGCCACACGCAACGATCCGCGCTGCAAGCCGAGAGATCAGCCACCGCCGCCGCCGCCAGACGATCAGACCGAGCCCCCTACACAATTTGAGCTTGATTACGCTTGCGCGCTATGGCGAGTCTGGCGGACTTTTGGCACTTTAAGTGATGAGGACTGGGCTTGGGTCGCAACACCCCGTGGCAGGGCCGCCGCGTTAGCGACCGAAAATGATCCGCGTTGTTTTCCACAGCCACAGCCGCCACCGCCGCCACCGCCCACACAAGAGACGCCGTATCAAAAGGCATGTCGCTACTGGACGCTTTACCGCGCCGCCCAATTTATCCCTCCCGACTTGCGAGAGTGGGCGAGTGATCCGCAGAATTATCCCGTGCTCGCACAGGCGTTTTGTGACCCGGCGTGTGGATACCAGCCACCACCACCGCCTCCGCCACCTCCTCCACCACCGCCAGACGATGAGTGCCCGAGCCCGTGTCAGGAGCAGATTGACAAGCTCAAAGACCAAATGCAGCGCACTCGTCCGCCGTGGCAGACCGAGTGCATTGAGTGGCCGCCAACGGCGGAGGATCAATCATGCTGGCAATGGCCGTGGCCACAGCAGCCGTGGCCGCCCAAGTGGCCGCAGCCGTGGCCGTGCGAGTGGCCTCCACAGTGGCCTAAGCCGCCGTGCGACTGTCCAGAGACACCGCCGCCAACATGTGAGTGTATTTGTCCGCCAGGTCCGCCAGGTCCGCCAGGTCCGCCAGGTCCGCCGGGCCCAGGGGCCGACCTTTGCTCACCAGAGGCTATCTCGGCATGGTGGGCGTGCATTTGGCCGGATGTGGAGCAGCGCATCTGCGACCTCGCGAAGGCGTGTCAGCGGCAACTGGACTGCCTACGCCTGTATTTTTGCGATATTGGCAGGGCGGCTTATGGAACATTTGCGGACTGCTGGAAAGAGACCCACACCGCGCATGTGACCTATGAGACTTCGTTCTTGCGTGAGCATCAATTTCCGGCCTACGTGACGGAGCAGTTTCGTGGGCTCTTAGGTGAGGAGCGTACCGGAGATTTCGCCACTCCGTGTGAGCATGGGCGCAATGTCTTTTGCGCGTGGATCGCCAACCAGCCCATCGACGCCCCCTTGATTGCGAGCTACCCGCCCTATAGAGGATGGGTCCACACACCGCCAGAGCAGCGCGCCGGCGCGATTACAATTCCGGTCGTCGTGCCGCACCAGGACGAGATTGACCCGTGCGGCGCAGAACAGGCACAATAAGAGTATGGCAGAGCCACCCACCACCCCAGGCTTCGATTGGCCGGTCGAGCAAGTCCGCGCGTTCCTCCGCGTACTGACGGAGTCCGACTCGTCCGAGGAGGTAAAGAAGGCTGCGACTACATTGATAGGCATGAGCCACGGGACGTACTGGCTGAACCGTGGGGCCGCCTCCGACGAGTACATGAAGAACCTCAAGCAAGCCTATGAGGGCGTTGTTGGGGTTGTGGCGGGCTCAATGGCAGGGCTCGCCAACGGCACATACGGGGTGCCAATGGATGCGGGTGAAGCGACTTCCGTGGGCACTGGCGGTGCTGGCAAGGGGACGCAATACAGCGCAGGCACCAGGTTGGTAGACCTCATCTTTGCCGTCTTCGACGTGGCCGGGGTGCGCGAGGGGTATAAAACCCGACTTGCGGGCGATGCCGAACGTAACAACTTCGCACGATTTGTCGGCGTAAATTGGCAGCTCCAAGTAGCGGACATGCTCGCCAACTTTGTGGCCTCCGCGTTGCCTTGGAACCTCGGCGACGGCATAACCAGCGTAGGCGAAGGCTTGCAGAAAATGCTGGGGTTGGAGGATGCGCAAGAAGAAATCCTCCAACCTTTAATGGAGAAGCTCATCACTGAGGGGTTGATTAAGCAGTTCAATCGCGACACAAAACCCACAGACCTTACACTCAGTGATGCTATCGCCATGCGGATCAGGGATATGATCGGCGAGCAAACTTTTCACGCCATCCTGGACAACGAGGGGGTTCGTGATGATGTGAGACAAAATCTCCTAGACCTGAACGCAAAAAACCTGGCGCAAGGGGACGCGCAAGACCTTTACTGGCGCGGAGCGTGGCAGCCGAGTGACCTACTGGCGTACTTCCGCTCGCAAGGGTTTTTACAGCGGGACGCGCAGCTAAAAGTGGGCATCGTCGAGAGCGACCGCCTTTGGAAGCTCAACTATCAATTGGCCGATGTCTACGAGGCGCAAGTGGTCAAGGGCATCATCCAGGAAAGTGAGTATGAGGGATTTCTGCGGCAGCTGTTGTACTCAGCTGATGAGGTGAGCGTTCTGCTGGATACAGTCAGGCGCAAAAAGACGCTCACCGCAGCAACGACCGCCAAGCGTATCACAGGCAGCTTCAACATCACTCCGGAGCGGGTCAAAGAGGGGGGCAGCGCTATTATCAAGTGGAATATCCGCAACGCGGATACGATTCTGATTACAGACCTCGGCAGCGTTGGCCCTCGCGGCGAGGAGCCACTTGTGGTAGATCGTTCTCGTACGTACACCCTCACGGCCAGCAACGATGCGGGTGAGGAGGTCACATTTCCGGCGTACGTAGAGGTGAGGGGTACGCCGGAAGTCAAGCTTCCTAGGGTCAGCCTGAGTCTCTCTCCTCGCTCAGGCCCCTTGGGGAGTTTGCGAGAACTCCGTTGGAATGTCAGCAATGCCGAGAGCGTCACGGTCGATGGTGTACTCGTTGCGCCGCAGGGGGTGTTGTTTCCGACCCCGTTCTTACCGACCTTCTATACCCTCATTGCGACCAACCAGGCCGGGACCGTCAGCACACAGGATGTCGCCCTAATCGAGTTCCCGTTCGACGGCATCGACCCATCGGTAAAACCATCCGTGACATTTGCCATCAGTCCGCTCGTAGTGGCCGCAGCCCAGCCACGAGTGGAAATCAAATGGGGTACGCAAAACAGCGACAGCCAGACCTTGACGTATCCTGATGGCAGGACTATCAGCGTGGGTGCTAATGGAGCGCAGATCGAGGTGATTACTGCATCTGGCGTGTTCACCTTCCGAGCCAAAAACGCTAAGGGCGAGGTCGCACGGCAGGAAGCGGTGATTGTGAAGGCACCTACAGATGAGGAGCCGCCGCCGCCGCCCGGAGGCTATCCCCCCACGGTTTCCTTATTGGGGTATCCGCAGACCGTTCAACGCGGCGCGACGGTAACGCTAAGTTGGTTTATTGGCGGGGCGAACGAGGGTGAGCTACTCGGCTTACGCGGCGTTGGGGAAACGGTCGGACAAACGGGCTCAAAACAGGTTGAATTGCCGGGGGTGCCGGGAACGTATATTTTTGGCCTCCGCGCCACAAACTCCGGGGGGACAGCCTCAGCAAGCCTTCCCATAGTGGTTCAAGCGTAGAAAATAAATTTGACAAAGGGGGAAGAATATGGGCATAGTAGCTAGAGCACAGTCTCATGTTTCTTTCCCCATGTCCCCTTCGTGGAGAGGGGGGTGTGGTAAGGGTCCGGCGAGAGGATTTTTACCAAACTATATAAACACGCACGTTCCGTCCGTTATGAGATGCACTTTGGATGTTACCGGCATTCGAGGCATTATCAATATTCCTCCATAAGGAGGACTAACAAAAAGGCCCGTGGCAGCTCCGGTAGCGCTGTTGCGGGCTTTTTCGTTAGAAGGGGGATGGGTAAGATGATATATGTGGGGGTATGCCCCAATTGCGGCGCGGAACGCCCGGAGGAGGATGGGGTGCTCAGGCGGTGTATCTTCTGCGGTGATGATGAGACGGAGCCCGTCGATCCAGAGGATGTGCCTTGAGTAGCTTGCGCGAAAGGAGACTTATGCACGAGCACGAGAATGTATTTTGGGTGGCAATTCTGGTTGGCATCCTGATTTCCTGTCTCTTAGCGGCGACCGTCCAGGCACAGCCGACGACGATCAGCGTGGACCTCGCCAAGGCTAAACTGGTTTGGACGTGGAATCAGGGTCCCGGAGGCCCAGTTGAAAAGTGGCAAATCAGATGTGGCCCTACCTCCACCCATTATGAGATCCTTGTCGAGCTGCCCGTGCCGGCAGCCAGGTCAATACCGATCAGTCAGGTCGCGCCGACCGTGGGCACGTATTTCTGCATCGTCAGCGCTCAAAATAGCTTCGGCGCAGGGGGTCCCTCCCCGGAGGTGTCCTTTCAAGCGGGACAAGTTCCGAGTGCGGTTCAGACCCTAACAATCGAAGCTCAGTAGCAAAGGAACAAGGACATGGCATCATCAACAATCGGATGGCAGGCAATGGGCAAGCCGGATTTCAGTCAGGCCGGGAAACTCTTCTACCGGCTTCCTGCCGATCTGAGGGAAGGCATGGGGAGGTCTGAGGAGAAGGTGCTGGTATGGGCAATTTTTCTTTCGTGGTTTTCGAGTGTACACAGCGGCAGGGGGAACGGATTAGCCTCGTTCTCGGAGACCTGGTTAGGCGCCAAGTTTGGGAGATCGAGATGGACGGTCGGACGGGCACTGGCACGGTTAGAAGAGTGGAGCCTGCTGAAGCGCATCCGGAGGAACCCGCGCAAGGACGGGACCTTTCAGACAAACCTCATCGCATTAGGGGCCCGATTGACGAGCATCTTTGGGGCAAAAAGCGCGCAAGTCCGCGATAAATCACCATGTAGCAAAACTGCTCCACAAGAAGTTGGAACTGATTATAAGCGAGAGGAGACGACTTCCTTTAAGAGTCAGTCGCTCCTCTCAAGCCCAGAACAGGAGGAAATGTGGAAAAAAGAAGCTGCTGGCGCTGCCAAAAAAGCGAGCGAGGGCTTCTACAAGCTACTCAGGGGTCCGAAGCTCTCTGTGAGTCCTGCCTAGTCTGGGCCACCGAGGGCGGCCTCATCCAACATGGCCCTATCTCCAATTCTCCCGTCCCCCTTGGGAGACGGAACGGACGGATAGCTCCACCCCTCTCTGCCTACCCGCCGTCCTGGCAACTCAACTATCGCCTCTCCCACCTCGCGTTTCAGGCAGACATCGAACTCGACCTACCAGCCTCAGATGCCGGGAAATCTGTGGCCGATGAACTTTACCGGGTGTTAATAAAGTGACGATTTTTGTCAACCACTTATTTTCTTGCCAACGAGAAATTCTTTGCTTGCCATTCTCATTTTTGAGAAAACTTCGATAGGGAAGGGGGCGTCATAAGAGGGTCGCCTCCGCTGTTTCACCGTCATGTTTCCCGTGAAACATTTTCCACCCTCCGCTCCGACCGCTGCAAGTGCGTACTTTTGTGAGCGCTATCTGCTAGCGCAAACAGTTGCAAGCGCGCGTGGCAACCGTGGGGGATGCCGCGTGAAGTGGAGGTATTAAGTGATTGTCAAGCCGTTTCCGTCGTTTTTTTGACAGTTGACCCCGCGTAGGCATAAACCTCACGAATCACAAAAGTTGCGGGAAAGTGGGGCATGGGATCGCCGACGAGGGGGTGACCTGTGAGCCAGAGAGCAGTGAGCAGTTCGGCATGGGCTGCGGTAAGCTCCGAGAAATACTCCGCATAGGCGTCGGCGAAGATGAGAGGAGCTTTGCTCATGGAGTGTTATGTTTTGCGCTGTTGAGTGTGTTTGTAGACCCAACGGAGGGTAGATTCTACGTCACCAACCATACCATATTCGTCCGGCTGTTCCGTCTGGCAGGTACTATGATCGAGGTAGAGTCGTGAGTGCAGTTTCACGTAGTAGTGGAAGAAGCGGGAATAGAGGAGGGGAAAAGGGGGTAGCGCTTTCACTTTTTACAACTCCTATAAGTCGGGATTAGCGAGGTCCGGCAGGACGATGAGCTGCGAGCAGTCCGCCTGGACGATCTGACACGCCTGAAAGATACCCTCCACCGTTGCCGGCTTGACCCGATGTATCGCCACATTGAAGGCGTTGCAGAGTGTGGCGACATCCGGGTGAATCTCCTCACAGATGATGGCCGCCCTGGGCTCTAGCGAATTTAGCTCCTTGTACCACCATCTGTAGCCGACAATTTGCCCAAACGCTGCCAGGCCAGCGACCGGCTTGACCTCAAACACGGTGGGGTAGCCGCCATCGAGCCCTACCGCGTCTATCCGCAGGCGCGTCAATTCTAGAAGCTGGATAATCTGTGCGGGCGTATGCCAGGGCTCGGGCATTTGCCCGAAGCCAACGTGAAGATCGAAAATCCATTGCGTGTACAAGTCCGCATCTCCGCTCAGGATAAAAGCGGCAAAGAGCGGAACGTCACGCTCCATCATGTGGGGGAACGGCGGGCGGGACATAGCGAGTTCCTTTCTCCTCATTCACAAGAGAGAATCCGGGTAAGGGTGGATGGAGGCAGCGAAGATGATAAATTACACCAACAAAACGATATAACGGTCCGTTCCTCAGCGCCTTTTTGCAGGCCGGACAATTACCTTTGCGAGACATGGACATGACTATTCTCCTTAATAAACCGCAGGGTTCGCTGCTTTTCCGCCCGCCTTTGACGCCAACACACATCGAAAATATAGACGACTGCCGCGACGATCATCCCCACCCCGAAGGCGAGGAGTCCACAGCCGACCCCGAAAGCGACCAGACGAAAAGCGCTCATTGGACCTCCTTAACCTCTGGTAACATTTTGCGGTCGTTCCACCTGTGGATGAGTTTTATTCCATTGCTCGGGCAGGGAAACTCCCTCATGGCTTCCATCTCTACCGCGTTCGGCCAGCGGTTGGACTTGACTTGCACCAAGACTACTCCGGCGAGGCCAACGCCGACAATATCCCAGCAGCCGAGAGACGCGCCGCTTTTGGTGCAGCGCCACCCGCCACGCTCTAGGAGTGCCATGCTCCTACGCTCGTTTCTCGACCCCTTAGCCTTAGTATTCATTCGGGACACCCACAACCTACCACGCGGCAGACCTGCGGCGCGGCATCGGAGTGCAGCAGTCGGAGATGGCCACAAAATACACATCGCCTTTGGTTGTCGGCGATTGTGAGCCACTCCTCATAGGAGAGCAGGTCCCGTACGCCGCTAAAATGGCTCCCCGCAATTATTTTCGCAATACGACTCACACTATTTTTCACGCCTACCCCCTTAGTCGCGAATTGTGGTATCTCCCCAACAGGTCAGTGTAGGCGCGATGCTTCGCGCCCGAAGCCAGAGCCGCGCGGGTGTGAATCTGAAACCACACGGCGAGTATCTTTTTCTGCTGCGTGGGCTGCACGGGCAACTGCCGAATCCGCCTGATTGCATCGCGGGTACGCCCGATTCGCTGAATGTCATCCGGGACGTAGCCCCCAAAAGAGTAGCGGATCGCCATTATTTACCCCGCGTGGCAATATTTGCGGGGAGGCGCTGACCCATAAAGTCAATGTGGGCCACATTGCACCGATGCCGATTACACCACACTTGTAGGCCATAAGCCGTCAGCCCTACGCTGACGTCGGCCCAAGCCCTGGGGCTCGTGCCCCTGGGCACGGTTTCTAAGCATTTTCCGCAGTGAAAATACTGCTTAATCTCCATCGTGACCGGCACGACGCGCTTGAGCGGCTCGACGATAAGTTCACTCATGAGATAAACCTCCTATGGCATGTGGTCCACTACCCGACCATGTAGCGACTCTATCACTGCGAGCAGCTCAGCTTTGCTCATCTCAGTGATCGGCTTCGGCTGCTCAGGAGCGGGCGGCTGCTCCTCTCGCCACTTGCAAGTTACGAAATGCTCCGCGGCCAGCATGAGCTTATCCCAGCAATCATTACAGACCGGGCGCATCGGCACTTGCTCCACGGGCAACCAGTCCTGATGCACATGGCATTTGTTCTGGACTCGGTAATCGACTGGCGGATTGTCCGCCATCTCCTGTAGCACCGCCTCTAGGTTCGCCGCCTCGCCGGATGATTCTGCGGTATCTCGCCACCGGGCGAGCTGTATTGCGGTAATTCCTTGTCCTTGGGCGTATCTGAGGGCGAGTTTGACCCACCCGGCAGAGCTACTGCGGTTAATCTCCACGGCCTGTGCTGAGTTAATGTGCCCCATGCGGAGTGCCTCTCGCACGTCTGAATGTCCCTCCAGCAATGACAGCAGTCTCGAAACGTGGCTAGGGCTGCGCCGGCAGCGCCGCGCGCATTCAGTGATGCTGATAGAATTGTCCGTGATAATCCGCTGAAAAAACTCAGCTTCTTCAATCGGGTCAACGTTCGTGCGATGGAAATTTTCATGCGCCTTCCCCATCTCCTCGTCGACTTCGCCAGGCTGGAATACCTTGCATTCAATCTCTTGCCAACCTAACTCTTTGGCCGCTACGGTTCTCCTCATCCCCCACACAATCCGATACTCCCCGGATTCTAGCTCCACCGCGCCAATAGCCTGTTGTAGGCCGTTGGCTACGAGGGATTCTTTCAGTTCTTCCATGCCGTCGTACAAGGACTCTTTTCGCATCGGGTGAACAGGTGGAATCAAGAAGTCGGTCCTTACAAGTCGCGTCTCAGACACGTAGCTACTCCTTTTAGTAGTCGCCGGGATGAGAGTCGGAATCCGTGTTGACCGGATTTTTCCGGTGATGCGCTGCTCGACCTAGATTGCGGATCGTCTCAGGCTCCCAAAGCTCCAGGTTCATCCCCAATCGTTTGCCGATCCGCGTAATTGCATCGGATACACAGGCTTCTAGCGCACTGGGCCAGGTGAGGCGTTTGTTGTTTCCCTTCCGAGAGCACTCGCCGACAGCCTCACCTACAAACTGTCCGTTGACCAACATTGCGTAGTGGACGCAGACCGTCTCCTCTACGAGCTTGGGCTCGCCGATAGGGATTAGGGCTGGCACATTGGGCGCAAATGCTTGGAGCATCCTCCGCCAGGTATGCACCCAGGGCAGATACCATAATCCATCAAAACGCTGCTCAAAAAGCCTAGAATCAAATGACGACCACAATAGGTCGCGCTGCCAGTCCTCCAGGGTAAGCTCGCCCGCCCCTTGCCACCATGCAATCGGCGCCGCGTAGCTCACAGGCTGTACTATCGGAGTTGGTACTGCTCGCTCGCCTCCTGCCTGCCGAACGGCTTTAACTTCTTGCGCCAGGGCTGGCGTGAGCGGGGTTGCCGGGCTTGCAGCAGGTCCAACTGCTGCGCCGTGATTGTCTCTAGCCGACTCACCCTCAGCCACTTGTCCCCTAGCAGCATCCTCACCGGGGCTCCCTGGTACAGGCCCAGGGCCACTCTCACTTGGGCCGGGATCACCAGGTAAAGTGATCCGCCCATCTTCCTCGTAGCGCTGATGTACTCCTTGATCTTCGGCTTGTCCTCCGCCTTGAGACTCCGAGCGAAGGCTGGTCCGACTCTCGCCCACGTCTGCGTCTCCGCCTTTGTTGCCACCCTTACTCTCCTTTCGCTCCGCTAGATCTTGCCAGGTGCGGAGATGGTACGCCTTTGCTCGCGTATCGCTCTGCCAAGCCCTAGAGTGGGCTTGGCAGAGACCGGCGATAGTTTGTCCGTGCGAGCCACGAACCGCAAAAGCGTCTCCGGCGTGCCCGCTATCGTAGATGCAGCCGGGAAAATCCACGCTAAAAACCCTCCCTGTCGAGCAGTATGGGAATGCCCAGGGAGACGCTGGCAGCCGCATCGCAAACACTATGAAAGACGTCCTCCGGTATCTGCTCGGCGCGATAGAGTCTGCCTGTCAGACTGACAAAGCGTGCCAGCGTCTCCAGGTCTGTGCGCTCCTGCTCTGCTCTCCTTCGCTCACGCTCATCCAGCCCGTCGCCGGGCCGCTCATCATTATGTGCGGTAGTATCCATTAGCTATGTGCCTCCCTGGGGTCAATCAATAGGTCGTCATCTTTTCGACTAGAACCAGTGGTCTTTCGCCTGTTTGCGGGCACCTTCTGGCGTTTTTGAGTAGCCATTTGCCGTATTTACCCGCGTGCCCGTCACTCCGAAGATGATGGTATCTACCTCATCTTCCTCGTCAAGAAGCACGACAAGGTACTTGCGTTCCCCTTTTTCGTCGGAGGTGAACATTCCCCTAGTCCGTAGCTGCGTGTCCATACCTCATCCCCTTTCGCAATTTTGTTAGTCAGACTATGCCACACCATGTCAGATATGTCAAGTGGCTTTGGCCTTTTTTCAGATAATTCGCAAATTATTTTGCACACGTTGCCGGATAGTGTTTGTGCGACACGAAAAAATATCGTTATATCAATTTGATATATTGACATTTTTTTGACAGTAGAGTAGAGATAGCAAAAGGCTAGCAAATAACACGACTTACGGAGGTAAGCATGGCAATTCGAGTTCCTACCGCAACAGATGTGGCGGCCAAGTGGTCAAGCGTCACCCCAGGACGCGCTGCGGACTATACTAAGGGCGTACAAGGCTCTGGCTCTGCATGGCAGCAAGGCGTTGACTCCGCTGGGCCGAATTACGGCGCCTCAGTGCAGCAAGCTATCGCAGATGGCCGCTGGCAACGGGGCGTTGCCGGTCGGGGCGGATTTTACTCCACTCAGGCAGCTACAATTGGTGCGCCCCGATGGTCAACCGGGGTCGTTGCCGCACGTGATAGGTACGGTGCGAGCATGGGGCCAGTATTGAGCACCATCGGCGGACTCACACTGCCGCCGCGTCAACCCGCAGGCTCGCCGGCCAATATGGAGCGCTCAAGGATAGTCGGTGAAGCACTCCATCTTATGAAGATCGGCTCATAGTCACTCGTAGTGAGTGAGGGGGGAGATCGCAATGAAACCAGAGGGATTCCGCGCCGTCCTGGTCCAAAAAGGCCTAGAGGGCGCGCTATTGTTTCTGGCGGAAGTGATTGAGGCACTCGCAAAGCGACGGGACAGACGACCGCCGCTCGCAGTGCCGCCAGCCACTCCGTCCGAAGCGGAAGACGAGGGACACAATGGGTAAAGCCTTACAGGTGCTTAGCGGTTTCGTCACCGCGCCGAGCACGACATTTACGGCCTTGACGATGGCTGTGGGCGACACACTAACTGTGAGAAATTCGGAGCGCGGCAGGGCGTGGCTCTTAAATGCCTGGGGCGACAACCAGACGGCGGGCAACCTCCGTATCCGGTCCGCGCAAATGCACGATAACGTGCAAGGGATTAGGGCATTTGTCGTGGCATCCGAAGTCGCACCCCTGATGCCGTTGGGGGCGAAGGTAGCCCTAGAACCATTCGATACGCTGGTCGTCGATCAAACGGGATCGGCGACGGGTGGTGATATTGAGAGCGCATCTCTCTTGATGTACTACGACAACGCCTACGGTTTCGATGCCCGCTTGCTTGACTGGCAGGCCGTGGCTCCACGCATCATTGATTATATGTACGTGGAAAACACACTCGCTCTCGGCACTGCTGGCGGCTACTCCGGGGAGGAGGCGATAAACGCAGAGTTTGACCAATGGAAGTCGAACTTCGACTACGCCTTATTGGGCTACCAGGTCTCCGCTGAGTGCCTCACAGTCGGGTGGCGTGCACCGGACACAAGCAACCTCCGGGTCGGCGGGCCGGGCAATGAAACGCGCAAGGAACTAACCGGCGAATGGTTTAAGATGCTCTCGCAGGTTTACGGCATTGCGGCCATCCCGATTTTCAACGCAAACAATAAGGGCGGAATTTTGATCGACGGGGTGCAAGACGAGAACGGGACCGATGTCACGGTTACGTCGATCTTTGCCCGCCTGCGGATGTAGGAGTCACAAGCCGTGACTTTTGTTGGTGCGTGCCTTATGGCGATTCTGACATTCGCGCCGTCTGCCCCTTTGTCGGGTTTTGAGTCATATCTCGTGCAGCGGGGCATGGAGGTAGTTTGCGCTCCGCAGGGACAGATAGACCTGCACCTCCTTGCGCAGCGTCTCCAACCGGGCACGTATGCAGAAGCGGGCGACAGCGTCCGGTTCAGTGCGTTCCTCACCTCTGGCTCCGCCGTGATTGATTACGGCGGCCAGTGGCAGAATGAGAAGGGCATCTACTCACGCTACAATCACACCTTGTCGATTACGGCGGCTGGCTCGCCGGTCAGAGCGACCCGCGCAGCTTCGGCGGGCTGGTACAGGGACGCGGCAGCGAGTTTACAGACGGCGGGCATAACCGGCCAGACGCTCTACATCACCCAAGAGCTAGGCCGGATGAATGCTGGGGCCTTTGCGCCATTCGCAATGTTGGCCCAGGGCTGGCTGACGAGCCAAGGGCCGGTCAGCAACATTGTCCCACCACCTATTCCGGATGGTGGTGGCGGTGCTGGTGGAGGTGGCTGTTGCATCCCGACCCTGATTGAAGACCTGTGGGACCCTGACTCTGACAACCCGCATACTCACACGCCAGCGGCAACCGGAGCCTCGCGGCTCATTTACCTTGCCTATAGCTTCACTACGAGTGCCGTAGCCGGGAATCGGCGACAGTATCTCGCCTTGACTCCGACGACTGGATACGGAGCGGAGATATATGTGCAGGTCGATCAGCCTGCCGCCACCACCTACGGGTATCTCTTCATGGCTGGAGGCATCAGCCAGGACGACACCACCGCGAACCTCTACACGCGACCACTGCCGGAAGACCTATATATTAATGGTGACTATCTGGTTGCCATCCAGCGCAGCAATCCAAAAGCTGGAGACACGTGGTCTTTTGCGGCGGGCACCTTCGGGGAGATTCAATAGGTGGATACGGACCGCAAAATACTGCTCTCACACCACATTAAGCCGGATTACGGATTTTACATCCAGTCCGATGATCGGCTATTTGTCGCCGCATACTCGTCCGTGGCATCACTGGTGGTGAGGTTCAGCGGGTACTTCTTGGATGCACGCGGTGAGGTCAACCATTATGCAATCGATGTCGCGCCGACATCCGACCGCGCGGTGACGAGTGAGTTGCAGATTTTCGGTGAGGGCTTCCTGCTCTCCTGCACCGCACATCTCCTCACGGGCAACGCCAACCGGGGCCAGTGCTACGTGCGGGCGCGGATACAGCGCGGGACGGGGGCTACGCTAGTGCCCATCGCGCAAGTGCTCGGCGGCTACGTCACCGACGACTACTCGCCCTCGTTTCCCTATGGCAAGATCGAGGGGCCGCTAGAGGGGCCGGGTATGCTTCGGTCTGTGACCGGGACTGACCCGGCTGCCGGAGTGGAGCTTGCGGAGACGGTGCCTACAGGGGCGCGCTGGCGATTGTGCGAAGTGAGATTTACGTTCACGGCTGACGCAACAGTGACCAGTCGTCGCGTACGGCTGGGGCTGGACGACGGCACGAACCTCTTTCGACAAGGATTATCGGACGAGGCACATACGGCGGGCAACGCCTTCGCCTACTCCGCTGGCAACTGGGGCGCTACCCAGTCCGCAGCGGGCGGAACTAAGCCGCTAATGTTCCCCTTGCCCGCAGACCTACTTGCGGGCTGGCGGATGGTCACCGCGACAATAAATCTACAAGCGGGCGATAATTATAGCGCACCACAAATGATGGTCGAAGAATGGATAGAGGCTTAATATGCGTAAGGTCACAGCTTTTACTCTCGTCTTCTTTCTCTATGCTCTCTTTCCGGGGTTCTCCCTTGGCGCTGATGTGAGGGAAATTTGCTCCACCTACTCAGCAACCGATGTGACGGTTGTCACAACCGCTGAAACTGTGGTGGCAACTTCCGAAGCCTGCAAAGTTCCCTCGCCCACGTTTAAGGCGGTGGTCAAGGTCGATTTTACCATTACCACGGGTGCGGCTTCAGCGACGTACCAGGTGCGTATCAGGCGAACCAACTTGACCGGCACTCTGATAGGCGATGAGATTGCCCGGACCATCCAGGTCGCAGCAGCGGGCATCGAGCAGATTTCCTACGCGGTGACCGATGAGCGCACCGCCGATCTGAGTACCGTGGTTTACGTGGCAACGATTGAGATTGCCTCAGCATCAGGCAATTCGACGGTGGGTGAAGCATTTATTGAAGTGATCCTCCTATGACCGACCTCATTGAGATTCTGCGGGTAGCAGTAGGAAAGAGTGAGTGCGTGGCACTATTTGTGATTGTCCTGCTCTTGCTGGCAATCCACCATATCGGCTGTCTGCGGAGGGTAGAGTTGCTGAATCGCCGCTTCTGCGAGCACGCGGAGAACTGCGATAAGAAATAAGTGATCCATGCCACTTCAAGAAAACGACATCACCGTTGACCGCATCCGCGCGGTGCAATTGCTCAACGCGCAAAACCGGCCTGTCCGCAGCCTGGAATATCGTTTCACGGTTCGCGGCCACGGCCCATTCACGTTAGAGTTTCCAGAGGAAAAATTCGACTTCAACTTCGCGAAACAGGCGATTATGAGGTACGCTGCCGACCAGGTGGCACTGCTCGAAGCCTTTCCGCCACGGGGGTAAGCCGTGGCCCTCTATTTCCCCTCCCTGCTCAAGGACCAGCGCGATTCCCTGCCGATCCTTAACGATCCGAGTATGCTCCGACAGGCAGCGGATGCCTACCAGGGCTTGCCGTCTGCCATCGTCGTCAACTACCTGCTCCAATCCCTCTACGATTCAGCGCTGGGGCCTATCGGCTGGGCCGTCGCTATCGCGCAGACAGCGCTCTATCTGGTTGAGCTTTTCTCGCAGCCAACAAAAATCGACATTCAGAAGGACGTGGTGGAGACCTACTTTGATCCATTCACCCACTTCGTCGAACTCAACTATTGCTATCCGATCATACGCCCCTACTTCCGCGAAATGGACTTCGACGAAGTCAAAGACGCATTCGACCGCAGACCAGACCTGAAAGAACTCAAGGAGACGATGTATCCGCAAGCCCGTGAGCTTGTGGGCGCGGGCATTGGGTTAGGTGGCTATGGCGGTGGCATGAATGAGCGCATTGTCAATCAGTGCTTAGGGAACTGGGAACGGCACGGCTGGACCACACAACAAGTGATCGACTGCTGGCAAGGGATTCTCAATGCGGGCGGAGTGGGGCCGGCGCCTAACGGCCCACCGCCGCCAGGGAGCCCCACATCGAACGCAATAGCGGGGATGCAAGTCGGAGCGCTCTTGCATGGGAAGTATAAGGCGAAGGAAAAGTTTCTGCCGGAAGATTGGCAGATGTTCAGTGACTACTACGTTCAGCAGGGTTTTAACGTCCAAGAGGGACGGACCAACTGGGAGCCCGAATCGCAAATACGGTGGGACTTCATTTTCAATAGCCCGTTTCCGGGCTTTGAGCCTCCATTCGGGTCTCCGCAGGTACTCGTGTTGCCCGCACAAAATGGCTGGTTTTCCCCGCCCTGTCGGCAGGATCAGCCACCTCCTCCACCACCACCACCCACCCCAACACAGCAAGAGCTTGATCGCGCCTGTCAGCTTTGGCTTCAATATCGCTCGACCGGCAATATTAGTGATGAGGACTGGGCATGGGTCGCCACAGCCAGAGGCAAAGCAGCAGCAGAAGCCACACGCAACGATCCGCGCTGCAAGCCGAGAGATC
>Ga0214473_10005212_pt1 | contig 15607 bp, 13 predicted proteins | sample RVTome_7_FD_203509 | JGI IMG/M metagenome (GOLD analysis project Ga0214473, IMG submission 203509) | Soil microbial communities from uranium-contaminated site in the Upper Colorado River Basin, Wyoming, United States - RVT98D197 | ecosystem: Environmental > Terrestrial > Soil > Contaminated >... | reverse complement strand
CGGAAACGTTTGCATTCCTCGCTGGGCTATCGACCGCCGGACGAATTCGAGGCTCTGCTGAAGAACGAAACCATGAACCGCCAAACTGTCCTAACCTAAACGGTCCAAGGAAAGGGGTTCATTCCATTCAGAAGGCAGAGAGTCTATGGCCACGTCAGCAAAAGAAAGATTCGCCCTTTGTCTGGTGACGTTGCTTCTCGCTGGGTCACTGTTCATGAGGGGTAGTGCAACCGCAGGACGTCCGGAACTAGCAGGTATTCAGTCTGAGACTCTGGGGGTTCCACTTGACACCACCTGGGAGGGTTGGCCGGATGTGCCGAAGGTGTACAATACAGCCAAGGCAGGCGCGACCGGTCGAACCGTGCCGATGGTTGCGTTGGATACCAGTGCATACGAGAAGAAGTTCTGGCTGAGTGATAAGCAGCCTCTCTCAGAACCTGTCAAGTCGGTTTACCCTAAGGTGGCTGCTCGGAACAATGTGGCATACATAGTCTACTCTACATTCCCCGACCCCCGAGGGTTGGTATACATACCGAACGTACTCTGATGATTTCGGTGCAACCTGGTCTGCTCCTTACCAGATTCAGTGGACTGGTACTTCCAACGCTGGCCACCCTTTTCCCGTCTTCTGTGGGAACACAACCTGTGTAGCCTATGATGCTAAGTCACCATCTCATTACTTGCTGGAAGAACTCTTATGCCGCCATGAGGCAGCCGACACTTTTCTTTTGAGCGACTCAGCGGTCATCGACCAGACTTCCGGGACCTCATATCAAGCCCTATCTGCCGCCAGCCTTATTATGCGGTTCGATACGCTATTCTGTTTGTACTTGTATTTTGATGACGACGTCAACTATATCAGATTGTCCAAATCGGGAGACACGGGGTCAGAACTGGATCCCGTTGGAAGCGAACGCTGGGACAGCCGCAGGCATCCCACTGAACAGCCTCGTTGCCGATAGTGTTGTGTCTATAGTCCATCGGGGAAGCAACGAAGTCGTCATAACCCGTAGCTTCGACGGGGGGTATACTTGGAGTCAGGACCAATACGTCTCTACAGACGATGCATACGCTAGCCAGGGTCCAAGTGCTGCTAGTGACGGCGTATCAGCGATCCACGCGATTTGGTGGGATTTCGAGGGTGCTCCGGCAGGATGGTACGGTTTCCCGTTCTATCGACACAGTCTTGACAACGGTGAGACTTGGGGAGAGATTAGAAGCCTATCAGCAGGAGCCAATACTGACTACGTTGATGTCTGGGCTGACACTAATCGTGTCTATGCTATTTACAATGACTGCCGCTGGGGGTCGCCTGATTTCTCAATCTTCCTGCGATGTTCTCACGATCAGGGCGCCACTTGGTCGGAGGAGATTCAGCTCACCGATGAGATCGACCCGGCACGTCGTCCAGACATCTATGGAGACGGTGATCTCGTGCACATGGTGTGGGAGGAGCAGCACTATCCGGAGTACATCTGGGGCGTGTACTATATGCTTGGAGTCTGGTATCTTCCGGGGGATGTCGATCTGTCTGAGGAGATCGACATCGGTGACCTGGTCTACATGGTTGACTGGATGTTTTCAGGGGGACCTGCTCCAGTTGCATATGATGCGGCCCAGATGGATGGCTCAAGCAGTGTCGACATCGCCGATCTCGTTTATTTTGTTGACTATATGTTTGACGATGGTCCGCCGCCGGTCGGTGGTCCAGGGCTCTAGAGTTACTGATCGGGCGCGTTAGGTCTCAAGCGCATGTAAGACAATCCAATTGAACAGATGTCTGCAGGCTGAACTGTCAGCTAAACAGCAATGCGGTGTAGAGAACCTCCGTGTTCGCGATCAACTGCCACCGCAAGCCCTGGAAAGCCAGAGCGTCTGACCGAAAAATGTGGGCTACGGCATGACGGTTGGCAGTCCAGTTAGTTAGCATTTGTCCACCACTTAAGACACAGAAACTCCGAAATGTTTGAGGAAGGACACATGTTTAGAAAACTCGTTGTCTTAACTTCACTGCTTGTTCTTGCCGGCAGTGCAAAAGCCGACAATTGGAGCGAGAACTCCTCTGCATACTACGGGAGGGGCCAACAATTGTCAACATGGCAAAACGGCGGTCATGAGCGCGTATTCCTGGCCGACTCGACATTGAGACTTTACTACCGGCTCCCGGATGACACTGTCTGGTTCACATTCACTGACTCAACTGTCAAAAACGCGCGTGGTGTAATTGGCATAAATGGCTACGATACTCTTCTCATCTCCCGGTGGGGATACAACCTAGACGAGGATGAATGGGGTGTATATCGTTGTGATGATCCTACGAACGAAGACGCTGATTTTGACGAGGTCGCACCGAACGGCCCTGGCACCATGCTGCAGAACGAGAACGTGATCGGGTTTGTCAGGAATACCGGCTCGGATACAGTTCTCTACGCTCTGGGCGGCTACAAGTGTAAGGGCTATTCGAAGCCACACGGGTACCCCACCCAGCGGGTGGGTTTATCTTGTACTGGCAGTCATGTTCATATGCAATGGAACGTCACGGTCTGCGCTCAACTACCGAGAATCTATCCGCGACAGTTCTCTCATCGCGGGTACCGCCGTGTCAACAACTGAACACTGGATTACGGCTTCCGCCGGAATGACAATCAAAACGCGCGCAGCGCGAAAGATCGCCCTCCTCCCTTTTTAATTGCTCACTCCCGCCCTATCACATAGTATAAACAGCAGATGGATAGATACGTTTAAGAGTGAGGTTATGAAGAAACTGCTTAAGATATTGGCGTGGCTGGTGGGAATCATCGTTGTCCTGCTGGTCCTTTTGGTGGTGGCGGCCAAACTGTTTTTGCCCGCCGACAAGATTCGCGCTATGGCGGTGGAACAGGCAACGGTCAAGCTGGGTCGTCCGGTGACCGTCGGCGACCTGGACCTCTCGTTCTGGGGTGGGCTGGGGGTTAAACTGGTCGATGTTACCGTGGCCAGTCCGCCGGAGATGCAGACCGGCGATTTACTGGCGGCGGAGAATATCGATGTCAAGCTGCAACTCTGGCCGTTGATTTCCGGCGAATATCGAATCGACCGGCTGATTATCAATGGACCGCGCATCGCCATGATGAAAAAGGCCGATGGAACCAACAACTACAGCTTCCCCACGATGGAGGAAGAACTCCCGCCCGACATGGTCGAGGGGGTCGCCCCCGAAGCCAAAGCGGCCGCGGCGGCGGTGACGTTCGACCGGCTGGAGATCAACGATGGACAGTTGGACTATTTCGACGACAGTTCCGGCCTGGCGCTGCATGTGGTAGGGTTGAACCTGTCTACCTCTCTTGAGAACCCGCGCGAGAACCTCTACCAATCGGCCGGGCGGATCAGCGCCGACAGTTTGATCGTGACCACCGACGAGCCGCTGCCGCCGCTGGCGGTGGATTTGAAGTACAGCGCCGATTATGACCTGGCCAAGAAGGAGATTCTGTTGCATGAGTCTCAGTTGGCCCTCAACGGCCTGGAGTTCACGCTGACCGGCAGCGGTAACCACACCCCGGGCGCTACGAACGGCCGGGTTAGTGTCCGCTCCCGCCAGATTCAGGCGGCTGATCTGTTCGCGCTTATGCCGCCGCAGCAGTTGAAAGCACTCGAGGGGTTCAAGGTCGACGGCGGCTTCAACCTGGAGGTCGACTTGACCTACGATGAGACTGAGGCCGACCCGCTCAGCTACGCCGGCAGCGCCGTGCTGGCCGATCTGGCCATGAGCAAGAACGACATCCCCGGCCAACTGAAGCTCAAGCGCGCCGTGGTCGACTTCGAGGCGGACAACCTGCGGATGAACATCGAGGAGGGCACGTTCGATGGCCGGCCGCTCTCGGGTCAGGTAGTAGTAAAGAACTTCGACGATCCCTCGGTGAACGGCGAACTGGCCGGGAAGTTGAACCTGGCCTTTCTGGGACTGTTTTTGCCGGCCGAAGACGGCCACCAACTCGCCGGTGAGATGTCGTTCGACACCAGATTCTCCGGGCTGGTTTCGGACCCGGCCGCGATGCAGTTCTCCGGCGACCTCTCAGTCGAGAACGGCAGCTATCAATCCAGACTCCTGCCGGAACCGATCACGAACTTCTCGCTGGATGTCTTTATCGATAACACGTTGACCCGTGTCAAGAGTCTCTCCCTGCAGACGGCCGCCGGCGACCTGTCCTTCGCGGGGAGTATCAACAATCTGGCGCCATATCTTCTGGCCGATTCGAGCAAGGCCAGAAATGTGGCGCCGTCGATGGACGGCAACATCAAGGGGGCCGTGAACCTGGTTATGCTGGGCCGCTTTCTGGATCAAAACTGTCACCCGGAGATGACCGGCACGATGCGGATGGACATCAACCTGACCGGTTCGGCCGATCAGGTCGCCAACTTCAAGCCGCGCGGCAGTCTCAGCATTGTTGACGCCGCCTACAACGACGACAACATGCCGGAACCGATCAAGCATATGGCCGCCGATCTGGCCATAACCCCCGATACCATCACGGTACACAAGTACGAACTCAAGTTCACCTCGTCAGACGTCGCCCTCACCGGCAAGCTGATCGATCCATTCCCCTACCTGCTGCCGCTGAAAATTGTCGATCAGAGCAATGTCAGGAAACCGATGTTCATATTCGAACTGTCCTCCCATCGTTTCAACAGCGACAGTCTGTTTCCGGAAGCGGTGCCCGGATCGGGGGTCAACCGGGCCACGCTGCCGGTCGACTCGGTCCCGCCGATTATCCTTCCGGATATCGACGGTCGGGGCACGTTCGCATTCGACACGCTGGTTTACAGCCGGGTCGATTTCACCAACGTCAAGGGGAAAGTTATCATCAAGGACCGTAAGATCACCTGCCAGAATGTGACCGGTGACGTCTATACTGGCAAGGTAGAAGGCAATACTACAATTGATCTGACCGACTTCGAGAACCCGGTCTACACGGGCGAGTATCAGGCGAAACAGATCGAGGCCGACGATTTCATCTCGCGCTTCTCGAAGCTCGGCGGGTTTGTGTTCGGCAAGATCGACATGAACGGCAGTTATGACGCCCGCGGCTGGGAGCCGGAGCAGTTTTTGAATTCGCTTTCGATGAACGGCAAGATGGATATGCGCGACGGCCGGTTGCTCACCTCAGGCGCTACGCTCGAGATGATCAACAATCTGGCCTCACAGTTGGGTGAGAAGATTTCCGCGGAGCAAACGCTGAAGGACGCCACGACCAATCTATATGTTAAGGACGGCAAGGTCGGGATCGACAAGCTGGTTACAAAGCTCGGCGATTTGGGGGACCTGGAGCTTGACGGTCGCTATGGTTTTGACGGCGGCATCAGTTTTGGCGGAACGATACTGCTATCGAAAACACGCTCAGATCAGTTGATCAGCAAGTACGGTGCGCTGGCGTCGATCCTCGGCGGCAGCGCTGGACGGCTGAAGCTCCCGCTGGCCTTCGGAGGAACATTGGACAACCCGACCTTCAACCTCGACATGAGTGCTATTCAGGAGAACCTGGGTAAGAACCTGAAAGATCAGGTCGGCGGCGCCCTCAAGGATCTGTTCAAGAAGTGATGGGTGTACTGACTCTGTTGAGCAGCCGGCTTTCGAAACCAACGGTGTCCTGCGCCCTGTTCGTCGTCTGTACTATGCTGACGGCTCCTTCAACTGTGGCTCAAACCCACGAGCATCAGCATCCCGATCTCAGCAGTATGAAACCGCTACTGATTCCGCCGGTGCGGTACAACTTCCGGGGCGATGTCAAGCCGGAGTCGACGCTGGTACGCGGACTGCTCGAAGTTGAGTACGCCAACCAATCACCAGACCGCCTGAATGAGATACGGTTCTCTTGTGCGACGCCGATGATTGATCCGCACCATTCCGCCAGGAGCCCTGAACCGCCATACTTGAAGCTTGATTCCGTGCTCAGTTACGGCGTGCCGTTATCTGGCGACGAGTTGAGGATCGACGGTCGCTCCATGTCCGTCGTCATGCCGCGACCACTACCGCCGAATGAACGAGCGTTCTTCATCATGACCTTTGAGACGCGGTTGAAGTCGAGCGACGTACACGGCGTCATGTTCCGCGACTGGTATCCGAGAGTGAGTACATATCACAACGGACGATGGTACGACGGTTACGATAGCATTTTGGACCAGGCGGTCCCGGAATACGCCGACTATGCGGTGGCGCTACAGGTCGATTCAGCCTACAGCCTGGTCTATCCCGGCGAGTTGATCAACGACAAAGAGCATTACGGCTTGCTGCCGCCGGCGCATAACGACTCGGTTTATATCGATATCGTCAACCAGCACCAGCAGGAATACGCTGGGATCAAGTACAAACCTGTCTTCGAGTCCGGTCGCAAGAATTTCTACATCCGATCAAAGAACGATATCGACTTCTCCTTTGTCGCGGGAAAGAATCTGCTTCGCGACCGCGCCTTTGTCGACAGCCTGACCATCGAAGCCTGCTATCCACCGGAGATTGTCGAGACATGGGCGGGATTCATCGCTTCGGAAGCGACCCGTGTGATGCGCGGTCTCGAAGAAGAATTTGGGCCGTTTCCCTACCGGAACCTGCGCATTGCTGCGTCCTCTGATGCGCCGACCATCGTGGACAGCCGGCAGTTGATCGTGCTGTCGTCGCACGTCACGGATACGACGGCGCTACGCGCCACCCTCTCAATGCAGATCTCTCAACGCCGGCAGCCGCCCGCACCGCCTGATTCGTCAGACAGTGACCGTGGCCGGACAGTGCCTTCTCCGCGTGGCGAGGGAGATGAGTAATCGGGCAGTCGTATATTTCTGGCTGACCGCGATGATGGTAGCCACTGATCGAGCGTCGGCCCAACCTCCCCTCGACAAGTTCACTCACGATGCCCGCGCCGCTCTCGCCGCCGGTGACTATCCCAGAGTCTACTGGCTCTTCGTCGACTCCACGGCCGTCACCGGTCAGCCGATCGTGCTAACCGAGTCTGCCCGCAACCGGCGGGCCAAGGTCGACCCGTCACGCTGGCTGATCGACCGGCGCGACTATCCCATCGCCGACACCGTTCTGCAACGGATCGAGGCCACCGGCCTGACTATCCGCCACGCCTCGCGCTACCTTAGGGCGGTCTCGGTGACTGCCGACTCAACCCAGATCGTAGCGGCGGCGGCCTTACCGTTCGTGCAAAAGGTTACGCCACTGCGTATTCTCAGCACAGCCCTTCCGGAAGTCAGACGGGATCGATCCGAAGTTCGGCCCAGGAATCTTGCCGACTACGAATACGGCGGGTCGATGGCGCAGAACCGCTTCATTCAGGCCGACCGACTGCACCGGATGGGTGTCACCGGGCGGGGTGTGCTGATCGCTGTCTTCGATTCCGGATTCGACACGGCGCCGTCCGCCTTGTCGTCGGCCTCGATCATAGCCGCCTACGACTTCATCAACGGCGATACTTCGGTAGGCGAAGTGGATTGTTCCGAAGATCCCAACGCCGGCAACCATCAGAATTACCACGGCACCCTGGTGCTGGGGGTGATCGGCGGATACGCACCGGATACCCTGATCGGGGTGGCGCCCGAGGCCGAGTTTGCGCTGGCCAAAACCGAGATCACCTGTGACAACACTGAGATCAAACTGGAAGAAGACAACTGGATCGCCGCCGCCGAGTGGGCCGATTCGCTGGGCGCCGACATTATTACGTCGTCTTTGAGCTACAGCCTTTTCACCGACAGCGGCAGCTACACCATGGACGACATGGACGGCAACACGGCATTGATCACCATCGCCGCCGATATCGCCGCCTCAAAGAACATTATCGTGATCAGTTCGGCCGGTAACGATCGAGGGTCGCCGTACTGGGATCGCATTGCCGCACCGGCCGACGGCGACAGCGTACTGGCCATCGGCGCCGTCAATCCGGACTCGACCCTGGCCGGCTTTTCCTCGCCGGGCCCGACCGCCGACGGTCGTATCAAACCGGATCTGACCACCCTCGGGGTTGGCGTCTTTACCGTCTTACCCTCGCAAATCGGCGGCTACACACCCTGGGCCACCGGCACCTCGTTTTCGGCCCCGTTGGTAGCCGGCGGGGCGGCGCTGGCTTTGGATTACGATCCGACCATGACGGCCGAGCAGTTTCGCCACCTGGCGCGAACCACAGCCGACCGGGTCGACCAGCCCGATAACGACTTCGGTTACGGCCTGTTCAACGCCTTTCGCGCCACCGGTATCCCCACCCTGGACGCGATCGATACAATCAGAATAGTCGTAGGTGAGACGAAGGAAAGCGCGGTAACGATGAGCGGTCCGTCCGAGACGCCGCCGACTCTGAGCCTGCCCGACCCCCCGGCTGGAGTGGAGTTGGTCGATTTCGGCGACGGCAGCGGTCTGCTTTTGATCACCGGGTCGGCCGAAAACCCGCCGCTGGTTACGTTTTTCGTGGTGGCCGAGGCCTTGGAGTACACGGACACAGCGACCGTCTGGATGGAGACATTCGTCCCCACTGGCCAAACCATCTTCGCCGGACCCAATCCGTTTGCCGATTCGGTCCGGATTTTCATAGAACCGTCGGCCGGCCGGTTCAACTCTCTCTCAGTTTTCAACGTCGCCGGCGAAAAGGTATTCGCTAAAGTCAACTCACCCGCCGCCTCAGCCGATAGCTTAAGGGAATGGACCATGATTGCCTGGGATGGCCGCAATTATCAGGGACAAACCGCCGCCGCCGGCGTTTACCTGGTGGTAGTCCGGACCGACCGACGGGAAGTCATCCTTAAGCTTTTGAAGTCGCACTGAGACGTGAGTTTGAAAACCATCAGCACCGCCAACCGACCGACCGAACTGGTCCGTTGCGCCCTCTGCAAAATCGATCTGCGCGGGCGTTTCGTCTATATCGACGACGAGACGGAAACGCTTTTGGGCCGGCCGCGCGAGGAGTTGTTCGGCCGGCCGATCCTGGATGTATTGGATCTAAATTGTCATCCGGTGATCGATCACCTTATGTCGGAACGAGACTACTACGAGTCGCATTTCGATCACGCCCCGCTCACCTTAATCTGCAATGACGGCCGCCCGGTGAGAGCCCAAGCCACCATGTCGCTCTGTTTCCACGGCGGCAATCCGGTCAACTTCCAACTGATCCTGAAGCCCGACAACATTTCGGTCCGATCTTGCGACGACACCAGGGCGGGACTTTCGATCGAGCAGTTTATTGAACGCTATCTGGCTATCGAACCGGGCGGACGCATTCGCAGTCTGGCGGTCCTGCTACAGGAGTTCTCCGGGGCGAAGCAGGTGGCCCTCTATCTGACGTCGGACGGCACTCTGGAGCCTCGGGCCGGCGCCGGGAGCGACAGCGAGTCCGGGTTTACCTTCGACGCAATTCCCGAATGCACCGATCTGCACCGACGAGTGGCTCGTTCCGGCGGGGAGTACGATGTCACCGATGAAAGCGCGGCGCGCGCCCTCTCCGATACCGGCGGCGCCGTTCCCTCTGAATATGTCTCGACCCTGTCCCTGGAGGACGGGGGTCATTATCTGCTGCGCTTCATCTTCAGTGATAACCTGGCCGATGAGGTCCTCGCCGGTGGTGTGAAGCGGGCGAGGCTGGCCCGGCGGATGATCGAGCGGTTGTCGGTCCGCGCGCCGGTTCCATCCGGTCCGGAGGACCCCGACATCGACGTCAAATTCACGGTCGGGTTTCTTTCTTCGCTGGGCATCGGCGCCTGCCTGGTCGATCCGGCCGGCTGTATCATCGGATATAATCCGGCTCTCGCCGACCTGCTGGGCGGGGTCGAACTGGGTCCGACCTGCTGGGACTTCCTGAGCTTGCTGGATCCCGACAACAGTACCGGCCTGGCCGCGTTGACAGCCAGACATGGCAACCGGGAGGGCGACGGCGATATCCGTGTTCACCTCCGTCTCCCTTCGGGGGTTGAGTGCCGCCTGGTGATCATCCGGTTGGCTGAGAATGAAGGCGACCAGAGCGCCTGTTGGGCGTTGATGCCGCAGGCGTCGGCCGTCCGCACGCCGGGAGAGGCAGGCGTCGAGCGGCCGCCTCACCGCCGTGCTGCGCAATCTCATGTCAAATTGCGTTCGGCACAACCCGGACAAGGAAGTGAGGATCATGGTAGTGGCCGAGATCAATGATCAGCAGTGTCGGATCACGGTATCGGATTGCGGCGTGCGTCTTCCCGGCGCCGAGTTGCCCCGCCTTTTCGAATTCTACCTGCCTCCCGATGCCTCCGGCGAGTGGCGGCGTAACGGCGGGGTCGGCCCGGGGTTGTCGCGCCAGTTGCTGCACAGCCTCGGCGGCAACATCGAGGCCACCGTCATGAAGGGCGGTGGCGCCAACCTGGTGGTGACGTTGCCCCTGACGTCGAAGAAGCGAGGGTAATGGCGCAAGTGGGACTTCGCATACTGATGATCAGTGACAATCCCGAGGAGGCGGTCTTGCTGGCGAGCGAGATTACCACGCTTTTTGAGGGCTGTGTAATAACGAGCGCCACGTCCCCCGACATAACCGACGCATCGGTCGCCGGCAGCCATGACCTGGTGCTGGTCAACCTGGTCGGCGACGACCCGGACAGTCATCAACTGGTTCTGCGGCTGCGCGAGCAAATCGCCGGCCTGCCCATTATCGTGATCCTGCCGAGCGAAAGCGCGAGCCGGTCCGAGAGCCTTAGCCGACTGGACAGTGTTTACTGCCTGCCGCGCACCGAACGCTATCAGAATAAGGTCACAGTTACCATTGAAGAGATCCTGAGGCAACCGGTTTCCGACGAAGCCAATTCAGCTTTCGACACGGGCGGGAGTCACACTCAGGCCGAACTGATCCGCACCGCCGCCGGGACTCTGGCTCACGAGATCAACAACCCGCTGATGGCGATTCTTGGGATCTCCGAATTGATCTTGAACGACCAGACAAGTAACAACCCGGATGTGGCCCGCAAAGTTACCATGATTCGGTGTTCCGCCGAGCGGATCGAATGGACCCTGAAGCGGCTGGCCGAAATCTCCGAGCCGGTCCTGCGTCACACTCCGGCCGGCGCCATCATCGATCCCGAGCAGTCCCGTCGGACCGGGGATCCGGCTAAAACTCGGTCATAACTGCTAATAACGGTTGACAAATGGCGGCATCTCTCTATTTTTGACCGGCATTCAGCGGTTTAGGAACGACAGATGAATTCTATGACAGGTTTCGGCCGGGCCGAATTGAACACTAAACTCGGTAAGTTCACCACTGAGATCGCCAGTGTGAACAATCGCTTTCTGGAGTTGTCGGTGCGCCTGCCGCACTCCTTCTTTGTGCTGGAACCAAAAGTACGCCAGTTGGTTAACGAGTGTGTGAAGCGCGGCAAAGTGCATCTTTTCGTCAGTTTTGAAGCGCCCGAGGGTACTCCCGAGAAGTATCCCATCAACCGCGCCGCGACAATATCGTACTTCCATCAGTTAGTGGCTTTGAAAAAGGAACTCAAGCTGAATGACGAGGTCAAGCTTAGCGATCTGCTGCTGCTCCCCGAAACCAGCGCTGTGGAGCAGATCAGCCTTGACCTGGATCGGTACTGGCCGTCGCTGAAGGGGTCGGTCGAGAAAGCGCTGGCCCAACTGGTTTGGATGCGTCAACAGGAGGGCCGGGCGATGGCCGCGGACATGTCCAAGCGCCTCAAAGCCATTGAGCGTCTGACCCGCAAGATCATGGCCCGATCACCGCTGGCGGTGGAGGAGTATCGGAGCCGTCTGGCCGAGCGCTTGAAGGAGTTGCTGGCGCGGCCGGTGGGAGACCAGGCCCGGATCGAGGAGGAAATTGCGGTCTTCGCCGAAAAGGCCGACATCACCGAAGAGTGCACCCGTATGATCAGCCATATCGATCAGTTCAAGGCTACCATGAAACTCAAGGGGTCAATCGGCAAAACAATCAACTTCATCCTGCAGGAGATGAACCGCGAGGCCAACACGGTCGGTTCCAAAACCTCGGAAATCAGCATCACCAGAGCCGCGATCGCCGTCAAAGACGAAGTCGAAAAACTCCGAGAACTAGTCCAGAACGTTGAATAAGAACGCCTCCAAAAGAACCAGGCCTCGCTCGCTTGAGAAACCGGGCCGGATCGTAATCATCTCATCCCCTTCCGGCGGCGGCAAGACCTCGATATGCCGGCGTTTGCTCACCCCGGCGCGAAAGCGTCGCGGCTGGCGGTTCTCCATTTCGTACACCACCCGCGTCAAGCGACGCGGCGAGCGACATGGTCGGGAGTATTACTTTGTCGATAACGAGGAGTTTGCCGCTCTGGTCAAAGACGACTTCTTCGCCGAGTACTTCAAGGTTCACCTGTATCATTACGGGACGCCCCGCCAGCCTCTGGAGCAGGTGCTCAACAGAGGCGGCGTGATGCTTTTGGACGTCGACGTCCAGGGTGCGAAGCGGCTGAAGAAACTGTACCCGCAGGCGGTCACTGTTTTCATTCTGCCGCCGTCGGAGAGGGCGCTGAGGCAACGTCTGAAGCGGCGCGGCACGGAGACGCAGACACAGCTTGAGGTTCGTTTTGAGAACGCCAAGAAAGAGATGAGACTTTTCAGAGATTTCGAGTATGCCGTTGTCAATGACGTACTTGGTGAAGCGGTGCGGAAGGTGCGGACGATCATCGAAGCCCATTCCAGCCGCACCGAGTATATGATAGCGGAACATTTGATTAAGAGTATGAGTTAACTAAGTTGGCTTTTTACATAGGAGGTTTGAATGCCTATCCATACGGTACTTGGCCTGGACAAACTGAACTTGAACCCTTACGAGGCGGTCATTATCGCCTCGCAACACGCCAGGATATTGAATTCCAAGCGCTTGGCGCAACTGGAGCGCATGGGCGAAGACCCCTTGGTGGATCTGGAAACGCGCAAGATCACGGCCGTGGCCCTCAAAGATGTTTTGGACGGAAAGGTTAAGTTTAAGCGCCCGGAAACGATGTAATAATGTAAAACGCAAACCCTGTTCGGTTTTGAAACATGCCTAAGAACCTGGTCATCGTTGAGTCACCCGCCAAGACGCGCACCCTCAGTCGCTTTCTGGGGAAGAATTTCCAGATAATGGCGACGGTCGGACACATTATAGATCTGCCCAAGTCCAAAATCGGGATCGACGTCAAAAAGGGGTTCAAGCCAGACTACCAGGTTATCAAGGGCAAAGAGAAGGTCATCGCCGAACTCAAAAAGGCGGCGGGCAAAGCCGCCACCATCTATCTGGCGCCGGACCCGGACCGCGAGGGTGAGGCTATCGCCTGGCACGTCGCCAACAGCATCGCCAACGGCGCCGGCGAAATGGTGCGGGTATCGTTCAACGAGATCACCGAGTCGGCCGTGCTCGAGGCGATCAAGCACCCGCGTGAGATCGACATGAACCTGGTCAACGCCCAGCAGGCGCGGCGGGTGTTGGATCGGATCGTCGGCTACACCGTCTCCCCCTTCTTGTGGAAAACGATCGCCCGCAACCTCTCGGCCGGGCGGGTCCAGTCGGTGGCGCTGCGGCTGGTGTGCGAGCGCGAAGCCGAGATCACGGCCTTCAAGCAGCAGGAGTATTGGCAGATTGCGGCCGACCTGGCGACCCGCAAAAAGGAACAGTTCACGGCGCGGCTTTATCAGATCGATGGCAAGACCGTCGTGCGACCGACCGAAAAAGGACCCAAAAAGATCAGTATCACCTCCGAGAAAGAGGTCAAGGGCTATCTCGAGGAACTCAAGGCGGCCGAGTACAGCATAGACCAGATCAGGAAGACGCAGCGCACGCGCCGTCCGCTGCCGCCGTTTATCACCTCCACCCTGCAACAGGACGCCGCCCGGGTTTATCGAATGTCCCCCAAGGCGACCATGTCGACGGCCCAGAAGCTATATGAAGGGATCGATATCGGGCGGGAGGGTCCCACTGGCCTGATCACCTATATGCGCACCGACTCGCCGCGCGTGTCGCAAGAGGCGCTGAATGCGGTGCGGAAATACATCGGCAAGGAGTTCGGCAAAGACTATCTCCCGGCCAAGCCCAACTTCTACGGCTCCAAAAAGAAGACTCAGGACGCCCACGAGGCGATCCGGCCCACCTATATGACACTGCCGCCGGACAAGGTCAAACGCTTCCTGACGCCGCAGCAGCTCAAGCTGTACGGTCTTATCTGGAATCGGTTCGTAGCCTCGCAGATGTGTCCGGCCGAGTTCGACGTCGAGACGGTCGACATCGCCGCCGGGCGGTTCGTTTTCCGCGTGACGGCCCAAGAAGTCAAGTTCGACGGTTTCCTGAAGCTGTATCACGAAACCAAAGAACCGGACGAGAACGGCAAGAACGGCAACGGCGAGCGAGTCGACAACCTGCCCCGGCTCACCGAAGGGGACAAGCTCAAACTGGTCGAGTTGCGGCCGAACCAGACGTTCACCAAACCGCCGCCGCGATTTTCCGAGGCCATGCTGGTCAAAGAACTCGAAGCTGACGGGATCGGCCGGCCCTCGACCTACGCCTCGATCATCTCGACCCTGAAAGACCGCAAGTACGTCGACGTGCAGGAGCGCAAGCTGGTCCCGACCAATCTCGGCAACACCGTCAACCGGACGCTGGTGGATAATCTGCCCGATATCTTCAACGTCGCCTTCACCGCCGAGATGGAAAAGGAACTCGACCTGGTGGAAGAGGGCAGCGAGGACTGGGTGACGGTGCTCAGAGGTTTCTATGAGCCGTTTATGGAGACGCTCAACGGTCTGAAAGAGCGCGAGAAAGAGATCAAGGAATCGATGGTCGAGAAGACCGACGAGACCTGCGAGAAATGCGGTTCGCCGATGGTGATCAAGTGGGGGCGCAACGGTCGCTTCATGGCCTGTTCCGCCTATCCCGACTGCAAAACGACCAAACCGCTGCCGGGCGAGGAAGCCCAGACCCAGACCGACGAAGTCTGTGAAAAGTGCGGCTCACCGATGGTGGTCAAGGTCGGTCGCTTCGGACGCTTTCTGGCCTGCTCGGCCTACCCGGATTGCCGGAACACCAAGGCGATCACGCTGGGCATCGACTGTCCGAAACCTAACTGCACCGGTCAGATTGTTGAGAAACGGACCCGCGGCAAGAAACTGTTTTACGGCTGCTCCAAGTACCCAAAGTGCGACTTCGCCAGTTGGGACCAACCGGTCAAGCACAAGTGCCCGGAGTGCAACCATCCCTTTATGGTGGCGAAGGTCTCCAAAAAACGGGGCGAGTTCCTCCGCTGCCCCGACTGCAAACACGAACTAGTCGAAGAGTCATCCCCCGAACCGGCCGAACGAACAGCGTAGCAGGCACGGCTCCTTTTTCCGAGACAACGCAATTCTAGATAATGTCACCCCCGCGCAGGCGGGGGTCCCTCTGCTCTTCTTGCAGAGATTGTAGGTCAGGTTCCTTGAAACCTGACAGCTTTCATGGTAGGTCGAAACCCCTGCGGTTTCGACATTCTGGCTTTAGTTCATCCCACAGCAAGTGTGGGCCACCCGCCGGTATGAACCGGGCAGATAGGTAACAGATTAAACCGGGAACATAGGTAACAGGTTAACTTGGGTGTGAATCAACAAGGAGGTGGTTCGTGCCCTGGAAAGAGACCTGTGCTATGTTTGAGCGAGTCA
>Ga0214473_10005211_pt1 | contig 15609 bp, 6 predicted proteins | sample RVTome_7_FD_203509 | JGI IMG/M metagenome (GOLD analysis project Ga0214473, IMG submission 203509) | Soil microbial communities from uranium-contaminated site in the Upper Colorado River Basin, Wyoming, United States - RVT98D197 | ecosystem: Environmental > Terrestrial > Soil > Contaminated >... | reverse complement strand
CGAGCTAGAGGCGAAGATTCGTTAGGACGATTGCTGCCGGTACCGCGTTCGCTCTTCCGACGTATGAGACCGTGGACACCGGGTTGATACGCTCGGCCGATTGATAGGCTCAGCTAAGGCATACCGACACTGCCCATCACCATCCGTTCATGGTGATCCGGCCCGCGCGCACCCGAGCGCGTATTCTGCGGGGTCGTTCCTCGGGAGCTCTAGTTCCGTCGACTTTCGCTTGTGCGACACGAATGGGCGCTTGCGTGTCGGTGCCAATGGAGGCATTCGCGAGACAAGCTTGAATACTGGTCCACAGATGGTTTCGCCCCTTTACTTTCTGCCAGCATCGTCGATACAGAGGAAGGCAGTCTCGTATTCATAGGTACGAGCACCCCTAACCCGCATCGCCTAGGCACATCGCAGGAAAGCGCGGAGGTGAGGCATGTCGCCGACGGTCCACGCACCCGTCAAAGACAGAAGGCCGGCTTTCGGTGAGCTGCTCTTGACCCCGGTCGTGGGCGTCATCACCTACGACTCGGCCGGCCGTTGCTGCTCCGTTGGTGAAGCCGCCGTCGAGCTTCTGGGCGTCTCCCGGGAGACTCTACTGGGGCAGGAACTTCGCGCCTCCAGCTTCTGGACTGACTCTGGGCTTTTGTTGCAAGCTGAGGCGGCTCTTGCCGGCACTCCCCACAGCGCCGCTATTTCGGTCGAAAGCGCTCGAGGGGGTATTTCCCACCTTGACGTGCGCCTGGAGCCGGTGACCATGGCCGGTCAGCCGATGCTCTTAGCCGTCTTTGCCGATACGACTCTGCTGGTGAGGCCGGAGGACGTCCTTGGTGGAAGCGAGGCGCGTTTCCGGGAACTGGTGGACGAAACCCCTGATTTTCTCTTCGGCCTCGACGCCAGTGGAACTATTACGGCTACAAACAAGAGCTTTGCCGATGCTGCGCGGTGTCCTTTGCCCCAGTTGGTTGGCAAGAAACTCAAGGAATTGAGCCTTCCGACGGAACTCGTGACCCAGTGGGAGCGCACCCGTGAGAGAGTGCTTAGCACCGGTGTTCCTTTAGAGTTCGAAACGCTTGCGCGATGGTCTGATGGAAAACTACGCGTCCTAGACGTGACCCTGCGCCCGATCATGGGCGACGGCAACGAGGCGATCGGCATCCGAGGCAGTGCGCGTAACATCACCGAGCGCTGGGAGGCCGAGCAGGCGGCCAAAGAGAATGATAACCGCCTGCGGACCCTGATAGACAAGGCCCCGGTGGCCATGGCCCTCACCCGAGATGGGAAGGCTCTCTATACCAATCCCTCGTTCGCCAAGATGTTCGGCTTCGAGAACGGGGAGGAAGTTCGCGAGTACCCGCTGGTCAAGCATCTGGCCAAGGAAAGCCAGGCCGAGGTCACGCGGCAAGTCGCCCAGATGGCCAGTAGCGGATCCCCCGGAGTTGAGCTCGAGGTCATGGTGATTCGCGAAGACGGCTCTCAGTTTCCCGGCCACCTCCATCTTTCCTCGGTCGAGCTTTCTGATGGTCCGGCCATGATGGCCTTCATCCATGATCTGAGTGAGCGCCGGCGAATCGAGGAGTCTCGTCTACTCACCCGGTTTTCGGTTGATCATGCTACCGACTGTGTCATGTGGTTGGATCCCGAGGGCTGCATCACTGATGTGAGCGACTCCACCTGCCACCATCTGGGCTACTCCCGTGAGGAACTACTCGACAAGCCGATCTTTGAGATTGACTCGGGCACATCGCCCGAGACCTGGCCTGCTCAGTGGCAGGACGTCAAGGAGCGGGGCTCTCTCACACTCGAGACTTGGCATCGGACCAAGAGCGGAGAACCAGTGCCTGTGGAGGTGACCGCGAACTTTCTCGCCTTCGGCGGACGGGAATACCACTGCGCCATTGCCCGGGACATAACGGACCGCAAGCGGGCGGAAGCCATTCTGCGCGAAAGTGAAGAGCGCTACCGCAACCTGTTTGAGACCATGCTCGAAGGGTTCGCGTATTGCCAGATGCTCTATGACGAGCAAGGTCGCCCGGCGGACTGGATCTACCTAGCGGTCAATGATGCGTTCGCCAACTTGACTGGGCTCACCGACGTGGTGGGCAAGCGGGTCACCGAGGCCATCCCAGGGATCAAAGACGCCTCACCTGAGCTTTTCGAGATCTACGGACGGGTCGCTTCCACGGGGCAACCGGAGAGATTCGAAATAGATTTCACTCCGCTGTCGATGTGGCTTGACGTGGCTGTCTCCAGCCCGGTCCAAGGCTACTTCGTGGCCGTCTTCGAGGACATCACCGGGCGCAAGCACACCGAACAGGCTCTGCGCCTCACCCAACTCTCGGTTGATCATGCCGGCGACTTGATCCAATGGATAGCTCCTGATGGCCGCATTCTCTACGCAAGCGAATCCTCTTGCCGGCGTTTCGGCTACTCGCCTGAGGAGATGCTCACCAAGTCAGTTTTTGATCTCGATCTGACCATGACGCCCGAATCGTGGCCAGAGCACTGGCGCCTTCTAAAAGAACAAGGTTTCGTGAGGTTCGAGTCTACGCACCGAACCAAAGAGGGTGAAGTCTTTCCCGTGGAGGTGAGTGCCAACCATGTGGAGTCCGGTGGCCAAGAGTACGTTTTCGGATTTGGCCGCGATATCACCGAGCGCAAGCAGATGGAAGAGGCCTTGTGCGTGAGCGAAGCCAAGGCCCGGGACGGATTCTACGCACTCAAAGGCATCATCGACAGCACCGATGACCCCATCTTCTCGGTCGGCAAGGACTATCGCTACACCAGCTTCAACACTAGCCACGCGGCGGTAATGCGGGGCCTTTTCGGTGTCGAGATCAAGGTTGGCGGTAGCATCCTCGACTGCCATACCGTGGATGAGGACCGCGCCAGGGCAAAGGCCAATATTGACCGGGCGCTCCGAGGAGAAGTCGTCAGAGAGGAGGGGTTTGCTGGCGACGAAGCGTTGTCCCGGCGGTGCTTTGCCATATCGCACTGTCCGGTCCTCGGAGCCGATGGGCTGATCGTCGGAGCTGTCGTATCCGCCACCGACATCACCGAGCGCAAGCAGATAGAGGAGTCTCTTCGTCGCACGCAATTCGCGGTGGATCACTCGCACGACCTAATTCATTGGGTCGATTCCGAGGGTCGGTTCCTCTACGTCAATGATGCCAGTTATCGTCGCCTCGGCTACTCCCGCGAGGAATTACTCGGCTTGACCGTCTACGACGTCGATCCCGGAGCGCCACAGCCTTGGTCGGATCATTTCCAGGGGTGCAAAGAACGGGGTTCTTTCACCTTCGAGTCGTCGCACCTGACCAAAGACAGGGAAACCTTTCCTGTGGATGTGACGGTTAGCTACGTCAACTACGAAGGCCATGAGTACCTCTGTGGCACTGCTCGCGATATCACCGAGCGCAGGCAGGCGGAAGGGGCGCTACAGGAGAGCGAGGCCCGCTATCGGGCGGTGGTCGAGTCCGCCAAAGACGCCATCATCACTGCCGATAGTGCCGGGAAGATCGTAGGTTGGAACCAGGCAGCCGAACACATATTCGGCCACGCGGAAAGCGATGTCATTGGTCAGCCGCTAACCCTGCTTATGCCGGCGCGCTATCACGATAGTCACGTGGCCGGGATGGCGCGGGTCAGGTCCGGCGGGGACCCACACGTCATCGGCGAGGCGGCATTAGAACTGGAAGGACTGCGCAAGGACCACAGTGAGTTTCCGCTGGAGCTCTCGCTGGCGCGGTTGGAAGGGGTCGGAGGCGGGCTCTTCACCGCTATCGTGCGCGACATAAGCGAGCGCAAGCGGGCTGAGGAGACGTTGCGGAGCAGCGAAAGGATGTTGAAGAGCGCCGAGGCGACTGCGCACCTTGGCTACTATGAGATAGATGTGCTCACCGGTGAAGCCACCTGGTCAGACGAGACGTTTCGCATCTTTGGGCTCGATCCATCCGCCGGCGAGCCAACGGTCGAGACTTATCAGACGCTCATTCACCCCGGTGACGCCGCCATGCTCTACGAGCGTTTCGGTGAATCTGTCAGGGATCAGACTCCCTTTGACCTGACTTACCGCATCCTCCACTCAAGCGGAGAGATCCGCCATGTTCATAGCATCGGCCGAGTTGAAACGGATCCCGCCGGCGCCGCCGTGAAGATGTTCGGCACCCTGCAGGACATCAGCGAGCGCAAGCAGATAGAGGAGTCTCTTCGTCGCACGCAGTTCGCGGTGGATCACTCAGCCGACTATGTGTACTGGATCAGCCCTGAGGGGCGCTTCGTCTATGCAAACGATTCGGCCTGCAACCGTTTGGGCTACTCTCGCGATGAAGTCCTGGGAATGTCGGTATGGGATATCTCCCTGGGAACATCGCCCGAGGGGTGGTCCGCGCTCTGGGCGAAGGTAAGGCAGCAAGGAGCCTTGACCCTCGAGACGCAGCACCGTACACGCAGTGGGGAGATCTTCCCGGTTGAAATCAGGGCGAATTACTTCGAGTACGAAGGTTGGGAGCTAGACTTCTGCTCCGTCCGCGACATCACCGACCGCAAGCGGGCGGAAGAGACTCTTAGGGAGAGCGAAGAGCAACTGCGCCAGAGCCAGAAGATGGAGGCGATCGGTCAACTGGCTGGGGGGATTGCTCATGACTTCAACAACCTGCTGGCGGCCATTCTCGGCTACAGTGACCTCCTGCTTGCGAACGAGGAATTGGCCGACTCTCCGATCCGAGAAGACGTAGAGGAGATCAAACACGCCGCCGACCGGGCCTCAGCTCTTACCAAGCAAATCCTCGCCTTCTCCCGTCGGCAGACGCTGAGACCCACGGTGGTGTCGCTGAACAAGGCTCTGGACGAGATGGAGCCGCTCCTTCGCCGTACCCTTGGCGAGGACATAGATTTTGTCAGCCTGCGAGCCCCCGACCCGGGCAATGTGGAAGCCGATGTTCATCAGCTGGAGCAGGTGATCCTGAATCTGGCTGTCAACGCCCGAGACGCCATGGCCGTAGGCGGCCGGCTTACCTTGGAGACCGGCAACGCCGAGCTGGACCAGAAGTACTGCCGCGTCCACCCCGAGGCCACCCCCGGGAGTTACGTCACGCTCTCGGTCTCCGACACCGGGGTGGGCATGGATGACGCTACCCGCGAACGGATCTTCGAGCCTTTCTTCACCACCAAGCCCCCAGGCGAAGGCACCGGCCTGGGCTTGGCCACCGTCTACGGCATAGTCAGACAGAGTCACGGCACCGTCTCCGTCGAGAGCGAGCTGGGCAAAGGCACGAGCTTCAGGATCTACCTGCCCCGGGTGACGGCGCCCGTCCCCGAAGATGTTCCCGTCGCTACCGGCGGAGCGTCGGCAGGGGGAAGCGAGACCGTCATGGTGGTGGAGGACGAGGCGGCTCTGCGCGGCCTGATCGCGCGGGTCCTGGGCGCGGCAGGCTATACGACGCTCACCTTCGGCTCGGCCGCCGAGGCGCTCGAGGCTCTCGAGCAAGAAGACCCTGTGGTCGACCTGCTGCTCACCGACGTGATGCTACCTGGTGCTCTGCAGGGCAACGACCTGGCTCGAGCTGCTCTCGCTGTGCGGCGGGACCTCCCGGTTCTGTACATATCCGGCTACACTCGCGATGGCCTCGCCAAAGCCGGGCGGTTGGAAGAAAGGGTTAACCTTCTTGAGAAACCCTTCACTCCTGAGGCCCTGGCCAGTATGGTGCGCGCAGTGTTGGATCGGGCCCACGCCTTGGGGTAGTGGTCACCGCTTGCCCTTTTCTCCCCGCCGGAGTCGCCTCGTTACACGCAAATTGATGCCCCGCCACCATTTCGGAAAACGGGTCGAGTATTTCCCTGTCTACCACGTGCTCATCGTGTGCGTTGCGTGAGTTGAAGTATGGGCCTGGGGCGCTGCAGTCACTCGATCGGGCCCCTTCGGCAGCTGAGCACACCGGGCAGAGCCGTTCGCGCGCGAAGCTCTGCCGATTGACCCCGGGGTGGATCGACCTATACTGAATCTATACGGGGAGAAAGCGACTCTCCCCATTCACAGCTCGGGAAGGCCATGAGGATGGGGGCCTTGCACAAGTTCATGCCCGCGCATTCGCCCCTTTCGGACAGCAGCCTGCCCGAGGAGGAGGTGTGTGTCCTATGAAACCCAAACATCTCTTGTTGGTCGTCCTGCTCTGCGCCCTTGTCCTGGTGGCGGTGCTACTACCGATTACGGCAGCCCTGGCCACGCCAACCAATCCGCCGAACGAGTGGGGAGCACGGCACAAGGCCTGGGACAGACATGCCGACGGGCCCCTCGGCCAGTACATATCCGACGACCTAGTCCACTACATAAAGGCGGGCTACGCCCTGCCTCTCTTGAACTTCGGGGATTATGTTCAGATGTTCAGAGAGATGTACCAGTGAGCTTGTCGGCGGTGGCCTGAGCCTCCCTTCGGAGAACACTTGGTAGCAGCCTTAACCCACCAGCCAGTCCACCCTAAAGCGGGCATCCGCATGGGAGATGCGAGCCCATGCTAAAGCCGTGGGGAACGAAAGGAACGAGGAAAGGAGTTCCCATGCGCAAGGTTCTGGCAGTCCTCATCATTGCTGGCATCCTGGTCCTGGCCTTGACTATGCCAGCCCTGGCTGCTCGGCCTGCAATGGTAATCGGCTCCGCTGGTAGTTACTCCGAGTACCAGGGAAGTCGCATCACAACGATTGCTGCTTGGGCGCTGCCCAGGGGCGGTGCCACTGGTTTGGTGCGCGTGGACCGCACCGGGGATGCGGCCGGTTGGGTCACCGCTGTGCATGTTCGCGATCTGGCGGTTGAGGGTGACTATGCGTATCTCATGGGCGTCGTTACCCGCGACACGCGCCGTCCGGAATTGGTGGGCTCGTGGGCCTATCTGGTGGTGTACGACGGGTCAACAGTTGGGGGCGTGGACGTGGTGAGTCACTTCTGGATCCTTGGTGAGGCCGAGATCCGCGTGCTGTTCGAAGCGCACTCGCTCTTAGAAGAGTTGGGCGCGATTTTCTGGATGCCTGTGACCAGCGGCGGCTACAGACTGCTGCCATAGCGGGTGGGACCTGCTCTCGGTCTGTTGTCCGCCGCGGGTAGCTGGCGTCTTTCCCAAGAGCAAGATTCGATAGGGTAAGACTCGACACTGTCCGGTAGACCATGAGCCTCGTTCGATGGCTATCAAGCTCGGCCGGCGGGGGCTGCTGACTTGACCCGGTAGAGCGGAGGCGGATTCATTCACAGGCGGGCTACACCACTTGGTCATAGTGTGGGTGGCTGCAGGCCGATCGAAGGCTCCTCAAGAGCGCGAACACTAGCCCTGCCTGCCCGGCAGCTGATTCAGGAGTGCCCCGGAAGATCCTGAAGACTACGCCCGAACCACATTCGCGACCCACCGGAGTGAGGTTCGAGGTGAATGATGCCACCGAGAACTGCGCAAAGACCGCGCCCGAGGTGGCACTGGAGTTGGCGCCGGCCCTCATGACGCTGGCGGCCACGATTGAAGGCGCACAGACGGAAGTGGATGTGTGCTCGTGAGCCACTGCCTGTGAGAACGCCCGATGGCCTTCTCCCTCAAGGAAACCGGCTCGATCAACCGCTCCCTGTTGGGCCAGGCCCAGGGATCCTACCGCACGCAGCTCATTATGCCGATAGAGTTCTCTGGGAGTGAAGCGCCGCTGGAGTGAATCCGTTTCGGACAAGTGAGGCTGACAGGTGAGGAAGCTCGGGCATGCTTGTAGGGCGAGATGAGCTCTCCCGGGATTATGGCCCTACCGAATACCCTAAGCGCTCGTCTCTTCACTGCGCTCCGCAGCCCGCGCCCGCTGCTGCGCCCCGCACTGATTGTCGCCGCATACCTCTTCGTGTTTATAGTTCTCGACCTTCTTGCGCGGACATTTGAAGAACTCCCGGGGGTTGTCGCCTGGTATCCGGCCGCCGGGCTCGGCTTCGCCTTACTTCTAGTGTTCGGGGCGAGATTCGCACCCGCGCTGACGATTGCCTCACTCATCAGCAGTTTCTTTATCTATCGTCTCTCTCAACCTCCCGAAGCGCTTCTTCTCTGGGCATTCCTTATGTCTCTGATCTATGGCATCGCCGCTGCTCTCCTGCGCCACCGACTTCGCTTCGATTGGCACCTGCGAAGACTGCGAGACGTGACCTACTTGGTTTTCGCGACTGTACTTGTTTCAGCACCTCTCGCCGTGCTTTCCGTCTCTGGTTCCGCCTTGGGCGGCGCTGTACCCCGAGGCGAAGCCTTCAGCGCCATGTTTGACTGGTGGATTGGTGAGACGGTCGGCGTCCTGACCATTACGCCCTTCCTGCTTATCTATGTGCTGCCGTGGCTGAAACGGTTTGCGGAAGGGCAGCGGTTTGTGTTGCCCGCACGCCGGTCATTTCCGCGTCCGACACTCTCTGTCATTGGGCAAGGGGCCAGTCTCGCGTTCACGCTCTACTGGGTCTTTGGCGCGCCCGTCTCGGGCGAGTTTCGACCCCTGTATCTTGTTACCTTGCCGCTCATCTGGATTGCTTTGCAGTGCGGCTTCAAGGGAGTCACTGCGGCGATCGTGGCGTTGAATGCCGGGGTCATATTGGCGATTTGGCTCTTTGGATTCGACCTCGCAAGGCTTAGCGAACTGGAACTGCTGATGATCGGCAACTGTGTCGTCGGCTTGACTATGGGCGCGGTGGTCACCGAACGCAGGAGGGCCGAGGAAGCGCTGGGCGACAGGCAGCGACTCCTGACCGAATCACAACAGGTTGCCCAACTGGGAAGCTGGGCGATTGAGTTGCCAAGCTTCCAAATGACCTGGTCTGAGCAGAACTATCTCAACTTTGGGATGTCATCGGACACCCCGAGTCCCTCGTTCGAGTCATACCTCGGATTTCTCCACCCCGATGATCGGGCCGCAATGCAAGAGTGGACCAGAGCCTGTTTGGCGGAAGAGAGCCCAGACAGTCTGGAGTTTCGCTCGATCCATCCGGACGGCACCCTCAGAGTTCTTGAAGGCCAGGGCCGTTTGATACACGACGATGAGAACCGGCCCGTCCGGATGGTCGGGACGGTGCAGGACATTACCGAACGCAGGCGGGCCGAGGAAGCGCTGAGGCAAAGCGAAGAGCAGTTGCGCCAATCCCAGAAGATGGAGGCGGTAGGACAACTGGCCGGGGGCATCGCCCATGACTTCAACAATCTGCTCACCGCCATTCTCGGCTACAGCGAAATGATCCTTGCGAGCGAGGCCTCTTCCCTTGAGGAGGTGCGCCCCGACATAGAGGAGATCAAGCACGCGGGCGAGCGGGCCAGCGCCCTCACTCAGCAGATCCTCGCTTTCTCCCGCCGTCAAGCCCTGCGGCCAACGGTGGTGTCGCTTAACGAGGTCCTTGCTGGAGTTGAGCCCCTTCTGCGCCGCACTCTGGGTGAGGACATCGATCTCCTGAGCCTCAAGGACCCCGACTTGGGGAGCGTGGAAGCAGACGTCCACCAGGTCGAACAGGTGCTAATGAATCTGGCTGTGAATGCTCGGGACGCCATGGTCCCCGGAGGCCGGTTGACCTTGGAGACCGCCAATGCCGAGCTAGATGGGGAGTACTGCCGCACCCATCCCGAGGCTACGCCCGGCAGCTACGTGATGCTGGCGGTCTCCGATACAGGGGCCGGCATGGACGAAGCCACCCGGGAGCGCATCTTCGAGCCTTTCTTCACCACCAAAGCTCCGGGCGCGGGCACCGGCCTGGGCCTGGCCACGGTGCATGGCATAGTCCGGCAGAGCAATGGGAGCATCTCCGTTTACAGCGAGCCGGACAAAGGCACCAGCTTCAAGATCTATCTGCCCCGGGTGACCGCGGTCGTCCAGGAGGAGAGCCTGGTTGCCACCGGGCAAGCGCTCAGGCGGGGCGACGAAACCATCCTCGTCGTGGAAGACGAAGTCTCCCTGCGGAACCTGGTTACCCGCGTCCTTGATACTCGCGGCTATCGGGTGCTAAGTGCCGGCACCGGCGCGGAAGCCTCGCAGATTGCCGGGGAAGCCGGTTGTCTGTTCGACCTCCTCCTCACCGACGTGGTTCTGCCGGGGGGTATGCAAGGCGACGACTTGGCCCGAGCCGTTCGGGGCGCGTGGCCGGACCTCCCGGTTCTATTCATGTCCGGCTACCCGCGTAACGCCATCGTCCATGCCGGGCGGTTGGACGACGGGGTCAACTTTCTCGAAAAACCGTTCACCCCTGAGGCTCTGGCGACCATGGTGCGTACGGTGTTGGATCGGCCCCGTGCCTTGGGGTAGCGGTTGCCTGCTTCGCGCGAGTCCCCCTAGTCGCGGGTGGGGTCGGGACGGTCCCGAATGAGGCGCCAGGGCTCGCGTGTCCCAGAGGAACCTGCCCGCCGCCATCGTCGCTGCAGAACGCCGTCTCAAGCAGGCCTGGGCTCGGGTGGCAAGAACGGGCTGAGTCGGCGCGCGCCTGGGCCGTTCCTTCGCTGACTTCTTGCTGATCTCGCGTGCCTGTAGCTGCCGGTCATTTGCTTGCCTCGCTCCCCGGTGCGTATGATTGCCGGGCAGCAAGCGAGAAACGAAGGAGAACTGTGATGGAAGTCATCCCTTACTCTTTCGGCGGTATCCCGCTCCTTAGCCTCCCCGGAGATTTCGATCACGCCTCGGTTTCTTCCTTTACCGAGGAGGCCGAGGAAGCACTCGGCAAGGACGGGAGCCGGCTGCTCCTGCAACTGACCGACTGTCCCTACATCGATAGCGGCGGCATAGGCTGCCTGCTTTCCTCTCTTCATCGGGTTCGCGACCAAGGCTGGCTGGGTGTTATTGCTCCCAGTCCTGATGTTCTTCGCTTACTCCATCTTGTCGGCCTTACCATTGACCCCAGTTTTCGAGTCTTCTCTAGCCCAGACGACGTCCAGGCCCATCTCCAAGAGCCTCTCGCCATCTGAAATCTTGGGCGCTCCGGGCGCTTGCTGGCGATGGTGAGGCCCGGCTTGTGGCGCGCGCGTTTTCCTATCGAACGATGTTGGGTGGTTCTCGGCCGCGACTTCAGCAATCTCGTGAGTCGCCACTAGGGTTGGTGTGACGCCCGTAAAGCCGATTCCTCAAGCTGTTCTTGAAAGTTGCTCGCGGGGGGTGCAGACTATCGATAAGCGTGGCTTGAGCCGACCGAGTGTTTGGAGCGGCCTTGCGGGAACCGCCACAGAAGCCGAAGTTTCCCCGATGGCTGACCGCCGTTGTGATCGTGGTGGCTCTGGGTATCGTGGCGGGCGGTCTCTGGTTTTCTAACGACCAGAACCACGGCGCGCGAAAGAACGTAGAGGGCGACCTCCTAGCCACAGGCCAGGTTAAGGCCCAGCAGATCGCCAATTGGCGGGCCGAGCGGCTGGCGGATGCCGGTGCCATAACGGGAACCACCTCCACTGTGGCCTTGGTCGAGCGATGGCTTGGCTCGAGAAAGCCCGCGGACACCGCCGAGATCCTTGCCTGGTTCCAGACTCTCCAGCAGACATACCACTACGCGAATGTCCAGCTCGTGGACTCGGGGGGCAGCGTCCTTCTTGATCTGGCCCAGGCCGGAGATTCTCTGGCGCCGAGTGCAGTTGAGGGATTACACACCGCGTTGACGGACAAGACGGCCGTCCTCACCGACCTTCACTTTGCCGCCGATCAGAAGACCATACATCTCGACGCCATCGCCCCATTCTTTAGCGCACAGGATTCGGGCGGCCAGCCGCTCGGTGCGGTGATACTCACAGCCAACGCCGGCGATTTTCTGTTCCCGCTCATCCAGACGTGGCCTACTGCCAGCTCCTCGGCCGAGACCCTACTCGTGGAGCGCGAGGGCGATCAGGTGCTGTACTTAAACGAGTTGCGCCACCAGAAGGGCACCGCTCTCAATCTGAAGATCCCCATCACGCGGAAGGATGTACCGTCGGTCATGACCGTGCTGGGGACGCACGGCATAGTGGAAGGGGTCGACTACCGGGGCGTGAAGGTCGTGGCCGCGGTCCAAAGCGTGCCGGATTCCCCCTGGTTCATCGTGGCCAAGATCGACACCTCCGAGGCCTTCGGCGGGACGAGGTTCCGATCGACATTGGTCATCGTTCTGACCGTTCTGCTTGTGGCTGCGCTTATCGGCGGCCCTGGGCTCACGTGGCAGCGCAGTCTCAAAAAGCGCTACCAAGAGGCATACGACTCAGAGGTCTCTCGCCAAGCCCTGCTCGCTCGCTACGAGCATCTGGTGAAGCAGGCCAACGACGCTATCCTCCTGGGCGATGAGGATCTGCGCATCGTGGAGGCCAACGAACGGGCTGTCGAGGCGTATGGCTACTCGAGCCAAGAACTCTTGAGTCTGCGTATCTCCGATCTCATACCGCCCGCGGGAGTGGCCGCCTTCCAAGCGCGTATGCAGGAGCTGGAGGAGAAGGGTTCGTATGTGCGGGAAGCCGCCCATCAACGGAAGGATGGCTCGGTCTTTCCCGTGGAGACAAGCGGCCGGAGAATCTCCCTGGACGGTCGGGGATACCTCCAAGTGATCATGCGCGACATCAGCGAGCGCAAGATGGCAGAGGCCGCCCTGCGCGCCAGCCGCGAGCGCTACCGGGCCGTTGCGCAGGCTACGGCGCAGATCATCTGGGTGACCGATCCCGAGGGAAATGTCGTCGAGGATCTTCCTGCCCTCCAGGAGTACACCGGGCTGTCGAGTGAGGAGCTCCGCGCCGGGGGTTGGCAGGCCGCCGTGCATCCAGAGGACCGCACCCGCGCTTCGGAAGTCCGAGCACACGCCATTGCGGCTAAGAGTTTCTACGAGGTCGAGTATCGCCTCCGCCGGGCCGACGGTGTATACCGGCATTTCTGGGTGCGAGGAGTCCCCGTCTTTGACGCGGACGGCAGGGTAACTGAATGGGTGCGTGCCTGCATAGACATCACTGAGCGCAAGCGGGCCGAGGAAGAGCGGCTCCAACTGGAGCGCCAATTCCAGCAGAGCCAGAGGCTGGAGAGCCTGGGGGTGCTCGCCGGGGGCATCGCCCACGACTTCAATAACATGTTGATGGCAGTCCTCGGCTATGCCGACCTGGCCCTAGCAGACCTTCCTCTTGCCTCCCCGGCCCGGGAGAGCGTGAAGGAGATCGCGCGCGCCTCGCACCGTGCGGCCGAGCTTTGCCGCCAAATGCTCGCCTACTCCGGAAGGGGTCGTTTCGTCGTTGAGGCCATTGACCTCCACGATCTGATCGATTCCATGGTCCACCTGCTCTCCAGCTCCATCTCCAAGAAGATCCTTCTCAATCTGAATCTTGAGAAGAACCTGCCGCCGATCATGGGCGATGCCAGCCAGATAGACCAAGTGATCATGAACTTGGTCATAAACGCCTCGGAGGCTATCGGTGAGCGCAGCGGGGTCATAACCATCTCGACCGGGGCCATGGAATGCTCGCGCGAGTATTTGCGAGAGACCTATCTTGACGAAGGGCTGGCCGAAGGTCTCTACGTCACGCTGGAAGTCTCCGATACCGGGATGGGCATGGACAAAGAAACCCAGAGCCATCTTTTCGACCCCTTCTTCACCACAAAATTCACCGGACGCGGCCTGGGGTTGGCCGCGGTGTTGGGGATCGTGCGCGGCCACAAGGGCGCGATCAAGGTATACAGCGAGGAAAGGAAGGGAACCACCTTCAAGCTGCTTTTCCTGGCCGCTGAGTCCGAACGGCCGATTGAGAAGACCAAGGGGGAAGGGATTCTCTCCTGGAAAGGTTCGGGCACTATTCTCCTGGTCGATGACGAGGAAACCATCCGTGCCCTTGGCCGGCGCATGCTGGAACGCCTGGGCTTTCAGGTGCTGACCGCCACGGACGGCCGAGAGGCGCTTGACGTCTATCGGCAGCACGGTGACGAGATAGTCCTGGTGCTCCTGGATCTGACCATGCCGCACATGAACGGTGAAGAGGCTTACCGGGAGTTGCGGCGTATGGACCCTGCCGTGAAGGTGCTCATGTCGAGCGGCTATACTGAAAACGACATCACCTCTCGCTTCGCCGGCAAGGGCCTGGCCGGGTTCATCCAGAAGCCGTACACACTGGCTCTACTCTGGGATGGGCTCCGGGCCGTGCTGGAGGGCACGGAAACCGGCCTTGGAACTGCGCAGACTTGATTCTGACGGACTTGTGGATTGTCGAGTTCAGCTTGCGTTGAAGCCACCGCGGTACGAAGACGGCTCTGGCAGTTCTTGTGAGGGTCGCCGAGTAAGGACGGATTTGGTGGCTGCAACGAGATTATCCGCCCAAGGGGGCACGAACATCCCATGGTGTTCGTTACTCGGGGTGAAGGTAGAGAATCCAGCAAAAACTCCACGCCGGCCTGAACTCCGATGCGCACAAACCTTTTTGTCGCAATTTGCGAGGGTTATCTGGGGGCGATCTCGACCGCCCGAACTAGATCCCCATTTGCCGGACACTACCTAATCGAGAGGATGTGAGGGAGCAGAGTCTGCCAGCCGAGCGCACAAAGCTTTCGGGGAGGGGTGGAGAATGGGACGCTGTGTGGGGCCGGGCGCGCGACAGGAAACGCGGTCTTGGGTAGAGGGAATCGGTCCGCAACCAACAGGAAGACGCCTCGTATTTGGAAGTTGCCCGCAGCAACTCCGTTTTGGGGGGCATATCGACCCCTCTTGATTGTTCTTGTTGCGACCGTGCTAGTTCTAGCTCTTGCCGCGCCTGCGCTTGCAGACAGCATCAGTCTGTCGGTCAGCGACTGGTATAGGTGGCAGACGTTCTCAAACGGCATATACGCGATGGATAGCCATATTGCTGACCATGATCCCGGCGCGACGGGCCTACAGGTCCAGGTGACTACGAGCAAGTCGCTGAAACACGTCGACTTCTGGTTCCCTCACCCTCTCTATGGGTGGGACGACCCGCAGCACGATGGCTTTGGGGTGCAGCCCCAGCCGCAGGGACACCCATACCCTCAGCTGGTGACCCTTGTTCCGTCACCCTACACGCAGGGCGTTCTCGTCTGGACGCTTCATAACTCCGCTGTGGAGGCGGCTCAGCAATATGCCCTGGGGTACTGGAAATTCGTCTACACCGATGACACGACGGAGGTGGTAGAAAGCTCCTCCACCACTATCCCCTCCTCCTTCTCTTGCGAGGCGGGGGACCCCATCAACGTGAGCAACGGCGTGGCCTCCTATGCCGCTACCGATCTGGTTGCTACTGGCCGGGGGCTTCCCCTCATCTTCCTACGCAGCTACAGCTCGCAAGACGTCCAAAGCTCCGGCACCTTGGGCCACGGCTGGAATCATGCCTTCGCCTCCCGGCTTGACTTCCCCTCAAGTAGCGCGATCTGGGTCACCTATCCGGACGGGGGCAGATACCCCTTTACCACCATAGACGGTGGTGACACCTACGCTTCTGCTGGCGGGGTATTCGAGACCCTCACCAAGCTGGAGGACGACTCCTACGAACTGATCTTCAAGAACGGGACCACCTACCATTACGACGACGCCGGAGTGCTTCTTGAGATCGAAGACCGCTATGGCAACGCAACCACTCTTTCCTACACGGGTGGACTCTTGGATGAAGTCGTCGCCGCCTCTGGTCGCAGCCTTGCCTTTACCTACAGCAGTGG
>Ga0214473_10005210_pt1 | contig 15609 bp, 14 predicted proteins | sample RVTome_7_FD_203509 | JGI IMG/M metagenome (GOLD analysis project Ga0214473, IMG submission 203509) | Soil microbial communities from uranium-contaminated site in the Upper Colorado River Basin, Wyoming, United States - RVT98D197 | ecosystem: Environmental > Terrestrial > Soil > Contaminated >... | reverse complement strand
CCGTTTTTCAACACCCGCAGCACTTCGTGCACGACGCCCGCCGGATTGCCGAAGTGGTGCAGGCTGAACGAGACGAAAGCGCGGTCGAAGCAACCGGTCTTAAAAGGAAGAGCGTCGGCCGCTCCGGCGCTCTGATCATACGCGGGGATTGGATCCTGGTGCTGTTGACCGACGTCGAGCATCGCCAGCGCCTGATCGACGCCAATGATGCGCCCGCCGTTTAAGCGCTTCGCCACCGGTCTGGCCACGCGGCCGGTGCCCGTGGCCACGTCGAGCACTCGTTCGTCTCCTTTGAGCGTGAGCATCTCAGCCAACTTCTCCGCCAGATCGGCGCGAATCTCTGAGACCCGGTGATCAAATTCCGCAGCGTGCGCCGGGTCGTGAAAACGAGTCTTGTGTTCGTGGCGGTGACCGTGATCATGTTCGTGACCGTGCTTCGCTTCGCGTTCTTCGTGGTGATGGTGCGTGTGGTCGTGATCGTGTTGATGAGCGTCATCGTGGGCATGCTCGTGACCCTGTGGGCGTTCATGGGCATGATCCTGGCTGTGGCCATGTTTGTGACCGGCTTCGTGATCTTCGTGTCCTTCGTGGTGATGATGCGTGTGGTCGTGATCGTGGGCATGCTCGTGACCATGATCGTGATCGTGTTTTCGTTCCTCTGCCATTTTCCAATTCCTCAACTTTTTCCTATTACCCCTTTACTATTACCCACTGCCTATTTCAGCCGCAGGCTGATCCGCCTCTGGCGGAGCCTGCTACATTATCCCTTCCATGATCCCCATTGCTCATCGTTGACCTTCATGATGGATAGCCGGGAAATCTGATCATCTTTAGATGAGATTCCCGTGCGACTTGTCATGTGATTCTAAACTCTGTTCAATAAGCCTTAGAGCAAGCCACAGATTGGCCTGAGTCCAAACTAAAGGGGAGTGGTCATTCGGTACATATTCCCCGTGGTCAAGGTAGTACGCCTCCGGGCATTCAAAGTCTGGCGTAATTTGGCCTATGCTACGGTTGAAGTAAAACACCTGACGTTCAAGATCGCCACTGTCTCGCGACTGACGATAGCGTTCCCCATAAATAGCCGAGAGCATCGGATCAAAGATGCACCACTGCGCCTCTTCTCCTTTTTTCAGCATGGCGTCGCGCTGTGCGATTTCATCGCTAAAATCCTTGGTCCGCTCTTCTGCATTGAGGAGTTCTTTGTAATCCGCACACCAATAGGAATCGCCAAGGTACCGGCGAATTCCGTACTCGCCTTTAAGATGTAGAACGACATTGCGAATAATCTTATCCGCCATTCCGCGCTGAACCACCGCGATCGGATAGACGAGAAATAGCAGTGCTGCATCGTATGGGCGGTTTTTTTGCTCTTCCGGCTGAATGCATTCTGCTGGAAGTATTTCTCGTAAAGCGCGGTTGCCATGTTCTACGAGGTTATCGATCGTGTCTGTATCGAGTCGCAAACCTTTTGACCCGGATAGTTCATAACGAGCGTTGTTCGAACTGAGCATCGCCTTGAGCTGTTGGAGTGCGCCGACCACCACGCCTATGCTAGACGCCCCGATCTTACGCCTCTCCTCCCAATGGCCACTGTCTTCGTCTTCCCAGAATCTAATGGCTTGAAAATAGCCCACGAAGGATTCGATAAGTTCCATGTGGCAGGGGGCTATAGTCAGAAGACCATCAGAAGCCAATTTACAAAAGAACCACAGGAAATAGCCAAGGGCGTCGTTCTGGGCGTGAGCCCACTTTTGTCCAACTTCCTCCAGTTTGTCGCCGTCGAACCGTACATGCGGACGATTCATCGGCTCATTAGAATCGAGTTTGCCGCTAGCAATGTCCTTGAAGCGCGAGTGGTATTTGACAAAATAAGCGGCAAGACTCTGCACGTTTCGCACCGCTGAAGAACTTTTTCCGTTAAGGTAGTGGGCATACGCAACGAAAATGTTATCCCGTACCCATACGTGATGATACCCACTTACAGCCGCTGCGCCAGATACGAAGGCGCCGGCAGGGAAAAGGCCGTTGTTGAGAGTCGGAAATCGGAAAGTGTGGTGTTCTTCAAAAACAGCCCTCAACCTGCGAATATCGTCAGTAGAATAATCGGGCTTGATCACCTCTATCAGCCGATTGTTATGAATGGCGATCTCTTCCATGGTTTGTTGTTAAGCGAGCGGCAGACGCATTAGCGGTGGAAGGGTACTCAGCTAAACTGACGGTCTCCTGTTTTGAGGCAGCGATTCTTCGAGTTTCTTTTCCACAAGTGACCCAAGGGCTGTCAGCCTTTTTTTGTACGCCGAGTACGCGATAAGGCTCGCCAAGAATCCGAGTAAGCCAGTAGTGGTGAGAATCATTCCGCACCAGAGCCTTGCTACGCCCCACAACAACACAAAAAGAGAAAGCAGGGCGCTCGAATAGTGCTGGGCAATATCTTCAAGCGCGAAGGCATTCAACCCTCGCTCCTTTTCTTTTGCCTTTGTCAGTGGCATGGCTCGCGCGCTTTCCGCAAAGTTTTCATATTCCGCATCGTCTGTTTTTGCATCAATCCCACGGTCGCGTAAGCGACGTACCAGGAGCAGGTAATGACCGATCACCATGATTCGTAGGTTCAAATGGCTGGATAAAATATCCACATAGACACAAACGAGAGGTATTAGACAAAACAAGAATTCAGGCTGGCTCATCGCTTCACCCGCATCTCCAAATCCTAAACCTGCTGCGCCGAGCGCTGCTACAAGGATGATCTTCCACTTAAAAAGGTCAGACCTCAATTTCTCCGACTCCACAATCTCGCTGCGAAGATCCATCGGAGCACTCCTGTGTTCATCCGCCTACGGATGAGCAAATGTTGATCGACCCGAGTGCAAGGGAGTATTCTATTCGTGCAAGCGTGACTCGACCTGTTTGATTTAGAGATTCAGGTATTGGAGAAACGTATCCTCTATTGCCCACTCGATCCCGAAAACGAAAGTTGACCATAGGCCCCAATTGACGCTTCACGATGTTAATATATCACGTTAAGCCACGAAGCCAGGGCTAAGGTCCCTACGAAATCAAAATTCACTTCGTCGATGCCGACCACTACACCTAAGATGGCCCCATGCTTTCCATGGTCTACGGGATATTCTGGATTCGACGCAATGAAGGTTGGGATGGCTCCTATCGCCGCGCCATCCCTTCCATGATCTCCCATTGCTCATCGGTCACCTTCATGATCGAGAGCCGGGAATTGCGCACCAGATCGAAATTCTTGAGTTTCGGATGTGCCTTGACTTGAGCGAGCGTCACCGACCGCGCCAACGCTCTTACGGCTTCAATATCGACGACCAACAGCTTTGGATCGCCCTTTGACGGATCGGCGTAAGCGCCGCCTAATGCCTTCGCCACACCGACGGCCGCCTTTTCATCTCCCGTGTGGTAGATAAAAACTTGCTCACCCTTCTTGATGTCCTTAAGATTTTTTAGCGCTAGATTATTCGCCACTCCGTCCCACATGGTCTTTTTGTCCTTCACCAATTGCTGGTAGGAATAAACGCTCGGCTCCGTTTTGAATAGCCAACGAGTCGCCATCATGCTCCTCCTCTTGCTATCCCCTTATAAAATACACCGGAGGCCTATTACAAACCCTTGACGTGATTACCCCGATAGAGGTATCCAGGGTTCATGATAAGCACAACGATCCATCGGTTGAATTTATTTGTTTTCATACTGATCGGCGCATTGACCATCGCGGAGACCGCCGCGGCTGCTGACAAACTCCGGCTTTCCTACTCCGCCGTCAACGCCACCCAGGCGCTCCTCTGGGTCGCGCAGGAAAAAGGGTTCTTCGCAAAACATGGCCTCGAAGGCGAGCTTCTATACATTAATAGCGGGACGATGAATATCGCCGCCCTGGTCGGCGGCAGCGTGCAAATTGCCGGGGGCGGCCCGGTGTCCATCGAGGCGCGGCTGCGCGGCGTCAAGCTGCTGATCCTCGGCAATCCGCTGCCGTGGCTGGCATCGAACCTGATCGTCCATCCCGACATCAAAGGCATTCCCGACCTCGCCGGAAAACTCGCCGGCATCTCGCGCTTCGGATCCTCGACCGATCAAGGCTTCCGCTATCTCTTCAGGAAAAACGGCTTGAACGTCGACAGAGATTTAAAAATGCTGCAAATGGGCGGGGATTCAAGCCGCGTCGTCGCGCTCAAAGCCGGCACGATTCAATACACATTCCTCGGTGCCGCGGCCACCGATCAGGCAAGAGCGCTAGGGTTTCGCGTGATGGCGACGGCCCAGCAGATGGCGATTCCGTTTCCCTGGACCTCGGTGGTCGTCGATGAAAACTGGCTCAGTAAGAATCGCGAACTCGCTTATCGCTACATGAAATGCGCCACCGAATCGGTCGTGTATTTGAAGCGCAACCGCGCCGACAGCGAACGCATCATCAGCAAGTACATGAAGATCACCGACCCGAAGCTCGCCGCCACGGAGTTCGACTTCGTCTCATCGCTGATGCCGGACTATATCGCCCCGACCCTCGACGGCATTAAGGTCATCCTCGAAAACTTCGGCAAGGAATACCCCGACGCCCCGCGCCGCGACCCCAAAGAATTCATCGACGGCTCGATCAGCGAACGGCTGAAACAAGAACGTTTTGTGGAAAGCCTAAAATACTAGCCACGGTCTCCGCGCTCCGAAAATTGCACGATTCCGGTTAAGGTGATGTTTCACTTGAATGTCGAGCCCCACGGGCAAGTCCGCGGCACCTTCCACTACGCCCGTGGGGCGAAATCCTGAGCGAGAGCCCCCGGAAAAGGCCGAGGCTCGAGTCGAAGGGTCGAGCGCCTTGTCAGCGCTTGCCTTACCCAGCTTAACAAAATGCCTCGAATACGCCTCTTCGAGATTTTTTTCGCCCGACTTGGAAAACTGAAGCGGAATTTTTCCGCTCTTCTTCTTCCTCTTATATACGGTAACAGACGGCTGGAGCCTTAGATCATGGGCATGCATTCGAAGAATGCGAAGGATACGATTCGCTTTCGCGAGATTGCATTTTATGACTTTTTCCAGATACGGCACGCGACCTTTCCGCCATTCATCGACATCCGGTTGCCCAAGCAATCCCATGCCGATAAAAACCCTGATCGGCGAGACGAAGTTTTCAGACTGCAACGCGGCATCTACCGCCTTAACTATCTTGGGATAGTAAGTGTCGGTCGTGTAGTTTGCCAACGTAATTTTCTTCATCAGTGATGTCGCCACTCGTGAGCGCGGAACCCCGGAGGTCACCGTTTGATTACTCGCCGCCGGCGGTCAATACGATGCACCTCATTGTTCGGCTTTCTCACGGTTGAAAAATCGGCTCAGCGCGAATTGCCTCCAGCGCTTCGGCCAGGGTTATGTCCGTACGCACCTGCCACCATTCGCCGGTGTGGCGCATGTACGCAAGGTTGAAATGGCCGTTCCTCAGCCATTCCAAACGTGCAAAACCAGTCTCAAAGAACGGGGAGATTGCATTTGGGCCAGGACAGGCATATCTGGCTACGAAGTAGAAGTAGATGCCACGCCACTTCGTGAAAATGTCGACGATGTAGTTCCAGCGTGGCCGCTTCGGGGGCGGCCGGACGTAGGCAGATCTGAGATCCATTTCCACAAATTGTTTTGCCTTTGCGCTCACGTTGTCCTTGATGTCCTTCGGCACAGCCTTTGGCTTCGCCGAGCCCATACCCACTGCCTGCCGCGTCTCGGCGTGGAGTTCTTGTTCATGTGGCGTTGTCTCTCATCAGCCGAACTCTTCAGTCGACTACCGCAACTCCAGCAGTGTATTGGCCTAAAGTTTTTCAAGCCGACGCAAGCAAAACTTGAAGCAATATCCATCATTGTAGAGGAAATTGTCAAGGCTATTCATTCCTGCAAACGCCGCCCGCGGGGCGGTGTATCGGGCTATGGACTGTTGTTCAAAGCCAGTCTGCCGGGCTGCGAAACGCCACAGCCACTGCGGTTCCATGCGAAGAGAAAAAGGGGGAAGCCCGTGGGGCGGGTTAGAGAGCACCGAACCTAACGTATCCCGAGTTCCCTGGCTGCTTCCCTTACAATCGAAAAATCGCGCACGCGATCGAGCGACACGCCTGCTGGAGCGCCGCTCTGCTGGCGCCAGCGTTCGATGATCTCCTGGATGTAATTATCGCCGATCTGGCCGTTATCGCTTAAAGTAGGCATCAGGAGTTCGTAAGAAGAGGCGGCTGTTTCTCTGTCGAGTTTGTAATCCGCCATAATGAAATCGATGGTTTCTTTGGGATGCGATTTCATCCACCGATCCGTTTTGAGCAGGATCCGCAAGAAACGCCTCACTTGATCTCTGCTCTCTTTAATCTTTTTCACGGTTGTGCCCACACCGTTGGCGGCCCGGGTGTAATCTTTGGCCAGTCCCAGCGACTTCATACCGGCTTTAAGGGCCATGAGATGAGTCGGCGGCGAGAAGGTCGTCGCCTGAATGCGATTCGTTGTCAGGGCGGCCAGTCTCTGCCGATCGTTCCCGGCGCCGATCATGTTGTAGTCTTTATCCGTTAGCCCGTTGGACCGAAGCACCTGGCGGAACACGTAAGCCGCCACGCTGAAAATGTCGTTCTGCGCAACGACTTTCCCTTTGAGGTCCGCGAAGCCATGGATTTCCGGGCGCGCGACGACCATGTAAGGCCGTTTATCTTGCATCACTTCGATGCCAATGACGGGCGCCCCTTGCAACGCCGCATTGACCGTCGATTAAAAGGCAAAGGTGTAATCGATGTTGCCAGCGATGAGCGCCGCCATAGCCATCGACACGCGCATCAGAATGATCTCGATTGCGAATCCCTCCTGGCGGTCAATGCCAAGCTTGCGGGCCACCGCCGCGTGCATGAAATTCATGGCGATGGTGGGCACCGCCGTCCTGATCGTCTCAATCTCCGCCGCCTGAGCCGATACTAGAAGCGGATTTCCCAAGCAGAAGGTAAGACACGTCGTCAGGCAACCCGCTTGTAACCATCTCATGGATATCCTCCGGGAGATATTCCTCCCGTGCGGAATAAAGCAACGTTTAACGCTAGATACTAACCAGGTAATTGTTTCACAAAGCGAGTTAAAGAAATTTATCGCGCCAAGCACGCTAAGCTCGCAAAGGCACCGCCCATTCAACCTCTTTTATCGAAATCTACCTTGGCGCCCTTTGCGCTCTTTGCGCGAGACACAGTCTTATTCGATCTTCCTTCATGGCAATATTTCGAAAGTGTTTGGTTAGCCCTTTGGGCAGTTCGACTACCCGCTTTACTCTAATTGTTTTTCTCCAGGTGCAGCGTAAGGCCGTTTTTTTGGATGAAGACTTGGCGGCGATTGCTGCGCCTAGTGAGCTCGCCGACGAGCCTTACGACCGGCTGGCTGGTGCGCAGGTACTCCCGCGGCGCTCCGGCCGCAAGCATCGCTTTGACCGCGCTCTCGCCGGCAATGACGCGGAGCACCAACTCCTCATCCGAAACTCCGGGCCCCCCAAATTTTCTCTTTACTTCTTGCAGCGACAGCTCCGGCGGCGTCCATCCATCCCATTCCCTGGCGCGCGGGCGGTTGAGAATCTTGTCCTTGACGCTGGCGTCCATCACTAAAGGTCCCTCTTTCCCCCAATGACCCAGGGCGTACTGGATAGCCTGGTCCGTCACTTCTTTATAGCGCTCGCCGACGATGATATTGATCGCCGCCTGGCTGCCGACAAACTGCGCCAGCGGCGTCACCATAATCGGATAGCCGAACTCGGCGCGCACCCGGCCAGCCTCCTCCAAGGTTTCTTGCAACTTATCTTCCATCCCCATGAGCCGCAGTTGATGGCGCAGGTTCGAGATCATGCCGCCAGGCACCTGGTGAAGATACTGCGCGTGGTCGTATTCCCGCGGCGAGCCGATCGGATGGCCCTCCCGTTTGGCGATGAAGGCGAAGTGGTTCTCCACCGGCTTGACGGCTTCCAGGTTAACGAGCGGCCGAAAGCCAAGCGCCCGGGCGTTTGCTGCCACGTTGAAGACCGACGGTTGGGAAGAACCGTTGGCGAGGGGCGGCACGGCCGTGTGCAATATTCTTACACCGAGCTTGATCGCTTCCAAATAGTTGACCGGCGCCAGGCCGTTGTTGCAGTGGGCATGAAATTCGAGCGGCACGTCGTCGATATTTTTCATGATCAGCGGAATCAGCGCGCGCGTGCGCTCCGGGGTAAGCAGCCCGGCGACGTCTTTGAAGCAGATGCGGTAGGGCTTTATCGCCGCCGCCTCGCGCGCCTTCCGGACGTAGTACTCATCGGTGTGGCGGGGCGAGACCGAATAGATGATGTTGATGACCACGTCCATCCCGAGCTTTCTCAAGTACGCGACCTCCGTCCCCACGGCCTCGTAGTCGTTCCACGGATCGGAAGATCGCGTCAACGTGATGCCGTGGGCGATCACGCGTTCGATCATGAGCCTGCGCACCGAGCGCGGAATTTTCTCGAATCCCGTGGCAAACCCACCGTGATACCGAAGCCGGGTTCGGCGAAATTTCTCCGCGCCGAGCCTCATCCAGTCCCAGGGGTTTTCTTTGTGCTCGCGGACGAATTTGATGTACCCGGCGAAGCCGAAAAACTCCATGGATTGAAAGCCGCATTGGTCCAGTTGTTCGGCAATGGCGAGCATGGCCCCGGTTCTCATCCCCAGGGCCCACAAGCTTAACTGCCCATCGCGAAGCGTCGTATCGATGATATGGATGTCATCCATGGCGGCGGGCGGATTGTGAATAGTATTTACCATAGAGACCCAGCGCGGCTACGCCGCAACCAGAGAAGCAATCGTGTTTTCACCACAGAGGCATAGAGTTCGCAGTCTCTTTTTTAAAAAAAGGTGAAAAATGAAAAAGGTGTCAAGTGTTGGCTTTTTGGAAGCTTCTCCACGCTGCGTGCCCGACTCGCCAGCCTTTTCTCGGTTTCTATCCTCCCCTTCATCGATAAACAACCCGGGGAGAAGAAAAGGGGCATTCTAAATTATTGAGCTTAACTTTCGCTTTAGACCGAAGCAATACGGGTCACTGAATCTATTTACGAATTCACCGGACACAGGTATATGAGATGTGAAGTTGTGAGATTCTGGGTGCGGTTCAACAAGTCTCACCACCCTGGGCTTTTGTCGAAGGACCACCTTGACCCGTTCGATAAACTCAGGGTCATGGTGAGGGAAATCGAACCATGAGCCAAGTCGAAGGGGAGCGAAGAAATGCGCATAGCGGTTGATATCGGTGGCACGTTCACGGACGTGGTGGTTTTCGACGAGGCGAAGGGATCGCTGGCGTTGGCGAAAGCGCTGTCGACGCCGGCCGAGCTGGCGCGCGGTGTTCAAGATGGTCTTACCAAGGCGGCGGTGCCGCTGGATCGGGTTGAGACGCTGATTCACGGCTCGACTATCGTGGTGAACGCGATCATCGAGCGCAAGGGCGCCAAGACCGCGCTGGTGACGACCAAGGGATTTCGCGACGTTTACGAGATCGGCCGCATCAACCGGCCCGAATCTTTCAACCCGCGCTTTCGCAAGCACCGGCCGCTGGTGCCGCGGGAGGACATCTTCGAAGTCGCCGAGCGGATGCTGGCCGACGGCTCGGTGCGCACGCCGTTCGATGAAAACGAAGCGCGCGAGGTCGCGCGCATTATCAAGGAAGAGGGCTTCGAGGCGGTCGCCGTGCTGTTTCTCCATTCCTACCGCGCGCCCGAGCATGAGATCCGCATGTGCGAAATCCTGCGCGGGACCGATCCAGAATTATTTGTCAGCGCGTCCCATGAACTTTCGCGTGAATACCGCGAGTACGAGCGCACGTCCACGGTGGCCGCCAACGCCTATGTCGGCCCGAAGGTGAGCCAGTACCTCGGCGATTTGGAAACGCGCCTGCGCGGAAATAAGTTCGGCGGCAGCCTGTGGATCATGCAATCCAACGGCGGCCTGTCCGACGTGGAACTGGCACGCCGCCAGTGCATTCAGATGATGGAGTCCGGCCCTGCCGGCGGCGTAGTCGGCACGATGGCGCTCTGCGAGCTACTCGATCTCGAAGCCGCCATCGCCTTCGACATGGGCGGCACGACCGCCAAGGCCAGCGTGATCCGGCGCGGCGTCCCGAGTCTTTCGCCCGATTATTTTATCGGCGGCTACAACGAAGGGCTTGCGATCCGCATCCCCGTGCTCGACATCGTCGAAGTCGGCACCGGCGGCGGCAGCATCGCCTGGCTCGACGAAGGCGGCGGCTTGCACGTCGGCCCGCGCAGCGCCGGCGCCGAGCCGGGACCGGCGAGTTACCGCCGCGGTGGAAGCGAGCCGACGGTGACCGACGCCAATGTGATCCTCGGCCGGCTATCACCGGAGCGTTTTCTCGGCGGCGAAATGCGTCTGGATCGGTCTGCGGCTGAGACTGCTTTGCGGGAACGGGTCGCGCGCCCTCTTGGCGTGAATCTCGAACGCGCGGCCGCAGGAATGCTGCAGGTCGCGACTTCGGCGATGGCCAACGCGGTGCGCCACGTGACGTTGGAGCGCGGACTCGATCCCCGCGATTTTACGCTGGTCGCCTACGGCGGCGGCGGTCCGCTGCACGCGGCGTCGGTCGCCAAGGAACTGGCTATCTCCAAGATCATTATTCCGCACGCGCCGGGGCACTTCTCCGCGCTCGGTATGCTGATGGCCGATCTGCGGCGCGACACCGTGCAGACGTTGTTTGCGCGCATGGATGATTTAGAGATGTTCGAGCTGGAGGACCAATTCAAAAAGCTCGAAGCCGAAGGCCGCCGCGCTCTCGAAGAGTCCGGCATTTCTACAGACCGGATCGTATTCGAGCGCGCTGCCGACATGCGCTACGTTGGCCAGGAGCATGCGGTGGCGGTGCGCATACCGGCCAACGTGGGAGATGAAAGCGCGCGCGCTGGAATCAAGCGGCTCTTCGACCAGGCCCACGAGCTGCGGTACAGTCACAGCGCGCCGGAGGAATCCGCAGATATCGTGAGCTTGCGTGTCTCGGCGATCGGACGCCTTGGCAAGCCGCAATTCCCGACAATTCCTCAAGGCGAGACGACGCCGCCGCCGGCGTCGCGCCGCGGCGCACGCTCGGTGATCTTTGAAGGTTCGGGGGCGCTGGAAGCGACGGTGTATGATCGCACGAAGTTGCTGCAAGGCAATGTGATCAGCGGGCCCGCGATCATCGAAGAGGTGGCTTCGACGACGGTGGTGGAACCGGGTGACACCGTGACGGTGAATGCGTATGGGCATCTGGTCATGCAGTTGAGAGGGACTCTGTAACGGCTTGAACGATTTGAACGTCTTGAACGACTGGAACCGCCGGAACCGTTCAAATAGTTCAAACCGTTCAAAACGTTCAAAGGGTTTAATCATGAGCAATCCTGTGACAGCTACCAGTTCCGGCGTGGATCCGTTTACCGCCGAAGTCATCCGCAGCGCCGTGGTCGCTATCACCGGGGAGATGAAAACCAACTTGATGCGCACGGCGTACCACACGATTATCTACGAAGCCGAAGATTTTACCGTCGGACTATTCGACGCCGACGGTAACACGATCTCCATCGGTTTGGGTCTGCCGATGTTCATTCGCGGGCTTTCGGACTCGATCAAGGCGAAGATCGCTTTTTGGGGTAGGGAGAACATCGAGCCCGGCGACATTCTGCTCACCAACGATAGTTACACGATGGGAAGCCACCTCAACCATTTGATTTTTACTCTGCCGATTTTCAACGATGGCGAGCTGATCGCGTTTTCTTGTTCGATGGCTCACTGGCAGGACATCGGCGGGCAGTTGGGCGGCGTGACCCGGGATATTTTCTCCGAGGGCTTGCAGATCCCATTCGTGAAGATTTTTCGCGCCGGCGAGGAAAACCCCGAGATTACCTCGATCATCCGCGCCAACGTGCGCGTGCCCGAGCGCGCGATGGGGGACATGCGCGCGCAGCTCGCCGCGATCCGCACCGGTGAGCGGCGGCTCATGCAGTTGCTCAAACGCTATGGCAACCAGGCGTTCAAAGAGAGCATCCGCCTCGTCTACGAGCAGAGCGAGAAACTGGCGCGCGCCGCGGTGCGCCAGATCCCCGACGGCGTTTACGAGGCGGAGTCGTTCATGGACGACGACGGCGTCAACCTCGGCAAGCATATTTCAATCAAGGTCCGCGTCGAGGTGCGCGGCGACGAGATGACCATCGACTTGAGCGGCGTCAGCCCGCAGGTGGCGGGATTTTATAATTCCGGCCCTACCGCGGGCCGCTCCGCCGCCGAGGTGGTTTTTAAATGCATCACCGCGCCGCTGCTGCTGCCGATCAACGAGGGATCGTTTCGGCCGCTGAAGATCATTCTGCCGCCGGGGCGCATTGTCAGCGCGACCAAGCCGGCGCCGGTGCGCGTCTGGATGACCGTGCCTATGACCGTGTGCGACACGCTCTTTAGAGCATTGGCCCCCGCCTGTCCCGAGCGGACGATCGCCGGCCATTACGCCGACCTCTGTACGGTTAACCCACATGGTTTCGATCCCGAGACCGGACGTTTTTTTTGGTCGCATATTGGGCACCCGGGCGGCGGATGGGGCGCGAAACATGACGAGGACGGCATGAACGCGACGGTCTGCCTCAACGACGGCGACACGCATAACGCGCCGGTGGAAGCCACCGAAGCGAAAAATCCGATCATCGTCGAGCACCGGGCGCTGCGCCAGGACTCCGGCGGCGCGGGAAAATTTCGCGGCGGCCTGGGGGTGTCCAACGAGGTGCGCATGCGCAGGCCGGCGACGATCCACGCCCATGTGGAGCGCACGATCTGCGCGCCCTGGGGGCTGCACGGCGGCAAGGACGCGCGGGCGAACCGGATTTCGATCACGCGCGCCGACGGCGTCATCGAGAGGTTTCCGACGGGCAAGATCAAGCCCACCGAGCTTGCCGAAGGCGATGGCTTTACGGTCGAGACCGCGGGTGGTGGAGGATTCTGGAGCCCACTGGAGCGTCCCGCCGAGCGCGTGCTCGCCGACGTGCGTTCCGGATATGTGTCGGTCGAAGCGGCGCAGCGCGACTACGGCGTGGTGATTTGCCAGCAAGGACGCCGTTTCGAGCTTGACGTCGATGCGACGATAGAGCTGCGACGAAGCCGGAATGAGAATTAACCACAAAGGGCGCAAAGGTCACATAGATGGAACTTCGCCTTCGGATTATCTCCCGCAAAGCATGCCCTGAGCCAGGTCGAAGGGACGCAAAGGCACCAAGGTAAGAGAACAAGTTTGCCGAGCTTGGCGGCTTTGTGCGAGTAAAAGTACTGCACGATTGAAGTTCAACGTTCAATGCTCAACGTCCCGGCTCCACACCTTGAACATTGAACCTGGAACCTTGAACAGAGGCACTTCCCGCGAGAGAGGTGGTTTATGAAACAGCTAACCGCCAACGTATTCGTGGAGACCGAACTCAAAGGCGCCAATCACGGCATCGTGATTACTTCGGATGGCATCGTGCTGATCGACACGCCGCACAAGCCCAGCGACGCGGTGCGGCTGAAAGGGGAGATCGAGCGGCGCGGGCGGCTGCGCTACATCATCAACACCGAGCCCCACGGCGACCACTGGACCGGCAACGCGTTCTTCAGCGTTCCCGTGGTCGCGCAACAAGGAGTGAGAGCGCGCATCCTCGGCACCGACTTGGCCGCGCATGTTGCGCGCGTGGCCTCCTTCGGGCCGGACGAGCCAAAGCTACTGAAAAATTATCGGCCTAATGCGCCGGTGATCACGTTTGGGAGCGAAATGAGCTTGCACGTCGGCAATCACACCTTCCGCATGGTCCACATGCCCGGCCATACGCCGTATCAGGTCGCGGTGATCGTCGAGGAAGAGGGTGTCGTCTTCACCAGCGACAATATCTTCTGCAAGGTGCAGACTTGGCTCCAGGAAGCCAACCCGGATCATTGGCTGAAAGCGCTCGAATCGCTGCGAGCCCTCCGAGAGGAAACGTTTATCCCCGGTCACGGACCGTTGTGCGATAAGAGATATCTGGACGAGCAAGGCTCGTTCATCCGCGAGTGGGTGGACTGTGTGCGCGGCGGCATCGCTCGTGGCATGAATAAAGAGGAATGCGTGGCCAATCTCACGGCGCTGACCGACAGATATCCAATGGACGTCGGTCAGGACGGTATGGCGCCGCGGGTGATACAGATGAACGTCGCCAATCTCTACGACTTTCTGACGGGCGCGGGAATCCACAAGCGAGGCTAAGGAATTTTCGATTTTAGATTGCCGATGGTTCGACTTCGCTCACCACAGGTTTTGGATTGGAGGATCGATGAGTAAAAAAATCATTTGCCTTGCTCTGTGCGCCATGCTCTTGGCGCTTAGCTTTCCAGTTGACGCGCAGCAGACGAAAAAAGTCCCGAGGATAGGATTTGTGTCGGGCGCCGGCGATCCCTCCAATCCCGGGCCTGCGGTCGAGGCGTTCCAGAAAGGGCTGCGGGATCGTGGTTATATTGAGGGGAAGAACATCCTCGTTGAGTATCGCTACGCTGAGGGGAGGCAGGACCGCGTTCCAAGCCTTGTGAGCGAATTGGTGCAACTCAAAGTCGATGTTCTTGTCCTTCTAACTCTACCATCGGTCCGCGCAGCCAAGGAGGCGACCAAGACAATCCCTATTGTCATGGTGCTTGCTGTGGATCCAGTTGCGACTGGGATAGTCGATAGCTTGGCGCGCCCGGGAGGAAATATCACCGGGCTCTCCACGCTTCAGCGAGAGCTAAGCGGGAAGCGGCTGGAATTGCTGAAGGAGGCGGTTCCCAGGATGTCGCGCGTCGGAGTCCTGTGGGACGCGGGCGCGCCTGGGTCCGCTATTGGCTTTAAAGAGTATGAGGCTGTGGCGCGCGCTCTCAAGATACAGCTTCAATCGCTGGAGTTACGAGGGCCGACCCCGGATTTGGAGGGCGCATTTCGAGTCGCGGTAAAGGGGCGTGCAAGCGCGTTGGTGACCGTTAGGAATCCCATGCTTCGTCGTTATACAAAGCGCATCGCAGAGCTTGCGATCAAGAACCGACTGCCTTCGATATACGAGGGAAGTGAGTCCGTAGAGGCCGGTGGCCTGATGTCCTATGGGGTCAACGATGCTGAGAATTTCAAGCGCGCCGCATACTACGTGGACCGAATTCTTAAGGGCGCCAAGCCTGCGGATTTGCCGGTCGAGCAGCCGATGAGGTTCGAGTTTGTCATCAATCTAAAGACAGCGAAGGCGATCGGCCTCACGATTCCGCAGTGGACGCTGATGAAGGCGGATAAAGTAATCCAGTGAGGAGTCAGTAGGGAGGAGTGAGGCGATGAAATTCAAATCACAGAACGCCGATTGCAAAGTCCAGAACGCGAATCGCGAGATCTTTGAGATATGAAATCTGAGATTTGCCATTCTGAGCGCAGCGAGGAGAAGGTCGACGCCTTCACTGCTGAAGTGATTCGTAGTTCCGTTGTCGCGATCACCGATGAGATGAAGACCAATCTCATGCGCACGGCCTACAACATGATCATCTACGAGGCCGAGGACTTCACCGTCGGCCTGTTCGACGCCGACGGCAACACGATCTCCATCGGCCTCGGCTT